>Ga0315284_10002449_pt1 | contig 26558 bp, 24 predicted proteins | sample YL17G09_16_MG_FD_203696 | JGI IMG/M metagenome (GOLD analysis project Ga0315284, IMG submission 203696) | Sediment microbial communities from Yellowstone Lake, YNP, Wyoming, USA - YL17G09_16 | ecosystem: Environmental > Aquatic > Freshwater > Lake > Sediment | place: USA: Wyoming | collected...
TCTCCTCCAGATCGAACAATATCTTGACGACCAGGTCCTTTTCTTCAGGGGTTCTGGCACTGCAGGCGAAGTCCTTGAATTTAGTCCAGGTGGAGTAATATGTTCTTTTCTGTTCATCTGTGTAGACCCGTGTTTTTTTGATGAATAAGAGTATATTCTGGATGGCATCGTATAGATCTTTGCTCCATATCTTGACGGGATTGAAGGGGGCTGAAACGTCTATTTGTTTTATTCCGAGGAATTTTATTTTTTCAACCATACTGGCATCTCCAAGATTTTTTATATTATCCGCCACTTTGCTTGGCTTGGATCTTTTAGGAGCACACGATCTGTTGATGTCCATTACAGCAAGATCAAGGCCGAATCTGCTTTTGACATCCAATGGATTTCCATAAAGATTGATAGAGATATTATTGGCTTTAAGGGTCTTTATGGCTTTAGCCGTATTCTGCAGGGGCCAATGCGAAAACTTGGCATCAAGGAAATTCACCATTCTTAATTTCAAGGCCATGACTTTCACCCTTTCATTGGCAATGTTCTAACCCGTATGTATTTCGCAGAAAACCCCGGGAAATTTCACTTTGAAATCAAATAGATCCCTGATATACTTTGTCGCCTTATGATAAGAAAAGCAAAGATAAGCGATGTTAAGTTCATCCATTCACTGGTGAACCATTACGCCGAAAAGGACCTGATGCTCCCCAGGTCGCTGAACAACCTTTATGACAATATACGCGACTATTATGTGCTGGAACTGGACGGGAAGGTAGCCGGGTGCGTGGCCCTCAATATTGTCTGGGACGATCTCGCGGAAGTAAAGGCGCTTGCGGTGGATGAGTCGGTGAAAGGGCAGGGGTGGGGGAAAAAGCTGATCGAAGAATGCCTCCGCGAAGCAAAGGAACTGGGCATCAAAAAAGTTTTCGCTCTCACTTTAATAAAGGACTTCTTCAACAAGCTGGGGTTCAAGACTATACAGAAAAGGCGACTTCCCCAGAAGATCTGGGGCGAATGCATACACTGCATAAAGTTCCCTGATGAGTGCAACGAAATAGCCGTGATGTACGAATTTAACGGGGATGTTCCACATGGTGCGTCAGCGAAGTAGGAACGTTCCGAAAATGAGGATGTGGGGACTGCCTTCCACAAGAAAGGTCTCTACCCAGGTCATCCCTTCAAAGAAGAACAAATCAAAGAAGAGGCCCGTGAGAAAAGAGATCCTCAGGAAAGAGCTGAAAGAAGAGCAATGAACCTGCGACTAAAAGTCGCGGTTCCAGGAGCCGAGAGTTTCACTCTCAGGCTCCAAAGGTTAGCCGAAGAAAACCTTTCTTTATAGGGTGAATTTCAAGCTTTTATAGCCCTGATTTAAAGCAACAGATATCGGGACCTGTTTGGCTGTTGGCCCCCATAGTTGGCGCGGGCCGGGAGATGTGAACCTGTCTTCATTGGCCCAATCCTCACGCCGCGAAGCAAAGAATTTGAAAGCCGGAGAATCTGTTCTGACCAGTGCTTTTTCGATGACCATTTCATCTTTGCCATGACGGCGCTCAACATGGATCAATCCTGTCAAAGGTATCCCCAGAGCTTTACCGCCTTTGTCCAGGTCGGTCAAAGCAGCCATGTAGCCGGTTCTGCCGTCCAGGATCAGAGAGCCGGCGATCAAACCCAGGTTGTAAGTGTAAGCGGCATCAAATAAAGAGGGCGCTCCGCAACGGCCTTCATAACCAAAGAAGTGATTCAGCGTGTTGAACTTAACGTCCGGGTCGATCTCTTTTACGCGGCGGGCGACCATATCAATGATCAAGCGCTCGGTTGGGATCAAAGAAACCTGCAGATTGCCGTGAGCATCTCTTTCAGCCAGCAACATCTTCTGAATATATTCAGGTAAGGACCTGAATAATTGCGCACCGGCCGCGGATATGTGGGACACGGCTTCCTTCCGGTCATAATGAGACAAAGCGTCATTCAACTCAGAGATCAAAACGTTCATTTCCGGGATAAACTCAACGATACCTTCCGGGATAAGCACAACTCCATGATTGATCTTTTTCTTTGCCCTGGCAACAACGATCCGAGCGATCGAATCAATGATCTCACCCAAAGAAGATCTCATCTGGGCGATCTCCTCAGATATCAAGCAGACCGGCGGACGGGTCTGCAGTGCGACCTCCAGGGCTACGTGCGAAGCGGCGCGGCCCATCAGCTTGATAAAGTGCCAGTACTTACGGGAAGATGGCGTGTCTTGCAGAATATTGCCAACCATCTCGGAATAGATCTTGGTCGCGGTGTCAAATCCGAACGAGACCGGCAATAGATCGCCAACTTGAAGATCGCCGTCAATGGTTTTAGGAACGCCGATCACCTGAACTTTGCCATAGAGATGCTCAGCCAGCACAGCAGCGTTAGTATTGGAGTCATCTCCGCCGATGATCACTATCGCATCCAGTTTGTTATTCTCGCAAACATTTTTGACTTTCTGGAACTGATCCTTGGTTTTTATCTTAGTGCGATCCGAGCCCAAAAAGTCAAAACCGCCGGTATTCATGATGTGCTTTACGGCTTCGTCAGTGATCTTAAAAAGATCACCTTCCAAGAGCCCCTTAGGGCCGGCTTTAACTCCAAGTAATGTATTGTTCTTGCCCAGAACGGCCTTGAGTCCTGCAATCACATTGTGACCGCCGGCCGCCGGGCCGCCGGAGAACAATACGGCAACGCGTTTACCTTTAGCCGGTTTCTTATTAGTTTTAGAGCCGGAGAGTAATTTATTCTTATTGGCACCAACAACTTTAGTGAACGCTTTAGCTACGGCCGCACTGTTTTTCGTCTCTAAAGTCTTGCCTGTCGGCTCAAATGACAGAGGGGCCAACTTGCTATTGCTAAGGAATCTTTTAAAGACCGGGACCTTGATCTTGCGGATATTCTCCTCAAACGGAGAATTATTGTTTTCCATCTTTATGAGATCATTTTTCAGTGGCATGTCTTTCCCTAACTCAACGGCAGAGTTAAGCTCCGCTGTTGTTCGTGTACTTCTTATGCTTTCCCGGCACTTCCGAGGACATTTATGTTCTTGTGTTTGTACAGCTCCTTCAGAGCGTCGCGAGCCGGACCAAGATATTTCCTCGGGTCAAACTCTTCCGGCTTATCAATAAAAGCTTTTCTTATGGCAGCCGTCATTGCGAGGCGGCCGTCGGAGTCGATGTTTATCTTGCAGACGGCGGATCTTGCGGCTTCCCTCAATTGTGATTCGGGGATGCCGATGGCATCTTTCAGTTTACCGCCCGCTGCATTTATCTGTTTTATAAGGTCCTGCGGAACGGAAGAAGAGCCGTGGAGGACTATCGCAAAGCCCGGTATCATTTTTTCTATTTCGTGGAGTATGTCGAGCCTTATCTCCGGCTTTGTTCCCGGCTTGAATTTAAAAGCGCCGTGCGAAGTCCCGATGGATATCGCAAGCGAATCCACACCGGTCTTTGAAACGAAATCCTGGACTTCCTCGGGTCGAGTGTATGTGTGTTTTTCTGCCGAGACCGCGTCCTCTATGCCGGCAAGAACTCCTAATTCCCCTTCAACGGAGACGTCGTATTTATGCGCGTATTCAACTACCTTTTTTGTCAGTGCGACGTTCTCTTCATAGGAAAGGTGGCTTCCGTCTATCATGACGGAAGAAAAACCGTATTCAACGCATGACACGCATAGATCGAAAGTGTCGCCGTGGTCCAGGTGGAGGCAGATGGGGATGTTGCTTTTAAGGTCCTTCCTTGTCATCTCGACCGCGCCCTGCGCCATGTACCTAAGAAGTGTCGCGTTAGCGTATTTTCTTGCGCCGCTGCTTACCTGTATTATCACGGGGGAATTCGTTTCGGCGCAAGCCATCATTATCGCCTGAAGCTGTTCCATGTTGTTGAAGTTGTAAGCAGGTACCGCGTAACCTCCTGAAAAAGCCTTTTTGAACAGCTCCTTTGTATTAACAAGGCCGAGGTCAGTGAATTTTACCATTTAAATCTCCCTTTCTTGCCCCGAGTTCGATCGAAGGGCTAGTATTTGATGATCTTGATGAAAGAGTCGGCCTCGAGGCTGGCCCCGCCGACCAGCGCGCCGTCAATGTTCTTCTGACGCATGAGGTCGGAGATGTTCTCGGGCTTGACGCTCCCGCCGTAAAGTATCCTTATCCCGTCGGCAACATCCTGGCCGAACATGACGGCAGCGGTCTTCCTTATATATATGTGCACTTCTTCCGCCTGCGCCGGAGTGGCGACCTTGCCGGTGCCTATGGCCCAGACAGGCTCGTAAGCTATTACTATCAGCTTCGCCTGCTCTTTTGAAAGGCAGCTGAGCCCTTCCTTTAGCTGCTTTTCATTTACGGCGAATGCTTTTCCCGATTCCCGTTCTGCAAGAAGTTCGCCGACGCAAACGATAGGGGTTAGCCCCGCCTTTAATGCAGCAAGTACCTTCTTGCCGACGGTATCGTTCGTCTCATGGAAGAACTGCCTTCTTTCGGAGTGGCCGATAATAACGTAGGCGCAGCCCGTGTCCTTTATCTGGGAAGGGGATATCTCGCCGGTGAAAGCGCCTTTTTCCTCCCAGAAAATGTCCTGGGCGCCCACTTTAACATTGGAATTAGCAAGCACGTCATAAACAAATTTAAGCGAGGTAAAAACGGGGCAAACCACTATTTCCCTGTCGGATATTCCGGAAACCCTGGCTTTAAGATCGATGGCTGTTGCGACAGATTCAAGTATGTTCTTGTGCATCTTCCAGTTTCCGGCGAATATGGGCTTTCTCAATTTAACATTATCCCTTTCTAAATCAAGCATCCTGGATCGTGATCACTGAGGCGGAAGAACGTAGTGGGTGTTCCTTCCGGCTCCCTGGGCCTCAACTAGTTTTTTCTCGGAAAGAAGCGTCATCTCGATATGTGCTGTCTTGTGCGAGACGTTGAACGCTTCCCTGTATTCCCTGTTCGTTATCGCGCCGTGTTCGGTTATGAACTGCAATGCCCTTTTCTGGCGCTTGTTCAGCTCTTTTCCCGCCCACGGGCTTTTAATTTCCTCTTCTTCCTTCTCCCTTGCGGGGCGCGAGATGTTCCCGTCCCTTATGTAGCATATCTCGTCGGTCCTGTAAGGCTTTTCGTCGCCTTCGTTAATGGTTATCGATAATATTTTCTTTTCGCTTCTCTCCATTATTTCTATGATGGGATGGATGGCGGGAACGCACTTTTCCTGTCCAATCTTCATCAGCTTATCAAGCGAATTCTCATCAAGGTCAACGCCCATGAGGTGCTTGTTCTTATCGTCGATGCCGAGTATTAGGTGGCCGCCGTCGGAGTTCGCAAAAGCGACATATTCTCTTGCGATGTCGTCGGGAGAGGGGATCACCTTGTCGAATTCCACCTGTTGGCCTTCTCCCTGATCGAGAAGCTGGATCAATTCATCCCATGTCATGTGAAAAATATACCATAAAGGTAGCAAAAATTCAAGCAAATGGCTATAATTCCGGCATGACAAGCCTGTTCGGCCAGCTTCTCGATCTTATATTCCCTCCGCGCTGTGCGATCTGCAAGAAAAAGGGCCAAAAAATGCTCTGCGATGACTGCTTGAGCAAGGTCACATACATCAAGCCGCCTATATGCAGGATCTGCGGGAAACCCAGGGACAAGTACTTTGCCGGCGACTTGTGCGAAGACTGCTGCAAGAAGGGCATGCCTTTTACGACCGCAAGATCGGTCGTTCTATATGACGGGGTCATGAAAGAAGCCATCCATAAATTCAAATTCGAAGGAAAAAAGGCGCTCTCTCCCATACTTGGTAGATTCCTTATCGAGCATCTTAATCGCAGCGAAATTCCGATCAAGAAGATAGACACGGTCATTCCTCTGCCACTTTCAAAAAAGAGGGAGAGGCAAAGGGGCTATAATCAAACGGAATTGCTGGCAAAGGAGATATCCGCCCGATATCCGATAAAGATGGACAGCAGGTCGCTTAAAAAAGTGAAGGATATCACGCCTCAGTTCGAGCTTTCAAGGAAGGAAAGATTGTTGAACATTAAAGGGGCTTTCAGCTGTTCGCCGTTAACGGGAAAGAACGTCTTGTTGATCGACGATATCTTCACTACAGGAGCCACAGTGCGAGAGGCATCGCGCGTGCTTAAAGCGGCCGGAGCAGCGAGTGTGTACGTCCTGACGTTGGCAAGAGCAGCCTGCCCTGAGGAAACGTAGGGTTGAGGATTGAGCGAAAAGAGTATATAATTTTAACAAGTTAGGAGGGTGTTTATGCAAATAATAATTCGGGGTCATGGCATTGATGTGACGGCTCCTCTCAGGGATTATGCGGAAAAGAAATTCGGCAAACTCGAGGAATTTTTCGGCAATATCCAGAAAGCGGAGGTAACACTGGAGGTCAGGAAGATCGAAAATAAATTCAGGAACCAGGTCGCGGAGATCACGGTGTGGACAGCGGGAAAAATAGTCCGGGCCACAGATGGCGCTTCAGACCTGTATGCGGCGATCGACCAGGTTTTTCAGAAGATAGAGAGGCAGATAGAAAAACACAAGGAAAAACTCGTTCATGAAGTGCGAAGGCAGTCAGGAAAGGCAAAGGGGGAAAGAAGAAAAATGATCAACAATGAAATAAAGCCAAAAGAGGCGGCAGGCTCCGTTATAGTCAAGGTAAAACGTTTTGCCATGACCCCAATTGATCCTGAGGAGGCGGCCAAACAAATGGAGACCCTGGGCCATGACTTTTACATGTTCTTGAACTCGAAGACCGGGGAAGTTAATACCATATACAGGAGAAGGTCCGGAAATTACGGGCTTATAGAACCAGAACTACAGTGACCGTTTAGTTTAAAAGGGGGGCAAGCGATATTATTTGCTTGTCTCCCTTTTTATTTGGAGATGAAAATGGCATTTAAATGGCTTATCAATTTATTAAGCGAGACTGACGAAAAAAAGCTGAAGAAGACCCAGCCGATCGTCCAGAGGATAAACAGCTTCGAAGAAGCAATGAAATCCTTAAGCGACGAACAGCTTAAAGCAAAAACGTCGGAATTCAGGCAAAGGATCTCAAAAGGGGAAACTCTTGACAGTATACTTGCCGAGGCGTTCGCGTTAGTTCGGGAAGCTTCCGTCAGGACGACGGGCCTTAGGCACTTTGATGTCCAGCTTGTCGGCGGGATGGTGCTCCATCAGGGAAAGATATCGGAGATGAAGACCGGAGAGGGAAAAACCCTGGTCGCCACACTCCCGATATACTTGAACGCCCTGGAAGGCAAAGGAGTCCACCTGGTCACGGTAAATGATTACCTTGCCAAGAGGGACAGCGAATGGATGGGGCCGATATACAAATTCCTCGGGCTTGAAGTGGGGCTTATTCAGCACGACATGGACTATGCCGAAAGAAAAAAAGCTTACGGGGCGGACATCACTTACGGCACCAACAACGAATTCGGGTTCGATTATTTAAGGGACAACATGGCTGTGTCGCTTGAACAATGCGTCCAGAGAGATCTTCATTACGCGATAGTTGACGAGGTGGACAGCATCTTGATCGACGAGGCAAGGACGCCGCTCATCATATCCGGGATGGTGGAGGAAAGTATCGAAGGGTATTACAAGGCGAACGACCTGGCGAAAAAGCTTTCAAAGACATCCGACTTCACTATTGACGAAAAAACAAAGAACGCGGTTCTGACTGAGGCGGGCATTAAAAAGACGGAGAAGTTTCTCGGGGTGGAAAGCCTCTTTGACATCGCGAACATGGAGATCGCTCACCAGATACTCCAGTCGCTCAAAGCCTGGCATCTTTACAAGAGCGACATAGATTACGTGCTTAAGGACGGCGAGGTCATTATTGTTGATGAATTTACCGGCCGCCTCATGGTAGGCAGGCGCTACTCTGACGGCCTCCACCAGGCGATAGAGGCAAAAGAGAACGTCACCATACAGGAAGAAAGCCAGACGCTTGCCACAATAACATTCCAGAACTACTTCAGGATGTTCAAGAAACTGGCCGGCATGACGGGCACGGCAAAGACGGAGGAGGGGGAATTCTGGAAGATATACAAGCTGGAGGTACTGGAGGTCCCCACGCACAAGAAAATGATAAGAAGCGACCAGAATGACGTCATCTACAAGACAAAAAAGGAAAAATTCAATAATGTCGCCGATGAAATAGCAAAACTTTATAAGGAAGGCCGTCCGGTCCTTGTGGGGACTGTTTCAATAGAGAACTCCGAGCTCATAAGCGAAATATTGAAAAGGAGGGGCATCCCCCACAATGTTTTGAACGCGAAGCACCACGAAAGGGAAGCGGAGATCGTTGCAAAGGCCGGCCAGAAGAACGCGGTAACTATAGCGACGAACATGGCGGGAAGGGGAACGGATATCGTGCTCGGCGAAGGCGTCGCCGGGCGGGGAGGCCTTCATATAATAGGGACCGAGCGGCATGAATCGCGCAGGATAGACAACCAGCTGAGGGGAAGGACAGGAAGGCAGGGGGACCCCGGCTCGTCCAGGTTCTATGTGGCGCTTGAGGACGAGCTGATGAAACTCTTCGGAAGCGACAGGATATCGGGAGTAATGGAAAGATTGGGCATGGAAGAGAACACCCCCATTGAACATACGCTTATATCAAGGGCGATAGAGAACGCGCAGAAAAAGGTGGAGCAGTACCATTTCAACATAAGGAAACAGGTGCTCGAATACGACGACGTGATGAACAAGCAGAGGGAGGCCATATATGGCCTCAGAAGAAGGATACTCGAGGCGAGGGACCTGAAGCAGAAAGCTTTCGAGATGATAGACCAGCTTGTAAAGAGCCATCTGGAAACTTTCATCACCGAAAAAGCAGACTGGGACATAGAAGGGCTTAAAAAGGCTGTCACGGAACTGCTGCCCGCGGACATCTCGAACCTGGAAGGATATAAGGACAGGGATGGCATTCGTGCCGCGCTTGAAAAAATGCTCAAGGAAGCGTATGAGTCAAAAGAAAAGTTCGTCGGTAGCGCCGCAATGAGGGAAATAGAAAAACTGGTCATGCTGAAGGAGATAGACATAAAGTGGATCGATCATCTCCATAACATGGACATACTGCGCGAGGGGATAGGGCTGCGCGCGTGGGGGCAGAGGGACCCGCTCATAGAATACAAGATCGAGGGATACAAGATGTTCCAGGAAATGATGGATGCCGCCAGGCAGGAAATTATAAGCATGATATACAAGGTCCAGGTGATAAAAGAAGGGGAAGAGGAACTTTTGATGAAAAAAAAGAACGTCACTTACGGCGAACCGACACGGGTAAGCCGGTCATCGGCCATAAGGAAAATAGAAAAAGTTGGGAGGAACGACCCGTGCCCGTGCGGGAGCGGAAAGAAATACAAGAAATGCTGCGGAAAAAACTTATAAACCTGGAACCCGAGGCTAAAAGCCTCGGTTCCAATCAACATAATGGAACCGCGACTTTCAGTCGCAGGTTCCTGATCATTTTTTGCTTGATATTCTTTTCCCTGCCTTGTTTCGGGGAATATGCCCCCGGGCAGATGCTTGTCAAATTCAGGCCTGATGTCGTCACGATAAAGGAAAAGGGCGGCGTCGGCGTCTTTTCAATGGATAAAGCCGAAATAAAAGCCGGCTCGATAAAAGCGCTTAACGTAAAACATAAGATCAAGAACATCAAATCATTCGTTAAAAAGGAGCGCAAGATAAAAAAATTAAGGTCGGGGAGGACAGTTGAACTGCCGGACCTGTCGCAGATATACCTTCTTGAATTCCCGAAAGATATCGACGTTAAAGCCGTTGTGGATGAATATAAGCGCGACTCTTCAGTAGAATTCGCCGCCCCTAATTACATAAGGACCATATACACTCCCAATGACCCGTACTATATTACAGGCCCAAGCCCCGACAATTCCCGGAACCAGTGGGGTCTTTATAAAATATGGCTTGGGACCCTCGAGGCAGGGAATTCCGGCTGGAACATAACTACAGGAGAAAGCACGGTAAAAGTGGCGGTAATTGATACCGGGGTAAATTACAATCACGAGGATCTTACCACTAGAGTTGACACTTTAAATGGGCACCGCTTTGTTGCCCCGGAAAGCGATGATGCTTTGGATGATAACGGCCACGGCACGCATGTTTCAGGCATCATCGGGGCGCGGACGAATAATGGTCCTGGCGCACAAGGGGGTGGTGTCGCCGGAGTGGACTGGAACTGCAAGATAATCCCAATTAAATCCTTTGATTCGACCGGAAACGCGACCGATGACAATATCATAGCAGGATTGATCTGGGCCGTGAGCAAGGATGCCGACGTCATTAATATGAGCTTCGGGGGATCCGATAATGACCCGCTTGTCGCCGACGCGATAGCTTACGTCGCGACCGCGGACTGTGTTATGGTGGCAGCCGCAGGGAACGAGGATACTTCGGACATGAGGTATCCAGCCGCGTATGACGGGGTCATTTCCGTGGCAGCCACGGATTTATACGATCACAAGGCAAGCTATTCTAATTTTGGTTCCCGGGTGAATGTTTCAGCTCCCGGCGGCGACAATGGTTCCGGCGCCAGCTATTATACACATTGGATATTGAGCACTTGGTATTCAACCAATGATAAATACGCATATCTTGAAGGCACTTCCATGGCTACGCCGTTCGTGTCAGGCCTGGCGGCGCTTATAAGGGCGAAATATCCGGCAATGACGGCCGAGGCCATATCGCAGCGCTTGATCGATTATTCCGACAACATAGATGCCTATAACCCGGGATATGAGAATGCGTTGGGAAAAGGGCGTATAAACGCGTTCGCGGCACTCGGAGGACTTTACGGATATATAAGCCATCCTGCCGGCGGGGACACTGAACACGGGGTGGTCCAAGTAAAGGGCAATGCCACGGGTGAAGGGTTCGATCATTATGACGTTGAATACGGCATAGGGCAGGCCCCGACAACATGGATAACAATTACAACTGAAACATCCCCGCTATTGAATACTGTTCTGGCGACTATTGACACAACAGGATTGGATTCGTACGTGACGGTAAAGCTGACGGTCAACGACCTCGCGACAACAGAGACAAAGGTCACTTTTCGGGTGGGCACATTGGACCCGCCGATACTTATCGGAAGGGCGCAGTACGGGCCGAACCCTTTCAATCCAAACAACGGGACGATAATGATCAAATATGACCTTACCAGTAATTCCGACACACACATTTATTTCTTTGACATTGCGGGCAACCTGATCTGCAGGAAATTCTATCCTTACGGAACGAGCGGCGGGAATTCGGGGACAAACAGGGTCTACTGGGACGGAGTAAATGATTTCGGGGAGACCGTCGCGAACGGCGTCTATCTTTTCAGGATAGCTTCGGAGGGCCGCACGATAGGGAAAGGAAAGATAATAGTAATAAAGTAGTGGTCATGAAGGGGAATAAATATGTTGGATGAATTAAAAAATAGTATTGATTTCGCAAAGAATAAAATAGATGAGCTCTCCAGGCTTCTGGGAATAAGCGCGAAAGAAGCCAAGATAAAAGAGCTTCACGGGAAAACATCCAGCCCCGATCTCTGGAAAGACCAAAAAGAAGCCCAGAAACTTCTCAGGGAATTGAAGTCGCTTGAAACGCAGGTCGATTCCTGGGAAAAATTAAAAGCGAAGGCGGAGGACATATCCCTCCTTGTGGACACTGCGATAGAAGAAAAGATCGGATCGGCTGAAGGAGAGTTGTCGGGGGATGTGAAAAAGCTCCTTTCAGAGATATCATCCCTGGAGCTGACGGCGCTCATGGGCGGCGAATATGACGCGAATAATGCGATCATCGCCATTAATGCGGGAGCCGGCGGGACGGACGCTCAGGACTGGGCCCAGATATTGATGAGGATGTACAGCAGGTGGGCGGAATCAAAAGGATATACGATAGAGATCCCGGACCTTTCTTACGGGGAAGAAGCGGGCATAAAAGGCGCAACGATGATAATATCCGGACCGTATGCTTACGGATATTTGAAGGCAGAGAAGGGGATCCACAGGCTGGTCCGCATGTCGCCCTTCAATGCCGACGGAAAGCGCCACACGTCATTTGCTTCAGTCGAGGTGATACCCGAGATAACTGAAGACATCAAGGTAGAGATCGATCCGGCCGACCTCCGCGTAGACACTTTCAGGGCAAGCGGCCCGGGCGGGCAGAACGTGAACAAGGTAAGCTCTGCAATAAGGATAACGCACATACCAACGGGAATAGTGACGCAAAGCCAGTCAGACCGCTCACAGCACGCGAACAGGGAAGCCGCGATGAAGATAATGAAGGCGAAACTTTACGAGATGCTCCTTGAGGAAAGGAAAGAAAAGATAGAGGAATTGCGGGGCCAGAGGCGTGAGATAGGATGGGGCAACCAGATAAGGTCCTATGTTTTCGCGCCTTATACCATGGTAAAGGACCATAGGACCGGGACCGAAGTAAGCGATGTCCAGAGGGTGATAGACGGCGACATAGACAATTTCATCGAATCATTTTTAAAGACAGAGAGGAAGTAAAATGAAAGATAAGAATATAGTTTTATTGATAACGATCGCCCTTCTGTTGTCGATCGCATTGTCGGCATTTGTTCTCTACAAAAGGATCGCTGTCGAAAAAGCGAATAACAGCATAGAGCTTTCGGCCGATTTCAGCGACATCGAAAGGCTTTCTACAATTCAGGGAATGCCTGTAAGCATTGTGCTGATGAAGCTGAGGAACGCCGGAATCTCAGCCGTAGCCTTGACGGAAGATCTGGTCAGCAGCTATGACCTGAATCTTATATCCGGGATAGATCCGAAAAAAATCAATCTGTATATTCCAAGCAAAGGGTTGTCTCCAAGCAAGCTCAATATAATAAATGGAGCCGGCTTAAGAATTATCCCGAGGTTAAGGAACTCATTAAATGCCGGCAATGCTGTTATCAGCAAAAAGATCAAGGATGTTTCCGCTTATGATACCGTGATATTCGCAGAGGAGGAAGTGCTCGGGTACCCGAATTATTTAAGGGAAACAGCCAAAGCATTAACATCAAACAAGCTCAGGTACGGTTACGTGGAATTCGGAAAACAAAAGGGAGATTCAGCCCTTGCTTCATACATGGGCGGCAACCTGGCAAAGGTCCACAGTATTCCTCCGGACGAGCTGGAGAATATGTCACGGGAAGAGGCCGTGAAGAGGTTCATCAGGGCGGCAAGGGAAAGGAACATCAGGATACTTTATGTCCACCTTTTCCAGTATCCTGACAGCGGGAAGGACCTTCTCTCCACAAATCTGTCATTTGTTAACGGCCTGACAAAAGAACTTCTCGGCAATGGATTTGTTATCGGCAAGGCTTCCATGCCGCAAAAAATATCCGTAAGCAGGACAGAGAAGTCCTTGATCGGACTGGGTGTAGCAGCCGGGGCGATCTTGCTTCTCCATTATTTCGTGCCGGTGAACCTGTATATTTCCCTGGCGATGTTCGTCCTTTTCGCGCTGCTTTCATCCAAGGTTCTGGCGCTTTTATCCGCGGTAATATTTCCGGCATACGCGGTCATATCCATGTTCCCCGCAAAAAAGGAACAATTCATCGCCGGTTTGGTATCAAGATCTGTTTCGACCGTCATTTATATTGCAGCAATATCTGCCGTCGGGGCGGTATTCATCGCGTCGCTTTTGGCCGATAAGGTCCACATGGTAGGCATAGACGCTTTTTCGGGAGTTAAGATAGCGCTTATTCTCCCGTTGATCCTTGTCGCATCATATTTCTTTTTGAGGAAAGAGGATGAAGAGAAGCTGGATATCAAGACATCTATGCTAAAAGTGAAGGAATTGCTTAATACCAATATCAAGATATCCCATGCCGTCATATTCCTTATCGCAGCCGCATGCGGTGCGCTGTTCATTTTAAGGAGCGGAAATTTCGGGCTGCCTGTGCTCGGGCCGGAAAAATACTTGAGAGGACTTCTTGAGAATCTTATGGTCATAAGGCCCCGCACAAAGGAATTCCTTATAGGATATCCCGCTTTGATCCTCGGCGCCGTCTATTACTTTAAAGGCGGGAACAAGTGGCTTTGGTTCTGGCTTTCAATCGGCGTCCTTGCGCCGGTGTCGATGGTCAATTCTTTCTGCCACATACACACGCCTGTCCTTATAACTCTTGTCAGGTCCTGCGTCGGGCTGGTAATCGGCATCGCACTCGGGCTTTCCATGTATTTTCTTTATGTCATCTGGGGCAGGGTCCGGCCGAAGATCGAAGAACTTATAAGATGAAACTGCTTCTTGCCGGATATTACGGCGTCGGGAATATCGGGGATGAGGCGATGCTCCGGTCCCTGATATTATCAATAAAAAAAGATCACCCCGGATCAAGAATATCCGTTCTTTCCGCGGATCCCGCCGGAACATCAAAAGCTTACGATGTCGTCTCGGTTCATAAATACTCATTCATCAATGTCCTGAAAGAGCTGAAACGCTCCGATGCTTTTATCCTTGGTGGCGGGGGGATACTTCAGGACGTCACAAGCCTAAGAAGCCTTTTGTATTATTTAACTCTCATCGCATCAGCGAAGGTATTAAAAAAGAAAGTCATACTCCTGGGGCAGGGGATAGGGCCTATAAGAAGTAAATATCTTCTCAAATGGGCATTGAAAGGCACCGACCTGATAACCGTCAGGGATGAAAGGTCCCTGAAGGAATTAACGGAAATTAAGGCTAAACCAAAAAAACTTGTCATGACAGCGGACATTTCTTTCATGATGGGACTGCCCGACAAAGAAAATTCGAAGAAGATACTTGGCTCCGCGGGAATTAAAAAGACGAAGTCCCGTTTGATAGGGGTATCTCTCAGGCCGCCGGTCAAAGGCAGGAACATGGAAGCGAAATATAAAGCTATTGCTTCTCTCTGCGACCATCTCATCGAGAAGAAGGCCGCCCGGATGGTGTTCCTGATATTCAATTATCCTGACGACCTGAATGTAACAAGCAAGGTAATGGGCATGATGAAAGAACCGGTGAACGTTGTGCTGCGGCAGCTTGCTCCGGCCGAAATGCTTGACGTCATCTCCGGGCTGGACGCCGTGATAGGGATGAGGCTCCACAGCCTTATATTCTCCGCGATAGCGAAAGTTCCCGCATTCGGGCTTTCATATGATCCGAAAGTGGAAAGCTTCCAGAGACAGACGGGCCAAAAATGGCTGGATTTCAACAAATTGAACGAGAACGACCTTATAGCCGAAGCCGACAAGTTCATCGATAACATGGGCGGCGGAACATTAAATATCGAGAAGCTGTCAAATGCGGCGCGGGAGAACATCAGATCATTAAATGAATGCCTGAAAAACAACAAGATCAGTGTTCTTGATGTCAATATCGATAATATAAATATTCAGGAAGCTTTAAAAAAGGCCGAGGAATTATTGGCGTCAAGAGAGACGGGACTGATCGTCACGCCTAATCCGGAAATGATCGTCGCATCGTTCAAGGATATTGAGCTGAAGAATATCATCAACAATGCTTATATGACCGTTGCAGATGGCGTCGGGCTTATGCTCGCGGGGCGTATTCTCGGCAGGAAGTTTAAGCAGAGGATAGCCGGGATCGATCTGATGCTTGAGTTCGTTAACGTCGCAAAGGAAAAAAGATATAAGATCTTCCTTTTTGGCGGAAAAGAGGGGGTCGCCGAGGAAGCCGCTAAAGTCCTTGATGCCAATGTCGTCGGGACATATCAAGGGTATTCAATGAATGAACATCAGGTCATCGATGCAATTAAAAAGGAAAAACCGGACATGCTTTTTGTGGGGCTGGGGAGCCCGAAGCAGGAGAAATGGGCGTCGAAACACTTGAAGGAACTCGGAGTTCCGCTTGTCATGTGCGTCGGCGGAAGCCTTGATGTCGTAGCAGGCAGGGTCAAAAGAGCGCCGATCATTATGAGAAGGGTAGGGATTGAATGGCTATGGAGGTTGATCTCAGAACCAAGAAGGTGGAGAAGGATGATTGTACTTCCCGTGTTCATTATAAAGGTGATACGCTCAAGGTTTTGAAAAACATCCGTATTTAAGATATAATTACCGCTTCCAGGAACAGAAAGGAAGATGGATATGGCAAAAAAGAAATACAATGTAGCGGTGCTTGGCGCGACCGGAATGGTCGGTAAAGAAATGATGAAAGTCCTCGAGGAAAGGAAATTCCCTGTCAATAAATTCCTCCCTCTTGCTTCTACCCGTACTGCCGGGACAAAAGTCACGTTCAAAGGCAAAAAATATACTGTTGAAGTTGCAAAACCGGAGTCTTTTGAAGGAATAGATATCGGACTCTTCTCGGCAGGAGCGAAAATATCCGAGATGCTCGCTCCTGAAGCGGTAAAAAGAGGCACCGTGGTCATCGACAATACCTCATTCTTCAGGATGGATCCTAACGTTCCCCTGGTCGTGCCGGAAGTGAACGCATACGACCTTAAATGGCACAAAGGGATAATCGCGAATCCGAACTGCTCCACGGCGCAGATGCTGATGGCGATAAAGCCGATACACGATGTAGCGAAAATAAAAAGGATAGTCGTTTCGACTTACCAATCAACTTCAGGCTGGGGGAAAGAAGCGGTCGAGGAGCTTTTTACCCAGACCAAAGCCGTACTTGCGGGAAAAAAAGCGCAGGTGAAGATACTGCCTAAACAGATAGCTTTTAATGTTATCCCGCAGATAGATTCGTTCACCTCGAACGGCTACACGAAAGAGGAAATGAAGATGGTGAACGAGACAAAGAAGATAATGGGAGACCCCAGCATTCAGGTCACGGCCACGACCGTAAGGGTGCCGGTGGTCATCGGGCACAGCGAAGCCGTGAACATAGAAACGGAGAGAAAAATAACCGCAAAACAGGTGCGCGAGATACTTTCAAAGTTCCCGACGGTCAAGGTCATGGACGACCCGGAAAAAGGCGTATATCCGACTCCCGTCGACTGCCCCGGAAAGGATGAGACGTTCGTCGGCAGGATAAGGGAGGATATATCCATCCCGAACGGCATAGACATGTGGATAGTATCCGACAATCTGAGGCGCGGAGCCGCGACGAACGCTGTCATCATCGCCGAAAAAATGATCGAAGAAGGACTTATTTGATCGCAGGGAAAGAAAAGATCGCAGAGTACTTCGAGGGCTTGCTTGAAAAACACGGGGACCATTACCTCTCTCTCGATTGGAAGAGCAAGGAAAGCCAGTCCGTAAGGTTCGCCGTCCTTCTCGACATCATCTCGTTCACCGACAAGAAAGAGGACATTTCTGTCCTTGATGTCGGTTGCGGGCTCGGCCATTTCTACGAATTCCTCGTATCGAACGACCTGATAAAACAATTAAAGATAAAATATGCGGGCATCGACATATCAAAAAAGATGGTGGATTTTGCGGGGAAGAAGTTCCCGGGGATCGATCTTAAGCAGGTTGACCTCATCAATGATAAATTCGACAAAAAGTATGATTATGTGATGAGCTCAGGCGCTTTTAACATCAGGATGGCAGATATCGCAGAGCATAAGGATTCTGTCACAAAGATGATCTCAAGGATGTATGGCATGTGCAATTGCGGCGTTGCCGTTAATTTCCTGTCGCAGTCGTCAATTTACCTGATACCGCCGGGACAGGACGCGGGAGCGGATAAATATGTTTATTTCTTAGAAGAAGAAGTTTCAAAATGGGTAAAAGCCCTCAGCGACAGGTTCATATTAAGAAGGGATTACCATCCAGGCGATTTCACGATTTATATGCTAAAATAGGAGCATTATGAACCCGTTAAGAAGGATAATTCCGCCGCTGATAATGCTGGTTGTGATCATAACAATTGCCACTCTCGGCTATACTTTGATCGAGCACTGGCGCTTGCTCGACGCCTTATATATGGTAACGATAACCCTGGCAACGGTAGGCTTCCGTGAAGTGCACGAGCTCTCTGATGCCGGGCGCATTATAACGATGGGATTGATAATATTCGGGGTGGGCACCGTCGGTTATACGGTAGGGCAATTGATCGAAATGATGGTTGAAGGTCAAATAGTCGGATACAGGAGGATGAGGAACATGGAAAAGATGATATCGGAACTGAAAGGACATTATATTATCTGCGGGTTCGGGAGGGTAGGGCACCAGGTCGCAAAGGAATTCGACGCGGAAAAGATCCCTTACATCGTTGTGGACAGCAAGCCCGAAACTGCGGCAGAGCTGGGAGAAAAGAACATACCGTATCTCGTGGGCGACATGGCAGCGGACGAGATACTGGAATCGGCAGGGATAAAGAACGCGAAAGGCCTTATAGCATGCGCGGACTCGGACACAGCCAACGTATACGTCACGCTTTCCGCGAGAGAAATGAACCCGGATCTGTATATTGTCGCGAGGGCCTCAACCGTCGTCACCGAAGCAAAAATGAAAAGGGCTGGGGCGAACAGGGTCATATCGCCGTATTTCATAGCTGGCAACCGTATGGCTTCAATGGCGCTTCGGCCTGTGGCGGTCGATTTCCTTGATACAGTGATGCGAAGCGAAAATGTCGAGCTCGTAATAGAAGAATTCGAAATAAATGGAGGATCAAGGATCGTTGGAAAGACACTCTCCGAACTGGAGATCAAGCAGAAAACAGGAGCGATGATACTTGCGATTAAGCACAAGACGGGGAAATTCAACCTTCAACCCGGAGCAGCCTCGGTCGTAGGGCACGGTGATGTTCTTGTGGCGCTCGGGACCTGCCAGCAGCTTGAGCTATTAGGAAAGATGGCGGAGGGATCATAATTGCTCATAAAGGAATCCGATTTCAAGGAAAAAGCTTTAGACCATATAGCGGAAGACATGTGCGTTGCGGCCCGCACGGCTCCGAAAGCGAAAGGGATAGATCTGATCGTAACAGCGATCGTGAAGGGCGATACTATCAATAAGCTCGCGGAAAGAATGCTGAAGATACAGAAAGAACAGAACGGCTCGCAGTCTTACATACGCGACGCGGAAAGTATAAAACAGGCAAGCCATATAGTTTTGATAGGAACGAAGCTGCAAGTAGTAAATCTTAAAGCTTGCGGCATTTGCGGATACAAAGATTGCGAGCATAAGGCTCCGGAAGCGCTTTGCGCTTTCAATCCGGGAGATCTGGGGATCGCGGTCGGTTCGGCGATCAGCATAGCGGCGGACCACAGAGTGGACAACAGGATCTTGTTCTCCGTAGGCCGAGCCGCGGTGGAGCTTGGATTATTGGGGCCGGATGTTAAAATGGCAATGGGGATCCCTCTTTCCGTGACCGGAAAGAACCCATTCTTTGACAGGAAGTGATTTAAATGTTCGATGGTATTAAAGCAGTTTTTGAGAGGGACCCGGCTGCGGGCAATATTATAGAGGTATTGATGTACCAGGGATTGTGGGCGCTGTGGCTGCACAATGTGGCCCATTTCCTGTATAGGTTAAGGATACCGGTGATACCACGCCTTATATCGCAGATAAGCAGGATATTGACATTGATAGAGATCCATCCCGGTGCAAAGTTCGGTAAAAGGTGCTTCATAGATCACGGTGTCGGGGTCGTGATAGGCGAGACCGCCGTTATAGGCAGTGATGTGACGATATTCCAGGGAGTGACCCTGGGAGGCACTGGAGCCGAAAAAGGAAAGCGCCACCCGACGATAGGGAATGGCGTAGTTATCGGCGCCGAAGCGATAATACTCGGGAATATCCACATCGGAGACAACGCGAGGATAGGGGCAGGAGCTGTGGTGACGAAATCGGTCCCGGCGAATTCGACGGTCGTCGGCAACCCTGCAAGGATAGTCGTCCTTGAAGGAAAGAAGATTGAGACCCTTGCGCACGGCGAGCTTCCGGATCCTGTGGGCAAAGCCCTGGATGAAATGAGCCAGCGCATCTCGAAGCTTGAGCAGATGCTGAAAAAATAATGCCTTTAAAAGTTTACAACACCTTAAGAAAAGACCACGAATTATTCAAGCCCCTTAACCCGCCGAACGTGAACATGTATGTCTGCGGGGTTACACCATATGATGAAACCCACCTCGGCCACGGAAGAGCTTATGTTTTCTTTGACATTGTGCGGCGATATCTTGAATATTTAGGCTACAAGGTCAAATATATCCAGAACATCACCGACATAGATGACAAAATAATCAGTAAAGCTAACAGCTTACGGCAAACGGCTGACGGCATCGATGCTGTAAGCGGTAAGCCGTTAGCTGTCAGCGAATTGTGCAGGAAGATCACTGAGAAATATACAGCTTCTTACTTTGACGTGATGGATAAGCTGAACGTCAAAAGGGCGCACAGCTATCCGAAAGCAACGGACCATATAAGGGAGATGATCGCTGTAATCGAGGGATTGATAAAAAAAGGTTATGCTTATGTCATTGATGGCGACGTCTATTTCGAGGTTTCGAAGTTCAAGGACTACGGAAAACTCTCAAAGAGAAAGCTTGAAGACCTTAAGGAAGGGGCTCGAGTTGCTGTTGATGAGAGAAAGAAAGCGCCGCTTGATTTTGCTCTCTGGAAATCGGCAAAGGAAGGCGAGCCGAGCTGGGATTCTCCGTGGGGGAAAGGCCGCCCCGGATGGCACATAGAATGCTCGACTATGTCCACGAAATATCTCGGGGAGACCTTCGACATCCACGGCGGGGGCCTTGACCTTATATTCCCGCACCATGAGAATGAGATAGCTCAGGCGGAGTGTTTCACCGGCAAGCCGTTCGCCAAATACTGGATACATAACGGATTTGTGACCGTCAATCACGAGAAGATGTCGAAATCCCTGGGGAACTTCTTCACATTGAGGGACATATTTGCCAAGTACGATCCTATGTTGATAAGGTTCTATCTTCTCTCGACCCATTATAGGAGCCCTGTCAATTTTTCGGATGCCGACCTTGAGAACGCGAAAGGCGGGCTTGATAGACTAATTAATGCTTATAGTATCGTCCGCGAGCATGCATCGTGCGGAAAAGAGCCGGGCGGCGACAAAGCCCTCAGAGCCATCAAGGAAAGCTTTGTCAGGGCTTTGGACAATGATTTCAATACGGCGGAAGCGCTCGGGAGCGTATTTAAATTATGCGACCTGATATTCGAACTGAACAATGAGAACAACGCATCGCCAAAAATATGGGCTCAGGCAACAAGCTTGTTCGAGGAGCTCGTTGTCGATGTGCTAGGCCTTAATGTCCAGATAAAAGAACTGCCCGAAGACATTCAAGCGTTGGCATCGGCGATCCGATCGGCAAGGACCAAAAAAGATTACAAAAAGTCCGATGAGATCAGGGCGGAACTCCTGAAAAAAGGTTATTCCGTGGAAATAACAAAATCTAATGAAATTAAGGTGAGAAAGGGAGTATAATTTTGGCATGTTAGACCCTAAACTGTTACGCGATGAACCCGAGAAGGTAAAGAAATCCCTGAAAAACAGGGGATACGACGCTTCTCTGGTGGATAAATTCACAAAGATCGACGAAATATGGCGGAAAGCCACGTTCGATATCGACCATCTGAAAGCGGAACGGAACGCGAAGTCACAGGATATCCCGAAGTTGAAAGCCGCCAAAAAGGATACAGCAGCATTGATGGCGGAAATGAAAAAGGTTTCCGATGAGATAGCCAAAAAAGAAGAAAAACTCAAAGACACAGGAAAAGAGCTTAACTCCGCGTCATATTATATCCCGAACATTCCTCACGAAAGCGTTCCCGTCGGAAAGGATTCTTCCTGTAATGTTGAGATAAGGAAGTGGGGGCAGATCAGGAAACCAAGCTTTACGCCGAAACCACATGATGAGATCGGGGAGAAGCTTGGGATATTAAGCGCGGCCCAGGGCGCAAAGATCGCCGGCTCAAGGTTCACGGTCTACAGGGGGCTTGGCGCTAAGCTTGAATGGGCGCTGATCAATTTCATGCGGGATGTCCAGACAAATGAGAATGGCTATATCGAAGTGATACCTCCGTTCATGACGACGGCAGAGTGCGCGGTCGGGACAGGTCAACTTCCGAAGTTCGAGGAAGACCTCTATAAATGCAGTGACAATATGTACCTGGCACCGACGGCGGAAGTGCCCGTGACGAATATCCACCGCAACGAGATAATTGACGGCTCAAAACTTCCAATAAAATATGTTGCTTATACCCCTTGTTTCAGGCGCGAAGCGGGATCATATGGAAAAGATGTGAAAGGGCTGATACGACAGCATCAGTTCAACAAGGTCGAAATAGTTAAATTCGTCGAGCCATCGACTTCATATCAAGAACTTGAATCACTGACAGCTGATGCCGAGAAGATCCTTCAGAAACTGAACCTTCCATACAGGGTAGTAATGCTTTGTACGGGCGACCTTGGCTTTTCAGCAGCGAAGACATACGACCTTGAGGTCTGGTTCCCGTCGGAAAACAAATACAGGGAGATATCCTCCTGTTCGAACTTCGAGAATTTCCAGGCGAGAAGGGCGAACATCAGGTTCAAGCGTAACCAGAAGGCAAAGCCGGAGTATGTCCACACATTGAACGGCTCAGGCCTTGCGGCCGGAAGAACGTTCGCGGCAATTCTTGAGAATTATCAGCAGGCAGATGGTTCGGTAATGATCCCCGAAGCTCTGGTCCCGTACATGGGGGGAGCTTTAAAGATCTCCTGATGCCCAACTACGATTACAGATGCCCCAAATGCGGAGTATTCGAAGTTGAGCAGCGTATCAAGGAAGAGCCCCATAAAACATGCCCCAAATGCGGTTCACCCGTAAAACGTTTGATCTCTTCATCGGGAATAGTGTTCAAGGGCTCGGGCTTTTATAGGACGGACCATAAAAAGGATGGCCTTCACGAATCAAAGCCAATTGGGAAATTACCGGAGATCAAGAAAGAAAATAAACCGAAAGATATGCCTAAAGAGACAAAAAGTTCTTAAGAAGCTTCTTGCCTTCGATGGTTGACCACCTCGACCTAATATCCTTTATCAAATCAATGAAATTCTCATGTGTTTTACTCGATAATGCTGTTGAAAGGGAGATCAATTGTGGCAGCTAATCTTGTTTGTCTTAATAAAGCTTTCAGATCGTTCGAGATCACCAAAGCCCTTTATATAAAAAGGAATCCCAAGGATATACTTCGCCATGTGAAAGAAAAAGATGTCACATTAAATGTTAAAAAGTACTATAAAGGCATCGTTCCCCTGAAAAACCTTAAGATCCTTTCTCCCGATCTTTCTCCTTTAGAAGGGCCTAAGATCGTTGTTTCTGATTCCCATTTTGGCGACAAGTCGCGTGCAGACGATTTTTATACGCCGTGGAAAAAAGAAAAATATCTGAAACTGATCGATAAAGCAAAAAAAATGGGCGCCACATGGATCGACCTTGGCGATCGTTTTGAGCTCTGGCAGTCAAAACTGAGCGACATCATCAGCAGCAACACTGAGATCCTTTCTGGTCTGGCAGGGTTACGACGCGTAATTGGTGTGTTGGGGAATCATGACCGTTCTTTGGCTCCTTTTCTTTTAAATAAACGGCTCGGCAACACCACAATAGTCGAATATCTATATGATCCGGAAAGCCATAGTTTTTTTACTCACGGCAACATCGAAAAGGAAAATTCTCATGCCAGCAATCTCGGCTACTTTGCAACACGTATGGTAGGACAATTTGAGAGGAGGATCAGCAGCCGTTTTGATGAAGTGGCTGAAAAATGGCGGAATATGCTTACTCCAACGAGCAGGTGGATCAGAGAGAACGAGTTTTATTTTATTGATTGGGTTTCCATCTTATTAGAAAGGATAAAAAAGGAAGGGTACGGATCCAAAAAAACGTTCAAGCTGTTCTTCGGCCATACTCATGAACCTTCGGCCCCCACGACTTCTAATCGCGGAAGAATATTGCAAGCAAAACTCGGCTCACATAATCAATATCGGAATACAGGCTGTTGGGTAGGCGACCATACGGATTATATCTTTATTGATGAGAAGGGCAGGGTTTATCTCAGGAAAGCTTAGCAGACTTACAGTTTCAAAAAATTCCCAAGGAGCTTTTTCCCTTCAGCCGTCAAAATAGATTCAGGATGGAACTGTATCCCCTCGATCTTGTATTCCTTGTGGCGCACTCCCATTATCTCTTCCTGATCGGTCCAGGCGCTTATTTCCAGGCATTCGGGCAGGCTTGCTCTTTCGACCAAAAGCGAATGGTACCTTGTGGCCGTGAACGGATTAGAGAGGCCTTTGTATATTGTTTTGCCGTCGTGGTGGATAGGCGATGTTTTCCCGTGCATGAAGCGCTTTGCCTGTACTATCTTTCCGCCGAAAGCTTCGCCTATCGCCTGATGGCCGAGGCATACGCCGAGGATCGGGACCTTGCCTGCGAATTCCTTTATAACGGAAATGCTTATTCCCGCGTCTTTCGGGTATCCGGGGCCGGGGGAGATGACTATCTTATCGGGAGCGAGCTTTTTGATCTCGTTGATCGTTATCTTGTCGTTCCTGTATGTCTTAAGGTCCGCTCCAAGCTCGCCAAGGTATTGAACAAGGTTGTATGTGAATGAATCATAATTATCAATAACTAATATCACGTTATTATTATATCATATATTGACTCTCCTCTCTCATCTCCCATCCCATCTCTCATCTCGCATCTCATTTTTGTATATGATAAAATCAAACCCTATGCAAGTCAGGGTGCTCACCGAAAAAGACAGGAAGCTTTGGAACGATTTTGTTTCATCCCACGACGGCAGCCAGATCCTCCAATCCTACGAATGGGGCGAATTTAAATCGAAATGCGGCTGGGGCCATTTCATATTGGTCGTGGAAGACGGAAGCGGGATCAAGGCAGGTATTTCCATATTGACCAGGAAGCTGCCGGTCATCAATAAGTCGCTTTTTTATTCTCCGAGGGGCCCCGTGGGAGCTCTATCAGACGCCAAATTATTCAATATGCTTATTGACGGGTTATGCGTGGAAGCGGCGTTGAAAGGCGCCATCGCATTAAAGGTAGATCCCGAGATCGAGGACAACAATGCTAATGCTGTCGCATTACTTAATGACAGAGGATTCACTCGAAAGAAAAAGCAGGTCCAGCCGAGGACCACATACCTGATCGACCTTACAAAAGACCTTGCTTCACTCCTGATGAGTTTTGAAGAAAAGACAAGATATAACATCCGTCTGTCGGAAAAGAAAGGCGTGATGGTCAAGGAAGACTCGACGATAGAGGGCATTGATGTATTCTATAAGATGTACCAGGAAACGAGCAAAAGGGACACTTTTCTAATACATCCTAGATCTTATTATATGAAACTGAAAGAAACGCTTGTCGACAGAGGAATGGCGAATGTCTTTATCGCCGAATATCAGGGCAAGCCGGTTGCTTCCCTTTTCGCTTTCAGGTTCGGGGACCGGATCTGGTACATGTACGGGGCATCCATAAAGGAAGGGAGGAACGTGATGCCGAACCATGCCCTCCACTGGCATCTTATCAAATGGGCGAAAGAAAAAGGATACAAAGTGTATGACCTGTGGGGGATCCCTTCCGCACCGAGCGAGAAACATCCTCTTTACGGGGTATACAGGTTCAAGAAGGGATTTAACGGTGCATTGAAGTCCTGGATAGGCGTCTATGACCTGCCGTTTGACAGGATGACTTACATGCTCTTTGACAAAGGAGTGGGATTATACCAGGATATCAGGAGCCTTTTGACCAAGGGAAAGATATCGGACTCTTTATCCGAATGATATAACTGGAATCTGCGACTGAAAGTCGCGGTTCCTTTATGTTGATTGGAACCGAGGCTTTTAGCCTCAGGTTCAAAAGGAAATGCAGTGAAACTTAAAGATCTATTATTATCATTGAAGCAATCCAAGGTCATCGGTGATGACAGCGTCGAGATTTCCGGCATCACCTATGATTCAAGGGATGCGGCTGCCGGGCATGTTTTCGTCGCTATACCGGGATTCAAGGCCGACGGCGCCGCTTTTGCCGCGCAGGCTATCGAACGCGGAGCAAAAGCCGTGGTCCTTGAAAAAGACGTGAAGCTGCCAAAAGACGTTACAAAGGTCATCGTTCCGAATTCCAGGATCGCACTCGCGGAGCTTTCATCCACGTTTTACGGACATCCTTCAAGGCGCCTGAAAATGATCGGTATCACCGGAACGAACGGAAAAACCACGACGTCTTTCCTTATCGAGGCAATATTGAGGAAGGCCGGCCATAATGTCGGCGTCATAGGGACCGTGGAAGCGCGGATAAACGGCAAAGGGGTTCCCGTAAAGCTTACAACGCCCGAGTCCTCCGAACTCCAGGAGCTACTCTCAAGGATGCTGAAGGAAGGCGTGACGCATGTCGTTATGGAAGTTTCATCGCATTCGCTCGAGCTTCACAGGGTCCACGGAGTCGAATTCGATGTCGCCATATATACCAACCTGACGCACGACCATTTGGATTTCCACGGCAACATGCAGAACTACCTTAAAGCCAAGCTGAAGCTGTTCGAAAAGCTCGGGAAAGGTGTAAAGAAGGATGTCACGGCCATCATCAATGTCGACGACCCGTACGGGAAAAAGATAATGACATATGTTGACG
>Ga0315284_10002450_pt1 | contig 26555 bp, 20 predicted proteins | sample YL17G09_16_MG_FD_203696 | JGI IMG/M metagenome (GOLD analysis project Ga0315284, IMG submission 203696) | Sediment microbial communities from Yellowstone Lake, YNP, Wyoming, USA - YL17G09_16 | ecosystem: Environmental > Aquatic > Freshwater > Lake > Sediment | place: USA: Wyoming | collected...
GTCTTGATCTTGCTCATGATGTATGTATACTTATACAAATACATACATGCAAGCAAAAAACCGAAAAAAACTCTTACGCCCTAGCTGGCTGCCATCGACTCCCCCCAAGACTGAGGCATTACCGCCCGAGGCGAAATGCCTTGACATGCTCGCGAAAAATGCCGAAATATCCCGGACATCGCGGGCATGCCCATCAATATCGCGCCAGAAAGGCGCGATCCTTCGCGCGGGCCTCGGCGGGCTGTCGGATGAAAGGAAGACATCATGCGCGTCCTGATTGCCGAAGACGATGCCATTTCGCGCCGCCTGCTGGAAGTGACCTTCGAAAAGTGGGGCTATGAGTTCCTCGTCGCCCGCGACGGGCAGGAAGCCTGGGAGATCCTTCATCGCGACGACGCGCCCAAGCTGGCGATCCTGGACTGGATGATGCCCCATCTGGATGGCGTGGAACTGTGTCGTCGGATACGCAAGCTCCAGGGTCGCGAGTACGTCTACGTGATCCTCCTGACGGCCAAGGGCGGAAAGGAGGACATTATCGAAGGGATGAACTCCGGCGCCGACGATTACGTCACCAAGCCCTTCGATGCCGGCGAGTTGCGCGTCCGCGTCCGCGCCGCGGAGCGCATCCTGGGCTTGCAGGCGGACCTGCTGGCCGCACAGGCGGCGCTGCGCGAGCAGGCCACCCACGACGCCCTGACGGGAATCTGGAATCGCGCGGCGATCCTCGACATCGTGCAACGGGAACTGGCGCGGGCGCAGCGGGAGGGCAAGGCCATCGGCGTGGCGATGGTGGACCTGGACCATTTCAAGCTCGTCAACGACACCCACGGCCACAAGACCGGCGACGCGGTGCTACAGGAAGCCGCCCAGCGTATGCGGCAACTGCTCCGGCCTTATGACTCCCTGGGCCGATACGGCGGCGAGGAATTCCTCCTCGTCCTGGTGGGTTGCGACGCCTCCACCGCTGCTCTGGCGGCCGATCGCATCCGCGCCTGCATCGAGCAGCGGCCTTTCGGCGCCGATGCCCCCTCCATCCCCTTGACCGTCAGCGTGGGCGTTGCTTCCAGCGACAAGCGAGACGGCGTCACTGCCGGCGACCTCATCCAGGCGACCGACATGGCCCTCTACCAGGCCAAAAACGCCGGACGAAACCGAGTGGCGACCGCCTCCCCTCCGACGGACACCCGGTTCTAGTCAGCGTCTTGGTTCTTGGCGGTCTCCCTGCGAAGCTGCCTTCGCTGATGCTTGGTCAGGACGTCCTTGCGAATCTCCTTGGTGGCCTGGCGGTGGATCTTCTGCTTGGCTTCCGGACTGTCGGCCGATATTCTTGCCACGAGCACGAGAAGGAACCACGGCGACAATGCCAAGCAGATACCCCCAATTCGACCGCGACAATCTCCGCATCCGACCGCTGTCTCAACGGGAGCACCTGGTCAAGCTCTCCGACCTGCTTGCGCTGGGCCAGGCGCCGATGCCCTTTGACCACCCGGACCTGCCCGCCGTCGCCGAGGCGATCCTGGCGGCGCGAAAGAAAAACGCCTCCGTCGTCCTGCTGATTGGCGCGCACGTCATCAAGCAGGGCCTCAGCCGCTATGTCATCGACCTCCTTCGCCGCGGGCTGGTCTCCGTCGTCGCCACCAACGGCGCCTGCGCGATCCACGATTACGAGCTGGCCCGCGTCGGGGCCACCAGCGAGTCGGTGGCGACCTACATCCGCCAGGGGCAGTTCGGCCTGTGGAAGGAGTCAGCCGAGATCAACGACATCGTCTCCGCCGGCAACAAGGAGGGCCTGGGCTTCGGCGAGGCGCTGGGCCGACACGTCGCGGGCGGCTCCCTGCCGCACAAGGACGTCTCGATCTTCGCGGCGGCCTACGAATGCGGCATCCCGGCGACCGTTCACATCGGCGTGGGCTACGACATCGTCCATGAGCATCCCAACTTCGACGCCGCTGCCGCCGGGGCCGCCAGCTACCGCGACTTCCTGATCTTCGCCAAGACCGTCGGGGGCCTCGAAGGCGGCGTGGTGCTCTGCTACGGCTCAGCCGTCATGGGGCCGGAGGTTTACCTCAAGGCCCTGTCGATGGCCCGCAACGTCGCCGCACAGAGCGGCGGGGAGATTCGCCATTTCACCTCGGCCGTCTTCGACCTGGTCCACCTCGGTGGCGACCTGCACGCCGAGGCCCCCAAGGACAGCCCGGAGTATTACTACCGCCCGTTCAAGACCGTCCTGGTGCGAACCGTCGCCGACGGTGGGCGGAGCTTCTACATCCGCGGCGACCACCGGGCCACCCTGCCGGCCCTGCATCGGCTGGTCACGGAGCGCATGGGCTAGCGGATGTCGCAGCCGCGGGCCACCCGCCTCGCACGGATCGCATGAGCTAGGGCATCTTCACTTTGGATGTTTACACCTGGCTGGCGGGGCTTTGTCCCGCCGGCCTAACAGATGCTTGATAGCGCGGCGGGACGGAAGCCCCGCCGCGCTATCACCCAAACTTAAAAAGCTCTAGCGGATGTCGCGATGGCGACAACCCGCGCGGCGGGAATGCCCCTCGGGCTGCCGACGACCCGGATCACGGCATTTCATGTTGTCGGGCCGGGCCAAGTCCGTATAATGCATCGCAGACCACGGGGCGTGGCGCAGCTTGGTTTAGCGTGCTTGACTGGGGGTCAAGAGGTCGAGGGTTCAAATCCCTCCGCCCCGACGTGTAAAAAAGGCCGGTCCGCAAGGGCCGGTCTTTTTTACATGGCGGACGCACGGCCAAGCCGGGCGGGTGATGCAAAGCAGCACCGGCGAGGGATTCCATCAAGCGAGGGTCCGCTTGCGCGCCCCTCGCGCAGGTGCAATCCCTCCGCCCCGAGTGAAAAGGCCGCCTTCGGGCGGCCTTTTCACTAGAGGGGTAGAGCAGTAGAAAGTAGAGAGTAGACACAGTGGAAGATCCGTAATCGGCTACCGGGGCTCAAGTTGTGGCAAGACAGCTCTCCTGCGGTCCACTTTCTCCTTTCTACTCTCTGAGTGTCGGCGTAAGCTCTCCGCGTGGCCTTCGTCTTCGAAAAGCTTGTCGTCTACCAGAAAGCTATCGCGTTCGCTGACGGCGTCTGCACGCTGACGAAGGGCTTTCCGCGCGGCTACTTTTTCCTGGCCGACCAGCTCAACCGGGCGGCTTTGTCCGTCGCCGCCAATATCGCCGAAGGCAACGGCAGATTCACGAAAGTCGTGTAGGGCACGCGGGTTCTGAGCCGGAAGGCTCAGGTTCCGCGTGCGGGATTTCCGGCCATTCGTTTCGCACGCAGATCGCTCCCTTCGGTCGCTAACCTGCGTGCCCTACCGGGCTGTCGTAATCATTCATTGCGCGCGCAGCCCCGTAAGGGGCCTTCCGGGCAAGTTGCGCGCCCTACTCGGCAACATCCCCGCGCGGTGCGCGGGGCTTCAATACCACGCGATTTCGCGTGTTATTCGCCCTGGTCCTGCCACATCAGGATGGCTGCGTCGCCGGGTTCCACGACCGTGTCCAGGTTGGGGCGGGGCAGCATCGCCACCGAGCCGTCCCTGCCCACTCGGCCTAGGCGCGTCTGGGGGTCCCAGCGGACGCTCAGCGGCATGGGTTGCAGGAAATCCTGGTTGACGATGACCAGGAAGCGGTGCTTGTCCTTGCGGAGCAGGTTGATCAACGCGCACTTTCCACCGGTGGCCAACGAGCGGATGATCCCCTCCGGTTCGAAGGGCTTGTAGCCGGCGGGCGTGTTCGGCCCGGACCAGCGCGGGTTGTACCAGGTCTTGGAGCCGACAAACACCCCGGCCTGCGACTGAAGTTCCCGGTTGAGTTGCTTGACCAGGTCGTACACATAGGTGCGGTTTCCCCCGCGGTCGTAGGGCGCGACCCGTCCGCCGCAGGCGCGGTAGAGGAAATGCTCGATGCCCACCGCGCCCATCGCCAGGTTGTTGTAGGCCTGCACCCGCAGCGTGGCCATCGTCGGATCGGGGAACAGGTCCATCCCGCAGCAGCAGATGAACGACCACAGCGGAATCCCCGCGGAGTTTGCCGCCCGCTGGCCCACCAGGAGGTTCTCGTACCAGGATGCGACGGGGGCGAACCGCTTGAGCGGGTAGTGGTCATACGACAGGACGTTGACCGGCACCTCCGAGAGGAACTTGAAGACGTAGTCCTCGTATTTCTGGTAGGGCTTCAGTTCGATCATCTCGTTACCGGCGTAGACGGGCAGGAGGTTCACGCAGACGGCCTTGTTGGGGTCCGGGTCGATGGCCAGCACCTCCTTGGTGCGGGCCAGCAATGCCGGGAACTCGCTGATGGTGGGTTCGTCCTGGAGGATGTAGCCGGCAAGGGCGGGATGGTCCTTGAAATGCCTGGCCATGTCCGCCGGGCTGACGGTGGGGCTGTGCGGCCAGTAGCGGGTGAGGATTCCCACCCCCGCCTTGCGAGCGGCGTCCAGGCCGATGCGGGCCTCTTTGCGGTCGCGGAAGGCCGTCATGTTGTGCGTCATGCCGGCGGCGGCGAATTCCTGGTATTTGGCCACGACGTCCTTGGTGACCACCGGGCCGTCCCATGCCGGGAAAACCAGCCGCCCCGATGGCGGCAGCGACAGTTCATGCCCGGCCTGGGCGCTTTTCCTCGACGGGCCGACTCCGCGACGCCTTCCCCGGCCTGGCGAAACCTTCTTCATCTTTTTCATAACGTGCGATTCCTTTCTGCCCTACGGCCTGAAGACGGCGGGCGGTGCCCGCCCTACTACTACTACCCTGACTTACTGTAGGCGCTTCTTGTGTTGCTTGTAGGCATGACGCGCATAGCTTACTCCACAAATGGCACCAATGGCCCATATGCCCGCTTCTATGGCCACTTTCCGCCAACCTTCCACCATATCGGGCGCATAGCCTGCACAGAACATAAAGAAAGACGCGCACAACGCCCCTACAAAAGTGGAAACCAACGTCCCCAATACGATACGTGCAACCATATATACCTTTGCATTTTCGCAGTAGTATTTTCCCAATCGCATAAAGTTCCTATGGGCTATCTTTAATCAGCGCCAAGTGCCAATCATTCCTGCTCGGTTATTGTCCCGCCGGAACGATTTCCAGGTGCGTCACCAGCTTGTGCCGCTGCGCCGGCGCGGCCCGGACGGCAAGGTGATTGACCGGTTTATGCGCGCCGTCGCATAGTTCCTCGCCGGCGGAGACGACCTGGCCGGGCCAGTCCCATCGGACCAGCAGCTTGCACAAGCCGGCTTGGAACGTGGCGGTGTTGCCGCTGACGCTGGTAGGGAAGCGGCTGTGGAGGTGGAACGTCGCGGCCTGGGGCTTGGGCGTTTCCAGTTCGTCGCTGATCGTCAAATGCAGCGGATCGGGCGAGTCGATTGTCCGCACCGCCCGCCGCACGGTGTCGCCCCAGGCCGGCGTCGTCTCCATCGACAGGTGCAGGGAGTTTCCGTCGCCGCTGCCGGCCGGGCACACGGCCGCGGGGCAGGGGTTGATCTGCTGGAGGTCCTGGCCCCCGTCGTCGGTAGGCGTGACCAGGTTGTGCAGCCGGGCGGTCTTTAGGATCTGCGTCATCGGGTCGCTGTAGAAGGTGATGCCGCGGTCGATCAGCAACTCCTCGCCGAACGCCTCCAGCACGATGGCGCCCTTGTCCTGGTGGCTGTGGCCCTCGGTGCTGCTGGAGCCGCACAGGTGCAGGCGGACCGGCCCGTGGGGGGTGGCCCGCAGGCTCGTGGCGTGCCCGGTGCCCGGCTGGATGGCGAAGACGGGCACCATAGGCCGGCGGTCGGACAGGTCGGAGGGTCCGAAGATCAGCGTCCTGACGCTGGTGGCGGACCACATGCCGCCCATGAACCGGGTCATCTGGTCCATGCCCTTCGACGTTATGCAGTCCCCAAGCAGGCCCTTCCACCGCGCGTCGCCTGTAACCGCGGCGAACATCGCCAGCCAGTCCATCTGGAGGGCCGGGCGCGGCCCGTCGCTCAGCCAGAGCATGTTGGTGGGCGGGGCGGTGGCGGTGTACAGGCCGACGAAATCAGCGCCCTTGAGCAGCCCCGGCGGGGCGACCTGCGCCACAGGGACGCCCTGCTGGCGCGACCGAAGGATGTACGACAGAAGCGAATAATACGCCACACCGCTGTAGTAAGCCGGCCCTTCGCTGTAGCTGCCGTCGGGCCGGATGATGCACCGGGCGGTTTCGTCCAGGTCGCGGTAGGCCTGCTCCAGCTCCCAGTCCAGCCGGGGAAACCTGGGACGCAGCGCCAGTATCGCCGCAATCCGTCCCGGGCTGAACACGGCCGCTTGGTTCATGTGATAGATGTACTCACAGTGGGCAAAGTCATACTTGATCGGCGTGAGGCCCTTTAAGTACAGGCTGTGGCACAGGACGTCCTGGCCGTAGCTGGTCAGCGCCCCGCCGGCCCAGTCCATCGCGGCCGTGTAGGCGATGCACGTATGGTTCTCGCTGAAGCTGCGCCACTCGCAGCAACTGCCGCGGAAGTCGTGCTGGGTGAGGCTCTCGCCCCACTGGTCGGTGTGCGCCAGGGCGATGGCGCAGCGCAGGGCCATTCGCGTCAGGTCCGCGTCGCCATCGAGCAGGCCGAAGAACGCGCACTGCTCCATGGGCCGCCACAGCGAAAGCCCTCGGTCCCGCCCGCGCGACGAGTAACTCAACTGCATCGGCCCGATCCGCTGGTAGTGGCGGATCTGCTTCTCTGGCTCCAGCGAGAGGAACTCGCGCGCCTGGCGGCGCAGCACGTCGGTGAAGGCGACGTAGGGCGGACTCGCCAGCTTGCGGCGCAGGCCGGGCAGATCCTCATCGCCGAAATACAGCCCCAGCTTGGGCTTGGATTCCCACCGGTCCCGCGGCTTGATGTACTCGGGCCAGTCGACCGGGTAGACCGTCGGATTCTCGAACGCAAGGTAGTCCTTGAGCCGGCCCGAATGGTAGACGCCGATGTAGGAGATGCTGAACGCGCCGGCAAAGCCCTGGCTGGGCGTCAGCTCCAGCCGCAGGCCCTGGAGCAGGCGACCCTGGAACGGCCCGGCGTACTCTTCATGGTTGTCGTAGCCGGGCGACTCGCTGATGAGCTGCCATCGGCCGTCGAGCTTGGCGGAGAATCGCAGCATCGCCCACGAGGGCAGGCCCCCCTGGATGAACAGGCCGTCGTATCCGCCGACATCCAGGTTGCCCTCCCACGACCACGTCAGCGCCGTCTGGTTGGGCGTGGCGGCGTCCCAGTTCGCCATGGTGGTGTAGGCGCGCGACATGCGCAGGTTCCGCGTTCCCGGCCCGGGTTGCAGCGTCCACTGCTTTTCGGGGCTCAAGGCGTAGTCGAAGAAGCAGGCGATGATGGCTTCGGCGGTGTTGATCGGGTGCAGTCGCATGGGATCCTTCCAAGGCCCCGGCGGCGATACGGCAGGAGCGCCAGTGGCTGGGGGGCATCCTAAGGCAGCCCGGCGGGGGGATCAAGGCGCCTTTGGGCTTTGGGGCTGGGGCTTATCGCCAAGCCTCAAACCCAGTCCGCTACGCAGGCCGCAGCCACCCTAGACTAACCCCGCATTCCGCGCGGTGGGGCTTCCGACCCACCGCGAGATCGGCTCCTATCCACGGTCCCAAGGCCGCAAGTCGGAGTCCCGCCACCCTTCCATGCGGCTTGAAGACGGCGGGCACCGCCCTACCTGCTGCGGAGCCAATGTACCATTTCGATCAGGCTTGGCCGCTTGCCGTAGAGCAGGATGCCTGTCCGGAAAATCCTTCCCCCCGCCCAGATGGCCGCCGGCACGGACGCTCCCAGAATGGCCAGACTAGCAAGGATCTCCACTACCGCGATCGATTGGCCCGACGCCAGCCGCAAAATCATGACCATGGGCGCCGTCAGCGGGACAAACGACAACACTCGCGACCATGCGCCGTTGGGATCCTGAAGAATGTTGGGCCAGGAAACCATCGGAAGGATCAGCAGCAACATAATCGGCATGATCAGGCTTTGGGCGTCCTTGAGCGTATTGCAGACCGACCCGATGGCCGCCAGTATGGAGGTAATGAGCAGGAAGCCCAGGACATAGTAGAGGACGAAGTACACGATCATCCGCGGGGGGATGTCCAGGACCAGACCCTGCCATCTCGCGGCGGCGACAGCGGTGGCTGCCCAAATTCCCATGACCATCAGTCCGACTCCTCCCATGCCGACGATCTTGCCGGCCAGAAGCTGGAACGGGCTGACGGCCGAGAGAAGGACTTCAATGATGCGGCTGCTCTTTTCCTCGATGACACTGGTCAGTATGTGCTGATTCTGGCTGAAGATCCCCATGAACATCAGGAGCATGAAGAAGAAAGGGACCATATACCTTGTTGCGAGCATGTCTCCTTTGTCGCGACGTTCCTTTCCCGACGCCTCATCCAGCGAGATCTGCTCGGACGGCACCCAACGGCGGATGGCCTGGACCAATTCGGGCGGCACGTTATTCTGCCTGCATCGGAGGTTGAACACGGCTTGGTTGATGAGGTTCTGGACGGTTGGGACAATGGCCATGTCGGCGCTGCGGCCTTGTCGCGTGTAGATCAGCATCTTGCCACGCTCGCTGGCGATGTCCTTGTCCAGTACCACGTACAGGTCAAGCTTGCCTTTGCGGACCAGATCCTTTTCCTGTTCGGAAATCGCCTGGAAGTCCCCGCTGTCGGTTACCGTCAACTCGATCCGTCCTGCCTTGCCAGAATTGTGTTTCTGAAAAACGGACTGGATGTCCGGAGACAGGCCCTCGACGAGGTTGGTGATGGCAATCTTCTGCGCCGTGGCATTCTTCCTGGCTTGGCCCTGGTTTTTCGAGGTGTACCAGATGATACCGGCGATCAGCGGCACCATCAGGAAGCTCAGGAGGAACATCTTCGTCTGAACGGTGTCCAAGAACTCCCGACATGCGATCTTAAGAACCTTGCGCATCGCTGCCTCCTACTGTCCTGACGAATATCTCATGCAGTGTAGGCATCTTGAGCCTGAAGGAGATGACGCGAACGCGGGGCACCATCGCCGCCAGCAACTGTTGGCTGTCGGCGCCATCTCGCAGGCTCATTTCCACTGCCTGGCCGTCGCGCCGGACCGCGGCGACAAAGGGCAGGGCGTCGAGAAATGCCGAATCCCCCTCCAGTTCCGCCACCACCGTGTCCGCCTGCCGTCGGCCTCTTACTTCGGACAAGGTGCCCTGGAGTACGGAGCGTCCCTTGTTGACCAAGACGATGTGATCGCACAGTTCCTCGGCCTCGTGCATCATGTGGGTCGACAGAAGGATGGCTGTGCCACGGCTGCGGAAAGAGAGTATGATGGACTTGAGCGAGTCCAGGTTGATGGGGTCCAGGGCGGCAAGGGGCTCATCGAGGATCAGCAGCTCCGGCTCGTTGATGCAGGCGACGGCGAATTGGATCTTCTGCTGCATGCCCTTGGAGAGTTCCTCGATTCTGCGATTAGCCCAGGAACTAGCGCCCATTAGCTCCAGCCACTGACGCGCACGGCCGTCCAACTGGCGATCGGGCACGCCCTTGATGGCCGCGAAGTACTTAAGCGTCTGGAGGACTTTCATCTTTCGGTAGAGGCCACGTTCCTCCGGCAGATAGCCCAAACGATCCTTGGCCGCCGCGGGGGAAGCGCAACCCAGCACATCGATCCGGCCATGGTCTGGGACGATGATGTCCATGATCATCCGAATCGTAGTGGTCTTGCCGGCCCCGTTAGGCCCCAGCAGCCCGCAGATACAGCCGCGCTGGACCGACAGGTTCAGATTGCTCACGGCCGCAGTTGCGCCAAAAGATTTCGAGACCCCGTCCAACATTAGAGCAGTCATTGAGATTCTCCCGCTTGCTCCAGCCACAATCTATCGGGCCAGGTATAAAAACACAACCTTCCTTCATCGCAAGCTGTGGCGCCAAAGGCCGCAGTCTTCGGCGCGAGGCGATAAGGCGGGCGGTGCCCGCCCTATTGCTATCGTTACAATTGCGCGCGCAACAAGTTGCGCGCCCTACTCGGCTGAGCTTTTGCGGACCGAATCGGCCAGGAGGCCCAGGTTGCGGTTCATCACCGAGTTGGGGTCGCCGGTGACGAACTTTCCCCAGGTGCCGCCGGCGGAATCTTCGGTGTCGGCGGCCACCACCAGGCCCAGGGAGGGGATCATGGCCATCACGTCGGTGCCCCATCTGCCGTAGGCGATGAACGTGTCGCTCGGCGCCGCTGGCCAGGTGAGCTTGTTGGGGTCGTCCATGTTCCGGTTGAACCACCAGTTGAACCCATAGACGCCGGGGCCTTCGGCGGTCTGGTTGATCCCGCCGCCGTAGCTACTGACGTCCATGTAGTCATCGACTTCGTCCTTCTTGGAGGCGCTGCGAGGCATGGAACTGGGCACGTCGGCCTTGCAGTATTGGTCGAACAGTTCGCGCGGAATGAGCTGCCGGTCGCTCCATCGTCCGCGGTTGATCCACAGCCAGCCGATGCGGGCGAAGTCGCGCGTGGTGCAGACGACGCGCATGCCTTCGTGATCTTCGGGGGAACTGAAGATCCGCCCGTCCTGGAACTGAAGCGGTTTCATCAGGCGGGACTCCCCCACCTCGATCAACGAGGCGCCGAAGACTTTCTTGAGCGTCTTTCCGTAGAGGTTGATCGCGCGATCGTTGTAGGAATACGCCAGGCCGGGGCCTTCCTTGCAGGCGTAGTTGCTGGTCATGTCCGCCAGGTGGCGGAAGGTGATGCCCTGGTCCTTGTCCCGGAACGGCCAGCCCCAGGCGGCGATGGGGTCATCGACGCTGCGGACGCGGCCTTCGGCGATGGCGCAGAACAGCAGCGTGGACAGGACGGGCTTGGCGGCGGAGAACCAGTCGAACTGCCTGTCCGCCCGGCCCCAGGAGTAGATCAAGTACCCGTCCTTGATGACCGTACCGGTCCCACTGACGGTGCGGCTGAACTCCTCCAACCTGGCCGCATCGACGCCCAGTTCCGCGGGGGTCTTGACCGCCCAGGTCTTGGCGGGGAACACCCATTTGTCGTTCTGGGCCATGCAAAGCGAGGGCAGCAGAGCCACCACCGGGACCATCAGCATCGCCAGGTGCAGCAGGCTATTGCAGGGCATTCGCATCGAACTGCTCCTTTCCGGCTGGCACGCCAATTAGAGTATTTTAAGTTTGGGTGAGAGCGCGGCGGGGCTCCGTCCCGCCGCGCATTCAAGCACCTGTTAGGCTGGCGGGACGGAGCCCCGCCAGCCAGGTGTAAACATCCATAGTTAAACTGCTCTAACCAGCCAAGGAGGCCGTCGAAATCGTGGCAACCCACTTGGGATTCATTCTATGTTTTCGTGCCGCGTCATCAACGAACATCGGTTCTCGGCGACAGCGTGACGCTGACCCGCAGTGTTCCCGACGCACCGGTTCGGCGGATGGCAATGCACCGCTGCACGCCCTCCACCAGCGGGAGGTCCTCGACCCTCACGGAGCAGTCCGCCGGCGCCTGGATGGCGGCCTGGCCGAGACGACCGGTCAGGGTGATCGTGTTCCCCGATACCCGCACCGGTAGGCGAGTATGCCAAAGGAAATCCACGCCTTCGCCTGAGGCCAACTCATATTCATCGGTAATCACGAGATTGGCCGGGTCGGGTGAGTCCCAGGTTCGCCTCCACCGCTTGTAGTACGGCTGCCAACCGGGCGTCGCGTCGATGGCGGCATGAAAACTCACCGCGTCGCCGGTGCCCGTCGGCTTGACGTCGGCCGGCAGGGGATTTTCCGGACCGGGGCGCTGGCCCCCGACGACGGGAATCAGCATGTTATGCCTCTGGCACTGTTTGACGATCAGCGAAAACGGACTGTCGTACCGGCAGGTGCCTGGGTCCATGGCGAAGGTATCGCCCGCGAATTCCAGCACGAAGCTGCCCTTGTCCTCGTGGGCATGTCCGGCGGCGGCGCGGTTGCCCTGGATGAAAAGCTTGACGGGCAGGCCGCCCAAGTCGCGGTGCGAGGCCAGGACACCCATATCCGCCAGGTGGACCGCCGCGGGCGGAGCGGTATCAGGCGGAAGGGAACCCGCCAATTGCCAGGCGATGGCCGCTGCCAGCATGTCCGGAACCTGCGTCGCCTGATGGACGGGGTCTCCGGGCCAGCCATCCTGGCGTGCCAAGGTCTTTCGGAGCATCCGCGCCCAGGCGCTGCGGGGCAGGATATTGGCCATCATCGCCTGGGAGAACATGGCGTGGGTCGCCCCACTGTCGCAGATGGGGATCACATCGGTGGAGGTATCCGTGGAGATGATCGCCTCGGCGAAGTCGCCGCAGCGTCTCATGGAATCGGGAACGGCCTCCGCGAGGCTCTTGCCCTTGGCGCGGCTGTAATGGTAGAGGGCCTTGCCCGCGTACGAGCCCACGCAGGTAAAATAGGTGGGGCCTTCAACGTACCCGCCGTCGCCCAGGATGGTCAGGTCCAGGCTCTCCACCAGTTCGCGGTAGGCGATGTCGAGGTAAGGCTCCACGCGAGGCCATCGCTTCCCAAGCACCGCCAGGGCCAGGATTCGCCCCGTGGAGAACCACGCCAGTTGGTTGCAGTGGAAGATGTACTCGTGCCGCCAGGTGTTGTAGTTGATGGAGGCCACCGCCTGCTCGCTGATGCGTCGAAAGAGAAAGTCGCGCCCCAGGCTGGTGAACATCTCGCCGGCCAGGTCCAGGATCGCCGCCAGCTCGTAGGCACAGAGGCTCTGCATGAAGCAGCGTTCCTCGAACGTCGAACCGGGGAAACAGGAGATGAACCCGTCCTCCCAATGCTCGCAAAGACCGATCGACATCGCGAAGCGGGCCGCCATGCGGAGCATCGAGGCGTCCCGCAGCAGGTGACCCGCCACGGCGGCGTTTATCCCGTGGGTCAGCAGGCTCTTGCCATAGTCCCGCTGGCGGTTGTATCGCGTGTCCATCCACCAGTTGACGTAATCGTTGATGTTTTCTTCGGGCTTTTCGGCCAGGGCGGCCTGACCGGCCTGGATAAATGGCGAGACGCCTCCGGCGCGAATTAGTTCATCGTGCTTGGTCCGCAATTGCCGGAGTTCCTCGCCCGCCAGGACCAGCCCGTAGCTAGGCTCAAACGCCGGCTGATAGTCCTCCCCCCGGATGTAACCTTCCCATTGCGGATCGTATTTCGGCCGTCGGGCCAGCATCTGGTCCCGCAGGCGCGAATGGGCCAGACCGATCCAGTTGAGCCACCCCATGGCCATGCCGTCACCGGCGGCCTCGATTTCCAGCGTCACTTCCTCCAGCCGCGTGGCGCCTCCGAGTTCCAACTCGTACTCCTGCTTTTCCGGCGGGGCCGGCGGAGACTGGAACCGCACCGTTCCCTTGTCCGTCGCGACCATGACGGTGAGCCTGCCCCCCTGGGGGAGCAGCATCGCTACCAGCAGCCGGTCATAAGCGGAGCAATCGATCCCGAACCGACGCGACATCCGAAGCGCCGGACCCGCCGCGGGCTTGCCGGTCCATTCATAGGTCACCCAGCACCAGTTCTGGGAAACGCGCAGCCCATGCCCCCCACCGTCCTCGACGCGCCAGTACTTCAGGCCGCTGAGGGACGGATCCCAGAATGGCTCGATGATCGCCTCGGCAACGTTGATGGGGACGACGCGCATAGTCGGATTCCTTAGAAATTGGAGTCTCTGGACGCCAAGAGGCAAAAGTGCCTCCCACGTCGGGCTGGAGACAGAAGGTTATCGCTTCGGTGGGACATTCCAGTCGTCAGGATCGCCGAACTTGTCCTTGTCGGGATCCTGGTGTTCCTCGTCCTCGTCGGCGATTTTCCACTTTTCGGTCTCGCTGATATCGTCCAGCTCGCGTTCCATGACCTTGAACATCTTCTCCTGCATGGGGGCGAGCTTGTGGTAATAATCCAGCGTGGCCTGATAGCCCGCGACCATCTGGTTGATCTTGATGAGTTGCCACTTGGTCAGGCACTCGGGTTCCTTGATGTTGGTGAAGGGATCGCAACTGAAGGCGATCTCGCCACCGGCTCCGCGGCTGAAGAATTCACAGTCCTTGCATTGGATCATGACCATCGCTCCCGCCCCCCAAGGGGGGCTTGGAGGTTTATCATACCCCCCAGTCGTGGCATGTCCAAGGGGTCAATCCCATCCATGCGCGGCCGTGCCTGGGGAGGATCACCCACCGGCGTCGTTTCGCGATGGTTTCGGCTAGGTGACGTTTTGTTTCCCCGATTTTGCTTTGCCGCCCGGAGCATCCCCGTATAATCGCTTCACCAAGCGGGAAGAGAGCCAAAGGCCATGTCCATCAATATCCTGTGCATCGGCGACGTCGTGGGCCGACCGGGGCGCAAGGTCCTGATCGACCATTTACCGGACTTGATCGCCCAGCGCCGGATCGAGTTCGTCGTCTGCAACGCCGAGAACGCCGCCGGTGGCAGCGGGCTGACCCCGCCGATCTTCCATAAGCTGATCCATGCCGGGGTGGACGTGATCACCCTGGGCGACCACGTGTACCGCAAGCGGGAGGTCGTCGGCCTGCTACAGAATTCCGACCGGCTGGTTCGCCCGATCAATCTGTCGGCGGCCGCGACGGGCAGGCGATGGACGGTGGTGACCAGCAAGTCCGGAATGTACTGTGTCGCCGTGACCTGCCTGCTGGGCCAGATGTACATGGGACAGAACGATTCGCCCTGGTCGGCCATCGACAAGGTGCTGACGGAGATGCCCCCCGAGGCCGTCGTCCGCGTGGTGGACTTCCACGCGGAGGCCTCCAGCGAGAAGATCGCCATGGGCTATCACCTCAACGGGCGAGTGAGTATCGTCTTCGGCACCCATACGCACATCCCCACCGCCGACGCGCGGGTGCTGGACGGCGGAACGGCCTACATTTCCGACGTCGGAATGACCGGTCCCTACGACAGTGTCCTGGGCCGGAGGAAGGACCGCGTGCTGTCGGCGCTGACGACCTCCATGCCCGCGCACTTCGAGATCGCCATCGGGGACCCGCGACTGTGCGGTCTGCTGGCCTCCGTCGATACCACCAGCGGCAAGGCGCTGTCGGTGGAGCGGATCGAAATCGCCGGGCAGGCCTGCGAGGGCGGACCCTACGACTCCGACGACGGCATCCCGCAGAAAACGGGCAACCGCTGACCGCCCCCAACGCCTCGCCACGGCGACGAGCCTTTCGTTCCCTCCTCTCCCCGATCAGCCGCCTCCGGTGGCTCAGAGATACTTGTCCACCAGCAGGCCCAGGTGTTCCTTCGCCGCCGGGGGAATCATCTGCCGGTTGGTCCAAATGGCCATCTCCAGGGCGCTGTGGGCGGGACTGGGTACGTCGGCGATCTCATCGAACCGCTCGGCTGCGGCGCGGATCAACGCCAAGGCGTTGCGCGTGGCCTCGGTGAGGTTGCCGATGATCTCCTTAAGGAGCTGGTGTTTGTCCAACTCAGCCGGCGGGGGCCGCCAGCAGTCGTAATCGCTGGGCAGGCACACCAGTGCGTAGGCGATCTCCGCCTCGCGGGCCAGCTTGGCTTCGGGCATGGCCGTCATGCCGATCAGATGCCCTCCCCAAGCGCGGTGCATGTGACTTTCGGCCTGGGTGGAGAACGCCGGACCTTCCATGCACACGTATGTCCCACCATCATGCACCTTCGTGGTGACGGATGCGGCGCAGTTCAGCAGATGCCTCCGCAGTATCGGGCAGAACGGGCCGGCGAACTCCACGTGGACGGCCAGGAACTCATCGAAGAATGTCGGCACGCGGCGGTAGGTCTTGTCGATGACCTGATCGGGAATGACCAGATCCTTGGGACGGATTTCCTCCCGAAGCGAACCGACCGCGCCGGAGGCGATGATGTGCGTGCAGCCCAGGGCCTTCATCGCGTAGATGTTCGCGCGGTAATTCACTTGGGAAGGCGAGATGGCGTGTCCCGGACCGTGGCGATTGAGCAGCGCCACGGGCAGGCCCCAACCGTCGCTTTCCACGATGACGTCGGAGGGCGATCCGAAGGGCGTTTCCATCTTCACCGGTTTACCATGCAGACCTCCCAACAGCGCCTCACCCAGTCCGCTTCCGCCGATGATTCCCAATTTCGCCTTGGCCATGCGGGTATCTCCTGTCATTGCATGTCATGGTTGTGTTGTTACGCCCTGTCACTGCTCCGTCCACCTGAGAACGTGCATGAAAACTACACGTGTCGCGCCGGGGCGGATTGTGGCGCAGGCCAAGGCCGGAAGGCCCCTTCCGGGGCGCGAGGGCGACGGCGACCTGGAAGGAAGGTCGTCGAGCCCGAGCAACGCCGGCATGCGACGCAAGACGCCCCGTCCCGAAGGGTTGCGGCGAAAACCGGCCGTCTGCCGCGTCGGGCCTCCTCGACAACCCTCGCGGGGTTGCCTGCGTCGGCCCTCCTTGCATCCGATCCGTTTTGGCCGCAACGCGACTTCGCGTAGTTATCATGCACGTTCTTACTCCTGGTCCGGGCTGGCCAGCCGGCGGACTGCTTCTTCCAGTCCCGGCAACGAAACAGTCCGGGGAAGCGGCTTGGACAGCGTTCCGGTCACGCGGACCTCGGCGATCTCGCGAACCAGGCCCTTCAGCAGCGATTCGATGGCCGCGATCCGGGGCAGCTTGCCCGGCGGACCGGTCAGGAAGGTCAGGCGCAGTGCCTCGCTGTCCATGTCCATCGTACCGGAACCCACCACCGACATTGCCGGACCGCGGAGGGATATTTCATCGAATATCAACTTTTGTCCCTGCATGCGATAGGCGACTTCCCCCTCGGTAAACGCCGCTCCGCCCGGAACCCACAGATAGATCACGTGGACGAAACCCATCACCACGGGCAGCTTGTAAATTTGCCCCTTGGTGATCCTGAAAAGTCCCGTGGCCTGGCGGGTGTCGGGCCTGCCCGCCGTGGCGGTCATCTCCAGATTGCCCGTCAACAGTCCGGTCACCTCCGGTTCTTCCCCCGACCGCGGCGGACCCGCGCGGAACAGGTCGGAAAGCACCACGTCCTCCACGGAAAGGCGCAGTCCGTATTGCGGCGGGTCGGACAGGCGGATCTCGGCGAAACCCGTCGCCCTCCCGCCGTGAACCTTGGCCGATAAATCGTCGATCCGGATGATCGTCCCGGCGGCCGATTTAACCAACCTTCCCTGCACGTCGGTCAGCCGCCTCCTCCCCAGCATTACCTCGCTGAGGGCGATGGCCGCGTCCAGCCGCAACCCCGTCGCGTCACGGCCGGCCGAGCCGCTCACCGTCCCGCTGGCGGTCCGACGGCCGAAATCCAGGTTCAACGCGGCTTCCTTGAACCGCACTTTTCCCTCGGCGCTCCAGGAAGGGGCGAACACTTCCGCCGGCTGCGACGCTGCCGCCTGGCCCGATGCCACGGGCCCCGAGGCGGGCGGTTCGATGCGGAACAACGACAGCCGTGACAAGTCCACGTCGCAGGTCCCACCCGGGCTGAAACGGCCCACCAGGGCGGACATCTCTGACGGTATGGCAGAGAGGAGTTCCTGATTGATGGGAATATCCCTGGCCCAGACACGAAGGTCCACCTGCCGCGCCCCCAGTTCCGTGATGATCGAACCGCTCAGACCGGCCTGCATCGCACCGTCGGAGGCGCGAAGCTCCTCGATGTCGATCCGCGACGGCCTGGCCGTGACGGTCCCGTTGACCCCGCTAAAGGGATAGGGAAAGCCCTCGTAACGGAGACGGGCATTTTTGGGACGCACGGTCAGCAGGTAGTCGGTCCCTCCGGGGTGTTGGGGCGTCTGGTGAACCAGATGCACTTCCATGTCCGCCGTGCCGGAGGGGTTGAGTTGCCGCCAGATGTCCCTGGCGCGGTCCGGAAGAGCCTCCCGCAGCGCCTCGTCCATCGCCACGGACTGCCCACGGACCTTCAGGTCCACTCCGACGGTCTCGCCCAGGTAGGCCCGTCCGTTGACAACGATGGGACTCTGCCCGTGGCGACCGGAAAGGTTCTTTATCTCCACCAACCCCGGCAGAATTTCCACCACGCCGGAAGCATCGGTGAGTTCGTACGGAAACGCGTCGGTCTTGAGGCGCGTCTCGCTCAACGTCGCGCGGATGTCGTAGTGCGTCTCGCCGCCGGCGACCTGTTTGAGCGTGACTAGGGCGCTGTCGGCTTGTCCAGCGGCGTGCAACGAGCCGACCAGTCGTCGCGATTGATCCGGCAAGGCCGCCAGCAGCGCCTCGTCGATGGGCAGGTGGCGGATTTCCACCGTGATGTCGGAGTCCGGTTGGCTCGTATCGGCCTTGTGGCTGGTCCCGTTGACGACGCATCGCATGGGGCCTCTGGACCCGCCAAGCTGCTCGACAAACGCCTCTCCATCCGAGATGCGGATCCTGCCCAAGAGGTTCTCGACGCGATAGGGAAACTCACGCCTGGAGGCGGAGGCCTTTCCGTCGGCATCGAAAACGGCTTCGTAGTGCGTGACTTTGTAGCCCTCGCCGCACTGAATGTGGGCGGAACCGGATATCCTTCCGGAGGGATTGTTCTGGTCCCATATCTTCCTCGCCCGCTCCGGAAGCGCCTCGCGGAGTTCGGCGTCCAGAACCACGTCCCTGGCCTGGATCGACACGTCGGTTTCCCCGGTTCCTCCCAGGCCCACCTGTCCGTCGACGGCAAAGACGGCGCCCTGCCTTCGGGCCTTGACCTGGCGCAGTTCCGCATGATCGGGCTTGAGGACCACCAACCCGCGAAGATCGTCGATCCGGTAGGGCACGGCCTTGTAACGGACCGACATGCCCAATGGCGCCAACTGGGCCTCCACAACGATCTTCCCTTCCGCCGGCCGACGGATCCTGGCCTCCAGGTTCATCCTGCCGGAGACTTCAAACGACTCCTCGAACGCCTTCAGCGTCCCTCCCAGTTCGTCCCCCACGCCCCGACCGGAAGGAACCGTCATCGCCCATGCTTGGAACTTCAGATCAAAGGGGCTGTCCGGCCCGTATCCTTCATATCGTCCGGTGACTTCAAACCTGGCCCCTCCCGCCTGAATCGCCTGCCCGGAAACGCCCCGCAGTTCCACCCCGTTGGGATCGAAACAGACGGTTCCGTCCACGTCCGTGAAGTTCATCCCCCCTTCCTCCGGCGGCATCTTGAGGGATACCCCGACCAGTTGGCATTCCATCCTGACGTCGGGGGCCGTAGGGGCCTGAGGGCTTTTCAGCCGCACCTCCCCCGCCACGTTATATCGTTGCCGCCATTGGCGGTACTTGCCCGGAAGGACCTTGTCGAGGTTGGGGATGGGAACGGCGCCGTACAGCACGCGGTACGAACCGGTCCGGACATCGAGGGAGAACTTCCCGCTGATGGCCGCCTCCTGGCCGCTCCGCTGCTCTTCGACGGTTATCAGGTATTCCCCATCGCCCCCCGGTGCCATGACCAAGGTGATCGGTAGCGGATCAAAGGGCATCCGCAAGTGGTCGTCGGTGTCCACCCATCGAAGCAGGCCCTGGCGAACGCGTATGGTCGGAAGGGGAATCACCGGACTATCGCCACCCCGACGTCCCGTGCCGCCGGGAGCAGTGAAGAACGCCTCGAAATTGTAGCGGTCATCGCGGACGTCATGTTCCAGCGTCACTACTGGTTCCAGGCAGACCACTTCCGTCGGCTGAAGCCTTCCGGTGGTCAGCAACCGCCAAGGCCCATGTCGCAGGATGACCTTCTTGGCGCGCAGGAACGGCTCTGGGGAGGCCGGACCGGGAACGTATATCCGCACGTCGCTCAGTTCGATGCCTTCCAGCAGGCGAAAACGCCCCTCGGCGATCTCGACTCTGCCCCCGCAAAGTCCACGGAGGTAACGCCGTGCCTCGCGTCGGACGCGATCGTTGTTGGTCAGGCTCCAGTACCCCCAGGCCGCCACGATCAGCAATGCCAGCAACAACAGTCCCGCGCCGCGTCGGCGGGGAGAGACATATCGCCACATGCGGCGGCGCCGCCGGGGCAGCAAGGCGAGCGTTTTGTGGATCAGGCCATTCATGGACCCCTGCGCGGCGGGCACGAACCGCTCATGCATCGGGCGGTCCCATCATATCCACATGCCCATAATCGTTCCCTCATAGACCATCTGTCCGTCCACGAACGCTTGCGTGGCGCCGGTGATCTTCCTCGGCCGCATCTCGAGCATCTTGCCCACCATGATGATCCGCTTGCCCGGCTCGACGGAGGAACGGAACTTCACGCCGTCCACCCCCCCGAAACCCAAAAACGTCCCCTTGGCACAGGCCGGATCGCTGACGACATAGTAGCTGACCAACTGGGCGGCCGTCTCGATCATCAGCACGCCCGGGAAGATCGGACGACCGGGGATGTGCCCGCGAACCCAGAACTCATCGCTCCGCAAGTCGCGATAGCCCACCAACGTCCCGGCCCGGCGATCCAGCGCGAATATTCCATCAAGCTGCTGGAACTCGAAACGGTGCGGATTGACCCGCCGGATCCCCTCACTGTCCACCAGGGGCTTGTCCATCGATATCTTGGAGAGGTCAACGAGAGGCTGGGGAGGCATCTATCGGTCCTTACATGTGTTACGGGAACGCCCTGGGTAATCCTGACACCACGCCACGAAACCTCCCCGGGCCGCCAGTTACCCTAGCGGCCCCACCCCACCGGGTCAACCAAAAACACAACGAGTGACAATTCCTCACTTCTTTTGTTCGTCCTACTTGACATTTCGGGTTCGGTCTGATAGTATTACCAGACTAGATAGCTCGCAATCGGGCTGTCTGTCCCTGGGGTTTTGAGGAAAACCCCGGGGAATCCGTGTCTCCGCTCAGGGGCGCGGATCCGTGTGCGGTGTCACAATGCTCAGACGCCGCCGGACTGGGCGAAACAGGAGAGTACGAAGGCTCATCTAAATCCAGCGCGGCTTCCTCCGCCCTCGTTCCAAATTTGAGCCTTCCAAATCCCTGTTTCGCCCCAAGCGTAGGCAGTTCAAGCCTACAGGAGGAGACGGCCATGGCCGCCTTCAGACTCGCGCTCGTTTTGGGGCTGCTGTCGATTTGCCTATCAGCCTCCGCCTCGGTGATCAATGCGCCCATCGACGGGGTAACTTCCTACACCGTCCAGCAGATCATGGATGCCGGTGGCGTCAAAATCGGCGACAAGACCTTCACCGAATGGCGGGTGACCTCCACCACGCAGGGCAACGGTCTTGCCCCCCAGGCCGGGGCGATCAGCGTCACGGCCGTGCAGATCGGCGGGGAATACGGCATGAGGTTCAACGGCCCCTGGTCGGCCGCCACCGGAGACCTCGCGGACACCACCATCGGCTTCCGCGTCACCGCCGATGACCCCTGGCTGATCAGCGACAACACGCTGGCCGTCACCGCCTTCGGCGCCGACAAGGGCGGCATGGCCTCCATCAGCGAGAACGTCTTCAGCGCCGACCCCACCAAGACCTTCTCCACCCCCGTCGCCAACAAGTACGTCTATTACATCAACGACGCCAACTTCAAGGCCGTCGATCACAAGGTCTTCGTCCAGGCCCTCAAGGACGTCTGGGTGGTCAAGGACGTCGTGGTCAACGGCAGCTCCGCCGCGGGCGCCTCCGCCCACGTCAGCGAGTTCTACCAGACCTTCAGCCAGATCCCCGAACCGGCCACCCTGTCCCTGCTGATCGCCGGGGCAGTCGTGGTGGTCAGCCGCCGCCGGCACAAGTAATTTCGCGGCGCGCCATGTGCCACACCCAAGCGAAGCAACGTGGAGCTTGGGGGTGAGTCTCGTAGGGCGGGGCTACTGCCCCGCGAAATTGCCGAGACAAAACGTCGGGCGGTGCCCGACCTACGGCTGGGGTTTGGAGGTTCTCCCGTGGTAGCCAGCAGCCCTTGGATGTACAATGGAAAGCCGAGGAAAAGTTGTCTATCAAACTTGGAGGGTATGTCATGAACATGAAGACCGAGGCGTTGACGATAGCGGTGCTGTGCGGGGCGGTTCTATTGACGGGCGGTTTGGCAATAGCCGACACCCATGCCCCCTGGCCGGCGGACTGGAATAACTGGTCCGACCCCAATCTGATGGTCACCGTGGGCGATCCGGGCAATGCGGCGGATACGCGGTACGACGCAAACGGCTTCGGCTCGGTGTCCTACGAGTATAAGATTGGCAAGTACGAGGTTACGGCAGGGCAGTATACCGAGTTCCTCAATGCGGTGGCCAAGACCGACACCTACAGCCTGTACAACACGTCTATGGATAGGGCCAATGCAACGTACGCCTGCAATATCGTGCGGACGGGCTCGGTTGGAAGCTACGCCTACAGCGTGGACCCCAACTGGGCCAATCGGCCGGTGAATTATGTTTCATGGGGCGATTCGGCCCGTTTCGCCAACTGGCTTCACAACGGTCAGCCAACCGGCGCACAGGGCCTGAGCACCACCGAGGACGGGGCTTACTTCCTCAATGGCGCGACGAGCAACGCCCTGCTGGCCGTCAACCGCGAGGCCGACTGGAAGTTCGCGATCACCAGCGAGGATGAGTGGTACAAGGCCGCGTACTACAAGGGCAGCGGGACCAACGCCAGCTACTGGGACTATCCCACGAGCAGCGACGCGGCCCCGGGTTGTGACATGAACGATGTCTCCGGGAATAACGCCAACTACTCACCGTACCCGATGGGCAAAGACACCACGCTCGCCGGAGAGTTCCAGAACTCCGACAGCCCTTACGGCACGTTCGACCAGGGCGGCAACGTCTGGGAGTGGAACGAGGCTATTTTTTACTCTTCGGATCGCGGAGTGCGGGGCGGGTCGTTCAGCATCGGCGACGGTACCTACGCCCAACTCGCGTCGTGCCGCTCCTACAGCAACCCGACGGGTGGGAGCGACTTTCTCGGGTTCCGTGTCGTCGAGGTTCCTGAGCCCGCTTCAATGGCGCTTCTGGCCTTGGGCGGTCTGGCCCTGTTGCGACGCCGGCCCGGCCGGTGAAAGAACGTAGGGCACGCGGGTTCTGGGCCGTCAGGCTCAGGTTCCGCGTGCGGGATATCCGGCCTTCCGTTTTGTAGATGTGGGATAATTCGGTTTATTGTTCCGCACGCGGACCGCTCCCGAATGGGCCTTGCGGCCTTTCGGTCGCTAATCCGCGTGCCCTACCGCTCTTCGAGCTAAGAAACGGAATTGCCAGAAAAACCGCGCACACCCGCCCGGATAATCCCTCCATCGTTTGCGTGCCCCCGTATTCTTCGTCCATGCGACGTTTCCTTGCCCCCGTCTTGCCCGCTGGTACAATATCGCCCGGCTGCGGGAAACCATATCGCGCATAAAACGCAAGGAGATCGGCCATGGCAGAGGCATTCGCGGGCATCAAGAAGGTCAAGTACGAAGGTCCGGGCAGCGCCAATCCGCTGTCCTTCAAGCATTACAACCCCTCGCAGCGCGTGGAGGGCAAGACGATGGCCGAGCACTTCCGCTTCAGCGTGGCCTTCTGGCATGCCTTCCGCAACGGCGGGGCCGATCCCTTCGGCGCCCCGACGCGCCTGATGCCCTGGGACGACGGCACCGACAGCATCCCCAATGCTATCCGCCGCATCCGCGCGGCATTTGAATTCTTCGCCAAATTGGGCGTCCCGCACTTCTGCTTCCACGACCGCGACGTGGCGCCGGAGGGCAAGACCCTCGCGGCCTCCAACCGCAACCTCGACGCCGTCGTGAAGGTCATCAAGTCCGAGCAGGACCGCACCGGCATCCGCATGCTATGGGGCACGGCCAACCTCTTCGGCAACCCGCGCTACATGCACGGCGCGGCCACCAGCCCCAATGCCGACGCCTTCGCCTTCGCAGCCGCCCAGGTGTCCAAGGCGATGGAAGTCACCAAGGAACTGGGCGGCCAGGGCTACACCTTCTGGGGCGGACGCGAGGGCTACAAGAGCCTGCTGAACACCGATATGAAACGCGAACTGGACCACCTGGGCGTTTTCCTCCGCATGGCCGTGGACTACAAAAAGCAGATCGGCTTCACCGGGCAGTTCTACATCGAGCCAAAACCCAAGGAACCCACCAAGCACCAGTACGACTTCGACGTCGCCGGGGTGACGGGGTTCCTCAAGGCTTACGGGCTGGAGAAACACTTCAAGTTCAACCTCGAGGCCAACCACGCCACTCTGGCCGGACACAGCTTCCACCACGAGCTGGAGCACGCCGCCGCGCTGGGCATGCTCGGCTCGGTGGACGCCAACCGCGGCGACCTGCTGCTGGGCTGGGACACCGACCAGTTCCCCACCGACCTCTACGACACGACCTTCGCCATGCTGACCATCCTGGACATGGGCGGGTTCACCACCGGCGGGCTGAACTTCGACGCCCACGTGGCCCGCGAGAGTTTTGAACCGGTGGACCTTTTCCACGCCCACATCGGCGGGATGGACGCCTTCGCCCGCGGCTTGAAGATCGCCGCCGCCATCCGCCGCGACGGCGTGCTGAAAGACTTCATCGCCAGCCGCTACGCAAGCTGGGACGATGGTATAGGCGCCAGGATCGAAAAACGCCAGGTGGGCTTCAAACAACTCCGCCAGTACATGCTCAAGAAGGGCGAAACCGCCCCCAACGCCTCCGGCCGGGTGGAAATGCTCGAAAATATACTCAACGAGTACATCTGACGAGACCGTAGCAATGGAAATGGTTATGCTCTAGCCATGCCGAGGATCGCCACTGACGGGGCAAACAATTTTGCTCTTGCGGTGCTGCCGGCCGCACGAACCTTTCGTACACGGTGGGATATGCCCGATCTGAATGAACAGTTTCATACTTCCGGGTTGCGCGAGCAACGAGTTGCTCGCCCTACAAGACTTCACCCATCTGTTGCCTCTGGGGAGCGGGCGTCGTCATCGCGACGATCAGAGAAGTTGGGATCAAGGACGTTTGGGATGTTGTCTGTGAAGAACAGCATCCAACCCGAAGCTTTGTCGTCGATGAACATTGCCACCTTACAGATGCCGGTTTTTTCGAAACGTACGTAATAGATCCTCCCCGAATCGGAAAACATCGTCTTGACGAACGGCCACAGCAATCGGCCAGGGCCATTGTGAAGATTGAATGCGTCAACCCATCGGGCGAACTCCGTGGGGCTAAGCTTCTCTGAGTTGGCGACCTTAATCCCGCCACTGAGTCTCTCATATCGAGAAGAACCCAGATCACTCAGATATTGAGCCAAAGCCCTATCCTCAGAACACACAGGCGGTGGGAAAAAGGCGCAGGGACACCCTTCGAAATTGGCTAAAAGGGCTCACTACTGTCCCGTTAAAAGTCGAATAACGACAATTGGTTACAATCATTGAACATATTGTTTGGCTCGCATTCGAGCGAAAACGCCTGCAAAATGGGCATATTCTCGAAAGGGCAAATGCTCAGAATTTGCAGGATTTCGGTCATGTTGCGCTGGATGTCGAGTTCCTTCTTGATGATCGCCACCAGCACGTAGACGCAGACCGCGATCCACACCTGGGTCTTCACGGCATTGATCGACGTTCCGTAGAACCCCTTGATCCGGAGGTGCTGCTTGATCCATTTGAAGAACAGTTCCACTTGCCAGCGGCACTTGTAGAGCTGCGCGACAGTCAGGGGAGGCAACTCGAAGTTGTTGGTCAGGAACACGAAACGCTTGTCGATGTCGGCGGCGTAGTAGCTGACCCGCCGAAGCGGTACGGGATACCGATTCGAGGTCTTGGGGCCGCGCAAGAGGATCGTCTGATCGCTCCGCAGCCCCGTGGACTTGTCCATCTCCCGGTACGACTGCCGAGTAAAGTCCAAGTCGCGTTTGGCACGCGTGACGAAGAACGCCAAGCCCTGTGTGAAAGCGTACAACCTCGCAAAGTCGATGTATCCGCGATCCATGACATAGAACGCTCCGGCTTCGATCTCCAGCAGGTCCAACGATCTCACGTCGGCCATCGCGCCGCTGGAAACATGTATAAAACGAGGGATATTCCCGCGCAGGTCCAGCAACGTATGGAGCTTTACCGCGCTCTTGTGCCGGCGGAATTGCGCCCAAGGAAAAAGAGTCAGGCACAGGTCGATGGTGGTGGAGTCGAAGGCGTAAACGGTCTGCTCCATATCCACGCCCATCGGCTCGCTGGCGTACAGCGATCGGGCTTTGGCGATCAGCACCGCCGCCAAGTCCGCCCAGATGCGCCAGTCGCGGTTCTCGTTGGCCTTGGCCAGCGTGTTCCGCGCCATGCGGCCACGAAAGCCGGCGTGATACAGTTTGGGCTGGATGGAGCGCAGGCACGTTTGGATGTCGCGCAGGCTCTCGCGGTAGGTCAACTGGGCGAAGGCCATGCACAGGAACTGGTCCCAACAGGAAAATCGGCGCGTCCTGAAGTTGCCGCGATAGCGATTGACGCACTGGCTGAATTCGTGGGCCGGAACAAAGTCTATTACTTGCGAGAAAATGAGTCGTCCAGAATGCATCGGCCTGTGCCTCCTGTGCTAAACAGGCTCGATCATCCCAGAAAGACAGCATCAAATTGAAATCGAAAATGCTCATTCTTCGCTTTAACCACTTATCGTTACGTCACTTGCAGCACACTAAAAAACACTTAACGGGACAGCAGTG
>Ga0315284_10002451_pt1 | contig 26540 bp, 25 predicted proteins | sample YL17G09_16_MG_FD_203696 | JGI IMG/M metagenome (GOLD analysis project Ga0315284, IMG submission 203696) | Sediment microbial communities from Yellowstone Lake, YNP, Wyoming, USA - YL17G09_16 | ecosystem: Environmental > Aquatic > Freshwater > Lake > Sediment | place: USA: Wyoming | collected...
TTCATAGACAATTGATTTCAAATGAAGTTTTTTGGTGGTCATCAGGGGAAATCCTTCACCCAGGTCAAAACGCATCTGATAGCCGAAAACACTCAGGGTTCCAGTCCCGGTCCTGTCATTTTTTTCTGTTCCCTTATCCAGCACATGCTGTAGTAAAGTCAGGTATTGTTTCATGGGATAATTGAAAATAGTGCGAAGTGTAAAATTACAAAAGATAAAGTTATCCTAAATAAGCAGCCGGATAAAGTTATTTACACGTGTTGATTTCTTTTAAGTTATTAACATTGAGGCGACATCAAATTTTTAGTATTTTTAGCCAATATTTATCAGTATGAGCAAAACTGTCCTCTATATTATTTCTGCACTGGCAATAGCGTTACTTGCCTTTCTGATATTTTATTTTAGTAACATTGTTGTTTATGTTATTGCTTCTTTGGTGCTTGCTCTTATTGGAAGGCCGATTTTCGACCTGCTTGAAAGGATTAAGATTAGAAAGTTTTGCCTGCCGGCAGGGTTAAGGGCTTTTATCACGCTGATCTTTCTGATTACAATCATTTTATCCATTTTTGGCTTGATAATTCCCTTGATTGTTAGCAAAGTAAATGATCTTTCATCCATTGACCCCAAAAGATTGCTGCAGGAATTCAGTGCCCCCATAGCTTTTTTTGAGCAATTCATCAACAAGTATAAAATTCGGCCGGGCAGCCACTTCTCCATGGAAGATGTAATGCAGCGTCTGATGTCGAAATTTAACATCGGTCAGGTGGCTGGAGTATTCGGCTCTGTGGCAGGTTGGCTGGGAAATATTTCCGTGGCCTTCTTTTCAATTGCCTTCATCACCTTCTTCTTTCTGAAGGATGAAAAAATGTTTTCCAGGAGTTTTATGTTGTTGATTCCTGATAAAAGCACGAAAGCCGTAAGCAATGCCATGGGAACTATCCAAAAATTGCTCTCACGGTACTTCATAGGCATATTGGTTGAAGTAACCGCTGTAATCCTGTTAAGTACATTAGGGCTGTTGATTATCGGTTTCCCGATTAAGGATGCTCTATTGGTTGGATTTTTAGCGGGTATTTTCAACATAATTCCTTACCTTGGTCCAATAATCGGAACCATACTCGGTGTTTTTACAGGTATGGTTAGCTTTCTCACCCGCGCGGGAGATGGTAATCTTTTAGTAGTAGCTTTGCTGACCATTCTTGTTTTTATCGTTGTTCAATTAATCGATAACATGTTTATCCAGCCTTACGTATACTCGAACAGTGTGTATGCCCATCCGCTGGAGATTTTCCTGGTTTTTCTAATGGCGGGCAGCATCGGAGGACTGGCCGGAATGATTTTGGCCGTTCCGGCTTATACAGTGATCAGGGTATTTGCCAAAGAATTCCTGAATAATTTTAAATTAGTACAATCACTAACCAAGGACATTTGATAAAGTGCAATTCTGCAAACCCCACATAGTATTCATCCTGCTAATTACTGCAATAGCCATTCCGGTTACTGGTCAATATGACATTACAGCGAGCGCTACAGAGGGCTGTACCCCCATGCGCGTTAAATATGCATTTACCCCCGGCATGTCCACTGATTCAACAACAAGTTATTACTGGGATTTTGGCAATGGAGAGACCAGCACTGCTAAAGACCCCGACACGGTGACCTATAGTTTACCGGGGAATTATTCACCCGCCTTGGTTTATAACAATAGAGCTGACCTGATGATCGTAAAACCTGATCTGATTACTGTTCACCATACCGTACCGGCCAATTTCATCTACTACGACTCGGTATCCTATAACGTTTATGTATTTGAGCATACCGAGCCTTTGGACGCCGGAGTCACTTACACATTCACCTGGGATATCGAAACCTTTCCTCCGCGTACCGGTCGTCGGCAAGTTGTGACCTTTGGTGCCATGGATACCTTTAAGGTGTCCCTCACTGTTGCAGATAATCTGGGTTGTACGAGTACTTTCTCTCAGAATGTATACGTTCTTGAAGATATTAGTGTCCAGAATGTTTTTACTCCAAATGGTGATGGCTACAATGACTACTTTATGATCACCAGCAACGGAGGATTTCCAATATTTCTCAGGATCTTCTCCCGTGCCGGAATTCTCATTTATGAAACCGAGGGCACCACACTCATCTGGGAAGGAAGAACCGCTTCCGGACAAGCGCTTAACCCGGGTATTTATTTTTACACCATCGAAGCGCTTAAGGGGGACCCCAATAAACGATATTCGAAGGCTGGAGTCTTATATTTATTTAAGTAATGCGTGACGAGTGATCAGTACAAATTATGTTAGGCACATTAAAAGAGTTTGTTGTATAGCCATCTTTCTGCTAGCCTTCGGCTCCGGTAAAATACTCCTTGCACAAACCGAAGTGAATAAGAGACCTAAAATTGGTCTTGTTCTCAGTGGCGGAGGTGCCAAGGGACTTGCACATATCGGTATCCTTAAGGTCCTGGAAGAGGCAGGAATTACGCCCGATTATGTCAGTGGAACCAGCATGGGCAGTATCGTAGGAGGCCTTTACGCCATTGGTTACTCTGCTGAGGATCTTTCAAAGTTAAATGCCAGCGTCGACTGGTCGGTGCTTTTATCCGATAATATTCAATTGAGAAATGTTGCCCTCGATGAAAAGCATGACTATAAACGTTACTTTGTTGAACTTCCCATTCGCCAAAAAAAGGTTATGTTACCCTCAGGAATGCTTGAAGGACAAAATCTTTCGCTTCTATTGTCGGGATTGACCTGGAGAACCGCCGGCATTGACTCGTTTGACCGTTTTCCCTATCCTTTCCGTTGCGTAGGTACGGACATCATTAACGGTGAAATAGTAGACTTCGCGTCGGGCGACCTGGCTCTGGCCATGCGGGCCAGTATGTCCATTCCTAGTGTTTTCACCCCTGTTGTGCTCGATAGCAGTAAAGTCATCGTCGACGGAGGCGTTATCAGAAACTTCCCCGTTGACGAGGTTCTGAATATGGGCGCAGATTTTGTAATAGGGGTATATGCAGGCTTTAAGGAAAAGGTCACATCAGACGATCTTAATTCATTGGATAAGATCCTGAGCAGATCAGCGGCCAGTTATGGCATCTATGATTCCCGTGAACAAGCCAAGAAAGTTGATTTATTAATAGCACCAGAACTTGCAGACTTTTCATCAACAGATTTTAATAAAAGTGTTGAAATTGAAAAGGCAGGAGAAACGGTTGCCAGGGAACATCTCAGTGAATTGAAAGCATTGGCCGACAGCCTGAAGTCGTTTGGCGACCAGCCTAAACCCGCACCTCTTCCGGAAAGAGACAGTATTCTGATAACACGCGTCAGTGTTAATGACCTGAAATACAACGATCAAAGTTTGGTATATGGCAAACTGAACATCAGAAGGAATAGTTACCTGACCAAGGCGGAACTTCAGTCGGGATTAGAGAGTTTGTTCGGAACACTATACTTTGATAAACTGACCTATCATTTTGAAAAAGACGGAAATGGTTTCAGCTTGAATATGAATGCCAAAGAAAAGCCACCATCATCACTAAGAGTTTCTGTACATTATGATAATTTCTATGGCGCCGGATTAGTGATTAATTATACACAAAGTAATTTTCTTATCTCAGGGGCCAGGCTCACCGCTGCAGTTGATCTTAGCGAGTACCCCCAGGTACGTTTTTACTACCGGAAATATACCGGCCAGAGGATGAACATTCTTGCTGGTTTTGAAACTTATTATGAATCCAATCTCATTCCCGGTTACCTCGAAGGAGAAAAAGTAGGGTATTCTAAACAAAACCATGTTACTTCAGAGCTCTCACTAAAAAACAGTTTTAACCTAAATCAAAATGCAGGAATAGGTTTGCTGTTCGAATATTCGGCTGTTTATCCCAATAAATCGATGCAAACCCTTTATCCCGAAATATTTAATTTCAAAAGGTATGGATTTGCCGGTTTTGGATTAACAGCGACATACGGATTGAATACGCTCGATGATCTTCTCTATCCCTTCGAAGGAAACCAGGTGGACATCTACCTGAAGGGGATATACAATCCCAGGGTCGATCTTAGGTACCTAACCGATACCATTAAGACAAAAAACTCCCTGCAGTCCTTTAGCAAACTCTATATTAATTTTGACCATTACAAACCACTGGGCCCAAAACTCAACTACAATACAGGTTTCTCTCTCGGGCTAAGTACAGATGAATTCATAGCCTCGGATTATTTCTTTGTTGGTGGTCATAAAAATAACCTGCGGCGAAATCATATAGCTTTCGTAGGCTATAACTTGGGAGAAGTAGTTGCCACCAATTATTTGCGATTTAAACTCGGAATTAATTACAGGTTGCACAAGAATCTGCAACTCGAAATCCTCGGCAATGCCATGCTGGCCTCCGACAGTTTTGAACATCTGACAGAATCACTTTTGAACTTCAGCAAAGAAGCCCTATATACGGGATATGGCGGGGGCTTTACCTATAAAACACCTCTAGGGCCGGTAAGCATGTTTTTAGCAGGTAATAATAAAGACAGCCATCTCACCTGGTACATCAATATGGGTTATACCTTCTGATCAATATCGTTTGCCAATTATTTCCCAATCCAGAATGTTCCATAAAGCCTGCAGATAATCAGGCCGTTTATTCTGATAATCCAGATAATAGGCATGCTCCCACACGTCGCAGGTAAGCAATGGAATTAGCCCCTTTCTTAAAGGATTGCCGGCATTCGGTTCCTGAACAATCTCGAGCGTTCCATCTGACTTTCTCACCAGCCAGGCCCAGCCTGATCCAAAAAGTGTAGTGGCTGATTTGGCAAATTGTTCCTTAAATGAACCGAATGAACCAAAAGCGGTGTTTATCGAAGTTGCAAGCGATCCGGAGGGTTCCCTTGGCCCGGCAGGTGAAAAACTCTCGAAATAAAAGGTATGGTTCCATATTTGTGCTCCATTATTGAAAATGCCTCCGTCAGCTTCTTTGATGATCTGTTCCAGGCTAGCATTCTCAAACTTGGTACCGGGTACCAGGTTGTTCAGATTATTCACATAGGCTTGATGATGCTTGCCATAATGGAAATCGATGGTCTGCTTTGAAATGTAAGGCTGTAGAGCGTCAGGAGCATATGGAAGCTTGGGTAATTCAAATGCCATGGTTGTGGGTTATTAAGTTAATTATTACCCACAAGATACGATTTTTTGGAGAAATTTCAAAATTTCAATCTTCTCGCCACCTCATCCCAGTTAACAACATTCCAAAATGCAGTCAGATATTCGTTTCGCCTGTTCTGGTATTTCAGATAATAGGCATGCTCCCAAACATCCACACCAAGTATCGGGATACCTTTTACATCGGCTATATCCATCAATGGATTGTCCTGATTGGGCGTTGAGGTAATTTTCAGCTCGTTACCTGCCTTTACCAGCCATGCCCAACCCGATCCAAACCTGGTCATACCGGCGTTTGCAAATTGTTCTTTAAACTTGTCGAATGATCCGAAATATCGGTTTAGCGCATCCAATAATTCCCCCTGAGGTGGTCCTCCGGCATTCGGAGCCATAACAGTCCAGAACAATGTGTGATTGAAATGACCTCCTCCATTGTTCCTTACTGCAACCGGCAACTTGGATACGCCGGACAGTATTTCTTCAAGACTTTTCTTTCCCCATTCGCTTCCTGTAAGCGCGTTGTTGAGGTTTGTAACATAAGCCTGGTGATGCCGGGTATAATGGATCTCCATGGTGCGTGCATCAATATGCGGTTCAAGTGCTGCATATTCATATTCTAGTTTTGGAAGTTCAAAAGCCATAATTTTGTTCTTTTTAATTAAGATTACTTACTTTGTTTTTATTTAGATCAGATTAAAATAGTAATGATTGTATAACATTTGATGTACCGGAATGTTTAATTTCTTGGTCAGAAATGACTTATTTTGCTTAACGATAACCCTATGACCCTGCTCTATTCCATAGCGATTCACCTATTTTACCTGGCAATGCTATTAACCTCCCTTTTTAATAAAAAAGCCAGGTTGTGGATAAGCGGCAGGAAAGCCCGGAGGTTTATCCGGCTTGTTAAACCCGATTCAGCCTATTTTATAAAATATGAATTCTGGTTTTTTTATTTGAAGCAGTTATATGGCTCTGGCATACCCGTGTATCTCATATCGAGTATCTTCCGGCCAAACCAGGTTTTCTTTCATTGGTATGGAAGCTGGTTCCGGAATAAACTCCGTTTTTTTAAGCATTTCTTTATTCAGGATCAAGCATCTGCCGGCCTTCTGGATTCAATTGGTTTTCAAAATGTAACCATTAGCGGAGACACCCGGTTCGATAGGGTTACGGCAATAGCTGCCGCTTCAAAAAAGATGGCTATGGCCGAGACATTTTCGAACGGTTGTTTTTGTATCGGTGGAGGTTTTGGAAAAGGAATACACAATATACTCGAGGCTGCTGCTTTTGGTATTCCGGTAATTTTTGGGCCCAATTACCATAAGTTTCGTGAAGCAAAAGAATTAACAGCATGCAGTCATCCCAAGCCGATTTCCAAATGCATAAAAGTTTTAATCCAAATCAATCGCTACTATGATTTCTTCAAATGACTTCAGGATACTCGTGCTTCAGTTTAAAACCTATATTGAATCTCTTAGTATACCGGATCGTTACATGCAGGAGCATATTGATCTGAAGGTAAAACACACCTATGATGTGATTGGCAACATTAGATATATTGCCAAAAATACCGGACTGCCTGAAAGTGACACCATTTTAGCAAAAACCATTGCTTTGGTGCATGATATTGGACGATTTCAGCAATTTCTGACGTATGCTACCTTTGACGACAGACTTTCGGTTAATCATGCTGAACTTGGAATAAAAGTGTTGCAGGATTTAGACTTTTTTCATGCCATAGCAGGAAATGTGAACCATTCCATCATCATACAATCTGTCCTGAATCACAATGTTCCGCGCTTAAACGATACGCCGGACAAAAGGGTCTTATTGTTCTCCCGGCTGCTTCGAGATGCAGATAAGGTTGACATTTGGAAGCTCATGACCATTAAGGACGTGGTTTTTAAGATCCTGGATCAGAAACATCCCGACAAATATACCGTGCCCAATGAAATCCTCAATTGTTTCCAAAACGGCCTGGCAGTGCCTGATCATTGTGCTGAGACCCTCAATGATTACCGGCTTTTGCGTTTAAGCTGGATTTATGATATTAATTTTCCGGCTACTTTTAGTTTGCTTTTCAAAAACAATTATGCAGCTAAAATTCTGGCTAAAATTCCCCCATCTGAAAGACTGGATGAGATATCAGATATTGTTCATGGGTATATTCATCAAATTGTTAAAATATAAACTAATTTTATTATTGAGAACGCATTTCTAAAACGTAGTTTGAACATGAAAAATGTAATTCTGTTTTGTATCTTTCTTATTGTGTATCCTTTACCCGGTAAAGGTCAGTTACCGGTTCAACAATCGGATCCCGAAATCGGGATCGTTGAAAAGCTTGAGGATACTTTGCCGGCAGATATCTCACTGATCAATCAAAGAGGCGAAAAGGTACTATTGGGCGATCTGGTTAATAAAACCACTGTAATTTCTTTTGTTTATTATCGGTGCCCGGGTATTTGCAGCCCACTGATGAACGGTATTGCCGAGGTAATCAATAAAACCGGTATGAAAATCGGTAAAGATTACCAGGTATTTACCATTAGTTTTGATCCGCGCGAAGGCACTGATCTGGCCCTTAGCAAACATAAGAACTACATGAATCTTGTTACGGCGCCGGGTGCTGATACAGGATGGACATTTTTTACCTCCGACAGTGCAACCATAAAAAGATTCACCAGTGCAGCAGGTTTCAATTATCAACCAGCCGGGAATGACTTTGTGCACGTAGCTACGCTTATTGTCATCAGCCCCAGGCGTAAAATCACCAGATACCTTTATGGTATTTATTATCAACCCTTTGAATTCAAAATGGCCCTGCTCGAAGCCTCAAAAGGTCAGGCCGAACCTACAATCAACCGCATTCTTCAGTACTGTTACTCTTACGATCCACAGGGAAAGCAATACGTGCTCAGTATTACCCGGGTAACAGGAATTATGATTTCGCTCATCGCTGTGGCATTTTTCCTTTGGCTAGCTGTGCGACCCTTGTTCAGAAAAAAACAACAAATCAGTCCATAATTCTCAAATGAACTATTTATGAGTATTCCCCAGGGAAGTTTTTACGAAAATCATGGTAAATATAAGGGTATCCTGGCATGGATTACCTCCACCGACCATAAGCGGATAGGCCTGTTGTACCTGTATTCGATCATGACTGCCTTCATGATAGCAGCTATTTTAGGCTTGCTGATGAAAATAGAACTGATCGCACCTGGAAAGACCATAATGGATGCCAAGACCTACAATGGATTCTTCACGCTGCACGGTATAACCATGATTTTCCTGGTGGTGATCCCAGGTATGCCGGCGATTTTCGGAAACTTCATGCTTCCCCTCATGATCGGTGCTAAAGATGTGGCATTCCCGCGCCTCAATCTGTTCTCGTGGTGGCTTTATGTACTTGGCGCCCTTGTGGCGATTTCCTCACAATTCATGGGCGGAGGTCCACCCGATACCGGCTGGACCTTCTATGCCCCTTATAGCTTCCGTACGAGCACAAACATGCTCCCGGCCGTTATAGGCGCCTTCATTTTAGGATTTTCTTCCATCCTTACCGGCTTGAATTTTATTGTCACCATCCACAGGATGCGCGCCCCTGGCATGAGCTGGCTGAAGATGCCACTTTTCCCGTGGGCTCTCTATGGCACCGCCTGGATACAATTGCTGGCCACCCCTATCGTGGGCATTACACTGTTGATGGTAGTGGGTGAGCGACTGCTGCATATCGGCTTCTTCGATCCTTCATTGGGTGGTGATCCGGTGCTGTATCAGCATCTTTTCTGGATATACTCTCACCCGGCAGTGTACATTATGATTCTGCCTGCCATGGGCGTTATTTCTGAAATCCTGCCAACATTTGCACGTAAATCCATTTTCGGTTACAAGGCTATCGTTATTTCCACCATGCTTATAGCCATTGTCGGCTATTTTGTCTGGGGACACCATATGTATACTGCAGGGATGAGCAGTACTGCCCTCTTTGCCTTTTCTTTCCTAAGCTTTCTTGTGGCCATTCCCAGTGCAATAAAGGTATTCAACTGGCTTTCTACACTCTACAAAGGATCGATCCACATTGAACCCCCATTTTACTGGGCTGCTTCTTTTCTTTTCGTATTCATGATCGGCGGTTTATCAGGTCTGGTGCTGGGCTCTCTGGCCACCGACATGCACGTGCATGATACCGCATTCGTTGTCGCCCATTTTCATTATATCATATTCGGGGGTGTAGGATTTGCCTTTTTTGGCGCCATACATTACTGGTTCCCCAAGATGTTCGGAAGGATGTACGACAAAGGCTGGGCCACAACAGGCTGGATAATATTCTTCATCGGCTTTGTCACCTTATATACGCCTATGTTTTATCTAGGAATAATGGGCATGCCCCGCAGGTATTTCGATTACCTCCCCGAGTTTCACGGAGGTAATATTGTATCCTCCTTTGGAGCCATGATTCTCATTACCGGTCTTGCCATCATCATCATCAACCTGGTGCGTTCTGCACGGTTTGGTGCCAAAGCTGAAATGAATCCCTGGGGCGGAACTACACTCGAATGGACAGTCCCCAGTCCTCCACCCCATGAAAATTTTGAGGAAATTCCTGCGGTTACCCAAAGACCCTATCATTATCCCATTATATAGATCCTATGTCACAAACGGCAACACACAGCGACTCCTTTGATGCCACTGCTTCAAAAATCGGGATGTGGCTTTTTATCTTCACCGAAATGCTTCTTTTCGGCGGATTGTTTATTGTTTATTCCGTTATTCGATTCAGTCATCAGGCAGCCTTTCACCTGGCTGCCGAAGAACTGGATCTAACCATAGGAGCCATAAACACCGTAATACTTTTAACAAGCAGTATGACTGTCGCTATGTCGGTTACGTCCATGCAATACGGCAATAGAAAGCTCACCCTGATCCTGATAGGAACTACCATATTGCTGGGTCTGGTGTTTCTGGCAAACAAGTACTTCGAATGGTCCTTGAAAATTGAACATGGCCTCTATCCCGGCTCAGCTATATTGCAGGGGTTCGGAAACGGCGATACACTGTTCTTCGGACTTTACTTCTTCATGACAGGTTTGCACGCCCTGCATATTATTGCCGGGATCAGCTTCCTGGGCGTGGTAATGTCGAGGGTGGCAAAAGGCAAGATCCATGCTGGTTTTTTTGCGCATCTCGAAAACGGAGCTTTATACTGGCACCTTGTAGATATTATCTGGATATTTCTGTTCCCTTTGTTTTATCTGATTACATAAATTTTTACTGCATGAGCACCACTGAAAAACACCATATTGTAAGATACCGTACCTACGTTTATATTCTTTTAGCATTGCTTACTTTCACCGGTTTATCCATACTGGTCACTTCATTTGAGCTCGGTCCGCTGGCAGTGAGTGCAGCCCTGCTTTTTGCAACCTTTAAAACCACACTCATATTTATGTATTTCATGCACCTGAAATTTGACCAGCCTGTTTATGGCATCATGGTTTCTGTAGTTTTGCTGGTTTTTGTGGCTGTTCTTGTTGTTACTTTTCTGGATTATAGTTTCAGATAATACAAAATATTATGTTTTCGAACCTCTCAAATCTGGCAAAAGGAGTAGACACCGCTTTTCTGGTGATCCTGTCAGTCTGTTTCTTTTTTCTGATCAGTCTTACTGTAGTCCTGCTCGTTTTCATTTACCGTTACCATGAAAAAAGGCATCCTGTGGCCTCCCAAATCGAAGGTAATGCAACATTGGAGGTTGTATGGACGGTTATCCCGCTGTTGCTTGTTCTGGCTATGTTCTGGTTTGGGTGGACAGGCTGGAAACCGCTTTATTCAGTCCCTCCCAAGGATGCTTTGCCTATTAAAACGATTGGCCAGATGTGGAAATGGCGTTTCGAATATGAAAACGGGAAGAAAACGGATACGCTTTATATACCGCAGGGTAAACCGGTGGTACTTGACCTTGTTTCGTTTGATGTGATACACAGCTTTTATATTCCTGCTTTCCGCCTGAAACAGGATGTGATTCCCGGGAAGAAGATGAAAACCTGGTTCATAGGCAATTCACCGGGCATATACGATATCTTCTGCGCCGAATACTGTGGACTCCAGCATTCGAGCATGTATACTGCGGTAAAGGTCCTCCCCCAGCCCGAGTTCGACAAATGGTATATCGACACTACTGTCATTGCGGCTGCTCCTGCTTCTCCTTTCCTGGCAGGTGAAAAAGTGTACCGTTCCATTGGCTGTTTGGCGTGTCATTCGATTGACGGATCTTCCATGACAGGACCAACCTTTAAAGGCGCTTTTGGTCATGAAGTTACTGTTATTACAGCCGGGAAGGAAAGTACTATCACAGTTGACGAAGCCTATATTAAAAATTCCGTTATGGAGCCCAATGCCGATATAGTAAAAGGCTTTAAAGCCAACCTGATGCAAACTTATAAGGGACAGGTAAGCGACAAGGAATTGGTTGATTTAATTGCATTCATAAAATCACTAAAGTAGAGACGCATTGCTTAAGGCACAACCGGAAAAGCCACAATCCTCACCTTGGTGCAGCCATAAGGCACTAAAGTAATTTTTTCAACCGTATTACTTACAGTTCCTTTATACAACCCATTTCTGTCGGTTACCGGAAGAGGAGCAACATCGTTGACCAGTTGCCATGCGGGAATTTTGCGGGCCGAAGTGGTTATTACAACAGGTGCGTGAGACAGATTCCAGACAAAGTCAGCAGTGACAGGACGCACCTCTCTGACCTCCATCAATTCATCAGGCTTTTGAACAGCTTTCTGTATCAGACCATAATTCCATTCACTTTGAGGATAAACACACCAATAGTCGCCTTCTGTTTTCTCGTGACCCATTTCCCACTGCTCTTCCAGCTTCAGGGCATATACCAGGGGACCACGTTCCACAGCCCTTGAATTGCGACCCCATTCCGAAATTCTGACTTCCATAGGGAGCTGTAAAGTAAGCTTGTCGCCGTTTTTCCAAAAGCGACTGACAACTGCCATCTGTCCTCCATTTTCCTTACGCAGTAATGCCCCGTTTAATAACAACGCAGCTTCCCGGCACCATGATGGAATACGAACCTGTAATGGAAAGTTAACATCAATGTCAGTAGTTACTTCAAAGTTGATGTCCTGTCCGAAGGGATAGTTGGTGACTTCTTTGATCAAAACCTTTGTACTGTCTTTACCTACCGCAGTAATGAGTTCACAGGGCGCGAATTCAATGGCAGCCAGTCCCCTATCTACTGTGCCATACCAAAGGTGCGAAACGAATTTGGTCCAGCCCTGGTGCATATTGGCCAGACAACAGGTATATCCGCTGCGCATACCGAAAACATTAGTCATTTGTCGGTCGAAGGGCAGTGAAAAACTAAATACGCCCCTTTTAACCTGCACCTGGTTGGCGATCTGGAAATACTGTTTGGCATTGTAATCGTCTGTGGTCTGGGTTGGCAAAGCGTTATAAGTCATTCTTTCCAGAGCATCCATGTACTGAACATCGCCGGTAATGCCTATGATCTGTTCCAGCGAAAACATCGATTCAACAATGGCGCATAATTCAACACCCTGAACCGGGTCATTGCCATGCAAATCCTCGTCAGCGGAAAAAATACCCATGGGTAAGCCATGCAGTGTCATTAGATCGTTAAACCCCGTTTTCAGTTGTTGCAGGTAAGCCTGATCGCGGGTTCTTTGATAATTTAATGCCGGAGATTTTATCCCCATAGCCACATTCACTCCATGCCGGTGCATCCAGTTCTCCCTGTTCTGGTGTGCAGCTGCGTTAATCACCCAATCGCGGTTACCCAGCCAAGAACTCCAGGGAAAAGATTGCGATTCGAGCAGCGATGCCAGCTCAAGCAGTGAGGCGTCGTGCGTTATGCCATACAGCCATTGGGCCATCAGAATATTTTCCGATCCGCGCGATTGTGCCCATTCGGTCCATTTTCCCAACGGACAAGTTTTCAGCACTTCAAGTTCATAGGCAAAATAGCTTTTCATGAATGGAATTACCCGGGGGTCACCGGTGGCAGTATAGTATTGTTGCATCACCTTTAACATCAGCATCTTGGGCCACCAGTCCTCTCCCTGCAAACAGGTTTCTTTTGAAACTGATAATTCTTTATCTCTCTCTGCTTGGGTAATCGGCCCGAAATATCCTGAAAGACGCTGATGATCAAGCGTCCAATTGATATATTGCAAAACTTTTTTCTGAAGCTGTTTATCGTCGAGCAACCAGGCAAGCGGAACCGCTCCATCCAGCCAATACGGCGTTTCTTCCCAGCCGTCACCTGATCCTCCCAGCCAGCCATTGCTGTTTTTCACCTTATCATATACCTCGTCAAGATGTCCGGTGGTTCCGTCGCGCATAATCTGCAACTGGTGGAGCAGCCAGCCTTTGGGTTTAACCGCTCCTATAGGAAGTTCTGAATAAACCGGTGAAACAAAGGATGTTTTTACCGTATCCTCTTTGAATTTGCTCTTGATGACAATTTCTGGTTTAAAAGATGTTGCTGCCAGCAGCAAGATAAATAGAAGAAATCTCATTTTCATGTTTTTAGTGTTTATGGGTTTCCCATGATTCCCCGGCATAATTGTACAGGTAACCCATGTGCCGGATAGGCTGATTCCCATGGGCATAATTTCCCATATTCATGATCTGCATTTCACGAATTTCATGAATTGTGCTCATCTGTAATCTGTAATCTTACCTTCTTCTCGCATAGGCCAGTATCAGTCCCAGCACAATTGACAGATATGCAGCAACAATAATCCTGTATTGCGCCGGCAACATGAAATTTATTGTTTGCACAGGTATCCAGAAGAATGGTATGGTTTTGCCCACTACAAAGCGAAAGAATTCCTGCCAGTCGATTTGCGCCAATACGGCGCTGATGGTAGGTTTTTGACCTTCAACATACCGGTCAATATAGGTATCTGATATCCTGTGAACAGCCATAAATACCGGGGCAAAAGTCAGGTTCAGAAAAGTGCCTGTAAAGAAGGCCTGCAGCAGACGGCCGGTAAAGCCCGGAGCACCGGGCAGCAATCCGTTTTGGGTGGCACCGGCAACGCCTTCATAAAACAAGCCAAACATCAGCACGATGCTCATTCCCACCAAACCCCAGACAACAGCTTTATAATACATCCCTGCAGGTTGCCGCCAGGTGCCCAGCATTATACGCAGGGTCAGCAGTTCTCCCATGGTAGCCAGAATAGCAAACTTGATAAATCCCATTATATAAGGATGTGTGCTGGTGGCCTGAATAAATAGCCTGTGAAGCTCAGGCACAATTAAAAATGCCGTTACTGCGCAAAGAGCAGTAAACCAAAGCAAATCCCCCCTTTTTATCATATAGTCTTTTACGATTGGTTCTTCAATGTTACAAAATGTGTTACACAATAGGATAACACTTTTAAAAAAGAATGATTAAAACCGGAAAATCTTTTATTGGCAAAAGGAAAAATTTTCAAAATATAAATTAATATTTATTCCTTTATAGGAGTTTAATTGGTAATTTAATCCATGAAAAAAATATTAAGCTATTTACTTACTCCGGTATTCCATTTCTATTATGGTCTGATGTTAGTTTTATTCCATCCGGTTCAGGTGGCAGCCTTATATTTTTTTGGAGATCCGGCGCGAAAAAAAACTGTTGACATCCTTAACCTTTCCCTGGTAAAAGGATTATACCTGTTGGGGTGCAAAGTAAAATTTTCAGGATTTGAAAAAATTCCTGATAACAGACCGCTTATTATAGTTTCTAACCATCAGAGTATGTATGATATACCGGCAGTAGTTTATGGATTCAGGAAGTATTATCCCAAATTCATCTCCAAAATTGAGCTGTCCAAAAATATACCAAGTATCTCGTTAAATTTAAGGCATGGAAAATCTGCATTAATCGATCGGGAAAACCGAACACAGGCGGTGAAGGAAATATTTAAACTTGGAAGGCTCATTCAGGAAAATAATTATGCTGCCTGTATTTTTCCTGAAGGTACGCGTAGCAAAACCGGACAAGTTAAAAAATTTATGTCGGCCGGTATTAATACTTTACTTCGTGCAGCCCCTTCAGCAGTGATTGTCCCCTTCGTAATTGATGGCCACAGTCAGTTAATGTATAAAGGATATTTTCCGCTAAGATTCGGACAAAATATTACCTACACCGTGCTTGATGCGGTGGAGCCCAAAGACCAGGACATCGAAGAAATTGTGAACCGGATTCAAGTCTCTATTAAAAAAGCATTGAATCAGGACAACTGAAAAAGTGCTTAATTCACCACCCCTGGTTTGTTCTTATTTTCACTGTCCTTCTGAATCAGCAGGTTTTTGATTTTCAATCTTTGTCATGAAAAGAGGTGACTCTCCATCGGCCCAAACTGCATTACCCGTCATCTTTGTCTCATTTTCAAACTTTAGTATGCATAATACGTCTAACCCACCAATAATAAAAGTAAGTGAGTCGTTTTTAAAATTCATTGATGTGGAGTAATATATAATTGACTCACCTGCAAAGGTAGTGAATACTGAATCTTGAGTTATTTTCATAATACTTGTATTGAATCCCGGAGGTGCGTTTGGAGCTTCAGTATTCCAACTACCCGTAGGATCATTTATTGTTTGTGCAGAAGCTGAACCTGGCACCAGCAAATAAGCCAACAGAACCAGAGAGATTAATAAAATTTTTGTTTTCATAATGCAAATTTTAAGCAATTGTTATTGATTAATTATTCTTGTTTTTTATTAAAACAGTTTCAAATTACAACATATCCTCTGAATAATCAAATTTTCATTATCAAGTTATTCTAACCAGTCATTATTTTTAATGGCATTTTCATACTTTGGATAAAAATTTCTCAATTCATCCATGCAATTCATCGCTTCTTTTAAACTGAAAAATTTTGCATCTTTTAATCTAGTGCCTTTATAAGCTACAATACCCAAATCATTCTTGGTTAGTTTAATATTTGTACCCTTCCAGGATTGCATTTCATTTTGAACTAATTCCTGCAGATCTTCTGACACTTTCTTTGTTAGAGGCTTTGCAAGATTGCCAAGAACAAAAAAGAAGTCATTATCATAAGAATCAGGTGCAGTGTGATATTTATGTAATGCCCCATAATAACTCAACCTTCTGCGAAGTGTATCAAGAACCGGCATATACGTATTCTCTTTAAAAGGCCATCCCATGGTGACAACTGTATCAGATTGAATAAAAAAAGATCGCTGAAAAGGTAAGAGACCTCTGCTCGTAAAAACTTCATCTTTGTTTTCGAATCCACCCACTTTAATTTCAAAAGGCAACAAGTCAGAATTATATATATAATCGAGTATTGAAGATAAATCTAATCTCACTATTTTGTTCTGGTTCTCAAGGAAATTCTTGCCTATTAAGGAAGAATCAAATTGTGCTGCTTCTAAACCAATAATTGTCCCATGTATTTGTTTTGACTGGTATCTTTGATAATCATCATTAAGGTTCTTTCCCAGTATATTTTGAATATTCTCAATATGTTTCCAAAAAATATTATCTAAATCTTTCTCCCCATAGAATGCAACCAGAGAGATTTGTCTTATTTTAATATTTTCTTCTTCCATATTTACTATCCTTTTACAGTAATTTTCAATCTACACCCCCTTAAGCATCCTTTCCCACCTTATCCGGTCAAAGAAATTTTTGTTCTTGTCAAGTGATACCCAGATAAATTTGCTGTTTTCTCCCTCCCGCCGTTTCCAGAATGTCCAGTTAACCTTTTTTGTAATGTAAAGGTCGAAGATAATTCCAAGACCTAATAGGAACCAGAAATTGTTTAACCATATTACCCACAAAATATAAATTACTGATACAATAATAAACCAGATCCAGTCTTTTCTATCTGCTTTCATTATAATATATTTTGCTGATAAATGTAGCTTCTTTTTAGTAATGAAATAATTAGTACCAGATAAATGCAATTTTATTTACGGCCAACGGTTAGTATAAGAATAGTAGCAGATTGCGGGTTTCAAGTTTGTCAAGCTACACAAAAGATGAAGCGGGCTAAAACCTTTGATTTTACTACTGTTTCGGCTATTATTTTTATACATTGTTGTGCGTTTGTTATTCGTATTATCTGAGTATTATACAGTAATAACCACATTCCCTTTTTTGTGTCCTTTGTCAACATACCTATGAGCCTCTACTATTTGTTCCATAGGGTAGCGTTTGTCTATTACTGATTTTAGCTTTCCTGCCTCGCACAGTTCTTTGAGAAAGATCAGGTCTTCAACCTTTAACTTAAAGTTGCTTGACAAAGCAAGAACGTTTAGATAGATTCCTGACTTCGTCAGGGATTTTTTACGTTTTGAAGATGCAATCTTGCCTACTGCATCAAAAATAACGTCATAAGTATCACTGTTTTGTGTAAAATCTTCTTGCGTGTAATCGATAAGCTTATCGGCTCCCAGGGATTTCACCATTTCCAGATTCGCAGTACTGCATACTCCCGTGACTTCTGCCCCAAAGTGCTTGGCTAGCTGTATTGCATAAGTACCAACACTACCGGAAGCTCCATAGATTAATACCTTTTGACCCTTCTGAATATTTGCTTTTCTAAGATGAAGCAAGGCGGTTAATCCGCCATTGGAAACCGGGGCGGCTTCCTCGTAGGTCATATTGGTTGGTTTTATTGCAAGAATCCCATCTTCTGGCATACAGCGATACTCGGCATACGCGCCAAATTCAAATTCAGTGGATGCAAAAACGGGATCGCCTATCTTAAACAGCGTAACATCTTTACCTACTGCTTCAATTTCTCCGGCCAGTTCCATTCCAAGTATTTTTTTTCTTGGTCCCCTGAAACCCATCATGATTCGCATCATGGGCTTGAAAAAGAAATCTCTGACGGGTCCTAGACCAGGCTCTAAACGCCGAAGCTTGGTATCCCCTATGTGTACTGTTGTAGCATTTACTTTTATAAGTACTTCATTATCTTTAGGAAAAGGTTTTTCCACTTCTTTAAACTGAAGAACTTCCGGTGGTCCGTATTTTGTGCATACAATTGCTTTCATAAGTGTTCCTCCTAGATTGCTTAGATTTGATCATTATGTTCCAAAGTTATTACTACATTTCCAGCTTTCTGTCCTGTTTCAACATATTTAGTGGCCTCAACAATATTTTCCATCGTGTAACTCCTATCTATAACCGCTTTATACTTCCCTGCTTCAATCAGCTCTTTAAAGAAGACAATATCTTCTTTACTGTCCTTTGGAATCGGAAACTTGACTTTTTTACCTGTCTGCCGACCAGGCAGGATGCTGAAGATTGGAGTCAGGAGTGCCAGAAAAACATTCTGCGCAAAAAAGCCAAGTTCTGTTGAAAAATATACACCTCCTGGTTCTAGTATTTTTTTACAACGAAAAAAGGAATTTTTGCCGACGGCATCAATAACAACATCATAAAATTTACCATTATTCGTAAAATCTTCCTTGGTATAATCAATTACTTCATCTGCCCCCAGCCATTTCACTATTTCTAAATTCCTGGTATTGCAAACAGCTGTGATTTCTGCACCATAATATTTAGCAAGTTGCACACATGCGGAACCTATAGATCCTGAGGCCCCATTGATAAGAATTTTTCTTTCATTTGTAAAATCTATTTTCCTGATGTAGGTAATTGCAAGCATTAGTCCATCGCATACGGCAGCTGCCTCATTGTATGACATATTGACCGGCTTTGTGGCGATTGAACCTGTTTCGGGCAGACAAATGTATTCTGCATGTGCTCCAAAATTTGGAACACTTAATCCAAAAACCTGGTCACCCGGTTTAAATGTTTTTACATCTTTACCAATAGCTTCAATCACGCCTGCCAGCTCACTTCCTAATATCGTTTTTTTAGGCTTAAAAATGCCATTGACCAATCTGATAATGACAGGATATTCAGGTTTTCGAAATCCGCAGTCAGTTCGATTTACGGTTGTTGCATGTACTTTAATCAGTACTTCGTTGTCTTTGGGTGCAGGTTTTGGCACCTCCTTGAGTTGAAGAACTTCCGGAGGTCCATATTTTGTGTATACAATTGCTTTCATTTTGGTTGAGTTCTATTCTGTTATTCAAAGTTAAAAATTAAAAATAAACCCGGTACATTAAGTTAGGGAAAGCTGGCATTGCCTTTAAATAGCCAACTTTACCAGGTTTGCCTGCATCATAGTATTCCGAGATCCTGGCCTGAAAATTTGTAATGTTCTGTAAATCGAGATAAATTTCGTGGGTTGCTCTGGGTCTATTTATTTTGTAACTCACCGATAAGGATACTTGATAATAATCATCAAGTTTTTTGTCATAAGCTTTTTTATAATCCCAATATAGGTCCTTTGCCGGGTCAACATTTACATTACCGCTGGCATCGCGTAATAAGGGTATATACCTTTTGCCCCCTCCTAAAAATACTTTTGCGTTGATGGCAAGTGATTTGTTCTGTTTTTTGCCTAGGTTTTTAAATTCTTTGCCCCCCAACATATTAACCATGTAATTGTTGTTGTACTGCGTATTCCTCCATACCCCTTCCAATGTTTTGTATTTTGAGTCGAATAACGATGCACTGATCAAATAATAGTAATTATTATTAAAGAAATGTTCAAGGGTAAATTCTAACCCAATGTTTTTGCCCGTTCCTTTATTAACAAGTGGAACATATCTATAATCAATGCCCTCATTGATGGTAGAATAACTGCTGCTATCATTGTTCTCGACCGGAAGGTCGTATAAATACTGGTAGTATGCTTCGAGTTTTGCAACCACGTTTTCTGTAATCCGTTTCTTATATCCCAACACAAAATGGTGCGCTTTTAACAAGTCCAAGCTGGCATTCGGTTCGATGATACTCCCGTCTTCTTGTTGTATGCGGGTAAAATAGTTGTGGACGCTTTCCATGTTGCTGTGCATGCCATATCCGACATTAACCGAACTTGAATTGTTAAGTTGCCAGTTTATGGCGAACCGTGGTTCAATGGTACTTTTATTGTTTAGCAAAACATTCATAATGTGAAGCCCGGTTACAAAGCTCACATTTTCATTTAAGCTATGTTTCCAGCTTATAAAATTATTAATCACGCCAAAATTTTTCCTAAAATCTTCGACCTTGAACAATGCAGTTGCAGCGTAATCATAAATGCCTTGATCATACCTGTTGACCATAAGGGTATACCTTGAACCTATCTGGATCTTATTTTTCGCATTTAGTTTGTTGTTATAAGTAACGACCGCCCTGTAAGATGATTTTGTTATCCTGTTTCTGAACGTTTGTGTTGTGCTGGTTGCAGAATCGTTTAAAAAACCACCATTGTCATCGTATTTTTTAATAATGTCGTACTCGTAAATATCGTCGCTTATGCCTGCGGATGAATAGGTCAGGGATGTTTTAAGCATACTTTTGCTATTAATGGTCAATACATGATTAAGTCCCAGGTTTGAAAGAAAATTGCTCTTTTCATAGTTTTTTCGGATATCGGCATTATTATTCTCGCCGCCCGGAGTGGTCATCACGCCCAATTTTAAACCTTTGGCTGATGTACTGCTTAATCCGCCTAAACCGAAGACAGAGAATGTACCCGCTTTTTTTGTTGGCAAAACAACTTTAAAATTGAGGTCCTGAAACCTGGCATCGGGTTTTTCTCCCATTTCAACCAAACCTAATTTGCTTAAAAGAGAAATCGTAGAGTACCTGTAATTAACGAGGTATGAGCCTGCATATCCTTTTTTGAAAGGGCCCTCGAGTGTAAGTTCGGTACCCAATAACCCGACCCCGCAAGCAGCTTCAAATTTCTCGTTGTTGCCTATTCTGAGCTTCACATCCATAATACTTGATAAGGCATTTCCATATTCTGCCGGAAAAGCCCCTGTATAAAAATCGGATGCAGCCAGCAGTTTGTTGTTGAGGGCGCTTAATCCACCGTTTGAAGCATTTTGATCGTCGAAATGGTATGGGCTGGGAATTTCTATCCCATCCAATCGCCACTGCAGGTACTTGGGAGAATTCCCCCTTACAATAATATCAAAGCTTGCCCCGTCGGGATTTGTTGCAACCCCGGCAAAATTTGAGACCACACGTGAAGGGTCGCTCCAGCTGTTTGAATAGCGTCCGGTTTCTTCGACCGAAATGGAACGGGAGCTAACCATGGCCATTCCATTTAATGCTTCCCCTTTTTTATGATTCGGCTTCACGACCACTGCTTCCATTTTTACAGTAGATTCCTTCATATTTAAATCCAATACAACCTCTTTACCCGAATTCACTTCTATGTTTGTTACGGTTAAAGGCTCATAACCAATGTACGAAAATTGCAAAGTCACCCTGCCTATATAAACTTTTTCCAGCCGGAATTTGCCGTTAGCATCGGTTGTTGTTCCAATTGCCGGGTTGGTGCCAACTATTACCAGAGAGGCACCTATGAGCGGCAATTTGCTATCAATGTCAATGATGGTGCCCCTTACTGTTTGGGTGAGGTTTTGACTAAATACCTGTATTGCTAAAAGTGCAATTACTAATGTTGTTAAAAAAAGCTTTTTCATTTTTGTAAATGTTAAAATTGAATTATGAATTATGAATCTTCTTTCCCGTTGGATTAACGGAAATGAGCTTTAGGTTTAAATCCCTGATCTGATTTAAAATCCCATGTAAATGAGCTTCGTCCTTGATTTTTCCTGAAAGCACTGTGTTTGTGCCCTGGTAACTGATTACCATGCCTTCAAACCAGTCTTTCCATTTTGTATCAAGATGTCCCTGAACTATAATTATATTTTTGCCTTTCATTTTAATTTGATATTAAATTGTTCCCTTCGGTCATGAGAAAAGTTCTTAGACAAAGGAAAGGGCAGGGCATCAAAAAAAAATCACCCCTGAGGGTGATTCGAGGGGTGATTTTTAATTATGAATTATAAATTATGAATTAATACTTACCATTCATCATTCATAATTAGATAATTTCTAGCTCTTTGGCTTTTGCAATGGCTTTTGTGCGGTTGTCTGCTTCAAGTTTGAGGTATATATTCTTTACATGTGATTTAACTGTATTCAAAGAAATAAATAATTTATCGGCAATTTCCTGGTTGGATAAATCATTGGCAATAAGTTTAAGGGTATCCAATTCGCGGGCACTTAAATCTATTGCAACATGATTTTTCTTAAATTTTTCTTTTCTTTCTATAAGGAGCTTAAGTGTATCAACAAACTTCGCAGGAATTTTGGTTTTTGCAGTAGACTGCATTCTAAACACTTCGTTCAATAAATCCTTCGTATGGTGCAGGTCAACAAGAAAGTACGAAAATAAATTTTCATTTGCGGCCATCTCCATGGCTTCGATCACATTTATAACGGCTTTTTCATGATTGCCTCTCATTTTATAAATAATAGCTTGGTACATTTTAATCCCAATCAATCTTTCTATTCTTTTACTTTCGTTTGCCAAAGCAAATAATTCTGAAAGCAGTGATTCAGCTTCATCCAATTTATATTGGGCAATAAGTAAACGGGCATAGGAGATATATGCCATATCATCTATGTGAGATTTCTTTTTATCAAGTCCTAAACCATATTCCGAAATAAGATTCTCAGCCTGGTCTAGTTGGCCCATTTCAGTTAATGTAAATATTTTCGAACTTAAATAAACATATGTTAAAAACGGAGTGATATAATTTTGTTTTATAATATCTTCCAACTCAATCATTTTCTTTTCTGCCTCGGTTTTATCCCCGCATTCAAACAGTGCTATTGAATAAATCATTAATATGGGTATTTTAATAGAAATGTCCTTGGTGGATTTGCATAAATCATAAGCAATCTTAATATATTCATGTGCCTTATCCATATTCGCCCAAGCGGCTTGTGTACCGGCCATCACAATAAATAGTCCGGCATAAGTCCATTCTGTTTTTGCTATTTGTGAATATCCTCTTTCCTTCATGAACGTTAAAAGATCAGAACATTTTTTATAAGCAGATTTGTAATGCCCCAACTGTTGTTCGATATCTGCCACTCTAAAAGCTATAGTAGATATCAGGTAGAGATTACCAGATTTTTTACCATATTCCCATGCATTTTTGAAGGCCTTGTTGCTTTCTTGTATATCCCCACCGGAATAATATGCAATACCGTAAGAAAACCAAATCCAGCTAAACCACAATGGATTATCCCCTTTTAGGTTTTCCATTGCTTTTTCACAATATTCAATAATTCTCTCCGGATGCTCTTTATTTGAATTCAAATAGGCAAATGCAACAAAAATTCTTCCTAATAGATTCTTATTATAATCAATATTTTCGCCAGATATATTTTTATCAGTAAGTCTATTTGTTATTATATTTTCTGCACTTGTTAAGTAAGGTTTCGCTTGTTCCAATTTGCCTGCTGATATTAAAATCCAGGCATAATAAAGACAAAATTCGGGATTGTTTTTAATCAGTTCATCCGGTATTAAATCACCATATTTAAGAATTGCAGCATGCAACCCGTTTTCCCACATACTTTCAACTATTTCACCAAGTAACTGATTGCCTTTTTCGTAGTTTTTAATTTCCAAAGCATGCTCTATTGCTAAATCAACCATGTTGTTTTGTTCAAACCAATCACACGCTTTATTGTGAATATCAATAATCAGCATTTGATCTTTTTGCTGAAGCCTTTGTTTTAACAAATCGGCAAAAAGATGGTGATACCTGTACCAATGTCTTTCGTCATCAAGAGGAACTATAAACATATTGTTTTTGTCCAGGGTTTCGAGAATTAACCCGCTATCGTTTCTATTTAAAACTTTATTGCATAACGGGGCCGACATTTGTTCTAAAACCGAAGTCTGTATTAAAAATTCTCTGATATCATCTGTTTGAATCTTTAGTACCTCCTCCATCAAATAATCCAGGATGTATCGATTATCTCCTTTTAAATCACGAATAAACCGTGAAATATCTTCACGACCTCGAATTGACAAGGCTGTTAATTGCAGTCCTGCGATCCAACCTTCGGTAATGGTTTCAAGCGAATAAACATCATCAATTGAAAGTTTAATTTTCAATTTTCTATTAAATAAATCAGAAATCTCATTTGCAGAAAAACTAAGATCTGATGAACGCAACTCAACCAGTTGATTCTGACTTCTTAACCTGGAAATTGGTAGAGACGGGTCCGAGCGGGTTGAGATTATAATATGTATATTACCAGGTATTCGTTCCAATAAAAATGTAACTAATTTTAAGATTTCATGGTTGGTGATCAAATGGAAATCGTCAAGAACCAATAAAAAGTCTTGATTTATTTTTAATATATCGTTGATTAAAAGACCAATAATTGATTCGGGACTTGGTTCATTAGGTGATTTTAACAGCTTTAGAGCACTTTGTCCAAATGCTGCATGAATACTTTGAATTCCTGAAATTATGTAACTTAAGAATTCTACAGGGTCATTATCACCATTGTCGAGTGAAAACCATGCTGTTGAAATTTTGTGTTGATGGATCCAATCACTTAACAGGACTGTTTTTCCAAATCCGGCCGGAGCAGAGATGACAATTAGTTTTCGATTTAGCCCTATGTTCAATTTCTCATAAAGTTCTGGTCGATGAACTATATTGTCTCCAGCAGGAGGAATATGTAGTTTTGTTAAAAGCACATATGCAAATTAATTTCTGGTATTAATAATCAGTTTGTAACAAACTTGGTTATAGTTTCAAATTTAATCATTTCTCCAAATTATTTTTTGAGGTTAGCCTGAGAGTTTAACGAAATTTTTTCCTGGCGGGAATGACGCACAACCTTTCCGTGGTTTGGGGCGTTGGGGAGTTAGCCGCCAACATCGTCATTCCACGAGTTAATTTCTATAAATATACAAAATAAATCGAATTATACATCTATGTTCCAATGACTTAAACTACGTTATAGACCATTAATTCTTGTTTTTCATTCGTTTATCATGTGTCAAAAACCAATCAAATAATTCCTGTTTCGGATATACTAACCATTCTATCCAATGACCTACACCAGGTTCTGCTGTGAAATTTAAATCTTTATTTTTCCCTTCTAATCTATTAATCATCCATTCAGTTTCCTCAAATTGTACCACTTTATCTATTTTTCCATGAAAAGCCCAAATTGGGATATCAATTAATTTATCAGTATTTTTCATTATGTAATCAATATGACGTGTAAATCCACTCATAGGAGCAATAGCTGCAAATTTTTCAGGATATTTTATCGCCAGATACCATGTACCTGAACCCCCTAAACTTACTCCTGTCAGATAAACTTTATTTGTATCTACCCTATATTTTGTTGTTACTTCTTCATAAAAATTCTCAAACCAATTGTCAGTAGACCATCTTTGGTTAATTGGACATTGTGGTGCAACAATGATAAATGGAAATTCTCGTCCCCTCCAAATTTGGTCAGGTATACCACAACAATAAAGCTTAATTGTATCTGTTCCTCTACTTGAACCTCCATGCAGATAAATTATCAATGGCCATTTTTTCATTGTGTCGTCATTATATTCTTTGGGCGTATAAGATATGTAATGGTAATTTGTATCTTTTGGATTTTGATTTAATCCTTTTTCGAAAACCAATTCATTTTGTAATGAACCATCAGTATTCCACCATGTACATTTTCCATGTTCTTGCCCGTTTATATAATTTTGTGCTGACTCTCTTTGTCCATCCGGATACCAATATTCATGAAGTCCATGTCTTAACCCATTTAAATAATTTGTTTTGCTCTCGATTTGGCCGTTTTTGAACCATACTTTGAATTCACCTTCTTTGGAATTTGTCCTATAATTACACCAGAGGCTTTCTTCTTTGATTCTCTTATCAAAAGAACTATAGGTTCCTTCCATTTGAATCTGACCATTTGGATAGTAATCCCGAACATGATATAAACTATCGTTATTATCAAATTGGATAATTCGCTTGTATATTATCGTATCATTTTTAGAAATTGGACTATGCAAATAAAATGTATCAACCTCCTGAGCTTTTATTGCTCCAAGACAAATGAAAAGTGATAAAATTAATGTAGTGTAGTTCTTCATTTTAATGGGCTATAACGTTACAAGGTCGAGTAGGCAAGGGGAATTTATTCCACTTCGCTCCATGAGGGCTTCGCCGTTCACCCCAAGCCTCTCACAGAACCGTACGTGACAGTCTCCCGTCATACGGCTCTTCTAATTCTTCCTACAAATATAAGCTCATCCTTTTTCAAGTTGGCAAAATGTAGAATAAAATTAGCTAACCCCTTAGCTCCGTTTCCATTACAGAAGTTTCATCACTACTACGAGTTAGTCCGTCCCTGCATTACACTTCGATATTCAGCCTTT
>Ga0315284_10002452_pt1 | contig 26538 bp, 15 predicted proteins | sample YL17G09_16_MG_FD_203696 | JGI IMG/M metagenome (GOLD analysis project Ga0315284, IMG submission 203696) | Sediment microbial communities from Yellowstone Lake, YNP, Wyoming, USA - YL17G09_16 | ecosystem: Environmental > Aquatic > Freshwater > Lake > Sediment | place: USA: Wyoming | collected...
GATGTGCGCCTGTTCCTGTGGGAGAAGTTCGTCGGAGCGCCGGGCGGCAAGCCGGCGGTGCTGTTCGTGCACGGCTCGTCGATGGCCTCGCAGCCGACCTTCGACTTGATGGTGCCCGGCCGGCCCGACTCGTCCGTGATGGACTGGTTCGCCGAGCGCGGCTTCGTCTGCTGGTGCGTCGACATGGAAGGCTATGGCCGCAGCGACAAACGCCGCGACATCTTCTGCGACATCGCCAACGGCGCCGATGACCTCGCCGCCGCCACCGACTACATCGCCGCCACCCGCGGCGTGAAGAGCTTCCTCGCCTACGGCATCTCGTCGGGTGCGCTGCGCGCGGCGTTGTTCGCGCAGAACCACCCAGAGCGCGTTGCGCGCCTCGCACTCGATGCGTTTGTGTGGACCGGCGACGGCGCGCCGACCCTGGTGCAGCGGCGCAAGAAGCTGCCCGAGTTCCTGGCCGCCAAGCGGCGTCCGATCGACCGTGCCTTCGTCCGCTCCATATTTTCCCGCGACCATCCCGACTGCGCCGACGCCGCCACCGTCGAGGCTTTCGCCGACGCGATCCTGGCGCTGGACGACTCGATGCCCAACGGCACCTACATCGACATGTGCTCGAAGCTGCCGGTCGTGGACCCGGCCAAGATCACCGTGCCGACGGTGTTGCTGCGCGGCCAGTTCGACGGCATCGCCGCCATGGACGACCTGATCGAGTTCTTCAAGCGCCTGCCGTCACCCGACAAGCAGTTCACGGTGATGAACGGCATCTCGCACGCCAGCTTCCAGCAGAAGAACTACAAGATGGTCTACCAGATCCTGCACGCCTGGTTCACGCAGCCGGCGCCGGCCTACACGGCGTAAAGGGGCCCCGGTCCAGCACTCACGGCTGCACACGGCCGAGCCGCGAGACCACCGGCACCGTCAGCATCGTGCTCACGACGGCCATCAACAGCAGCGCCGTGAAGGTGGCGCTGGAAATGATGGCCTTGTCGAGCAGGACGTTGGCGAAGACGATCATGATCAGGGCCTTGGTCTGCAGCAGCCAGCCGATCATCTGCGATTCGCCGGCCTGCCAGCCGAGCAGGTGGCCGGCGATGCGCGTGCCGAGCAACTTGCCCCACACCGAAGCCAGCAGCAGCGCTGCGGCGGCGAGCAGCACCGCGGGGCCGCCCATCGCCCAGTTGGTGCGCAAGCCCGTGCTCAGGAAGAAGACCGGCATCACGATCAGCAAGACATGGCGGCGCAGGGCATCGAGCTGATCCTGCTTGAACCAGTGCGCGTCCATCACCGCGCCGGCCAGGAAGGCACCGACCATGAAGTGCAGGCCGCACCAATCAGCGCCCAGTGCGCACAGGGCCAGCCAGATCAGGCCGGCATGCCAGCGGTCTGCGGCCGGCAGGCGCACGATCAACTTGCGCAGCACGAGACTGGCCAGTGCAAAGGCCAGCAGGAAACCGGCCTGGCGACCGACGCGTTGCCAGTCCAGCAGGATCAACGCCAGCACGCCCCAGATCGCCACATCGTCCAGGCTGGCATAGCGCAGCACGCGCTGGCCGATCGGGGTGCGAAACAGTTCGAGCTTTTCCAGCAGCAGGATCAGGATCGGCAGCGCCGTCACGGCGCAGGCCATGCCGATGCCGGCGACGAATTGCCAGGGCAGCGCGCTCGCGCCCATCCAGCCCGGGCCCCAGGCGAGCAGGCCGACGGCCACCACGCAGCCCAGCAGCAGCGGCATGCCCAGCGCCAGCGCCGCGGTGATGCTGCTCTCGCGCCGGTGCAGCCAGGCCTGGCCGAGGTCGAGTTCGATGCCGGCCAGCCAGACGAACAGCATCACCGCCCACCAGGCAATGCCGTTGAGCGTCTGCACGACGGTCGGGTTGAAGACGAAGGCGTAGTAATCGGGGAACGCAGCGCCGAGGAGGCCCGGGCCGAGCGCGATGCCGGCGACGATCTGCACCACCACCAGCGGCGCGTAATGGTCGGTGCGGCCCAGGCGCCAGACCAGGTAGGGCACGGCGAAGATGATCAGCATCGCGACCAGGAAGATTTCAGCTGTGCTCATCGTCATGGCTCGTGATCGAAGCTTGCGCAAACGGGTTCCCGGCCCACCGGCCGCTGACGATCAGGCAAGCCTGATCGCGGAACTCGAGGTGTGGCGGGTGCTCGCAGGCGAGCTTGTAGCAGAACAACGACGCGCTGGCGCGGCGGAACCAGGCAGCCGCGGGCATGGCCGCCGCTGCGCTCAGGCGGGGTCCAGCGCGTGAGATGCCCCCAGCAGCGCCGCCGGGACGCTTGAGTCGATGACCCAGGTGGGGATGGCCGACAGGTAGTCGGCAAAGCGGCCCTTGCCTTCGAAGCGGTTGCGGAAGCTCGAACCGAGCAGCTCCGGCAACAGCCGTGGTGCGATGCCGCCGCCGATGTACACGCCGCCGCGCGCGCCCAGCGTCAGCGCCAGATTGCCCGCTACGTTGCCCAGCAGGCTGCAGAACAGCGCGATGGCGGTCCGGCACAGCGGGTCGGTGCCGGCGCGGGCTCGTGCGATGACGTCGGCGGGGGTCAGGGGCTGCGCGATGTGATCGGCCAAGGTCGCCGCCGCCTGGTAGAGATGGACCAGGCCCGGACCCGACAGCGCGCGCTCGGCCGAGGCATGGCCGAAGCGCTCGTGCAGTAGCGCGATAGCCTGTGCCTCCTGCCGGTCGGCCGCGGCCAGCGTGACATGCCCGCCTTCACCGGTGATCGCGGTCCATTGGCCGTTCGCGCCCGGCACCAGGCCGGAGACACCGAGCCCGGTACCTGCACCGAGGACGGCCAGCGTCGCACCGCCGACGGCCTGCCCGCCGCCGATCGGGCGCAATTCCTGCGCTGCCAGCAGCGGCAGCGACAAGGCCAGGGCGGCGAAGTCGTTGATGACGACGAGCCGTCCGACGCCCAGCTCGCGCTGCAGCGCGGCGATCGAGAACGACCAATGGTGGTTGGTCATGCGCACCGCGTCACCGGTGATCGGGTTGGCAATGCCGATGCCGCACGCCTGCGGCGTTGGCAGGGCGTGGCTGTGCAGGTAATGGCTGATCGCGTCGTGCAGCGACGCGTGGTCTGCGCAGCGGTAGACCGCGATGTCGCCGAGCAAGGCGCCGGCGTGCGCCTGCCACGCGAAGCGGGCATTGGTGCCGCCGACGTCGCCGAGCAGGCGCGGGTAGGTGTCGGTGTTCAAGGCCGATCGGGGCCGTGATGCGCAGAAGGACCCGGCCGCCGCGACGCCGTGACAGCATCGCGGCAGACGGCCGATTCAGCTCAGTTGATGAACTTGATCGGGCCGATGTTGATGAAGGTGGGATACGACGGCGGTGTGCTCGGAGTCAGGTTGACGTAGTTCAGGTTGCTGCTGCCCGACAGCAGCACCACCACCGACCCGATGGCGGACCACACGCTGTTGACGGTGTAGGCACCGCCGCAACTTGCCGTCAGCACGAAGTCGGTCTTCGGGATCGTGTAGAGGGAGCCGGCACCGATCTTCTGCGCTGTCACGGCCTTCGTCAGCTCGGGTCGGCCCGACGGGTTGGTGCAGGCTGCGTTGGTCGGCCCCTGCACCACCACGTTAGCCTGGGCAGTGAAGTTCGGCTTCTCCCAGGACTCCGCATCGCCCCAGAACTTGAGTTCGATCTTCGCGAACGCCGAGGCGTCGGCCGTCGTATTACCCGGCGCGTTGACGTAGCCGCCGAAGTAGGCGTCGGCGTACGTGGGCGACGCCGGCTTGCCGATGCCGTAGTAGAAGTTGTACACGCCGCCCGGGTTACACGCACTGCCGCAGACCGAACCGTCCTCGAAGATCTTGACGGCGAACAGGCGCGGGTCGACGAAGAAGCCGACCGTGCCGTTCTTGTCCGACTTCGCGGTGTTGGCGCCCAGGTTGCCCGAGTAGTCGCTGGCGAAGATGCCGCCCGCGAAGGTACCGCCACCACCGCCTCCTGTCGCGGCGGTGCCCCAGAAATAGACGTTGTCCACATACAAGGTACCGGCCGTGATCGGCTCGAGCTTGAGCTGGATGGCTTTGGTCTTGTCCGCCCCCGTGTACAACGCCAGGTCGATGTCGATGCTGTTCCAGCTCCCCGCGGTCAGCGTCTTGGTGATGGCATTCTCACCGCCACCCCCGATGAGCGAGATCTTGATGCTCGCGATGTCGGCCGACCAGAGGTCGAGGTGCAGGCTGCCCTTGGTCGACACATCGATCGTGGCGGTGCCCGCCGCTCCGGTCCAGTCGATGCCCTGATAAAGGAACGGGGCACCACCGAAGACGTACTTCTCGGACTTGTTGCCTGCGATCGTCACCTCGCTGCGCGTGATGTTCGTCTGACCCCAGTCCGGCGCCATGTTGAGCCCGGCCACCGACGAAGCGTCGCTGTAGATCGTGATCGAGCCCGATGGGATGCTCGTGGTCGGCGCGCAGGTCGGCGCCGTCGTTCCGCAGCTGACCGCGCCGCCGCCCGAGAAGTAGACGTTGTCCACGTACAGCGTACCGGCCGAGATCGGTTCGAGCTTGAGCTGGATGGTCTTGGTCTTGTCCACCCCGGTAAACAGCGCGAGGTCGATGTCGATGCCGTTCCAGCTGCCTGCGGTCAGTGTCTTCGTGACGGCAGTCTCACCACTACCGATGAGCGAGATCTTGATGCTCGCGATGTCGGCCGACCAGAGGTCGAGGTGCAGGTTGCTCTTGGCCGATACATCGATCGTGGCGGTGCCCGCCGCTCCGGTCCAGTCGATGCCCTGATAAAGGAACGGGGCACCACCGAAGACGTACTTCTCGGACTTGTTGCCTGCGATCGTCACCTCGCTGCGCGTGATGTTCGTCTGACCCCAGTCCGGCGCCATGTTGAGCCCGGCCACCGACGAAGCGTCGCTGTAGATCGTGATCGAGCCCGACGGGATGACGGTCGTCGGTGCATTGGTCGGCGCGGTGGCCCCACCACCACCACCGCCGCCGCCGGGCACGAAGGCCACGTCGTCGAAGTAGTAGGTCTTCAGCACCGCCGATGCCTTGGCGCGGCCGAAGTCGAAGAAGATGGTGGCCTTGTTGTAGTTGTAGGCCAGGTTCAGCGGCGCAGTACCCGTCGCCTGGGTGGCGAAGTTGAAGGTCAGGGTCTGCCAGCCGGCGGCCGTGGTGATGGTGGCTTCGGTCTCGACCGACTTGTTCGGGTCGGTGGAGTCCTCGACCTTCAGGCGCACCGGGATACCTGCATCCGGCGACCAGACGCGCACGGACATGCGCGTGTCGGTGACGTTGAACGGGATCTTGGGCGAGAAGCCGGTCTGCACGCCGGCCGCCGTGGTGGCCGTGATGGTGGTGCCGGCATAGGTCTCCGCGCCGGCTGCGCGCACCACCTTGGCCACCATGTTCGCGGCGTTGGTCGGATCGACCGCCACGGTCGAGTCTTCAGCGCCGCCGAAGCCGACGAGGCCGTAGGTCACGCTGGCCGAGTCGAAACTGACTGGCAGCGACATCTGCGTCTTCGCCACCGAGTCGTAGGCCTGCTGAGCGGTGGCGCCGGTCGTGCTGACGTTGCCGGCGATGTCGCTGAAGGACCCGGCGGCGACGCTGACGTTGATGGTGCCGGCGCTGTTGGCCGTGGGTGTGACCACCAGGGTCGCCTGTGTGCCGCTGACCTTCGTGAACACGCCGGCAGTGCCGCCGGTGACGACGACATCGCTGGCCGTGAAGCTGGCGCCGACGTCCTCGCTGAAGACGAAGCTGAACGTCACCGGGCCGGTGGCCGACGTCGCCGGGTTGTCGTCGAAGATCGACACCGTCGGCGCCTTGGTGTCGGGCGCTGGTGCCGTGGTGGGCGGGTTGCTCGACGATGCCTTGGGCGGGGGTTCGGCATCGCCGCCCCCGCAGGCGGCCACCAGTACGGATGTCGCCAGGGCGCATGCGGCCTGCGCGAGGAGTTTCGTGAGTCGGTTCATGGTGTCTTCCTGACTGGAGCGAGAAGCGATGGCGTCTCGATCGGTGATGCGGGTCGGCGTCTAGGGTCGCGATGAAAGCGCTTTCAGACGTCAGCTTAATGGCTCAAGGCGAGCATGGCAAGCGCCGGCGCCCCTGTGCTTTCCCTTAGATCGTCACGGCAGCCGACCGAGTGCGCCGGGGGCGACGGTGAGCTGCTTGCCGTCGCTGAAGCGCACCTCGAGCGGCGCCTTGCCGGCGTTGTAGGCCAGGTAGGTGCGCGTGCCGTCGGCGCGTTTGAACACCTGGTACAGGGCCGTGTCGGCGCTGACGCCGAAGTCGGGTGTGCCCATGCTCTGCAGGCTCAGCATCCAGTGCAGCGTGTGGGTGGGCGTCTCGCCATCTCTGACGCTGCCACGCGGGTTCCACAGCGTCAGCGCGGCGGCCGGGTCGGCCAGCGCCAGGTACTTGGCGAACACTTCCTGCCAGACGTCGTCGGGCGGCGGGTTGGGCGGGAACTTGCCGCGCTTCTTATAGGCCTCGGTCTCGGTCTTCATCGCGTCGAGGTTGCGCTTGATGAAGCCGGGGTCGCGCCCGAGGTAGGTGGAAAAGGCCGCCACCGGCAGCAGGTTGATGCCGTGTATCTGGCGCGGCTCGTCCGTCCACCAGGTGTTGTGCACGTACATGCCGCCGAAGACCATGCTCGTCTCGACCGGCTTGTACTCGGGCGGGAAGACCAGCTTGTGGATGTCGAACCAGTAGTGATCGATGGCGTTCGACTCGTTGGCATAGAGGTAGATGCCGAGATCGCGCAGCTCGCGGTTGCCGGTGACCTCGCCCCAGAGGATCAGGCCAGCCCAGGCGTTGACGGCCTCACTGGACGACTCCTGGTTGTTGCCGAAGTTGCCGTACTTGCCCGAGCCTCCGATGCCCACGGCCCAGGAATGCCCTTCATAGGCGTCGTAGTTGCGCAGGTAGGGGAAATCAGCGCTGCCCCGCTGCGTGTTGGCGATGTCGCTGATGAGCAGTTCGACCATGGCGCCCCACTTGTCCTTCGCGGCCCAGGCCGGGTCGCGCATCGCGATCTCGGCGGCGGCACGGATCCAGTAGCCATAGTGGAAGTGGTGGTCATTCATCTCCTGGACCGAGAAGAACTCGTCCGGGTAGGCCGAGACCGTGCCCAGTTGCTTGTCGAGCAGGAAATAGCTGACCTTGCCCTTGCCGCCGAACCAGAACTCCATGCGCTCCTTGGCCAGCGTCAGCAGCTGGTCGCGGGCCTCGTTGTTGCCTTGCTGCTCGGCCACCGCCGCCATCTGCGTCAGCCGCGTCAGCCCCAGGCCAGCCCAGTAGACACTGACGCGCCAGTTGTCCGGGTTCTCGCGGCTGGGCAGCAGCTCACGGCGGCGGCGCAGGTCGCGCTTGAAGGTGTCGTCCAATTCGGCCAGTCGCGGGCTGCCCTCGGGCAACGCCGGCCAGTGCGGCACGAACCCCTGCCAGGGGCGCTCGGTCCTGAACTGCGCGGAGGCCAGCAGGCGCAGCTTGCCGCGCACGGTGTTGTAGGCCGGGCCCAGCTTGTCGGCCACTGACTTGTTCTCGTGCCAGTGGTGCGGGTACAGGCCCAGCAGCGGGCCGTTGTCGGCGCCTTCCAGCACGCGCGTCTTGGCCGTGAAACTCGTCTCCACCTTGGCGGCGGCGGCGTCGTACTTCCAGCCCACCGTGGTGTCGGTGACGAAGGCATAGGCGTGACGCGCCAGCAGCTGCAGCGTGTCGGGCTTGTCATCGGGCAGCGCGGCGGCCGAGAAGTAGCCCTTGCCCTCGGGCAGGCGACCGGTCCATTCGGTGGGCGACACTTGCTCCCAGCGCACGCCGGTGGGGCCGAAGATCACATAGCTTGCACCCTTCACGCGCAGGCCGAGATGGCGCGCGTCAGTGACGGCAGCCAGGCGCTCGCCGGGTGCCGGCAGGCGGATGCGCACGTCACCGCGGCTGAGCTGAAAGTAGGCGTAGGGGCTGCCGTGCGCGATGGTGGCCAGCAGTTGGTCTGCGCCGCGCGCCATGCTGATGTCGACGGCCCAGTCGGAGACGCGCGCCAGCTTGGCCGGCTCGGGCTCGAAGGCCAGCGGCGAAAACACCAGCGCCGCGTCGTGGGGGTAGGCGACCACCTGGTCGGCGTCGAGGGGGAATGGAACCTGGTCCGACCCGTCCACCTTGCGCGGCAAGGCCATCTCGAAGCCCACGGGCGTGGTCTTGAAACTCAGTGGCTGGGCGAAGATGGGGCTCGGCGTGGCATTGAAGATCAGCGTCGAGTACCACTGGCTCGTCGGCGCGGCCTGCTTGAGAAGCGACTCGGTGCGAAACGGCGCGGCCGGCGGGGGCTTGTCGCCACTGCGCGGCGCCAGCAGTACGGTGCCGCTGCCGACCTTCAGGGTCGCTGCCGTCTGCGCCATGCCGCCCCCCAGGGCTCCGAAGGCCAGTGCCACGCTCCACAGGGCCTGCCCGAACAGCTTCATATGCGATCCCCTTCGAGGGCCGATGCGGCCCCGACCCTGGATGGTATTGAAAGCGCTTTCAGAGATCAATATTGAGGATTACCCGGGGGTCGCGTCGCCAGCTTGCCGGTCCGCGGGAAAACACGGGGCCCGCAGGCGTTGACGCCGGGAGCCGCGATCGACTACGCTGCTGAAAGCGCTTTCAGATTCACTTCTCCACGACATCCCCGCGACACCACCATGAACAAACTGACTCCGTCCCGCGCGACGCGCTCCGCCATGTTCGCCGCCGGGCTGCTGTTCGCGGGGGCTGCGCAAGCGATCGACTTCGGCCCCTTCAGCCTGACGGGTTTCGCCAAGGTCGAAGCCGCGCGAATCGGCAACTACTGCGAGGACTGCGAGGTAGAACCAAAGGAAGCCCGCGACCGCTACTGGGCCGACGCGATGGTGCAGGGCAAGTCCTACGGCGCCGGCAACACGCACCAAACCTTGTTCCAGCCTTACCTGGGCGTCAAGTTCGACCTGCCCGAGGGGTTCAAGATCCAGGGGCTGCTGAGCCAGCGCTGGCGCGACGGCAAGCCCAATTTCGACGGCTTCCTGTACGAGGCGAACATCGCCCTCAGTCACGACGACTACGGCAGCGTGCGCATCGGCGCGATGCAAACGCGCAGTTGGAGCGTGGCCGACTACCCCTACGGCACCAATGTCGGCCTGTCCTATGCCTGGGGATCCAGCGGTGCCGCCTACGGTCTGTTGACGGGCGCGCTGCGCGTCACGACGCGGCCGCTCGACGTGGCCGAAGGTAACCTCGTGCTCGAGGCCACCTACGACAACGGCAAGTCGGGCTGGGAGCAGAACAAGCCCAAGTTCTGGGAGTTCTATGCGCAGTACTACAAGGGCGATCTGGTCATCGACGCGATGATCCAAGACACGCACAACGGCACGCCGTCGGCCTTCGCCCAGGGCCCGTTCACCGGCCTGACACCCTTCCCCGCCGACGACGCCAAGCTCGGCAGCTCGAGCCAGAGCATCGCGATGATCATGGCGCGCTACCAGCTCGACCCGAACTGGGAGGTCTCGGGCGGCTTGCGCGCCAACCGCTGGAGCGGTGCCTGGGCGGTGATCACCACCCCGCCCAATACCAACACGGGCACCGGCCTGGTCGAGGAAGCGCGCTGGAACAACATGTTCAACGTGAACTGGGGCCCGGGCAACGCCGACTGCCCATGCCAGGGCTACGCGGCGACCTCGGTCGACCTCCTGCTCGGCCTGCGCTACCGCACAGGCCCGTGGACGGCCTACACCGGCATGATCCACCTGGGCGCCGCGGCAACGGCCAATCCCACCGATCGCGGGCAGTCCAACTCGATGACGCAGAACACGCTGGGGCTGAACTACAACTTCCGCAACGGCTTCGAGGTCTACGGCACCCTGGGCATGGTGCGCTACGCCCGCAAGGGCCTGGCGCCGCTGTCGATGCCGAGCAACTCGGCCTTCTCGGGCGTCGACTCCCGCCTGGACACCAGCGGCAGCTGGGTCCTGGTCGGCGCCAACTACGTGTTCTGACATGTTCAAGCTCAAGGTCCACCCCATGAACCCCTCGCGATCCAGCGTCATCCGCGGCCACGCCAACCCCTGGGTCGGCGCGGCACTCGCCATTGTCTTCGCCCTCGTGCTGGCGGCTTGCGGCGGCAGCAGCGAAACACCGGTCACCGGCATCGGCACCGGGGTGCGGCCGCTGAGCGCCGAGTTCACCACGCGCAAGGCGGTCAACTACTCGCCCTTCCGCAGCTTCAACCGCGACACCGAGATCATCACCAAGACGATGATCAAGCAGGACATGGACCTGCTGGTGGCCGGCGGCTTCGGGCTCATCCGCCTGTTCGACAGCTCGGACATGGTGGCCAAACAGACGCTCGAGGTGATCCGCGACAACAGCCTGGACATCAAGGTTTATCTGGGCGCCTACCTGGCCGGCTACGGCAACAGCAAGAGCACGGCCAACGACGCCGAAGTGGCGCGCGCCATCGCGCTGGCCAACCAGTTCAGCGCCATCGTGCTGGCGGTGAGCGTCGGCAACGAGATGCTGATCTTTGACTTCAACAAGATCGACAACCCGAGCACGCTGGCCGGCTACATCACCAAGGTGCGCAATGGCATCAATCAGCCGGTGACCACCGACGACAACTACGGCTTCTGGAACAAAGCGCCCGCGATCATCACCGACGTCATCGACTTCGTCGCGCTGCACACCTACGTCGAACAGGACACGATCTACGCGCCCGGCACGTGGTACTGGCAGCAAACCGGCACACAGCCTGCGGCCCGCGCCGCGGCGATGATGGACGAGGCCATCGCGACCACCAAGATCCAGTTCAACTCGGTGCGCAGCTACCTCGACAAGGTTGGCCTGCCGCACCTGCCTATCGTCGTCGGCGAGACCGGCTGGCACGCCGTGAACACCGGCAACGCTGGGGGTAACCTGCCCTTCCGCGCCAGCGCCGCCAACCAGAAGATGTTCGTCGACCGCCTGCGCACCTGGGAGGCCGCCGTCCGCACCGGCGCCGGCCCGCGCACGATCTTCGTCTTCGAGGCCTTCGACGAACCCTGGAAGCTGGACGACAACTTCTGGGGCATGTTCACGGTCGAGCGCAAGGCGCGCTGCGCGATTCAGGCCCTCAAGCCCAACAACAGTGCCGCCGGCAGCGCGACCTGGGTCTACGACACGTCGCAACCTTGCGACGAGGCCAGCGCCCTGTACTTCCAACCCCTGACCATCGGCCCGGCGGTCAGCGCCAGCCGCTTCACGATCTTTGCCGACGTGGCCACCAGCGGTGAAGCCGTGCAGGTCGGGGACTGGGCCGCCTTCAACAACCAGCAAGGCGGGTCCACCGCGAACCGCCCGCTGACGCAGGCGACGTACGCCCCGGGCGACGCGCCCCAGAGCCTGGAGATCACGCCGACCCCGGCGGACTACGGCTGGGGCATCCTGCGCTACGGCGATGTGGCGAACCTTTCGGGCTTCTCGGCCGGGAGCCTCACGGCGTGGATCAAGACCACCGGCTACCCGGGCAAGATCGAGATCGGCATTGGCACCGACACCGAGGACCGCAAGGGCGCCGAGGCCTACCTGCAGCTGTCACCCGGCGACTACAGCTACTGCACCACGGGCGCCTGGTGCAAGGTGACCATCCCGGTGTCGGCCTTCCTGGCGGTGAACCCGAAGCTGGACCTGCGCGCGGTCACGCTGCCCTTCGTCATCGCCGACCGCTACCCCGTCACCGGCAAGCCGCTGAACACGACCGGCCTGCCCGTGGTCTACATCGACAGCATCTACTGGACCAAGTAGGCACAGCGCAGCCCGCTCCCAAACTCCGCCGCCCGCATGGCCCCGTCCGAGCTTGTGAACCAGATCGACCTGCCCAAGCGGGCGATCGCCCTGGTGCTCGCGGGCGGGCGGGGCAGCCGGCTGGGTGCGCTGACCGACCGCCGCGCCAAGCCGGCGGTGTACTTCGGCGGCAAGTTCCGCATCGTCGACTTCGCGCTGTCGAACTGCCTCAACTCAGGCATCCGCCGCATCGGCGTCATCACCCAGTACAAGAGCCACAGCCTGCTGCGCCATCTGCAGCGCGGCTGGGCCTTTCTCAAGAGCGAGGCCAACGAATTCGTCGACCTGCTGCCGGCGCAACAGCGCATGGACGAGGAGCACTGGTACCGCGGCACTGCCGACGCGGTGTCGCAGAACCAGGACATCCTCGACAGCTACGGCGCCGAGTACGTGGTGGTGCTCGGCGGCGACCACATCTACAAGATGAACTACGCGGCCATGCTGGCCGACCACGTGGCCAAGGGCCGCGAATGCACTGTGGCCTGCATCGAGGTATCGCGCGAGGAGGCCAAGGCCTTCGGCGTGATGGCGGTGGATCCGCGATGGAACATCACGGAGTTCGTCGAGAAGCCGGCCGAGCCGCCCTGCGTACCGGGCAGCACCGACCGCTCGCTGGCCAGCATGGGGATCTACATCTTCAATGCCAAGTACCTGTACGCCGAACTGGCGCGCGACATGGCCGACCCGGCTTCGAGCCACGACTTCGGCAAGGACATCATTCCGCGCGCGGTGCGCACCGGCAATGCCGCGGCGCACCCCTTCGCGCTGAGCTGCGTCGGCACCGCGCCAGGAGCCGCGCCCTACTGGCGCGACGTTGGCACCATCGACTCGTACTGGGACGCCAACATCGACCTCACGGCCACCGAGCCGCTGCTCAACCTGTACGACACGCATTGGCCGATCTGGACCCACCAGGCCCAGCTGGCGCCGGCCAAATTCGTGCACAACCAGCCCGACCGGCGTGGCATGGCGATCGAGTCGCTGGTCTCCGGCGGCAGCATCATTTCGGGCTCGGTGCTGCGCTCGGTGCTGTTCTCGGCGGTGCGCGTGCACTCGTATTCGAGCGTCGAGTGGTCGGTGCTGTTGCCCGGCGTCGAGGTCGGCCGCCATGTGCGGTTGCGCCGCGTCGTCGTTGACCGCGGCTGCACCATCCCCGATGGCCTGGTGATCGGCGAAGACGCCGCGGCCGACGCCGCGCGTTTCTCGCGCACGGACAGCGGCATCACGCTGGTGACCGCCGAGATGCTCGCGCGTCTGGCGGCCTGAGTTCAGCGCTTTGGCGGGGTCGACGCGCATGCCGGCCATCGTCACCGTTCCGACGCGACCTATCGAAGGACAACGCCCCGGCACGTCGGGGCTGCGCAAGAAGGTGGCCGTGTTCCAGCAGCCGGGCTACCTCGAGAACTTCGTGCAGTCGATCTTCGATGCGCTCGAGGGCTTCGCCGGCCAGACCCTGGTGCTCGGCGGCGACGGCCGTTACTTCAACGACCGCGCGATCCAGACCATCGTGCGCATGGCCGCCGCCAACGGCTTCGGCCGCGTGCTGGTCGGGCAGCACGGCATCCTGTCGACGCCAGCGGCGAGCTGCGTGATCCGCGCGCGCGGCGCCTTCGGCGGCATCATCCTGTCGGCCAGCCACAACCCCGGCGGACCCGACGGCGACTTCGGCATCAAGTACAACGCCGGCAACGGCGGCCCGGCGCCAGAGGTCCTGACCGAGGCGATGTACCGGCGCACGCTGGCCATAGCGCGCACCCTCACCGTCGAGGCGGATGACATCGACCTGGCCACGCTGGGCGGCACGATGGTCGGCAACACCCGCGTCGAAGTCATCGACCCGGTGGCCGATCACGCTGCGCTGATGGCCTCGCTGTTCGACTTCCCGGCCATCGCCCGGCTGCTGGCCCGGCCCGGCTTTCGCATGCTCTTCGACGCCATGCACGCCGTCACCGGCCCCTATGCGCATGCCGTGCTCGGCGAGCACCTCGGTGCGCCCGCCGGCACGGTGATGAACGGCGTGCCGCTGCCCGACTTCGGTGGCGGCCACCCCGACCCGAACCCGACTTACGCCGAGGAACTGGTGGCGACGATGTTCGGCGCCGACGCCCCCGACTTCGGCGCCGCCAGCGACGGTGACGGTGACCGCAACATGATCGTCGGCCGCCGTTTCATCGTCACGCCCAGCGACAGCCTGGCCGTGCTGGCGGCCAACGCCCATCTCGTTGCCGGCTATGCCGGTGGCCTGAAAGGCGTCGCCCGCTCGATGCCGACCAGCGCTGCGGTCGACCGCGTGGCGCAGGCGCTGGGCATCCCCTGCTACGAGACGCCGACCGGCTGGAAGTTCTTCGGCAACCTGCTCGATGCCGGGCGCATCACGCTGTGCGGCGAAGAAAGCGCGGGCACCGGCAGCGACCATGTGCGCGAGAAAGATGGCCTGTGGGCGGTGCTGTTCTGGCTCAATATCCTGGCCGTGCGCGGCGAGTCGGTGGAGGCGATCGTGCGCGACCACTGGCGCCGCTTCGGCCGCAACTTCTACTCGCGCCACGATTACGAGGGCGTCGACAGCGACGCCGCCCAGGCCCTGATGGCGCACTTGGGCGCTGCGTTGCCGGGCCTGCCGGGACAGCGCATCGGCGACGCCGTGGTCGCCAGCGCCGACGACTTCGCCTACACCGACCCGGTCGACGGATCGGTCAGCCGTGGGCAAGGCATCCGCATCGGCTTCACGGACGGGGCGCGCATCGTGTTCCGCCTGTCGGGCACCGGGACCGAGGGCGCCACGCTGCGCGTGTACCTCGAACGCTTCGAGCCCGACCCGGCACGCCATGACACCGAGACGCAGGCCGCACTTGCCGGACTGATCGCAGCGGCCGATGCGCTGGCCGGCATCCGGCAGCGCACCGGACGCGCGCAGCCGACGGTCATCACCTGAGCCTCTTGCCAAGCCGATGTCGATGAACCCCCGCACGACCGTGCGTCCTTTCCTCACCGCACGCGACGGCGGCGCGACACTGGCCGAGCAGCCCGCGCTGCCGCTGGCCGAAGCCGGCCATCTGCCGTCGCTGCTGGTCGACACCAGCCGCCGCTTCCAGGTGATGGAGGGCTTCGGCGGCGCCTTCACCGAGGCCGCCGCCGTGACCTGGCAGCGCCTGGGCGAAGGCCAGCGAGCGCAACTGCTGCGCGACTACTTCGACCGCGACGCCGGCCACGGCTACACGCTGTGCCGCGTGCACATGAACAGCTGCGATTTCGCGCTAGGCAACTACGCTCATGTCGAGGTGCCGGGCGATGTTGAACTGAAGAGCTTCAACATCGACCGCGATCGCCAGGCGCTGCTGCCGTTCATCCAGGCGGCGCTGCGCGTGGCCAGGCGTCCGATCAAGCTGTTGGTCTCGCCGTGGAGCCCGCCGGCGTGGATGAAGAGCAACGGTGAGATGAACCACGGCGGCAAGCTGCTGCCGCAGTACGCCCAGGCCTGGGCGCGCTGCTTCGTGCGCTTCATCCAGGCCTACGAGGCCGAAGGCGTGCCGGTGTGGGGCGTGTCGGTGCAGAACGAACCGGCGGCCACGCAGCGCTGGGACTCGTGCACCTACAGCGCCGAAGAAGAACGCGACTTCGTGCGCGACCACCTGGGGCCCGAACTGGCCGCGGCGGGCCTCGGCCACATCAGGATCGTGATCTGGGACCACAACCGCGACGGAATGGTCGAACGTGCGAGCGTCGTGTACTCCGACGCCGAGGCGGCCAAGTACGTCTGGGGCACCGGCTTTCACTGGTACGGCGGTGACCACTTCGACCACGTGCAACTGGTGCACGACGCCTGGCCCGACAAGCAGCTGTTGTTCACCGAAGGCTGCCAGGAGGGCGGCCCGCACACCGGCTCGTGGGAGCTGGGCGAGCGTTACGCCCGTTCGATGATCAACGACCTGAACCGCTGGACGGTCGGCTGGATCGACTGGAACCTGCTGCTCGACGAGACGGGCGGCCCCAACCATGTCGGCAACCTGTGCAGCGCGCCGATCCTGGCCGACACCGCGGGCGACGCGCTGATGCATCAGAGCTCCTACTGGACCATCGGCCACTTCGCCCGCTTCATCAAGCCAGGGGCGTGGCGCGTGCTATGCGCGTCCGCGCGCCACGAGCTCGAAGCCACGGCCTTCCTCAACCCGGACGGGTCCACCGTGACGGTGGCGACCAACCGCCACGGCCATGTGCTGCACTTCGCGCTCGAAGTGGACGGCCGCCGTTGGAACGCCGCGTTGCCCCCACGCTCGATCGCCAGCTTTGTGCTTGACCCCACATGACCCCACCGCCAACCACCCCGCGCGAAGCGCCCATGCACGGCCGCTTCGTCGTCGAGGACGACGACACCTGGTACCGGATCGATGGCCACGATCACCACGCCCCCTTCTTCGTGGCGCTGGCCAGCGACAGCGACGTCTGGGCCTTCGTGTCCACGGCCGGCTCGCTGGCCGCAGGGCGGCGCGACGCCGAAGGCGCGTTCCTGCCCTACGAGACCGTCGACAAGATCCACCTGCGCTGGGAGCACACCGGGCCGCGCACCTGGATCCGCATCGTCGACGGCCCCAAGGTCGAACTGTGGCAACCCTTTGCGCCGCGGCCTGAGGGCGGGGCGGGCGCTCGCTCGGTTTGGAAGAACCTGTCGGGAACCCGGCTGCGCTTCCGTGAGGAACACCCCTCGGGCCGGCTGGTGTTCCAGTACGAATGGTCCACCGCAGCCGGGCTGGGCCTGGTCCGCTCGGTGCGGCTGGTGGCACGCAGCGGGCCAGTCAGCGTGCAGGTGCTCGACGGCGTGTTGAACCTGGTGCCGCCCGGTGTCAGCGTCTTGCACTCGACGATGATGAGCAGCCTCACCGACGCCTACAAGTGGAACGAATCGGCCGCCGGCGGGCGCCTGGGGCTGTTCACGCTGTACGCCAAGATCTGGGACCGTGCCGAACCCAAGGAATCGTTCGAGGCGCTGGTGGCCTGGCACGCCGGGTTGGCCGGCGTTGGCGAATCGAGCCGCCGGACGGTTGCTCGCACGCTGCTCTCGGCGCACCAGGTGGGCGACTTCTGCCGCAGCGGCCGCGTCGAGGCCGAGACCTTGACGCGCGGGCGCCGCGGCGCCTTCCTGGTCAACTTCGACGCCGAGGTCGATGCCTCGGGGCTCGAGTGGCATCAGGTGATCGACAGTCCGCTGTCGCAGGTGCAGGCCTTCGAGCTGTGCCGCAGGCTTGAAGCCGGCGGCGGCACAGCGGTCGAGATCAGCGAAGCGGTGATGCGCAACCGTGCCGGCCTGGACGAGTTGCTGGCGCGCGCCGACGGCTTCCAGGTCTCGGGTGATGCAATGGCCGCAGCCCACCACCGGGCCAACGTGCTGTTCAACATCATGCGCGGCGGCGTCTTCGTCGATGGCACGCGCTTCGAGCGTGACGACCTGCTGGCCTTCATCCGCCAGCGCAACCGGCCGCTGGCCGCCAGCCTGGGGCCCGCCATCGCGGCCTGGCCGGCCCATGTCGAACGCGCATTCGCGCTGGACAGCCTGCGCACGCTCGGCGGGCCGAGCGCCGAACGGCTGGCCCTGGCCTACCTGCCGCTGACCTTCAGCCGCCGTCACGGCGATCCGAGCAGGCCCTGGAACAAGTTCTCGATCGGCGTGCGCGACGCTGCAGGCCGGCGCGTGATCGGCTACGAAGGCAACTGGCGCGACATCTTCCAGAATTGGGAAGCACTGATCCCGAGCCAGCCCGAGTACGTCGGCTCGATGATCGAAGCCTTCCTGGGGGCGATGACCCCGGACGGCTACAACCCCTACCGGATCGGCCGCAACGGCATCGATTGGGAAGTGAGCGAAGCCGACGATCCATGGAGCCACATCGGCTACTGGGGCGACCACCAGGTGATCTACCTGCTGAAGTTCCTCGAGGCGGCGCAGGCGCGCGACCCCGGTCTGCTGGCGGCCTGCTGGGACCGCGCGCTGTACAGCTTTGCCGACGTCCCGTACCGGCTCAAGCCCCACGCGGCGCAGACCGCGCACCCGAAGGCCACGGTGAGCTTCGACGACGCCGCGCATCGGCGCGCCCTCGACCGGGCAGCGCGCGTCGGTGCCGATGGCCGGCTGGTCTGCGACGAAAACGACGAACCGGTGCTGGCCAGCCTGGGCGAGAAGCTGGCGATCATCGTGCTGGCCAAGGCCGGCAGCCTGGTACCCGGTGGCGGCCTGTGGCTGCACACGCAGCGGCCGGAGTGGAACGATGCCAACAACGCGCTGGTCGGCAACGGGCTGTCGGTCGTCACGCTGGCGCATCTGCGGCGCTTCTTGCTGTTCATCGACGCCATGCCCGGCGCCGATCGGCCCTTCGCGGTCTCGGCTGCGACGCTGGAGGCGCTGGACCGCTTCGGCGCGCTGGTGCGCGCGACCGCGCCCGCCGCCGCCGTCAACGACGCCGTGGCGCGGCGCAGCTTCCTCGACAGCACAGGCACCGTGCTCGATGCATGGCGGAGCCAGGCCTACCGCGGTGCGGCGGGCCGAGCGCCGGCGCGCGCGCCGCAGGGCTTGCTGCAGGCGCTCGCGCGCGACCTGCTGCCCTTGATCGACGCGACGCTCGACGTCTGCCGGCGCCCGGACGGCCTGTTCCACAGCTACAACCTGCTCGACCTGGCCGGCGGCGCGGCCGAGGTCAGCCACCTCTATCCGATGCTCGAAGGCCAGGTGGCCCTGCTGTCGTGCGGCCGCCTGTCCCTGGCCGAGTCGGTGGCCCTGCTCGATGCGCTGTTCGGCAGCGCCCTGCTCGATCCGCAGCGGCACAGTTTCATGCTCTACCCCGATCGCCGCCTGCCGGGCTTCTTCGAGCGCAACCGCCTCGATGCTGCCGCGCTGGCGCTGCCGGTGGTGCGCGAGATCCTCGCCAGCGGCCGCACCGACCTGTTGCAGCAGCAGAGCGACGGCACGGTGCGCTTCGCGCCGGCGCTGTCCAACCGCGCCGATCTCGAAGTGGTGGGGGCCGGGCTGGGCAGCGCGCTCGCGCCGCTGGCCGAGGCCTACGACCGCTTGCTCGCCCACCGCGAATTCACCGGCCGCTCGGGCACCATGTTCGGCTACGAGGGCCTGGGCTGCATCTACTGGCACATGGTGGCCAAGCTGCTGCTGGCGGTGCAGGAGCGCGTGTTCGACGCCGCCGACCAGTCGGCGCCGCAACTGGCGGCGCTCAGGGCCCACTACCGCAAGGTGCGCGATGGTCTGGGCTACCGCAAGGACGCGGCGGCCTACGGTGCCTTCCCTGCCGACCCCTACAGCCACACGCCGGGCGAGGGCGGGGCCCAGCAGCCGGGGATGACCGGCCAGGTGAAGGAAGAGATCCTCACCCGCTGGGGCGAGTTGGGGCTGCGCGTGCAGCAGGGTCGGATCCGCTTCGACCCGGTGCTGCTCGACGAAGCCGAACTGCCCGAAGGGGGTGAGCTCACTTTCACCTGGGCGCGCGTGCCCTACACCTACCGCCGCGGGCCTGCGACGCGCCTGCGCGTGCTGACGCGGGAGGGTTGGGTCGATTGCCCCGACCGCAGCTTCGATCCGAGCGGTGCGAGGGCCGTCGAGGCCGAGGTGAGGGTCGAGCCCGGTTGAGCATCACCACGCACAGGCCGCGTACCTGCGTACGTCTTGCCGCGCAGCCCGGCAGCCCACCCATGGACCCGTCGATCCTCGGGACGGCAGTTGCACTTGCAGCGCCTCTCTAGCTTGTAGTGTCGCGGTCGGCGATTTCGGCGACGTGGTGGCGTCGCTACCTGCAAGGGTTTACCTGAAATTGACTTTCCGGGCACGAGGCCACAAGATGAAAGCGCTTTCAAATTTGGCGATGAAAATTGCGCTGTTCCATTTGTCGCCGGCACTCAAGACGTATCAAGGAACCACCCATGCCCGTCACGACCTTGCCTTCGGATTGCAGCGGCGCTCGCGCCAGGTTCCGTGTCCGCCCGGTGGCAGGTGCGTGCGCCTTGCTGTTGTTGGCATCGGGTGCGGCCAATGCCCAGCAAGCAGCGGTCCCGGCGCAAGCGGCGCAACCGGCGGCACCGGCCACGGCGACCGCGGCCGTTGAGACGATCGTTGTCACGGGCATCCGCTCCAGCCTCGACTCCTCGCTGCTGCTCAAGCGCAACGGGCAAGGGGTCGTGGATGGCATCACCGCCGAGGACATCGGCAAATTTCCGGACACCAACCTGGCCGAGTCGCTGCAGCGGATCAGCGGCGTATCGATCGACCGCTCGATCGGCGAAGGCTCCAGAGTCACCGTCCGCGGCGTCGGGCCCGACTTCAACCTGGTGCTGCTGAATCGCCGGCAAATGCCAACCTCCAGCATCGCCGACACCGGCCCTTCAAATTCACGGGCCTTTGATTTCGCCAATCTTGCTTCGGAGGCCATCGCCGGCATCGAGGTCTACAAGACCAGCCGTGCCAGCACGCCCACGGGCGGCATCGGCGCAACGATCAACATCAAGACCGCGCGTCCGCTCGACAATCCAAAGTTTGTCAGCAGCATCGGCGTCAAGGGTGTGGCGGACACTTCAAACGGCCGATTGCCCAATGACCTGCAGGGGGACTCCTTGACGCCTGAGGTGTCTGGGATTTACAGCAACACATTCGCCGGCGGCAAGTTTGGCGTGACCCTGACAGGCAGCTACCAAGAGCGCAGTCTCGGCTACAACCAGGCAGCGGTTGGCGGTGGCTGGATTGTTGCCCAAGGCAATGCGGGCCTGCTTGCCAGCGCCAGGAACGCCCCCCCGGAAGACATTACGAACAAACCAAAGGCGACCGACCTGTACTCGGTCCCGCAAAACCTGATCTATAGCGTCAACAGCGTTCAGCGCCAGCGTACCAATGGCCAGTTGGCGCTGCAATACGCGCCAGCAGACAATCTGAAGGCGACGCTCGATTTCACCTATTCCGAAAACAAGATTCAGAACAAGCGCAACGAATTGTCGGCATGGTTCAACTTCGGCCCGTCGTCCAGTTCCTGGACGGACGGTCCGGTCGCCAGCCCAAAGTTCTATTCTGAGACCATTGGCGTCACCACCTCGCCGCTCGCCAAAGGAACCCTGCAGGACATCGCCATGGCGGGCGCGGAGTACGCGACGAAGAATCAGAACCAATCGACGGGATTCAACCTTGAATGGAAAGTCTCCGACCGATTGAAGCTGGAATTCGACGCGCACAAGTCGACGGCCACATCCGGGGCAGACAGCCCCTATGGCACGAACGCGGTTATCGGAACCGCCAGCTTCAATCGCGCAACCACGGCCGTTGACTTCACCAACGACTTTCCTGTGTTGAGCATCTACAACTCTCCCAGCGATGCTTCACTGATGAGGGTGACGGGTTCTTCGTTCAGAAACAGCTACATGAAGGCGGAGGTTGAACAAGCGCAGCTGAACGGCGGCTTCAAGCTCACGGAAGACTCCCGTTTGGATTTCGGGGTTGGCTTTAACAAGGTCAACAACCGAAGCGCATATTCCGATGTGACGGACAACGACTGGGGTGGCACTCAATCCAAGGGAGCGGACTACCCGGATAACGTGTGGCGCCCAGACACCATTCGGCCCTATTTCTCGAAGATCAAAGGCAGCGGCAGTTCGGCCCTGTACAACGAGTTTTACACCTGGGATTTCGGGAGGGTTCGCGACCTGGCCATCACGGCCACCGGCAACCCGGCGCGGTTCCAGGCGGGCAGCAATTTTCAGACGGATCGCAGGGTCGAGGAAAAGTCTCAAAGCGCTTACCTCCAGTACAACAAGGACTGGGATACGGCCATGCCCATGAGCATGGCCTTCGGCCTGCGCTACGAAAAGACCGACGTCACTTCGTCGGCCTTGGTGCCGACGGCCATCGGATTCACGTGGGACGCCAATAACGAGTACACCGTGCAAAAGGCCGGATCGGATTTCACGACTCTCAAGGGCCACTACAGCAATCTGTTGCCCAGCATTGATTTCGACGTTGAGGTGACCAACAACACGAAGTTTCGTGCCAGCTACGGCGAGACCATCGGCCGTCCGGGCTGGGGCGACATCCAGGGCGGGCAAACGCTCGTCAACCTGGCGCGCGCCGAAGGGGGCGATGGCAATCAAGGCAACCCGGAACTCAAACCACTCAAGTCGAAGAACTTCGACCTTTCCTTCGAGTGGTACTACGCCAAGTCCAGTTTTGCGGCGATCGGTTACTTCTACAAGAAGATAGACAACTACGTCGGCGTCACGCAGGTCAACGCGACGCCGTTCAATCTGCATACGCCTTACAAGGGCGCACTTTGGAACGAGGCCGTCGCAGCTCGCTGCGCAGACGAGGACCCCACGTGCATCCGAACCTACCTCTTCGAAAAATACGATGGCCAGTTGGGCGTAGACGCGGCCACGCAGAAGATTACCGGGCAGCCCAATGACCCCATTGTCAACTTCAAGATCACCACGCCAGCCAACCAGCAAGCCGCGTCGCTCTACGGCTGGGAATTCAACCTGCAGCACATGTTCGGCAAGACGGGATTTGGCATGTCTGCCAACTACACGATCGTCAACTCGGGGTTCAAATACGATAACAGTTCGGTCGGTGAGCAGTTCGCGTTGGAAGGGCTGAGCGATTCGGCGAACCTGGTCGCGTTCTACGAGGACGCCAAATGGCAAATTCGGGGAGCCTACAACTGGCGCGGCGAGTTCTTGTCCGGACGGTTCGACGGCAAGGGACCCAACCCCGTGTACACCGAGGCCTATGGCCAGCTGGACATCAACGTGGGGTACAAATGGACTGAGAACCTGACCTTGCAGGCTGAGGTGATCAACGCCAATGACGGGGTTCAGCGACTGCATGGACGCGCCAGGGAGCAGGTGTTGTACGTGAGCCAGACGGGTCCCCGGTACATGATTGGCGCGCGCTACAAGTTCTGACGAAGGGCGGGCCCGCGGGCAAGCGCCGCGCGAGTTCGGTATCGCTCTGCAGGAAAGCCGCTGGCCGTCAGCGGCTTTTTCGTTTCGGTGGCGAGCGCAGGGCCGAGTCTCGACAATGGCTGTAAGGTGTGAGTGTGAGCGAGACGGTCAAACAAATCGTGATACTGGGTGGCGGCTCGGCTGGTTGGCTGACCGCCGCCGTGATCGCCGCCGAGCACATCGCGACCTCTGCCCGCGGCCTGCAGGTGACCGTGCTCGAGTCTCCGGACATCATGCCGATCGGTGTGGGCGAAGGCACTTGGCCGACGATGCGCGATACGCTGCGCAAAGTCGGCGTGACGGAAACCGATCTCATCCGGGAATGCGACGCGTCGTTCAAGCAGGGCTCGAAGTTCAACGCTTGGGTCAACGGTCGGGAGAACGATTACTACTTTCACCCTTTCGTTCTACCGCAGGGCTACACCGAGACCAACCTGGTCGCAGGCTGGCTGCAGCGCCACGCTGACGTGCCCTTTGCCGACCTGGTGAGCTTTCAGCCCCACCTTTGCGCGCACGGCAAGGCGCCCAAGCAGGTCGTGACCCCTGAATACGCGGCGGTCGCGAACTACGGCTATCACTTCGACGCCGGCAAGTTCGGGCTGTTACTGCGCAAACATTGCACCGAGCGGCTCGGTGTCAAGCACGTGCTGGACCATGTCGTCGGCATCAATTCCCACGACAACGGTGACATCGCCTCGCTGCAAACAAAGGCCCATGGCGCCTTGGCCGGTGATTTGTTTGTCGACTGCACGGGCATGCCATCGCTGTTGCTGGCCCAGCACTACGGGGTCGGCTTTGTGTCTCAAAAGCACGTGCTTTTCAACGACACGGCGCTGGCGTTGCAAATCCCTTACGCCAACGAGAACAGTCCGATCGCGTCGCAGACCATCTCAACGGCGCAGAGCAGTGGCTGGGTCTGGGACATCGGGCTGCCGACGCGGCGTGGTGTCGGCCATGTCTACTCGAGTTCGCACACCTCGGATGACGCGGCCGAACGGGAGCTGCGTAGCTACATCGAAACGAGCGGTGGGCCGAAGGACATCGCGTCGCCGCGAAAACTGTCCTTCCAACCCGGCTATCGCGAGAAGTTCTGGCACAGGAACTGTGTGGCGATCGGCCTGTCGGCCGGATTCATCGAGCCGCTCGAGGCATCTGCCCTGGCCTTGATCGAATTCTCGGCCGCCATGCTCAGTGATGAAATGCCTGCGACCCGCGAGGCCATGGACATCGTTGCGCGGCGCTTCAATGACGCCTTCAGCTACCGATGGGAGCGGGTGATCGACTTCCTGAAGTTGCACTACGTGCTGACCCAGCGACGCGACTCGGCGTTCTGGCGCGACAATTGTGCGCAAGAGTCGATTCCCGAGCGACTGCGCGAATTGCTCACGCTGTGGCGCCATCGGCCCCCTTCGCGCTACGACTTCGTCCGAGTCGAGGAGATGTTTCCGTCGGCAAGCTATCAGTACGTGCTTTACGGCATGGGATTTCGGCCCGAACAGGGCACCGACGCGAGGCGCGCAGACAGCGCCGACCTGGCAGACGGGTTTTTCCGCGAGGCGGCCACACTCACGGGCAAGATGCTGCCGGCGCTGCCGAGCAACAGGGATCTCATCGAGCACATCAAACGCAATGGGTTGCTGCGGGTCTGATATGGCTAACACCGTCTTGCTGAACAACGTCGATCACAAGGACCTGCGAGTCATCACCAGGCGGGGTGCTGAGTACGGCGACAACGTGATGTTCGCCATGACCTTCCCGGCCGAGTTTCGGAGCCTTCAGGCGCACTATCCGATCGTCTTTCGCAAGTCGCCGGACGGCACCACCTTCCAACCCATCGCATTGTTCGGGTTGCAGGAGGGGCAAAACCTGTTCCTGCGGCGACAAGGCTGGGACGCCACCTATCTCCCGCTCGCGATTGAACGCCTACCCTTCTTCATCGGCGTTGCCGACGAAGAAATGGTCGTTCACGTCGATCTGGACAGCCCGAGGATCAGCGCGACGCAGGGTGAAGCCGTGTTCCTGACGCACGGCGGTACCAGTGAGTTCCTGGAGCGCATGAATTCGGTCTTGCTTGCTATCCACCTGGGGCTGGAGAGCACCCCCGCGTTCATTGCCGCACTGTTGGAGCATGACCTGCTCGAGTCGTTCGTGTTCGATATCGAGTTGGCCGATGGTTCGAAGAGTCGTTTGGCGGGCTTCTACACGATCAATGAAGAACGACTCAATGCGCTGGGTGGCAGCACCCTGGAACGACTCTGCAAGGCCGGCCACTTGCAGGCGGTGTACATGGCGATCGCCTCGCTCTCGCAATTCCGTGCGCTGATCGAGCGGCAGGACCAGTTCAATGCTGGCGAGCGCTGACCCTGTGCGTGAGATAACAGGCGTCGATCCGCAGACGATTGCGGAGGAGATCCTGCAATCGACCGAGCCCGTGGTGCTCAGGGGCTTGGTCGCTCACTGGCCTGGGGTGCACGCTGGGCTCGAGTCGGCGCAAGCAGGGGCCAGTTACCTGCGGCGGTTCTATCGCGATGCAACGGTGGGCGCTTGGCTCGGTGTGCCCGAGATTGAAGGGCGCTTTTTTTACAGCGACGACATGAGCGGTTTCAATTTTCAGCCGCAGCGGTTGAAACTCAGTGCGGTACTCGACGACATCGAACGACATCACAGCGCCGCGAGGCCACCCGCAATCTATGTAGGTTCAACCACGGTCGATACCTGTCTGCCCGGGTTTCGCGCCGAAAATGATCTCGTATTGGGCGGCAGGCAAGCGCTCATGAGCATCTGGATAGGCAACCGCACGCGAGTCGCGGCACACTACGACCTCCCCGATAACCTTGCCTGCGTGGTGGCCGGCCACCGCCGCTTCACGCTGTTCCCGCCCAGCGAGCTCGACAACCTCTACGTCGGTCCGCTCGATTTCACGCCGGCGGGGCAGTCGATCAGCCTGGTCGACTTTGCCAGACCCAACCTGGTGAAGTTCCCGAAGTTCGCCGACGCGTTGGCCAAGGCACAGGTCGCCGAGCTTGAGCCCGGTGACGCGATCATCATTCCCAGCATGTGGTGGCATCACGTCGAGGCGCTCGACAGCTTCAACGTGCTCGTCAATTACTGGTGGCGCCAATCACCTGAGCACATGGATTCGCCCATGAACGCGCTGATGATGGCGATGATGAGCGTGCGTGACCTGCCGACGGAGCAGCGCAAGGCGTGGCAGCATCTCTTCGACCACTACGTCTTTGCAGCCGGTGACCACACTGCGGAGCACATCCCGGAACCGGCTCGCCGCGGGCTGTTGCCGCTGGATCCCGATGCGGCGCGCGTGTTGCGGGCACGGCTGCTCAAGAACTTGAACCGGTGAGTCAAAGAATGTCCGTCCAGCAAGACAGTCGACCCGAGGGCGACCGAAGAGCCATCAAACGAATCGTCATTGCTGGCGGCGGAACCGCCGGCTGGATGGTCGCTGCCGCGCTGTCGAAAACGCTCGGCAAGATCCTCGACATCAAGCTGATCGAGTCGGATGAAATCGGCACGGTTGGGGTGGGTGAGGCGACGATACCCTCGCTCTTGACCTTCCACAGCCTGCTCGACATCGACGAGCGGGAGTTCATGGCCGCCACGCAAGCGACCTTCAAATTGGGTATCCAGTTCGAGAACTGGCGCAACGTCAATCAAGACTACTTTCATTCCTTCGGCCTGACCGGCAAGGACCACTGGACGGCGGGTTTCCAGCACTTCTGGATGAAGGGCCGCGAACG
>Ga0315284_10002453_pt1 | contig 26537 bp, 20 predicted proteins | sample YL17G09_16_MG_FD_203696 | JGI IMG/M metagenome (GOLD analysis project Ga0315284, IMG submission 203696) | Sediment microbial communities from Yellowstone Lake, YNP, Wyoming, USA - YL17G09_16 | ecosystem: Environmental > Aquatic > Freshwater > Lake > Sediment | place: USA: Wyoming | collected...
AATTGTTCAGGTTCTATCACAACACGCATCAGTTTGTGCGGGGCAAACGTGCAGGCTCCAGTCCTTTGGAATTGGTCGGTGGCCCGCGGATTGATGACCGCTTGGCGTTTCTGGGTTTGGGGCAAAAATCCTAAAGTGTCAAACTGACTTTGAACATATTGTGAGCCATCCCAATTACGGCATGGCTCACAATCAGATTGACACTTTGCCAAACCGGCCTGTTGGGCGATAATAAGCCACCCATCCCAGTTTATCAGGAGTCTCCCAATGGCCAAACGCAGCCAGATGCCCCTCGAAGACCGAATCGCGATTGCTACCCAAATGTTGTCTCCCGAACGCAAGTATGGGCAAGCCACCGAGTTGGCCCACACCCATGGGGTCAGTCGCCAGGATGTGTACTACATTGCGGGCAAGGCTCACACCGCCCTGGAAGTGGCTTTGCTGCCGCGTTCGGGGCCGGCCCCGGCCGGGAACACCTTGACCGTGACTCGGATTCGCTTGGAACGAGCCGTGGTCACCATGGGTCTCCTGGGCATGTCCGAGCGGGATAGTCTCATCGGATTGGAAGAGATGTTGGACACCCGCCGCGCACCGGGGTATGTGGCCAAAGTGTTGCGCAAAGCCGAGCACCTCGCCCAGGCTCGGAATATCGAATTGACCCCCTCTCTGAGTGGGCTATTGGCGTCCGATGAGATTTTCCTCCGCGACCAGCCGATCCTGGGCATCGTTCACCCCGCTAGTCTGTACCTTACCTGTCTGAGCCTGACCGCCCAACGTGACGGGGAGACCTGGGGGTGCCAGTTTCTAGACCTGGCGGGGGCCGACGGCGTCATCCGCGATGCTGGCAGCGGTCTCGCCGCCGGAGCGCACCTCGCCCAGGTGGCGTGTCATGCGGGCGATTGGTTTCATCCGCTCCATTTGGCGGCCTGGGTCGACGCGCAATACGAACGGCGCGCGTATTCCGCCTTGGCCGAGCAATATGAGCGTGAAGACTTGGTCTTGCAAGCACAGACCTCCAAACGGCTCGAGAACCACTGGCGGAAATACGAGGCCGCCTGTGCCGCCGCTGACCAAGCCATCGAACGCTATGACCAGTGGTGCGAACGCTACCTCAAGCTGCGGGCCTTGGCCGCGCAGTTTGATTGGACGACCGGCCAGGTGTGTCTCCCAGAACAACTCCAGGCCAACCTACAGGCGCTCGCCACTGAATTCGAGCACTGGGCCCAGGGCACCCGTGCCCAAGCGCTGGTCAGCCTCTTGAAGAACCAAGCGGTGGCGTTGACCGCTGCGTTGCCCCACCTCCAACACGCGCTGGCACCTCTGCTACACTCCTGGGGCGTGGAAGCCACCCACGTGGTCTGTCGCCTCTGGCAAGCTCTGCAAGATTGGGCCTTTCCTTTCTGGCGACCTGAACAACGCCGCCAGTTGGAGCAGGCCATTACCGAGAGTCTGGCCTGGGCCAGCCAGCACTTGGGCGGCCGGCTCTCTACCTTGCAGCACTTGGTGTCGGCGATTCTGGCCCAGTGGCCACGCACCAGCAGCGCCATTGAATGCTTGAACAGCTTGCTCCGTCCCTTTCTCAACGGACGCAAGCAAGTAGCGCAAGGCTTTCTGGAATTGTTCAGGTTCTATCACAACACGCATCAGTTTGTGCGGGGCAAACGTGCAGGCTCCAGTCCTTTGGAATTGGTCGGTGGCCCGCGGATTGATGACCCCTTGGCGTTTCTGAGTTTGGGGCAAAAATCCTAAAGTGTCAAACTGACTTTGAACGTATTGTGAGCCATCCCGGAATGGGCATGGCTCACAATCAGTTTGACACTTTGAGAATTTTTCAGACCGGCATATATGGCGCAAAAGCGGCTTTTTGTACGCTTAATGCCTATATATGGGAGCGAAAAGCCAGCTTCGGCGTGACAAAAATTTCGCCAAGTGTCAAACAGACTTTGAGCGTCTTTTGAGCCATGCCCAATCTTATACGACCGGGTTGCGAAGAACTCAAAATCATGGGGCTGGCCTGAAATGCCAGACCCAGTGCTAAAAGATTGACCGTTTCCGATTGAAGCTCATAACCCGGAGGTCGTTGGTTCGAATCCAACCCCTGTAATTCGAGACGCCGTAGATCCGCTGTGAGCGGCTACGGTGTTTTTGTTCCCTCAGTCACAGCTCGTGTGCCAGGAAAACAGAAACCGGTGTGAAGTTATCGTGCAAACGTCAAAATGGGAGTTGCAGGCGTTTCAATGGATGACTGCCAGTCCTCAGTTAAACCGACAACAGCGGATAGCTTGCGGTCCACATGGCACGAAGGTCGCAGTGCCAAGTCCAGGTTGAGACAACAGGGTTGTCGTTGCACCTCCGACCACTTGAATCCCTCACAAGTGCTCTCCTCTCTGTAATTCAATACCGAAAAAGTGGTGTTTCAATTCCGATATGCGCCAATCGAGGCTTTTCATGCTGGGACGAAAAAGAACTAGGTGGTCTCCGGTTCTGCGAGACCACCTAGCGTAGAACACTCGGGCGGATAAATCGCCATATCAAGTGTCATGTCGGGGCGGGCGGATTCGAACCGCCGACCACTTGAACCCCATTCAAGTGCGCTAGCCTGGCTGCGCTACGCCCCGATGCGAGGTGGATTATAACAGCCCCCCTCAGATTTGGCAAGCGCAGACACTCACCCGTGGCCTTGCCCGGTCGCGCAGCGACGAGGAAAGAGCACCGCTAGTGGGTGAGTGTGACCTTGCGGATGGTTCGCGGCCCGTCCGGGTCGCCGCCACGCGCCAGCGTCAGGTGGTACGCCAACAACTGGCCAGGCAGGATGGCGACCAGCGGTGTCAGCCATTCGGGAATGCCGCGCGGAACACAGAGCCACGCGTCGGCCGGGTGACGGAGGCTCTCGTCGTCGCCGAGCACGACCAAGGCGGCGCCGTGCTCACGCAATGAATCTCGCAACGCCATCATCTCGCTTCGCATCGTTTCCCCGACATTGACGAGGACAGCCGGAAAGCCAGGCTCGACCATGGCGATAGGCCCGTGCATAAAATCGGCAGAGGAATAAGGCTCGGCCTCTACGTAAGCCAGCTCCTTGATCTTGAGCGCGATCTCGAACGTCGTGGCGTAGTTAAAGCCGCGTCCCACCACCACGCACCGATTGCTGTGGGCCATGCGCTCGGCGGCAGCGCGCGCGGCCCGCTCCGCGCTCAACGCTTGCTCCATGGCGTCGGGGATCAGGTCCAGCGCGCTGGCCGGCAGGGGCGCGCCCGTCAGGCTCGTCGAAAGGAGCGCGAGCGCGGCCAGTTGCGCAGTGTAGGTCTTGGTGGCGGCGATGCTGCGCTCCTCGCCCGCGTGAAGCTCGATGACGTGTTGAGCTGCCGACGCGAGCGGCGACTGGGGCGCGTTCGTCAAGGCGACCGTCGGCGCGCCTTGCTGCCGCGCTGTTTCCAGGACGCTGACGATATCGGGCGATTGACCCGATTGCGAAATGCCGATAACGAGCGCGCTCTCGAGGCTCGGCGGGCGTTGGTAGATGCTGTACAGCGATGGCGTCGCCAGAGCCACGGTCAGGTGATTCTGCGCGCCAAAGATGTATTGCCCATAACGCGCCGCGTTGTCCGACGTACCGCGCGCGGCGATCACCACGTAGCGAATGTCCCGCGCGGCCAGGCTTTGACCAATGCTCATCACCCGGTCGGCTTCCATCTCTAGCAAGCGCCGGACGACGGAGGGTTGTTCAAGGATTTCCGAATAAAGCAAGGAAGACATGCTATCCTTTCAAAGGCGCGCTGCGTGATGCGTATTGTGCGACGATGATCTCATCCAACGTTCGCTTGGGGACGTGATGCCGGCCTTCGCTATCGCGCCAGTATTTGATATCCCCGTCGGGGCCGACGGTTTCCAGCATCACCGTTTCTTGAGGCTTGCCAAGCGCCAGGACAAGCAGTATTTCGTGACGCGGCGGAATATTGAGGGCCTCTGCCAATTCCTGACGCTTGATAGAGGCGATCATGCAACCCCCCAGGCCTTTTTCTGCCGCGCCCAGGAGAATGCTTTGAGCCGCGATGCCGTGGTTGCAACCAAAGGATTGGCTGATCTCTTTGTCGCCCAGCAGGATGATGTACGCTGAGGGCCTCTCTCCTTCAGCCGGGCCAGGCCAATCTTTGAGATAAGCAGCCCAGGCCAGGTGAGAAAATATCAGAGCATTCTTTTGGGGGTCACAAGAAAGGATATACTTGAGCGGCTGCTGGTTGCCGGCTGAAGCCGACAGCCGCGCCAGGTCTACCAGTTCTCTCAGCGTCTCTAGCTCGATGGGGGCAGGATAGAACCGGCGGTAACTTCGGTTTTTCAAAACCAGGTCTCTTATCATTCTGATCACTCCTCGTCTGTTGATTTTTCCTGCTGTTTCTTGCGGTTTTGGTATAATGCGCCGGCAAGCCACTATCTCGAGCGTGTTGGGGTTGCGGGCATGAGTCTTCTGGTAGCAGTGGTCATCTTTCTTGCCGTCTTGACGCAGAGCGTCACGGGCTTTGGCTTGGCGCTCGTCTCGATGGCGTTGCTGGTCCAAATCTTGGGGATACACATTGCGGCGCCGCTGGTGGCGCTGGTCGCCGTGCCACTCGAGTTTATTTTGCTGGTGCGACATCGCGCGGCGCTCAACTGGCAAGCGGTGTGGCGCTTGTCGCTGGCCTCCGTCTGCGGCATCCCGTTGGGCATATTGGCGCTGAGTCATGTCAACGAAAAATTGATCCTGACAGTGTTGGGCGCAATCCTTGTGGCGTATGCGGTTTACGCTCTATTCAGCTTCAAGCTGCCCAAGCTCGAACATTCCGGCTGGGCTTTTGGTTTTGGCTTTGTGGCCGGGTTGTTGAGCGGCGCTTACAACACCGGCGGCCCGCCGGCGGTCCTGTATGGAAACAGCCGGGGCTGGGAGCCGGCCGAATTCAAAAGCAACCTGCAAAGCTTTTTCTTGCTTAACGACGCGCTGGTCATCACGGGCCACGCTTTGAGCCGTCACCTCACGCCAGCGGTGTGGGCGAATTTTCTGATCGCTGTGCCTGCGACGGTGTTGGGCATCGTCATCGGACTCGGCGTGGAAAGGCGCATCAATCCGGCGGCGTTTCGCCGGATCGTGCTCTTGCTGTTGATCGTCATGGGACTGCGGTTGATTTTGGCGTAGGTTGCGCTTCAAGTGTGACTTGCTTCTGCCGTCGGCGGGCGAGCAATCGGCGGATGCGGGCGTGACGCTCGCGCGTCAAAGGGTAGAACCACGCGGCGACGACCGCGCTCAAAAGCAAGAGCGTCCCCACCGGCCCGGTCACCATCCGAATGGCCGTCAGCGTCGGCGCCGATTGCTGAAACTGCATCACTCCGTTGGGCGGAGTCTGGTAGCCGAACCAGCCCAGCACCTGCAAGGCAAAGAAAATCGCCAGCGCGCCCGCCATCTTGCGAATGAAATTCTTGACGCCGTAATAAATCCCCTCGCGGCGGCGGCGCGTTCGCAATTCGTCCCACTCGAGCACATCGGGGAAAATCGCGTCAGGCAAAACGTGCGCTGTGGACACACTCACGCCGGCCAGCACGGCCAGGCCCAGAACAAAACCGACCTGGCCCGGCTGCACGAGGAGAATGAGCATCTGCACCCCAGCCCAAAAGAGCATGGCGATAATGTACGCGCTGCGCTTGCTGAACCGGTGTGAGAGCCACGTCCAGAATGGCAAGGCGACTACGGCGGTGAGCAACAACAGCCCTAGCACTAACGAGTCGAGCGCGATCTTATCGCCCCCGATTTCTGCCGAGGCCGCCAGGTTGCCTCGCGAGACCCAATAGCGTAGAAAGAATGGCAGCATCAGCGCGACCAGGTCAAACGTGATCCAGTTCAGCATATAGACGCCGGTCGCAAAGCGAAAAGGAATGTTTTGCCATGCGGCGCGCAGCGTCTCTCGGAAAGAGACTGTCTCTTTTATCTCGTCAGCCGAGCGGGGCCGCTCACGCACGACCGCAAAGATGAGCAGAAAAGGCACGGCTGCCACTCCACCAAACAGCGCCGCCACCGTGAGATAGCCCTGTTGAAGCGTCGCGCCTGCCGCCAGCCCGGCCTTGACGATCATTGGCGCTGCGACCGCCGTCGCCAGCGAAGCGACGAGGTTAAAGAACATGCGGTATCCGGTCAAGGTCGTGCGCTCGTCATAGTCTGACGCAATCTCGGGCGTCAGCGTGTTATACGGAACCGAGACCAGCGTCTGAAAAGTGTCGCTGAGCATGTAGGCCAACGTTACCGTGATCATCAACGCGATCTGATTTTGCCAGGGTGGCGCCCACCACAGGAAAAGAAAGCTCAAGCCAAAGGGGATCGAGAAAAACAGCAGGAAGGGCCGGCGGCGTCCCCAGCGTGTCTTGACGCGGTCGCTGATGACCCCGACGATGGGATCGTTAATCGCATCCCAGATCACGCCGGTCAGCGCGGCAAAAGACGCCAGCCGTGCATCGAGGCCCACCACGTCGGTGAGAAAGATGGCGTAAAAAATCTGGCGCAGCGTGCCAAAGCTGGCATAGCTCCATTCGCCAGAGCCATACACCAGCTTGATCCAAAACGACAGCTTGCTTTCTTTCGGCGGCGGGGCCGATTCGTGTTGCGGATGATCGCTCATAAACTCTCCTTGGACGGATGGTCTAGTTCATAGGGATGACTCGATTCTTTATGGATTTTCAATTCTGGGCGTCGTCAGTTGATCGAGCAAATCCAGCACCACCTCGTTCAGGTCGCCTCGATTGGGCAGCGTCCCCATCATGCCATACATCGCCGCTGAGCGTTGTGGCACGACCTCTCCGCCGCCCAGCAGAGACGAGGCCCGCGTCGTCAGGCGGCTGACCCATCTTTCGGGCAGCCATTTCACGGCGGCCTGCGCCAACGAAACCATTAGCGCATTGCGCGCCTTGGCCAGGCTGGGCTGTCTGACCTTTGCTGCCGACTCGACCAGGTCGCGCAAGAAATCATCGGCGGAAGCGGCGTGAGCGGGAGTGACGGTCAGGTGCAGGGTAGGGGGGAATTGCTGACGATCCAGGTGCCAGCCGCGCAGCGTCATCTCGTCGCCGACTTCGTAGATGTTGAGCCGGTCAGACGCGATAGCCAGCAAGCTCATGTCCGGGTCGCTCACCACGCGCAGGCCCGGAATCGCCGCTACCCCTTGTCGGATTTTGAGCGCCGTCTTCATTACCGTGTCGGCCAGCCCAAGATAACCTTCTTCGCCCAAGAAATTCATGATCGCCCACGCCGCCGCAATCGGGCCAGCGGGCCGCGTGCCGGACATGCTCGGTGAAGCATAAATGCCGCCCGGCCAATCGGTGTAGACAAAGAATTGATGGCGGCGCAATGCCTTGTTTCTGTACAAGATGACGGATGCGCCTTTGGCAGCGTAGCCGTACTTGTGCAAGTCCGCCGACATGGAGGTGACGCCCGGCACGCTAAAGTCGAAATCGGGCACGGGGTAGCCCAGGCGCCGGACGAAAGGCAGCATGAACCCGCCCACGCAGGCGTCCACGTGGAACAGGAGCTGGTGCTCGCGGGCAACCTGCGCGAGTTCTGTAATGGGGTCAACGACTCCGTGCGGATAAGAGGGAGCCGAGCCGACCATGAGAATCGTGTTGGGTGTGATAGCGGCTTGCGCTGCGGCGACGTCTGCCCGAAAATCTGCGCGGACGGGAATGTGAACAGGCTTGACTCTGAAATAGTGCGCGGCTTTTTCAAATGCTGGGTGAGCCGTGAGGGGGAGAATCATTTCGGGCGCGTGGATTTCGGGATGGTGAGCGCGCGCCCACTCCCTGGCTGTCTTGACCGCCATCAGGACGCTCTCGGTGCCGCCCGAGGTCATCGTGCCCACAACTTGTTCATCGCCGCCCAGCAGAGCCGCCGTCATGGCGACGATTTGTGTTTCCAGTTCTTTCAAGCTGGGAAAGGCCGTGGGGTTGAGACCGTTCTCTGAAAAGAACAACAGGTAGGCTTCTTTTAGCAGTTCGGTCACCTCGTCTCCGGCGTAAAAGACCAGGCTAAAGACTTTGCCTTCTCGCCACCTGACGTCTTTTTGGCCCAGTTCCTTCATCGCCGCCAAGACGTCTTGCTTGGGTCTGCCTTTGGGAGAAAGTTGAAATCGGTGCTCACTCATGCTGTCGTGTCCTTTTACAAAATCGCATAGTTTAGAGCTGCTTCGGCGTGAAGAAGCGTCGTATCGAACAGCGGCAGTCCCGCATCAGCCTCGCTCACCAACAAGGGGATTTCCGTGCAGCCGAGAATGACGCCTTGCGCGCCGCGCGCCGCCAGCTTTTTGATAATGTCCACGTACCTCGCTCGCGATTCGGCGCGAATCTGCCCGGCCACTAATTCATCATAGATGACCCGGTTCACGATCTCGCGGTCGTCGGCATCGGGCACCAACACGGTAATGCCCTTGTGTGCCAGAGCGTCTTGGTAGAGGTTTTTTCCCATGGTGAACTTGGTGCCCAGCAGTCCCACCGTCTTGATTCCCCGCGCCAGGATGGCCTCGGCCACGACGTCGAGCAAGCTGAGCACGGGAATGTGGACGCGGGCTTGCACCTGATCCAGGACGAGGTGCATCGTATTGGTGGCGATAACGATGAAATCGGCTCCGGCCGTTTCCAGTCTTTGCGCGGCCTGGCTCAACCCTTGCGCCACCAGGTCCCAACGATCTTGGCCGGGCCAATCCACATAGGGTTGAAAGCTGACGCTGTAGATAATGATCTCGGGATAGCCATAATCGCCAAAGCGCTGAGTGTAGGCGCGCGTGATGTGCTGATAGTATTCGACGGTGGACTCTGGGCTCATGCCGCCCAGGATGCCGATTTTTTTGTGCATGGGTTTCCTCTCTTCAAATGTTGTGACGTTGCTTGACTTGCGCAACAACGGCCTCTACGCTTTGACGCGCCTGCCTCCGGGTCGCCTCGTCCAGGTGAGGACGCTCACGGTCTCGCAACCACTGACCTCCATACCTGGCTCGATACTGCTCTGGTAATTCGTCGGGAAACGACTGACCGGACATTACACCGAAAGCCAGCGTCCAGGCGCGCGGGACAACGCCGATGTCATATCCGCCGCCTCCCAGCGCCAGCCAGCGCGGAGACAGCTTTTCCAACGCTTCAAAGAGGGCGAGATGCCCGGCGGTGGTCAGCGCCAGCTGGGCGAGCGGGTCATTGTAGTGCGTGTCCACTCCAAGCTGTGTCACGACGACGTCAGCCTGAAAGCGTTCCAGCAGCGGCGGGACGACCTGGTGAAACGCCCAGAGGTATGTCTCGTCGTCCGTGTAGGGCGGCAGTGGCGCGTTGACGCTGTACCCAGTGCCCGCGCCCGTTCCAATTTCGTCCACAAAGCCGGTGCCCGGAAAAAGCGTCCGTCCATCCTGGTGAAGTGATATTGTCAGCGCTTGGTCCGTGTCGTAAAAAGCTGCCTGCACGCCGTCGCCGTGATGCACGTCAATGTCCACGCAAGCCACGCGCAGCCCTTGCCGCAGCAGCCAGCGGATGGCGACTGCCGCATCGTTGAACACGCAAAAACCGGAGGCCCTGTCCGACTGGGCGTGATGCAGCCCGCCGATAAAGCTAAAGGCCACATCACATTCCCCGTTGGCGAGCATGGCTGCTCCGGCCAGCGAGCTGCCCACCTTCAAGCTTTCTGTCTCGTACATTCTCTCAAAGATCGGGTTATCGCCTGGTCCAAAGCCGTAACACCAGGCGGGGAGACGGGTATTGCCGGCGCTCAACGCCCGCACGACCTTGATGTACTCGCGTGTGTGAAACAGCGCCAGTTCATCCTTCGTCGCTGGACGAGGCGTCACTACATGGACGTTGGGCGCGTCGAACGCTCCGTACTCTTGCAGCAGCTCGAACGTTCTTTGCAGACGTTCCGGCTTGAGCGGATGCTGCGGCCCATGCCCATGCTCCCAGGCCGCCGGCGCAGAAAGAAAGACCGCTCGGCGCATATATGTGTAATCACTGAATCACTGAGAAACACTGAGGAGACTGATCATCAGTGGGATCATTCCCCTCAGTGCTTCAGTGATTCAAGTGCCCCCTCAATTCACCAATCGCTTGACCTGTAGCCTGGCTGCTCCAAAGTTGATCAACAGTCCTACTTTGGGCAGACGCTTTGAGGTAAGACAATGTCTGAACGAAAGCTACATCCTCAAGCACTGACTTGGCTTTGATCTCGACCATGACCTCGTCAACCACAAAATCTACTCGCTTGCTCCCCACCTCTTGCCTTTATAGTGAACGTCAATGTTTTCATCCTATTTATTGTCTCACTGGTCAGCGCGGATGACGCGCATCGGCCATTTGCCTTGCTTGCTGCTCAGATACTCGGCGCGCCGCCTGTAAAAGTCAGCGTCCAGCGCAGACAAAGGCTGGAAGCGCCCACCCATCCACACATCCGGGTCAACCGTGCGCAGCTTGGTGCTGACGCGGAACGTTGGCGCTGCCTCATCCCACTCAAACCGGGTCTCTGGCGAAACGAGCTTGAGCTGGCTTTTTAGCTCAGGGTTGTCCCACGCCTGCAGCTTGGCCCAGACCGCCCGGTCAGTTCCCCAGATGTCCGCTTCGGTGATAGCTCCCACTTGCAGGCCGGTCTTGATGGCGCGCGCAGCCAGCTCGTACAGACCGACTTCGTTAAAGTTGGCCCAACTGGCTTCGTCGGCGGCGATAAAGGTGTATCCGATCCACCGCGCAGTTTCGACATCGTCAACGCCGATGCGGCCCTGGCGCACCACCAGGCGCTCGAGAGCCGATTGCACCTGCGCCGCCGTCGAGAGGCCCAGCTCGCAACTGTCGCGGAGAAAATAGTCCAGGCGGTCAGCGCATAGCGCGGGCAGAGGCTGTTCCAGAAGCGGATATTTTTCTTCGTGCACCAAGTCGTGCCAGTCGTAGCCGTGCTGCGTCAGGACGTCCGGCAGATCAGTGCCGGCTACGTATGTCTCTTTCATCTCCTCGTGATAGCTCTGGCTGTCGTGTCCGTCAAACACATAGTCTATGACGTGGCTGAACGCCGTGTGACTCACGTCGTGCAGCAAGGCCGCGATTTGTTCTTCGAGTGACGCGCCCAGCCGCCTGACCAGCAGCATCACACCCACCGAATGCTCAAAGCGTGAGGTGGGCTGGCAGATGCCGATCAAGCCGGTGATGCCGTGTTGCAACACGCCGTGCAGCCGTCGCATGGCCGTCGTCTGCATCAATTCAACAAAGACCGGCTCGCCGATAGCAGCCGAGCCATAGACTGGATCGTGATATTGCATGTCCGCCTATTACCTGCAAGAATCCAAAATCAACTTGCCCTCTGCGGCGCTTTCGATTTGCTCGCGCGTCCAGAGCATCGGGATATATTCGCCCTTGATCCACAAGTCGGCCAGGTCGTCATAGTGCGGGCTGCCCAGTTGCCCGGATTGCCCCGGCGGATGGATGACGAGCGAGCGCGAGAGGTCGCCCATGTCCACAATCTGCCGGAACGTCGGCGACCACACCTTGTTGTCATACGGGTCATCCGGCGTGAGGGCGGTCTGGCACGGCGTATCGGTGTCGCCGCCGATGGGCAGCGGGCCGCGATTGAATACGCGGTCGAGCGGCTTTTGTATTCCCATCGCGTGCGGAAAGCTCGCGCGGTGCAGCTTGCCCCACTGCCATTGAGTTGCGTCCGGCCCCAGTTCTTTCCGCAGCCATTCAACCGCTTGCTTGAGACTGCGTGCGAGCACCGCTTCGCGTCCGCCGGCTTGCTTCATCCACCACGAATTGGGATGGTCGAGCATTCGCAGCATGACGACCGTATCGTGCCCGTAGAACTCGTGCGTCGCCATCAGCAGCGGATGAAAACCCTGGCCCGTGTAGCGCGTGGTCATCTCTTTCCCCAAGCCAGGCTCGATCAGATTGCGAACGAGATGATAGCGTGTGACCTCGTAGAGTGTCCCACCGACACTATTTGTGGCGAGCTTGCCATCCCACGCGCGCAAGTGCTTCAGCGCCAGTTGCGCATCGGCATCGTCGCTGGTGAATCCGGCCAGCCGCTCGACGAATTCGCGCCCGGGGAGGCAGGTAGTGTCAACATGCAGCGCGGCGAAATCGTCGGGCGAGAGCTTGGTCTTGCTTTCCAACACCTCGATGATGCGCCGCGCGCGATAGCCGTTCATCCAAACGTTGCCCAGGAAATGCGGATAATCGTCGGGGACGAGGCGATGATTGCAGGTGACTGTATAGCCCGGTTGGGGGTTGAGCGCGTGCGGCATCTCTTCAAATGGCACCTCGCTGATCCATTCGTGCTCGCCTGTCCAGCCCGGCGCGGGCACCATCCCCTGGCCACTTGCGCGCACCGGCACACGGCCCGTCACCCAATGGCCGATGTTGCCGTCCACGTCGGCATAGGCCACGTTGAGCTGCGGCGCTTCGATCAGCCGCATCGCCTCAACAAACTCGTGCCAGTTGCCAGCCTGGTTGAGCAGCAGCCAGCCACGCATCGCGGGACAGGGACGCAGCGCCATCGAGTTGATCGCCAGTCTTTTGGCCGGGTGACCGACGACGTCAGAAATGATTGGCCCGTGATGAGTGACGACGACGGGTTCGACGTGCGGCTCGGCGCGGCCCTTGATACGGATCGGCTCGGGAATCACTTGCGCCTCACGCCACTCGTCGCGGAAGCGATAGCGCTGTGGAGCTTGCGGATCAAACTCTTCGACGAACAAGTCTTCGCAATCGGTGTAGGCCAGCGTTATGCCCCAGGCGATGCGCGCGTTGTGGCCGACCAACACCATCGGCAGGCCGGGCAGCGAAACGCCCGTGACGTTGTACTCGCCGCTGACCAGGTGAGCGAGATACCAAAGTGAAGGCAAGCCCAATGGCAAGTGCATGTCGTTGCAGAGGAAAGGCTTGCCGGTCGTCGTCTTGCCGCCCGTGACCGTCCAGGCATTGCTGCCCAAACCGCGACTCAGGAACGGGCCGCGCGCGGCTCGTAATGTGCCATCGGGATCGAGGCGATTGAATTCGATGCCGGCCGGGAGGGTGATAGGGTTGCCGGCGGGATAATGGATTTCCAGCTCGGCGGCGTGTTCTGCGCCGACGGCCTCGATCAATTGCGCGCGGATGATTTCGCCGTACCAGGCGTGCGACATTTGCCAGATCATTACACGCGAAAAGGCCATGCACTCTTCCGGCTTCCACGGCGCGGGGCGATGGCCTAACAGCATGAATTCAATCGGCATCGCCGCGTTCGGGTGGTCAAGGAAGGCATTGACGCCTTGTGTGTAAGCAGTGATGGCCTGGCGTATGTCGTCGCCGGCGTTGGCCCAATCGGCTTGCCCCAGGCGAGCAAAGCCGAACGTGCGGCAAGTCCGGTCCGTGTCGAGCGCGACCGGGCCAAACAGCTCGCTCAATTGCCCGGTCGCCGTGCGGCGATTGAGTTCCATCTGCCAGAGCCGATCTTGCGCGTGGACGAATCCCTGGGCAAAGAACAGGTCGTGGAGATCGGCCGCGTAAATATGCGGCACGCCCCATTGATCGCGGATGATTTCGACCGGCGCGGATAGTCCCGGCACTTGTAGCGTCCCGTCGCTTCTAGGCAGCCGCCCCCGCCCTAGCCAGGTGAGACCGAAACGCAGAACAGAGCCGAGGACGTCGTAAACGATTGGCATGGATTCCTCCTGATGGGACATGTCACGTGTGGTTTCAGTGGCGAGACCGGACAGGTTTTGGAAACCTGTCAGTCTGGAACCTCACGACTGTCAGGTGATATTATACTGCCAGTCGCGTAATTTGCTAAGTTATACTCAGCAGGGGCACACTCTGCTTTTTGCGCCTGGACGCGGAGCAGCGGCCGAGTGCGTTTCTAACACACTTGTGTGTACCAGCCGATGATTTCAATCATTGGCTTATTCCATCGCCGCCAGCTCCAACTGCCTCTGGTAGAGCTGGCTATACAAACCGCCGTGCGCCAGCAGCTCGTCGTGATTGCCGACCTCGCTGATTTTGCCATCGTGCAGCGCAATGATCTTGTCGGCGTTGCGGATGGTGCTCAGCCGATGGGCAATGACGAGTGACGTGCGCCCTTGCATCACTTTTTCCAGCGCCTGTTGAATCAGATACTCGGCCTCGGCGTCTACCGAAGAGGTCGCTTCGTCCAGGATCAAGATGCGCGGGTCGGCCAGGATGGCGCGCGCCAGCGCCAGCCGTTGCCGTTGTCCGCCGCTCAACTTGACCCCCCGCTCGCCGATCTCGGTGTCATAACCGCCGGGCATTTGCTCGATGAACTCGTGAGCGCAAGCAGCCTCGGCTGCGGCGATCAGCTCTCGCTCGCTTGCATCAGGCTTGCCGTAGAGCAGATTCTCGCGGACGGTGGCATTAAAGAGAAACGTGTCCTGCAATACGACGGCTACGTGGCGGCGCAGCGATCGCAGTTGCACCTGGCGCAAGTTGTGGTCGTCCACCAGGATGTGGCCGTGTGTAGGATCGTAAAAGCGGCAGAGCAGGTTGGCGATGCTCGTCTTGCCCGCGCCGCTCGGCCCGACCAGCGCCACCACTTGGCCGGGGGCGATGTGAAAGTCAATGTCGTGCAGCACTTCGTCGCCATCGCCATAGTGAAAGTGGACATCGTGAAAGATCACGTCGCCCTTGATCTGGTTCAGCGTGATCGCGTCCGGCGTGTCCCGAATATCCACCTTCTCGTCCAGCAGCTCAAAGATGCGGTCGGCAGCCGCGATGGCTTGCTGAAAAGTGTTGTCTACATCGGCTAGCCGCCGGATCGGGTCATAGAAGGAAGCCATGTAAGATAGAAAGGCGACGAGCGTCCCCAGCGACAATTGACCGCCGATGATCATCCGCGCCCCGATGCCGAGCACCAGCACACCGCCGGCAGCCGCTACGAAGGATATGCCGGGGAAGAACGCCGCCCAGGCGCGGATGGCGCTCACTCGTTCCTGATAGTAGCCCTCGCTCACGCTGCGAAAGCGTTCCAGCTCTGCATCTTCTTGCCCGAACGCCTGGACGACGCGGATGCCCGCCAGGTCGTCTTGCAGACGTGTGTTAATGTCGCCCATCCGGTCACGCACTCGCCGATAGATGGGGCGCACGTGCCGGTTAAAGCGCCGCAGACCCAAGGCAATGAGCGGCACCGGCAGCAGCACGACCAGCGCCAGCCGCCAGTCGAGCACCATCAAGACTGCCGATGCGCCCACCAGGCGCATCAAATCCACTGTGGTCAGGATGACGCCGTGAGTGACAAACTGCTCCAGCGCGTTGACGTCGTTGGTCACGCGCGACATCAACTCGCCGGTCGAGGTGCGCTCAAAGAACGAAAGCGAGAGCCGCTGCAGATAGTCATAGATGCGCACTCGCAGGTCGAACAAGAAGCGCTCGCCCAGCGCGTGGCGCAAGAACTGGTCGCCGAACTCGGCCAGCGCCAACAGTCCGTACACGCCCATCATGCCTACGACCATCATGCCCAGTCGTTGCGCTGAAGGGTCGCGCCCGCCGATCACCTGGTCAACGATCTCGCGCTGAAAGAGCGGCGGAAGCAGGCTCAAGCCGGTCTGGAGCACGAGCAAAATACAGGTGGCGACCAGCGGCTTCCAGTACGGGCCGAGATAGTCCACAAGACGTTTCAGTGCATGCAATGTGTCATCTCCCAAGATGGCGCAAACGCCCGCGAATCAGCGCGGGCTTGCCAAGTGCTGGTATTCTATCATAGATCGGGGTTCCGCCCTTGCGAAGGTTGTGTACAAAGAAACCTTCGCAAGGGTGCCAGTCAATCGCTGTTCGTGCCAAGTGCGAACGGGGATCGTTAGGGTAGGGGTATTGCGTGTTGACATTTGCCCATGCCTGTTGTATATTTGCGGCGTGGTGCGCAGGCCTTGAGCGCCTTTGCACTTAGACTCCAAAGGAGGCAATGCCCGTGTCTATTTTTAGTGGCAAGGAAAAACCCCAAGCGTCTATGCCGGTGATGCCGGCGGCTGGTCCTGCCGCCTCGACCAAGATCGAAACCGTCATCGGCCCGAATGCCAACTTTAAAGGTGCGGTTCAAAGCGACGGAGGGATGCGGATTGACGGCATCTTTGAAGGTAACATTGAATTGGCCGGCAACTTGATTATCGGCGAAAGCGGCAAGGTGATAGCTGACATCAAAGCGCAAAACGTCTCGGTCTCGGGCGCGATGAAGGGAACGATCAGCGCGAATGGCCGATTAGAGATTCTCTCCACCGGCAAAGTCTGGGGCGATATTTCCGTGTCGTCGTTCCTGATTGACGAAGGCGGATTCTTCCGAGGGCAAAGCGTGATGCCCGGCGAGCCGGACTTTCCGATGCTCGAAGCGCCGAATCGCAACGCGGCCGGCCCGGTGGTGGATGCCCAAGTCACGCGCGCGTCGTAAGAGTGGAAGGCTCGTAGTGACGATTTGTCGTCAAAAAAAGCCCCGGTTCGTGAGAGAACCGGGACTTTTTGTTATGCATCCGCTTTGAGGCGCACGGTGGAACGCCGACCGCCCGGACGCGCCCGCATGGCGCTGCCAATCGCCACGTAGGTGAACCCGGTGGCATACAGCAGCAGGAGTGGGATTGCGTTATAGTTCCCAACTCGCCACGCCGTGACGATCATGAACGCGGCATAGCCCACGATCAAAACTTCGCCAAACGCCGTCGGGTCGGCGGGCATGACATACGCGCTGCGCCGCCACGTCTCACTTGTTCCTTCGATGCGGAACTTGGGCGTCCGCATAAACTCGCTGGGCCGTCCGGAGAGCGCTTCGATCACGGCGCGCGTGCTGTTGAGTGCCATCCCACTGCCGATGATCGAGAGCAGCGGAAAGTAGATCAGGCGGCGCACATCGCGCCCGTGGATCGCGGTCTGGGCCAGCGTGAACTCGAGCGGCAGGCCCAGCGATGCAATGCCCAGCACCGCCATGGGAAAGCCGCTGAGCCAATCGGGATGCAAAATGATCGGCAGCCACGTCACCAGGAACAGGATCATGAGCGGGTGGCCTAGATAAGCGCCCAGGAAAAACAAACCCGACAGCTTTTGCCAAAAGGTCAGGCGCGACCGCATCAGCGGGAGGAATAGTTTCCGCAGCGTCTGTGTGCCGCCCTTGGCCCATCGAAAGTACTGCTGTTTGAGCGCGGCTATCTGCACCGGCAGTTCCGCCGGGACCGTCACGTCTGTCAAGACCAGGCCCTTCCACCCGGCAATCTGCGCACGATAGCTCAGGTCGGCGTCTTCGGTGAGCGTGTCATGTTGCCAGCCGCCGGAGGTCTCGATGCACTCGCGTCGCCAGATGCCCGCCGAGCCATTAAAGATGATGGGCAGGCCAGCGCGATTGCGCGCCAACTGCTCGATCATAAAGTGCGAGTTTGTGAGCAAGGCCAGCGCTTGGGTCAGCGCCGAATAATTCTCGTTCAGGTGCGTCCACCGGGCCTGCACCCAGCCCACGTCGGGCCGACCGATAAATCCCGGTATCATCCGCCGCAGGAAATCCGGCGAAGGAATAAAGTCGGCGTCGAACACGGCCACGAACGGGCTGTTGGAGCAGGCCAGGCCGGCTTGCAACGCGCCTGCTTTATAGCCCGTGCGGTCGGTGCGGTGAAGCACGGTAATATCCACTCTGCGCGCCCGGTGAAACTCTGCGCGAGCGCGAGCCAGCCCGGTCGTCTCGTCGGTCGAATCGTCGAGCACCTGGACGTGCAGCTTGTCGCGCGGCCAATCGAACGCCGCCACGGCGTCTATCACTCGCTCGACGACGTAGCGCTCGTTATAGACCGGCAGCTGGACGGTGACATTGGGCGCCTCGGTCAGCGGCTCTAGAACGACCTTGTCCTTTCGGTGGCGGAGATACAGCATGCTCAGCGCGATAGCGTTAAAGCCATACAGCGAAAGCCACGTCGCAACGATGACGTAGGCGATGATGATGACCAAGGTCACACTTTCTTGCATACATTTCTCCGATAACGGCAGTTGGGGGCGAAACGACGCCGCGACGAATCGTCGCGGCGTCTATCTGTCTTGCAGTGTATGGGATTATTTGATCGCCAATACTTCGTAGACCGACTCCATGGCCGAGCGGCCCTTGACCTGGATCGGCTCGAGCGCGTTGGCGACGACGCGATCTTTGACGAGCTCGTAAGCGGCCTGGCTGAGGAGCACCTGGCCGCCACGCGCGTTTTCTTGCAGCCGCTTGCCATAGTTCACCACGTCGCCCACCGCCGTGTAATCCGATTTCTGTTCCGTGCCGATAAAGCCGATGATGCCAATGCCAAAGTTGATGCCCACTCCAAAGCTCAACCGCTCGTCTTCCGGCGCGTTGGGGTTGTGCGCGGCGATGACCGCTTGCATGGCTAGCCCCGCGCGCACCGCATGAAACGTGTGATCGGGCAAATCGTTCGGGGCGTTAAAGATGCCCATGACCTGATCGCCCATGAACTTGTCGAGCGTGCCGTCTTCGGTCAGCACGGCGTCCGCGCCGATCTTGAGGTAACGGTTGAGCACCTCGAGCAATCGCTCTGGAGCGAGCTTTTCGGCGAACGTCGTAAAGCGGCGGATGTCGGCGAACAGGACGGTGATCTCGCGCCGGCTGCCGCCCAGCCGCAACTGGTCGGGATTGTCCGACAAGCTTTCAAACACCCGGGGTGAAACCATCCGCCTAAAGACCTCGCGTTGCGCCTCCATCTTTTTCTTTTCGGTCAGGTCGTCCACGACGATCGCCACGCCCATCGTTAAGGACTCGGCGTCCTTGAGCGGAGCGACGCTCAGGCTCAGGTTCACCTGGCCGCGCGTCGGCAGCTTGATGTCCTCATACGCCACCATCGGGCGGTCTTTGCGCTTGACGTCTTCGACGAGCGATCTGAGCCGCTCTTTCATGGGCAGCACGACGCGATACGATTGATGGATCGCGCGGTACGTCGGCACTGCCAGGATGGTTTCGGCGGCGCGATTGTACAGCGTGATCGTATCGTCCACGTCGGTCGAGATGACGCCGCTGGGGATGGAGGCGAACACATTGTCCATCAGCGCCTTCATTTCAGTGATTTGCTCGAGCTGCGCTTTGACCTGCTCGAACAGCCGGGCGTTTTCGATGGCGAGCGCGGCCTGGTTGGCAAACGCCGCCAGCAGGTCGCGGTCGCGGTCGCCGAACAATCCGGCTCGGATGCGGTTATCGGCATAGATCACGCCCGTGTTTTTCTCGCGCACTCGCAAGGGCACGCACAGGATGCTCCGCAGGTTGTAGCCGATCACGCTTTCTTGCGAGCTAAAACGCGGGTCGGCCTGAGCGTTGGTGGTGACGACCGGTTGGCCTTCGCGGGCGACGGTGTTGACGATGGTGCGGCTGATTTCGAACGAAGAGCCGGCGATGGCTTCACGGTCGAGGTTGCGGGCCACTTTGAATTCCAGCTCGCCCGCGTCGTTGATCAACATCAAGAACGCGCGCTCGGCGCCGGTCAGTTGGATGATGTGATCCATCACCTGGTTGAGCACCGTCGCCAGGTCCAGCGTGGAATTGACGGCTTGCGAGACTTGGACCAGCGCGCCCAGTTCTTCCTTTTCGCGCTGCTGGGCCAGCCATTCGCGCTGTAGGCGCTCGGCCTCCTCGCGCATCCGGGGCAGCGCCGCGTCCAGATCAGCCAGCAACGCGGCTGGAACGCTGGCTCGCTGGCGCTGAAGTGCCTCCGTGATGCTGCTGGCAGAGTCGAGCAGCGTCTTGAGGCTGGGGTGTATCGGTTGTTCTTTTCCGATGAAGGTATCCCTGGTCACGCCGTCCTCCATTGAGCGGACGAAAAGTGAAACAATCACGGTCACATCTGAAAGGCTGCCATGATGGAACTGGCTAGATTATACTCCAAGTTATGCTGCAAGACAAAGGTAGTCTGATGATTGCCCATAACTCGAAAGGGCGGGTCTTGTGTACCGGCTCAACGCGCAAGCAGTGCCCCTACGTCTGGAACTAGTTGAACTGTTCACTCATCCGACGCGAAAAACTATCCCGCCACAATTGGAACTCGCGCCAGCGGCGGCGGAACCAGTCCGCGCGCAGCCGCAAGCCCGCCAACCACAACTGGGGACTCAGCTCTTGCCAGACCGATTCGGATTCCTCGCCGCTGGCGTGAGCCGGGCTGTATTGCTCGCGGGTGTAGTCATCGGCGATCCGCATGATCAGGCCGGTGGCCTCTGGCACGACAGTGGCAAAGGCCGAGCCGCGCTCACGCGGCGTGTGGCTATCGCTCCATCGAACGCGCAACCAACTAGAAAAGCGCAGCAGCCGCGCGTAAATCTGGGCAGCCGGGCTTAGACCGCTCAACCCGTGCAGCTCGTAGATTCGCGTCGCCACAAACGCTACCAGGAGCAAAATCTCTGCAAGGGCGACCAGCCCCAGCAAGGTGACGAGCGCTTGAGTCGGAGTATACAGCCCCCGCACCCCGAGTCGCCCCAAGGCCCACAGCGCAGCAAACGCAAGAGCAATGGCAAGCTCGACCAGGCCGACTGGCCCGACCCAGCGGCTGTACACTTGAGCGGGCGCGCCTGTCCTTTTTCGCTTGCTCCGGTCAGCCATCCACATCACCGCAAACACGAGCGCGATAAAAGCGCCCACCATGCCGAGCACGAGCCAGACGTCAATCATACGCAGCGAGGGCACATACGAGCCGCCTGCGACGTCAACGTCTTCTGGCCCTTCGCGATCGCGCGTGGGACGCGGACGGGGCGTGCCGCCATTCGCCTCAGCCGAATCAGGCGTCGGCGTGGCCGATAGAATCTGCGGCTTGGGCCGGTCAATCACCGGCTGAGAGGCGGTTGGCTCGAACTCGACCCATCCATATTTTGGAAAGTAGACCTCGACCCAACTGTGGCTGTCTTTTTCTGCCACGTGATAAATGCTGCTGACCGAATCGTACTTGCCCTGCGTGTAACCCACCGCCACGCGCGCGGGAACGCCCAGGCTGCGCAGCATCACGACCATCGCAGAAGCGTAATAGTCGCAATAGCCGCGCTTGACGGTGAGGATGTAGCCCACGCCGTCCTGATCTTGGGGGGGGGCGGGCGTCTGGTCGTCGTAGACGACGTTCGCTCGCAGCCACGCCTCGATGGCGGCGGCTTTATCGTAAGGCGTGGCGAGATTTCCGGCGATGTCTTGCGCCTGCCTCCGCACGAAAGAAGGAAGGCTCTCGGGCAGTTGGAGGTAACGCTCGCGAATCCCAGCGGGAAAAGCTGCGCCCGCGCCTCGCAGCTTTTCAATGTCCGCCGTGCTGAGCGACGAGACGGCAGTGTAGGTGGCGCCTCTCATCAGCGACCTGGAGCTAATCATCTGTGAGACCTCGACGGTGCCATCGGAAGCGACGCGAACGTCGGCTCGCACCGGCAGGCCGATCCGTTGAGGCTCTGGCGCGGCAAAGACCAGCGTGTTCACCGGCAAAAAGATCGTGATCGTTTGCGTGACTTGTTCGCGCGCGTCAAACAGTGCGCGCTGGGGCTCGCGCCAGGCTTCCAGTTGCAGCGCATCGCTATCGGTATTGATCCAGCCCGATCCGGTGTACCGGTCGTAGACGACGCCTCGCCAATAGAACCGCTTTTCGGGCGGCGCGTAAATATCCAGCACGGGCGTATCGGCCAGGTTGCGCGGCCCGCGCAGAGTGAGCGTCCGCCCGAATGGGTTGCCATACACCGTTGATTGCGAACGCAGCGTGGAAAACATCCGGTTGAAATCGTCTTCCACGCGCCGCCACGGGCCTTCGACGCGCTGCCACATCTCATAGGCGAACTGGCTGCTGGCCGCCGTCGGCGCGACCCAGGCCAGCAAAATCGCCGCCGAGGCCAGCACCAGGCCGGAGCGCAAAAGGTCAAAGCGCACGTCGCTGCTGTAGCCAATGTGCTCGTTCGCCCACCGGCTCTCTTGCAGCACCGTGTACGAACGAACGACGACGAGCAGCGCGCACAGCAGGTAGATCATCAAGTATGACGTCAGTTTGGTGCCGGGGTAATAGTACACGTTGACGAGCAGCACGATGCCAGAAGGCAACAGCGCCCGCCACACGCGCTGGTGACGCACCGTGTTCCAGATGGCCGTGTAGCCCATCCACCAAAAGAGCAGTCCGAGCAGGAGGAGAAAGATCATCTCGTCGCGGCCTGTGCCGCTGCGCAGCGCCAGCGCGATCCACGCGGCCACGCGTGCATACAGGTTGAGGATTTTGTCGCGCCACAACACATAGGGTAGCGGCGAGGCGAGTAGAAAGCCGATCCACGCCAAGCTATAGACCAAGTTCAGCCCGTGCGCGGTCAGGCTGCGAAATCGGCTGACGGAAATCGCCAGGCCAGCGGCCATCCCGACCAGCGCAATCAGCCACAGCTTGTCCAGCCCGTCGGCCCAATCGGCCACGGCCATGGCGAACGCCGGGCTAGAGACCACCATCACCGCCAGTGTCACCATCACCCAGTCAATCGGTCGTCGTTTTGATTCCATTTCACTTGCCTCACTCGATTACGCCATCTCGCGCACCTTGGGAAAGCGCACGGCGACGAACAGCCCAAAGCCCAGCGAAATCGCCGCGCCGATGCCCACTGAGAGCGGCGCGCCGATCCAGTCGGCCACAAAGCCGGCTTGCAGGCCGCCCACGCGCATCATCCCCTGGAACGTCAATGACCACAGGCTCATCACGCGGCCACGCAGCTCGTCAGGCGTCGCAATCTGGAGCAGCGTGTTGGCTAACGCATTTTGCCACACAAAGCTGACGCCCACCAGCAGCATCAAGACGAGCGAAAGCGCGAACGAGCGCGAGGCGGCAAAGAGCAACAGCACCAGCGGAAAGGCAAGGTTGCCTATTGTGAGCATACGCCCGCGCCGGGCGCTTTCCGGCAGCGAGGCCACGAGCAGCGCGCCTGCTACTGCGCCAATCCCCACCGCCGTGAACAGAATCCCCAGCGGCAGCGCCTCGGGCGCCTGGCAGTGCATCCACGGTCGCTCGCCGCCGCACACAAAAGTTATCATGGGCCGCGCGCTATCTTGTAGCACGACGTTGGCAAACACCGGCATCAGCGTGTTGTAGGGCATAGAGAGGAATGCGCTCACGGCGATCAGACTGATGAGGACGAGAATGACTTGTTGTTTCATCACATAGCGCACACCTTCGGCCATGTGGGACTTTAGTCCTGCGCCTTTGTTCGGGCGCGACGAGTCCGGCAGGTCGCGCATCAACAACAGGCTGATGATGACAGCCACAAAGCTCAGGCCGTTGAGAAGAAACGCCGTTCCCTCGCCAGTGGCCGCGACGGCGAGGCCCGCCATCGCCGGGCCAAGCGCGCGCGCGCCGTTAAACATTGCCGAGTTCAGCCCAATAGCGTTGGTCAGGTCCTCTTTGCCCTCCACCATGTCCACGGTGAACGCTTGACGCGCGGGCATGTCCACAGCATTCGCCGCGCCGAGCACGAACGCCAGCGCGTAGACGTGCCAGACTTGCACGACGCCCGTCCAGGTGAGCGCGGCCAGCACGAACGCCTGGACGAGCATGATGGTTTGGGTGATGAGGATCACGGTTCGCTTGGGAGCGCGGTCAGACAGCGAGCCGCCCCACAGCGCCAGCGGCACGAGGGGGATCACGGCGATAAAGTTGATCATCCCCAGCGCCGCCGCCGAGCCGGTCAGGCGATAGACGAGCACCTGTTGGGCCATCGTCTGCATCCACGTGCCGATGAGCGAGGTGCCCTGACCAAAGAACCACAGCCGATAGTTGCGATGGCGCAGCGCGCGGAACATGGTCGCAAGATGCAGTCCTTGATCGGCAGACAAGGGTATTGCCGATGATCGAGTGGAAGCCATAAGATGCGCGAGAGACCTTTCGCAGAATCAAATTGTGGGCAGGGTTTGGAAAGCAAGGAGGGATTATAAGCCCGAAGCGCGATGGAGGCAAGAGGCAGATTTTCTTGCACCCGATTGGACTTGGGATTTGCTCGCCTCCGCTGAAAATCGTTGCTTTTTGTTATTGAGCGTGTTATAATTTGCGGCGCTGATAATAAGGAGGCTCACTTGCTTCAAGATTTCGCTTTCATCGGGATTTTTCTTCTGGTTGCCGGCGCGTTAGGTGTCCTTCCCCTGGTTTTGGCCTGGATGGTCCGACCGGCCAAGCCAAACCCCATCAAGTCGTCCACTTATGAGTGCGGCGTCGAGACCTTTGGGGATGCGTGGGTGCAGTTCAAAGTCCAGTACTATGTTTACGCGCTGGTGTTTGTCGTATTTGACATCGAGACGATTTTTCTGTTCCCGTGGGCCGTCGCCTATCATCAGCTTCCCTTGTTTGCCGTGCTAGAGATGGTGCTCTTTATCTTCATCTTGGCCGGCGCTTTGGTCTACGCATGGCGCAAGGGAGACCTCGAATGGGTCTAGAGTTTCGGCCTGCAGCCCCGCGTCCAATTCTGGGCGTCGGGGCGTTTGTTGTGTCAAGCCCCCTGATCCTCACGGAGTGCGCGGAATGAATGTGATCAACGATCCTTTTACCTGGGCGGGCAATCTGATCGCCCAGTGGTTGAGCGGCTTTATGCCGCCTGTCGGCGTGGACGTGACGATGATGGTGTTGCGCGCGGGCGTGTTGGGCGTCTTTGCCCTTGTGATGTTCATGGTCATGACGTGGATCGAGCGCAAGGGCATCGCGCGGATCCAGGATCGCATCGGGCCGAACGTGGCCGGACCGTTTGGCCTGCTGCAACCCATCGCGGACGGCGTCAAGGCATTGACGAAGGAAGACATCACACCGACGAATGCCGACCGCATGGTGTACAACACCGCGCCGATCCTTTCGGCGGCGGCGGCGATGCTGGTCTTTGCCGTCATCCCGTTTGGGCCGGGGCTGATCGGCGCCGACATCAACATTGGCATCTTTTACATCCTGGCCGTGGGCGGGTTGGGCATCATTGCGATTTTGATGGCGGGCTGGAGCTCGAACAACAAGTACGCGCTGCTGGGTGCGTTTCGCGTGGTGGCGCAACTGGTCAGCTACGAAGTGCCGCACGTGCTGTCTATCGCCGCCGTCGTGATGCTGGCCGGCTCGATGTCCATGATCACCATCGTCGAAAAGCAGCCGGTGTGGTTCATCCTCGTCTTGCCGGTTTCGGCGATCATTGTCTTGCTCTCCGGCATGGCCGAAATCGGACGCAGCCCGTTCGATTTGCTGGATGCCGAGTCCGAGATCATTGCCGGGCACCACATCGAATACAGCGGGATGAAGTTTGCCTTGTTCTTCCTGGGCGAGTACGTCCACGCTTATGCGGTGTCCTGCATGGTGGCGGTGTTGTTCCTGGGCGGGTGGAGCGGCCCGAACATTTTTGGCTTGACCGTTCCGTACCTGTGGTTTTTTATCAAGTCAATCCTGGTGTTCAACGTCATGGTGTGGGCGCGCGGGACGTTGCCGCGCTTGCGGATTGACCACCTGATGGCGTTCAACTGGAAGTTTCTCGTCCCGCTTTCGCTGGCGAACCTGGTCGTCGTCGCCGCGGCGGATCGTTTGGCGCAGGCGGTTGGATTTGCCGTCGGGACATGGCCGTGGGCGCTGGTGATGCTGGCATTCAACCTGGCGATGATCGCCGTGGCGTTGGCGATGGTCGGCGCGACAGGCCGGCGCGCGCGGCGCGCGACCGAGTCACGAGCAATGCCGGAAGCTGAGACGCACGAAGAAGAGGCTCACGGCGTGGACGCGGAGCGTGCGCCGGTCGCAGTCGGGGCACATTAAGAGATAGCGGAGTTGCACATGACCACTCTCCAGGTGATGTTTTTCTTTTTCAGCCTGATCACCGTGGCTGGCGGGCTGTACACCGTCATCGCGCGGAACTTGTTCCACGCGGCGTTGGGATTGATCGTGTCGCTGGCCGGCGTGGCGGCGCTGTATGCGCTGCTCGAGGCCAGCTTTCTGGCCGCCGCGCAGGTGGCGATCTATATCGGCGCGATTGCGATCCTGATCATCTTTGCCGTCATGCTGACGCGCGGCGTGACGGGCAAGAATCCTGTCAAAGACTGGTGGACGTATACGATCACGGCCATCGTGTGCTTGTTGCTGCTAGTGGTTTTGCTGACGACGTTGTTCCGCTTCGACTGGCCGCAGACGGCGCAGGCAGCGGTCCCGGCGGATAGCATCGCGCGGCTCGGCAAGTCGCTGGTGGACCCGAGCTTGTACGTCTTGCCGTTCGAGGTTGCGTCGGTGCTGTTGGTGGCCGCGTTGATCGGCTCGGCCTACATCGCGCGTGATAAAAAGTAGACAAGTCCTTGTCTGCTTATCCCCGTGTTGAGTGGGAGAAGACAATGGTTCCTTTGTCCTGGTATCTGATCGTCGCCGCGATTCTGTTCTGCGTTGGCGTATTCGGCGTGCTGGCGCGGCGAAACGCCGTGGCGATCTTGATGGGCATCGAGCTGATGCTCAACGCGGTCAACGTCAACCTGGTCGCATTCTGGCGGTATCTCGAGCCGGATAAGATGGTAGGACAGGCGTTTGCCGCGTTCGTGTTTATCGTCGCCGCCGCCGAAACCGCCGTGGGCCTGGCGCTCATCATCAGCGTCT
>Ga0315284_10002454_pt1 | contig 26528 bp, 18 predicted proteins | sample YL17G09_16_MG_FD_203696 | JGI IMG/M metagenome (GOLD analysis project Ga0315284, IMG submission 203696) | Sediment microbial communities from Yellowstone Lake, YNP, Wyoming, USA - YL17G09_16 | ecosystem: Environmental > Aquatic > Freshwater > Lake > Sediment | place: USA: Wyoming | collected...
TGTCATTGTTCCAGCACCCGCCGCGCAGCACACGGCCTCGCGCCTCGATGCCCGCCTGAAAGCGACCTTACCGAGCAAGGCCGCTCGCAGACCGTGGGTATCCGCGTGTCGCGCATGGCCAATCCATGCGGCGATGCGCTGCCGCACGTCTCCAGTATCCAATGCACCACGCCGGTACGCCCGCTGCAGCACACGCAGGCCGCGCTGGAAGCGATAACCGCTCACCCGCAACAACCGCCGATGCGTGGGAAACACGCGATACCCGAGAAAATCCGCGCCCGCCGCCGCCGGGCGCACCCATTGCCGAACCGGGTGTAGAGACAGCCGCAAGCGCTCGGTGAGGAACACCCGGATGGCGTCACGCCATGCCCACAGCGTCGCCTTGTCGTCGGCGAAGAGCAAGAAGTCATCGCAATAGCGCACATAGTCGCACACGCCCAGCGTCTCCTTCACAAAGTGATCCAACGGATTCAGGTAGACGTTGGCGAAGAATTGGCTCGTCTGGTTGCCGATGGGCAGGCCACGCGGTGTCTCGAACGGCGCGAAGAGACCTTCGCCCGGCTGATATGCGAGCGGACCAAGATCTGCTGCGTCGATGATCCGGTTGAGCATGGCCAGCGTCCGAGGGCACGCCAGTTTCCGGCGCAGGAGTGCCTTGAGCACTTTGTGGTCGATGGACGGAAAGTATTGGTGGATGTCGCACTGCAGCACATACCGATTGTGGCGAAGGGCGCGTGTCGCACGGTTCACTGCCGCGTGCGTGCCTTTGCCGGCGCGGCAGGCATACGAGTCGCTGATGAACGTGCGATCAAAGATCGGCTCGATGATGTTGCAGACCGCATGGTGCACGACACGGTCGCGATACGGGGCAGCGGTGATTAACCGCGGCTTTGGATCGTAGATGGCAAATTGCCGACCGAGGCCGGGGCGATACGTGCCATCACCCAACTCGCGGGAGAGACGCAATAATTCCCCTTCCAGGTGGTGGTTGAAGGCCGCCACCTCCGGGACAAAGCGTTTCCCCCGCTGTGCCTTGCGCGCTGCGTGCAGCAGATTCTCGAACGAGACAAGTGAGTCAAACAGATTCCGATGGCGCTTCACGTGGTCCCCTCGCACGCTCCTGCTGCTTCAACCATCCGCCGAGTTCCAGACCGATCTCGTCAATAGCCGTCGCAGCAAATTCGTATTGCTTCAAACTCAACAGGTGGAAATCCGTCGCGAGCCGGACGAGGTACCGCACGCGGTGCAACCGGGCATTCGCCCGGCGGAGCAGGTCGCGCTTCTCACGCAGATACGTCGCTTCCACCAGACATTCCAGCACGTCGAGTATGCCGTCTTCCAGGCGGTTGCCCAGCGTAAACCGGTGGTCGCGGCTGAACTTCGCCAGGTGCGGAATCAACCACCGGGCAAAGTCATACGTTTTGACGACAACACTCACATCATCCATGCCCACCTCGCACGTCGCTCAGGCGCTGCGCGCCAAACCGCGGGCCATCCATGGCCCGGTGCGGGCGCATCCTGCGCCCGATCTCTCGGTCGAGTGTCAAGGGATAAAGGACAAAGTATAAAGGGAATTACGGTCCTGGCGAGGCGAGCACACACCGAAACCCGATGTAGTCGCCCCAGCACGTGGGATCGCCCCCGTGGCGGCTGGCGCAGCGGAAGAAGTCAGGATTGTCATAGTTCCAGCACCCGCCGCGCAGCACACGGTCGCCTTTACCTTTCGGATTCTCCCGTCCATCCCTTGCCACATAGGGGTATTTTGTGTAGAGACTCCGCGTCCATTCCCATACGTTCCCACTCATGTCTTCGACCTTGTAAGGACTCGTACTCCCGGGGAAGCACCCCACCGCGCTGGTCCCGTCAATGCCCGTCTCGCTGCAATTCGCCCGGTTGGCATCCCAGTCCGGCCCCCACGGATACCGGCGCGCCTCCGTGCCCCGCGCCGCCTTCTCCCATTCCGCCTCGCTCGGCAGCGTCACCGTCCACTCCCTGCCGGCGAAGGCGGAGAAGAGCGCCCCGTGCCGCGCCTGCTGGTCCCGCAACACCCCCGTCAACCACGCGCAATATTCCAGCGCTTCATGCCAGGTGACCCACACCACCGGGTGGTTCGCGGGACCCTTCAGGCAGTCGGGATCACTGACCTTGAAGCCCGGATTGGCCTCCACGAACGCGCGAAACTGCGCCACCGTCACCGGGTATTTGCCGATGTAATACGCGGGCAACGTCACGCGATGCCGCGGCAACTCGGCACCAGATGCGTCAGGATCATCTTCCTTGTTGCTGCCCATCAGGAATTCGCCGGCGGGGATTTCGATAAAGCCGAACGGCGGATCAATCGGCAGGAACCAGCCGTCGGCGCCATGGAAACGCGGGTCGCCGATGGTCGCCAGCACATTCCCGGCGGCGGCGCGCTCGATGGCCGGCAGCTTGCCTTCCGCGAGGATGCAGCACAGATGCGGTTGCAGGCGGGCGAGGATATTCGTATTTCTTCGCGTTTCCGGCGGCAACACGGCGCTCTCCGCCAATCCCAATCCGGCGATGAGCGCGCCCCAGGCGTCGCAGGGAGTCTTCCCGCACGGATAGGTCGAGACACCGTCCGGGCACAGCGCGTCCGCCAGAGTCCAGACGCCCGCCTTCGCCCCCGCCAACAACGCGACTTCGCGCCAGCGGTTCGGTTCCGCATGGACCAATTCCGCCAGGGCATCGGGGTCGTCCCGGTCGGTCAGGTGGCAGGCGGCCAGGTACTCCTGGAAGGTGCGGTGCGGGAAGGTGTAGACGCCGGCGCCATGCGCGACGAGCAGGCCGGCGCGTTCCTGCAGGTAGTCGATGATTTGCGCTTGGTCGATCCCCGCGGCCGTCCTGATGCGGAACAATCCGAGCACCAGGTCGTCTTCGCGGATGTCCGCCGTGCCGGTCAGCTCCGGCTGCGCGGCGTGCGCCTCATAGGCCAACCGGTTGAGCAGCAGTCGCACTTTCGCGCGGTCGACCTTCAGCCATTCGGCCAGGTTCGGCAGCTCCACCGTGCGCCCTTCACCATCGCGATAGGTCTTCTTCTTGTTCCAGCGTTCGAGCAGCAGGTCGACCGCTTCCTCGTAGAGCTGCCAGCGCTTTTCCGGCAGCTCGCCCCCGCGCCAATCGTGCAGCGCGGCCATCAGCGTAAGGATGAGCGGGCGCTGCGCGAGTTCGTAGAGCCGGGGATTCTTTCCGACTTCCCTCATCAATCGCCGCGCGCGTTCCGCGGCATCCCCCGGCGTGCGGCGGCGAGTGACCGTCGCCTGCGCATACCAGCGCGCGATGAAGGCGTCGATCCGCGGTCGATCGAACGGCATCAGCTTCGCTTCGTGAAAGTCGCGCAGGCGCCAGCGCTGGTTCAGGTAGGCATAGGTGCGGCTGGTCACCAGCAGGCGGCAGCGGGGGAAGGCGGCGGCGAAACCCTCGATCGCTTCGATAATCTGCCGGCGGCGCTGTTCCGCCTCCGGCACTTCATCCAGCCCGTCGAGCAGCAGCAGGCCGCCGTCGCAGCGCAATGACACCCGCAACATGGGAGCATACTCGCCCAGCGCCGATTCGTTGAGCTCTCGCGCGATGAACTGCCAGAGATACTCGCCCGTCGCCGTCTCGCCCACCGCGGGCAGGCCGCGCGCGGCGAACTTGCGCAGCTCCACCATCACCGGAAGCAACGCGCCATGCGACCAGCTTTCCGATGACGCCTCTCTCTCGTCAGCGGGAACCGGCGTCACCAGCGTCGCCAGGTTCACCGTCTCATTTGCGAGCGCCTCGCCCGCCAGGCAACTGGCGACGAACTTGACGAAGGTGGATTTCCCGCTGCCCGGATCGCCGAGCAATACCAGGCGGTCATGCCGGTCAAGCTGTGCGATCGCCGACACCATCCGCCGCGTCCGCTCGTCATCCGCCGCGGACGGCGCGACCGCCTTGCTCCCCTGACGCAGCCCGCGCAGCTCGTCTTCCTCCAGCTCCGAGGTCTGCAAGGGCACGTAGATCGCGCCCACCTGCACCTCGGCCTGTCGCGCATCCTCTTCCTCGGCCGCCTTCCGATCGATGCCGATCAGATCGATTCGACCGGCGTCCTTCAGCAGGCTGTTCAGGTATGACATGCGCAGCGCGCGCTCCCGTTCCTCTCGATCTCGCCATTCCCGCTGGAGCTTCGCGAACTCATCCCGCAGCCATGCTCGGTCATCGTCGGTTAAGCCGCGGGCATCCCAGATCGCGGTCAGGATATCCTGGTGCTCGCTGCTCAGCCATTGGAAAACCTTGTCGATCTCTGCCCGCAGTTCTTCAGCGTTCTCGCGCAGCGCCTCTTCAATCTTCCCCTTCAGTTCTCGCTGCTTCTCCTCCGCATTCTTCGCGCCGTCCAACAAGACACTGCCGATCAGACCGGTCACGATGCCCTGGCCAAGTGTCAGGCCAAGCGCCTGCACGGCGCCCGGCCCACCGGCAGTGACGATGGAGTAGAGCATGGCACTGATGAAGGCGGCAGTGTATACGGTAGCCGGTGCAGGATTAGTCGGAGAGATCCATTTCAAAACACCGTTGATTGTTTCGCGGATAGATGGGTGTTTCATAAGCTTCACCTTTGCTTTCTTCAGGACGCTTCAATACGCCTTACAACCTTGAAATCGATTTATACCGTGCGAATGAGCAATCGATACTATTCTCTTTATCCGGGCGCTTACCTTCCGCTTGCCTTGTGGGGAGAAAAGGGGTCAGACCCTCCTACAGAGCGTGGGATTCTCGAACGGGAACGTCTCCCACGGCGGGTGCCGTGGGGACCGGCTTACTCCCCACTGCGCAGGGCTTCGATGGGTTCGATGGAGGCGGCGCGGATGGCGGGATAGAGGCCGAAGATGAGGCCGACGGAGATGGAGACGCCCAGGGACAGCGTGATGGCGGCGGTTGAGACGACGGTAGTCCAGTTGGCGTATTGTGAGATGGACTGTGCGGCTGCGATTCCGGCCATCACCCCGAGCAGGCCGCCGATGACGGTGATCACCAGGCACTCCACGAGAAACTGGCGAATGATGTCGCCGCGCGTGGCGCCGATGCACCTGCGGATGCCGATTTCGCGCGCGCGCTGGGTGACGGTCGCCAGCATGATATTCATGATGCCGATGCCGCCGACCAGCAGCGAGATACTGGCGATGGCGCCCATGACGATATTGAAGATGTTCTGCGTTTGCTGACGCTGGCGCAGCAGTTCGAGGGGGATGATGATTTCGAAATCCTGCATCCCCCCGTGACGACGACTGATGACTTGCTTGATCACTTGCGCGGCGGGCACGGTGGTGTCGGAATCCTTCATCTGCACGGCGATTTCGCTGATGGGACGGCGGTAGAGCTGCGGCCGCTCGAACAACTGCGAAACCAGCCCCATGACGGCCTCGGGATTCATGGGGATCGCCTGCTCCATGTAGAGCTGAAAGTCTTCCATGGCGACGGTGATGGGGATATACACATCCCGATTGAGGTCGCGCAGGCTGAACGAGGCGTCAGAGGTTTCCACCACCCGTTCCTGCATCACCCCGATCACGCGGTAGTTGCCCATCCCAATCTTGATGAACTTGCCCACCGCGCTCTCGAAGGCGAAGCCTTCGCGCTTGACCTCCACCCCCAGCACACAGACGTGAGCGCGGGAAGCCACGTCCGTTTCATCGATGAAACGGCCCGTCGCGACGTTGAGGTGAGCGGTCTGCACGTAACCGGGCGAGGTGCCGAATACGCGTGCATCAATCGCTTTGCCGCCGGCAGACACTTCACCGAACACGCGGCACGACGGCACGACCAGCCTGGCGAAGTCACTCAGATTCTCCAGCGCCCGGGCATCGCCGTAATTCAAACCGAACGGCGATTTCTTGCTGGCCTCATCCTGAATCTCACCGGCCAGCGAGACACGGCGCACGTGGAGGACATCGATGCCAAGTTGTTGAATCTGCAGCAGCGTCTCCTGCCGGGCTCCCTCGCCGATCGAGACCATGGCAATCACGGCGGCGACGCCGAAGATCATACCCAGCATCGTCAGCAGCGAGCGCAGCTTATGACTCCATAACTCGCGGAAACCGGTCTGAATCGGTGCGGTGAATTTGGCGATCGACAGTTTCATCGTTGCGATTCCTTCGTTGCGGTGGAGCTTGCCTTCGATTCGTCCAGATCATGCAGTGTGATACGCTCCCCGACGGCCAGACCGCGGTTGACAACAGTATATTCCCCATTGGAATCGCCTACCTTCACGGCAACGCGAGCGTATGTGCCATGCCGTTCCACAAACACGGTAGGTTTTCCATTCCGCATAAAGATGCACTCGGTGGGGATCATGACGGCGTCCGGGATTTTGCGCACGATAATACTGACGCCGGCGCGCATCCCGGGTCGAATCGGTGAACTCCTGGCGGGCGGCAGATCGATGGTGACGGGGAATGTGGTGTATGCGGAGACTCCCGTCCATCCCTGCACCGGAGGACGGCGTGCCGTCTGCCCGATGGCGGTTACCTTGCCTTTCAGCACTTGACCGGCCAGCGCATCGATCGTCACTTCTGCTCCCTGGGCAATTTTGATGCCGGTAATTTGTGTCTGGTCCAGTTCCAGTTTTACCTGCAGTTGATCGAGACTGACGATAGCCGCGACATCGCGCCCCTGATTCACATAATCCCCGATCATCAAGGGGCGCGCATTCCCCTGGCCCGATTGCATTGTCAGCATGACCAGACCGCCGGCGGGAGCAGTCAGCGTCATTTTCGCCAGGTCCGTACGCGCGCGGTCGATCTGCAGTTGCAGATTATCCAGTTCATTTTTCGCCATGCGTATCTCGCGTGACGTCCGCGTGCGGTTGCGGGAAACCTCGCGCGACACATCATTCACTTGCTTGTCTCGCTCGGTCGCCGCGGATTCCAACTGGGACTTCATCAGTTGATAATTGCTCCGTTCCTTTTGCAATGCAAATTCCGCCGAACGCACCGCCACCACTTCGCGCTCGACTTCACTGCCCGCCAGCAGACCTTTGGCTGCCAGTTTTCGTTTCACGGTTACATTTTGTTGGCGCTGTTCAAGCTCTTTTTCATGGAATTCGATCTGGCGTTGTGCTTGCTGCAGCGCTACTTCATTTTGCCGTTTAAAGGCGGCGGCGCCATCCTCGGCGCGCGTCACCTCGAGCCGACCCTGTTTCGTGCGAGCATTGCCGACATCCGTCTCTCTCTGCAGGCGGCGCTGCACTTCCTCCTTTCTTGCCTGCAGGTTAACCAGATTTTCCTGTGCTTGCCGGGTTTCCAACCGCACCAGCACGGTTCCCCCGGCAACTTTGATCCCATCGTTGCACACCCACTGGATGCGGCCGGAAATTTCAGGCACGACCGGAATCGAGCGTTTGGCCGCCACCATGCCCGACTGGTTCACGATGAAGAGCAGATCGCCCTTTTTCACCGTTGTATTGACCACGACCTGCTCGTGTTGCTTCTTCGGCATCCCGGCGGCGGTCTTTTCTGGAGAGGTTTGTACTCGATCCAACGAAATGATATCGCCTTCATGGATATTGCCGTCGATGGCGATCTGCAGATCATTGCGGATGCCCGTGGTCACGGGGACGGTCTCGAAGGTTTTTCCATTCAGGCGGTAAACGACGGAATGCTCTCCCTCTTTGAAGACGGCGCGAATGGGCACCGTACATGCGTTATGCACGCTTTCCAGCACGATCTCCATGTCGACCGTCATGCCCGGTCGAAGATTGCCCGGGTCGGTCTCGCCGAGTTTAATCAGCACGCCGAAAATCCGCTTGCCGGGCGTCCCGCCCTGCCAGACGTTGGCTTCACGGGCTAACTCCTCGATAATGGCAATTTTGCCCCGATACCGTTTGGTCTGTTGTGTGGATGATGAAACCAACACCTCCTGGCCTACGCGCACGCGCTCGATATCCATTTCGCCGATCTGGCAGCGCACCTGCATCTGCTTGAGATCGTAGACGATAACCGGCGCCGTGCGCGAGCTGACCTGGTCACCCAGACGATAAGGCCGTCTTTCCGGCCAGTTCTCCGTATTGGTGCCAACCACCACCAGCCCGGTGACCGGCGAGGTGACGGTGCATTGTTCGATTTTTTTCTTCGCCTCGTTCACCGTGCGTTGCGCTCCCGCAACTTTCACGCGGGCATTTTCCAGATCCTCATCCGCACTGGCTTTGGTCGATACCAGCGACAGGCGGGCCAGATTCAGCGCGTGTTGCTGATCGTTCAAGTTCTCGGTAGTGCGCAGTTTTGCGTTATCCAGCTCCGCGCGCTGTTGTTCCAGTTCGAATTGCTTTCGCTGATAAGCCTCTTCCGCCGCACGCAGTTTGGTGCCGGGGATATAATTCAGCGCGGCCAGCCGCTTGTTCCTGGCCAATTCACTGTCGGCCCGCGCCAGCTCGCCTTCCGCAAAGTGAATCTGCGCCTGGATTTTCTCCAACTCCGCCTTCGCTTTTGCATTGGCTAAGGCGAACGCTTCTTCCGCAATGGTGACATCGCCTTTTACCTGTGTGATGCGCACTTCGTTATCGGCCTTCAAGGTATTCAGCGCTTCCATGGCTTCCGCCAGCGCTCGGTTTTTGAGCGGCAACTCCACCCGTATGCCGGTATACCAGGTTGTGCCACCGGACGAGTCAGCCGAATTGCGTCCCAGGTTATCGACACCCACGCTGGCGATCACATTGGGCAATTGTTCGCTGCGAGCGATGCGTCTCGTTGCCTGCGCATCTTCCCAGGACTGCTTAAAGCGTCCCAACTCGGTACTGTTCGCCAGCGCGGTTTTCACCAGCGCCGCTTCATCATAGTCCTGCGGAGCAAAGGTGATGGCCGTCGTCAACTTCGGATTGCCGCCTGGCGTGACGCCCATGGTCAACAGCAAGCGATCGAGTGTGTCCTGATATGTTTGCTGACGGCTGAGGAGTTGTTGTTTCGCGCGGTCCCACGCCAACCGAGCCTGATCGACGTCGATCTCAGCAACCTGGCTCACCCAGGCTTCTCCCGGCAAGGCAATCCCTTCCCCGCTGAATTTTACGTAATTGATATCGTATAACTGCTTGGCGCGTTCAACCGCGCGCTCGGAAATTTCGACTTCTCCCCGCGCCAATAGTACGGCACAATAATCCTCGACCACCCGTTGCGCCAACTCCTGGTAGGCGTCGTAAAAAGATAACTCGCTGCTTAACAATGCTGACTTTGCACTGCGGATGCGTTCCGCGGTCGAAGAAGCTTTGCCCACGCCCTGGTATAAGGGGCGTTCGTAACTGAGATTCACTCCGGGGCCACCCGAGAAGAAATCACCAAAGTCTTTATCCGACCCCGCACTCAGGCTTGCGCGGATACTGCTGCCGTCCACCCTCTCCCACCGCGCGGCGAGATTACCTGACAGGGTGTTGCCTGCGTCAGCTCCCGATTCCTTGCGATACTCGGTGTTGCCTGAAGCGACATAGAATACCTTCTGTTCCGCCACCCACAGCTTGCCTCGAGCATCGAGATACTCCTTCTGAACCTGCCGAAAGCTCGCGCTGTGCCGAAAGGCCAAATCGAAGCAATCAGCCATCGTCAACTGTGGCGGCGCTTCCACAGATGAAGGCGGTTGAATATCGGTCACTTTTGATCCGACTGATCGCACCCGGTTCAACATTTCAGGCGATAAATCCGTGATATCAACGGCTACAACCTGTATGGTTACGGCGATGAAGAATACGACGACAGCTAGCTTCATAATCATCTCACTTTGGCTGTGGCATGAATTCGTTTGTGCCAACGGCGAAGATATCAGTGGTACAGACATCGAAAACTTATTGTAATACGACGCAGTTTACAAATACAAGTGTCCAGAGGGGGAAATGAACCTTTTCCTGGAGGAACAGCATTTTTCGAAGGTCTCGCGATGACATCCTTTGTCAAGTATGAGCACGAGCATGTGCATGATATTTTATTTCAGCAGGTACACGTTCCCGTCGCTCCCGCCGATGATGATCTCCGGCTTCCCGTCGCCGTCGATGTCGGCGATGGGATTGGGGCCCGGGCGGGTGATCTTCCGCTTGCGGATGATGGTGGTCTCGATGTCCTTGCGCCAGAGCACCTTCAATTCCTTGCCGTCGTAGTCCAGCACGTCGATGTGGCTGATGAAGTCGGCGATCACATTGTATAATGTACCGCCGGTGATCATATACGCTCCCGCTTCCGTCAGTTTATGTATGGGTGCATGCGGCCAGTTTGGCATAGTTTCACCTCCAGGAGAGTATTTACGTTTGCTTTGCATTTTACAATACAAGTTATCTTTCTGCAACCGGTCAATTTTCGGAGTGCGGTGGCTCGACACCGCTTTCATTTTGCGTAAGGTGATCGGGATGGTATAACGATGGGCCTATGCTGCCGGTGATGGCAACTGATGGATAGACGCGGCGTGATACTGTTGTGAAAGCCTTACACAAAGTGAAAGCGGCGTCGAGCCGCCGCACTCCGAAAAGGAGGAAGCGTTGTTCGAAAAGGACTACTCTAATTTGGAGGGGACATAGTCGTCAATAACTCGGAGTTTATCGGTTTTAAAGCTGGCCAGCACTTTCTGGAAAGCCGGAGAGGCGACCTGTTCAAACCAGGCAGCCGAGCACCAGCGATAATCCGTCGGGCGGATGACGAGTTGATGGTGAAGGGCATTATTATGCACATACTGTAGACGGGCGAGGTAGGAGCGCTCGTAGGTGATGTGGCTGTCCCAGAAATTACACCAGATCTGTCGTCCGGGCGTGTGATCCAGCTCATTGAGAAATCGCGCCGTTTCCGAGTGCAGCTTATTCACCATGATCGACAGGGTCGAGGGATCTTGCGGGGATTGCCCGACGAAGTGGTAATGGTTCGTAAACACCGACCAGGCTTCCAACTGCCACTCGAATTCCTGCGCCAGGTCGAGCAACATGTCATGCAACAGGGTAAGCCGTTCCGCCGAATTGAAGTAATGACGCTTGTATAATGTGCCGCCGGTGATCATATACGCTCCCGCTTCCGTCAGTTTATGTATGGGAGCATGCGGCCAGTTTGGCATAGTTTCACCTCCAGGAGAGTATTTACGTTTGCTTTGCATTTTACAATACAAGTTATCTTTATGCAACCGGTCAATTTTCGGAGTGCGGTGGCTCGACACCGCTTTCGTTGCGCGTAAGGTGATCGAGATGGTATAACGATGGGCCTATGCTGCCGGTGATGACGACGGGTTGATAGGCGCGGCGTGATACTGTTGTGAAAGCCTTACGCAAAGTGAAAGCGGCCCCGACACATCGGGGTAAACTGTCGAGCCGCCGCACTCCGAAAATTTCCTATTGTGCGTTCAGCAGCCCTGTCGTATGATAAGGTTAAGGAATGTCCGGCGGTCGCCCGCCGGGCAGTGCAGGAGGGAATTGAGATGGTTTTGTCTTCCGCTTTCCGGCGAGTATTGTCCTTTGCCGCGCTCATGGTCATTTGCCTTTCACCCGTGCTGGCGCAGCCGGAGATTGCGCCGACGCCGATAGCACCGGATGCGCAGGGCACCGTCAAAGGCACCATCAGGCTGAACACCGGCCAGCCGTGCAGCACCACCAGCGTGCTGATCCGGCTGGCGAAATGGTCCACCGAAACGACCACCGATGTAAACGGCGCCTTCCAGCAGACCGTGCCTCCCGGCGAGGGCACGGTGGAGCTCGGAAGCATCAAGCAGCCGATCACCGTGCGCCCCGGCGAGACCAGCGTGGTCAATATCGTGCTGACGCCGGACCACGGGGTGCTGCTGGCGGTGGTCAATGCCGACGGAACGCCGGCGACGGGCGCTTTACGGGGCGCCTTCCGCGCGCCGGACGGTGACAACACCAGCCAGGGTATCAACCTGGGCGGCGGCAAATACTGGCTGCCGGACGTGCCGGCGAACGCCACCGCCCTCTCCGTCGTCGCGCACACCGGCGGCCGGTATGCGTCGGGCGCGTGCCGTGTCCAGTGGACCTTCACCGACGCGCAGGCGCTGCGCAATCTCGAGATGCGGTTGCTGCCGTATGGCCTGCCGCGGATCAAGGTGGTCGATGAGAAGGGGAAACCGCTGGCGGACCGCAAGTTGAAATGCACGATCGCCTATTCCTATCCCCCGTACAGCCTGTTCTGGGGCGAGGACACCAGCGTCCACAACCAGCTCACCAACTGGCATGAGGAGACGACGGATGCGAACGGCGTGCTCGAGCTGGGGTCGTTCCCGCCGCAGCGCTATACGCTGACCATCAGCGACGGGAACAACGCCGGCAAGAGTGAGAGCTTCGCGGTGACGCCGGACGGAAAGGTCTCCATCGACACCTACGTCCTCCCCAGCGCGCAGCGCCGCATCGTGCAGACGGTGTTCGACACCCGCGGAGCGCCCGTGCCCAACGCCGCGGTGACCGCGACCTATTGCTGGGGCGGGAAAGTCGTTTACAAAAAGGCTGTCACCAATGCGCAGGGGAAGGTGACCTGGGAGGATATCCCATCCGCCCGCGTGATCGTCTACGGGCCGACGATTGCCGCCGGCGTCATCCCCGCCGATGCCGTGGAGGTGACGGCGCCGCTGCCGGCGCCCGTGCCGCAGGAAGGGAAGCAGTTGGACTTGGAGTTCACGATGGATGTCACGCTGCCGGCGCCGGCGGATCTGAAGATCTACTTTCGCGGCCCATCGTTCACCAGCGACCCGACTGTGCATTTCCAGGGGGGACGGAGCATTCATTCCTGGCGATTGCGCTCGACGCCCGGCTCCCCCTTCACGCTGATTATGCTGCTGGAGAGCGATCCGCCGAAGACGGCGGTGCTGACCGGGGAGTATCTGCCATACCTGGAAGGCGATGACCGCCGGGCCGTCTTCCCGCAGCCGGAGATCACCGAGTGCGGGGTGCTGTGCGGATCGTTCGTGCTCCCGGATGGCCGGCGCGTTCCGGGAGTGAGCCGGCTGGAGCTGCTGCCGCTGGACCCGCCCGACTGGCTCCGCGTTGTGCAGGCTGACCCGGGCCTGGCCGCGCTGATCAGGCCGGCGCCGGTGCTGCAGCCGGACGGCAGCTTCACCGTATCGTCGATTTACCCGGGCAGCTTCCGCCTGCTGGTGGATTTTCTCGACGCGGGAGCGCCCGATCCCAACCTGACCTTCGCGCTGGCGCCCGGGAAGGACGAGACGCGGGTTTTTCAACTGCCGCAGCCGCTGGCGATGGCGCCCGGCGGCACGACGGTCACCTACCTGCCCGCCGGCGCGCCGGGCCGCCCGCGCACGCTGGCCACCCATGCCTTCGCCGATACCGTGCCGGTGTTCGGTCCGGTGGAGCTAATGCTGGCCTGCTGGTACCGGTCCGCCGCGAATACCCTCATGCTGCGCACGCGGGACACGGCCTGGCAGTCGCTGAAGCTGCGCAGCGTGCATTTTACCCCGAAAAACGCGCCGTTTACTTCCGGGATGGAGCAGTTCCATGTGGCGCCGCCGCTGCCGGGGGAGCGCGAGCTGATCTTCGAGCCGGAGCACGACTACCTGCTGGATATGTGGCCGGGACAATACCTGTATACCCGCGACAGCGACGACAATGCTGTATATGGCGCGTTCGAGGCGCCGGCCGATCGCAATGCGGAGCTGGCCTTCCGCATCGGCGAACGGTGGGCGAGTACGAAGGAGACATATGCCCTTCGCGTGAAACTGCCCGCGCTCGATCTCGGCGAGAAAGGCGGCGCCGCCCGCGTCCGCTTCGACGTGCCCAGCGGTGAGCAAACCCTGTCGATCCTGGGCGGCGGGGTGTTGACGCTGCAGGCGCCCCGCCATGCAAAGACGTTGAGCATTACCTGCCCGGGAGCGGGCTACCTGACCGATCTGCCCCTGCCGAAATTCGATCCCGGCGAGACGCCGGCGATGACGCTGCCCGCGTTCCAGCCCGGGGTGACGCTGAACGGGAAGGTGGAGGCGAAGGTCGGCACGGACCTGACGAAGATCATCCTGTGCCTGGGCGGGTATCCGGACGCCGGCTTCAGCGCCTACGAGGTGACTCCTGCCGCGGACGGGACGTTCACCATGCGCAACCTGGCGCCGGGGCCAGCCTACCTCTACCTGAAAAATACCTACCCGCGCGCCGGCTGGGTGGTGAACCTGCCGGTGAAGGATGATGCCCCGCTCACCCTGCGGATCGACGCGCCGCCGGTGCGCATCGCGCTGCCCATGGGGTCGGGCAATCCGGCTGCATTGTGGTGGCTTCCCAAAGACGGGCCGCCGCGCGCGCTGCCGGCGTATGGCGTCACCGACGAGGGGCTGCCGGCGGAGCTGCGCGGGAAGGGCGGGAAGTGGCTGCAGACTGTCAGTTACGACCTGGCGCCAGGATCGGGTTATCTGTGGGCGCTGGATGCGGCGGGCGGGAAGTCCTGTTACCTGCCGCTCACGCTGACCCCGGGATTGAACATCGTGCGGCCCGCGGGCGTCGTGCCGCCTTCGCTCGGCATCCTCTTCCCGATCTCCGAGCAGGCCGGCCTGCCCGGCGGGGTGACGCTGGTGGGCCTGGGCGAGCGGGCGGGCATCACCCTCACGCTGCCCAACTTCCGCTGGCTCCCCATCTCCGCCCTTGGCATACTGGCCGGCCAGATCGACGCCGTGCCCCCCGGCCCCTACAACGTCATGGTAGACACGGTTCGCGGCCCGGTGAAGACGATGGTGATCGTGGGAGAGGGTGGGGGATGCGCGCGGCTCGGGGAAGGGATGGGGGGATGAATGGATGAAAGGGTGAAAGGGTGAAGATTCGGGTTCGGCATTGATGCTGCCGGTAATATATCTATGCGGTGAGACGCTACAGGCAAGCTGACCGTCATTCCCATTCCGCAGGAGGCGGAATGTCAGCCTGAAGGGCTGGAAGTCAATAGCCCAGGGTCGCACGAAGCGACCCTGGGGAGCTGGGGAGGAAAGCCTACCAATTACCCCCGCGCCGACAGGACGTCGGCGCTCCGATCGCAGGAGGCGATGACAGGGAAGCTCTTTCTTTTTTCGAGAAAGAGAAGATTACGAATTCTCCTGTATTCACAGGCGAGCGGCAGGAGATCGGCATGTCGGAGCAAGAAAAAACCGATCAGGCAGCATCCGCCCGGCGCGCCCGCCGTCCCTCCCGCCGGCGGTGGTGGTGGGTATTGGTGCTCGGGCTGGTACTGGGTGGGATATGGGGCGGATGGTGGTGGAATCATCGGCTGGATTACCACTTGATCGGTATATATTACGGAAAAAGCTTTTTTGTGCGGGACGATGGATTCCTCTTCCTGCCGCTTGCGAAGAAAAACGATTCCGATAATGAAATAAAAGCAGCCGGCATTCCTCTCACACTGCAGTTCCACGATTGGCAGGGAGGCGTGCGCTGGCAGATCGTTCTCCCCTCCGTGCGGCCGGGAGTCTGTGACGCAACACGCGAGTTCAAGTATTCACCGGACGGCCATTATATCGCTTGCAAGATGGTCGATCCCAGCAAGCCTGCGCCGCAGCGCGTTCTTGTCGTCACCTGGCAGGGTGGGCGGGAGATCGGACGGATTCGCCTGCCGGAGATGGGCAGGTTTGGGACGGGAATATTTGTTATAAATGACGGGCGTGTGTGTCTTTACAATCAAGTCTTCTGCGATGAAATCAGTGAACCGGAATTACAGGCCCATTTTGCACTGGCGCGGGGAAGCGTCCTGCTGGCCACCGGGCAGTATGCGGCTCCGCGGATAATCGGTGGAAAGAAAGTGTTGAGTGTGGGTGCGGATATCAGCCAGGATCTTCACTCAGCGACGATTTATTACGAAATGGAAATAGCTTCTCACCCTGATGAATTCTCTCGCACCGCCGATCTACACGTTACCGGCTCGCGGATCATCCTTTCGCCATATTCTGCTAATCAGGAAGCTGCTGGAGCGGCAGGCTGTCAGGAGATCAGTATCAACAGTTTGTGTAGCCCGTGGCGGTTACGGGAGCAAGGCAGTCAAACCCAGGTTTATCTGCCGAAAACCGGTGAAGCCTGGCCGATACCTGCCGTGAAGGATTTCGAGCGACTTTCTAATGTCAGCTATATTACGGGTGACGGCCGCTACGTCATCTATCCAAGTTACGAAAAAGGACAGGTGAGAGCACGCATGTGCGAGCTGCTTAATCGAATTCCAATCCTTCGCCCGCTTGCCGACCGGCTGAACAGGGATTTGCTGATCCTCAGGCTGTATGAGCGGCCCGGTATACTGCGGGCACAATTGCGCTGCACGGAGGATGCGAACCATCGCTTTTACCACGGGAATGCGTTCCAACTGTTCTCCCCGAAGCTCTCGCAGGACGGCCAGCATATGGTGCTATCGATCGATAATCTAACAAGTGGGACAGATGACCAGGGTCATCGGACGCTCGTCTTCTCCCGGTAATCCTCCAAGCGAAGGACCGTCATGTCGAAGCACGGAAAAATCGATTGATCGCTATCAGCGGTTCATCGCCTCCTGCGATCAAAGCGCCGGCATCCTGCCGGCGCGGAAGGGCGACATGGCGCGCAGCACCTCCACGATGGGCGGGAACTGCTCCAGCACGTAGTCGATGTCCGCCTCCGTGGTGCCGCGGCCCAGCGAGAAGCGCAGCGAGCCGTGGGCGTATTCCGGCGGAATGCCCATGGCCAGTAGCACGTGGGACGGGTCCAGCGAGCCGGAGGTGCAGGCGGAGCCGCTGGAGGCCGCTACCCCCGCCGCGTCCAGCCGCAGCAGCATCGCCTCGCCCTCGATGTATTTCACGATGACGCTGGCATTGTTGGGCAGTCGTTGCGTGCGGTGGCCGGTGACGAAGGTGTCGGGAATGCGCTCGATGATGCTGTCGAGCAGCTTGTCCCGCAGCTTTGCCTGCCGGACTGCCTCGGTGTCCATCTCCGCCATCGCCAGCTCCGCCGCGCGGCCCAGGCCGACGATGCCGGGCACGTTCTCCGTGCCGGAGCGCATGCCGCGCTCGTGCCCGCCGCCGTAGATCAGTGGCTTGATGCGCACGCCGCGGCGGATGAAGAGCGCGCCGACGCCCTTGGGACCATACAGCTTGTGGCCGGAGAGCGACAACATATCCACGTTCAGCTCGTCCACGCGAGTGGGGATGTGGCCGACGGTCTGCACCGCGTCGGTGTGGAACCACACGCCCTTTTCACGGCAGATCGCGCCGATCTCCGGGATCGGCTGGATCACGCCCACCTCATTGTTCGCGTGCATGATGGTGACCAGCACGGTGTCGGGCCGGATGGCCGTGCGCACGGCGTCGGGGTCGACCAGCCCGGTGCGGTCCACCGGCAGCGTCGTCACCTCCCAGCCGCGCTTCGCCAGCGCCTCCAGCGTGTGGGACACGGCATGGTGTTCGATGGCGCTGGTGATGATGTGTTTCCCCTTCTCCTCGCGCGCCAGCGCGGCGCCGGCGATGGCCATGTTGTCGGACTCGGTGCCCCCGCCGGTGAAATAGACTTCTTTGGGAGTACAATTGAGCAGCGCGGCGACAGCGGCGCGCCCCTGCTCGACACCCCCGCCGGCGGTGCGCCCGAACTGATGGATGCTGGACGGATTTCCCCAGAACTCCTGGAAATACGGCAGCATCGCCTCCAGCACTTCCGGCGCGACCGGCGTGGTCGCGGCGTGATCGAGATAGATTGACGGCATGGCCGGCTCCCCTCTCCCCCTCGTCGGTGAGTCAAGATTGTTACTCTAAGCAATGATTACCCAATTTCACGATTTTCGTCAAGAGGGTGGGCGGAACAATTGAAATAATGTGGGGGGATGAATAGGCGTTCAGGGAGGCTGGCGGATGCCTAATAAATTAATAAATAAAATTATAATTATCTATTATACTGGAATAGTCTCTCGAAAACCGGACATCTGCGGACATCTGGGGACATTTGGGCTCCCGCTTCGCCGGGTTGGGAAGCGAAGGTTGCGCTTACGGCGGTCCCAGCTCGGTGGCCTGGTTCAGGTTGGAGAACCACTGCTGCATCCCGTGAAATCCGTCGAGCGCCACCATCTGGCGGACCAGGAAGAGATGATCGATGGCGGCGTGCAGTTGGGACTCCGTCGCGCACATGCTGACGGCGCCCAGCAGGATGCGTACGGCGATGAAGCCCACCATCAGGCCGATGAACATACCGAGGATCTCCTCGAACGGCTCGAAGCTGTGCGCCAGGAACCGGTTGAGGAACAGGCCCAGCGGAAATGAGGCGGCGAACAGCGGGATGAACAGTATGAGCAACCACCAGCCGGTATTGACGGCGGGGTCGGCGCCGATCACGGGCGGCAGCGTGTCCGCCAGTGTTGGGGCAAACACGGAAGCCAGGATGCTGAACAGCACGATGTAGAGGCCGATGCAGAAGATCGGCGTGCTGCCCCGGCGAATCCCGAAGAGCGGCAGAGAGAGCAGGACTGCCCATGCCATCAGGTTGATGAAGAGAACCATCCGAGTCACCCATCAGTAAGAAACCGGCCGTCCCCGACAGGGATTATCGGTAAATGGCTGCTGCGCCGTATCCCACCACGGCTTGCCGATCTCCCGTGACGTCTCCCGACGTATGGTAGTGCAGGATAGGTGCCGATTGCGCCCCGAGTGCCTGCGCCGCTGCAAGCAAGGCCGCCACCGGCAGCACCCCGCACATCGAAATGTCCTGCCGCCGCACCGTATCGATCAACGCCGCCGGTTGCAGGGTGGTGATGGCGTCCAGCGCCAGTTGATCGAGTCGTTGCGCGGTCTCCTGACTGACGTAATGCGAGAAATCCGTGCTCGCAATGATGAGCAGATCCTGCTCCTTCGCCAACTCCGCCAGTGCCTGTCCCAGCCGCAGCACCGCGTCAACCGACGCGTGGCCGACCAGGATCGGCAGGATCGGCAATTCGCCGAACAGGTATTGCAGGAACGGCGCCTGCACTTCGATCGAGTGCTCCTGGCGATGCGCCCAGGCATCGGGGGTTATCTCCGGGTCGAGCTCGCGCAGCCGTTGCCCGAGCTCGGCGGCGACGGGCAACAAACCCAGCGGCGTCGCCCAGCCGTCATCGGGGGAAAGCGCCAGTGGGGCACCCTGCCCCTGGTGATTCACCCCGAGCAGCACCGCCGCCCCCGGGCGGCCGTCGCGGGCAACCTCGGCGTACGACCAGGCGGCGCCCTGCGCGGAATACGGATACCCGGCGTGCGGGACGATGATCCCGATCAGCCGGCGCGGCCCCGACGGATTGACCTCGGGCAGCGCCCCCGGACCCAGCGAAGAACAAAACGCCCCCTCGATCTCTTCACGAAGCGCGCCTGCATGCTGGGGATAAAAATAGCCGGCCACAGCCGCCTGGCGGATGTGGCGGTCACCGCGGGTCATTGCTGCCATTCCCCCACGTTCCTTTCTTCCATATTTGGAACCCGTTGTGAGATGGTCCTGGGAGAGATCGCCAATAATGTGATGTGAAAGCATCATCTTCGCACGCGGCAGCGTATTTCAGGTATAATGCCACCTACCATGCGCGTTCCGGAGCACCAGGCGCAACCGGGTGTGGCCATTCGACCTGCCACCCAGCGGGACGTGGAAGCCATCGGCGATCTATGGGTCGAGCTGATGAACTACCACGCCACGCTGGATCCGCGCTTTTGCGTGGCCCGGAACGGGCGGATCAACTACATCCGCCAGTTGCAAAAGGCGCTGCGCGACGAGAACTTCCAGGTGCTGGTGGCGGTGGACGGGCGGCGCGTGATCGGATACGTGCTGGGCTATATCGGGCAGAATCCGCCCATCTTTCCCAACCCGCGCTTCGGGTTCATCGCCGACGTGTGCGTCACCCAGACACAGCGCCGGCGCGGGGTGGGGGAGCGGCTGGTGCGGGAGATCTGCCGCTGGTTCCGCGTGCGGGAACTTGACAACGTGCAAATGAACGTGGCCCACCACAACCCGCAGTCCCAGGCGTTCTGGCGCAAACTCGGCGGCACCGATTATCTCGATCACATGTGGATCGACCTGACGAAGTTTTGAGTTTTGAGTTTTGAGTTGCCGCTTCTCCGTTCAGTCTACTGATGGAGTGAAAACGGAAGGATGGCGCAAAGACTGTCACAATCTTTGCGTATACCTTCCGTTCCCCCTCCATCATCAAACTGAACGGACTAGCGGAAACTCAAAACTCAAAACTCAAAACTGGTAAGACGGGCTGCCGCCGGGTATACTATCCGAACAGGTAAACCGAATCTCCTGACGGGAAGGCACCGATGACTAAGTTGATACGCTCCCTGCAGTTGTTGCTGATCCTCGCCGGCGGCACTGCCGTTATCGCGGCGCCGGCGGCGAAGCCGAAATTTACTCCGAGCCTGCCGCCGAAGACGAAAATCTTCCACATGGTCGTCGAGGATTTCTGGGAGACGAACTGCTACTTTCTCGTCGGCCCCACCGGGAAGACGATCATCATCGATCCGGGGGACGATCTCGAGGCGACCGGGGTGGATCTCTACCGGGCCACCGGGAAGGACACCGCGCGCATCTACAAGTTTCTCACCGAGAATAAGCTCGATCTGCAAGACATGATCCTCACCCACGGCCACCTCGATCACATCGGCTCGACAAAGTTTCTCAAGGAGAAGACCGGCGCGCAGATTCTCATGCACGCAGCGGACGTGCGCAAACCGGGCGATCCGCTGGCCGGGCAGCCGAAGGACGCCAATCTCATCGAAGGCGGGCTGGTGAAGGTGGACCGCACCATCGACGAAGGCAATCTCACCCTCGGCGACATGTCGTTCAAGGTGCTGTATACGCCCGGGCATGGCCGGGGCTCGATCTGCCTGTTCACCACCTGGAACGGCAAGCCGGTGCTCTTCAGCGGGGACACGCTGCTGCATTATTACAAGGCGTTCGACGGCACCTACTACGATACCGGGCGCACTAACTTTCGCGACGGCACCGGCAACCAGGAGGAGCTCTACCGCATGATCCGCGAGAAGCTCTTCGTTCTGCCGGACGAAACACTGGTCTTTCCGGGGCATTACGACAACACCACCATCGGCCTGGAGAAGCAGTACAGCCCGGCCCTGGCCGTCCCCGAGCGCCCGGTGGATATCCCGAAGCCGGAGGAACCGGTAGAGGAAAACAAGGAAGAGTAAGAAACTGTTTTGAAACCGCAGATTGAAATGATTGAAAAGATTAAGTAACTCCTCCATTGAGTCTACTGATGGAGTGAAGGATGACCGGAAAGGTGCGAGGCTGTATCTGTTTGTGAACTGCCTCTATTGCCAAGCCGTTACCCATTCCCGTTCCCACTCCATCAGCAAGCCGTCTATACTGGTTGTAAATCATTTTAATCATTTCAATCCGCGGATTCAAAACAGTTTCTAATAACCTGGTATATGGAGCAACCATGGCGATTAAAGCCGAATTCGTGTTGAGCGTGACCGCCCCCGCGCAGTTTCCGCGGGAGGGGTTGCCGGAGATCGCCTTCGCCGGGCGGTCGAACGTGGGGAAATCCTCGCTCATCAACCGACTGCTGGGCAAATCCGGACTGGCGAAAACCTCGAAGACGCCGGGCCGCACCCAGGCGCTGAATTATTACCGAATTCACCCGGAAACGGGCAAGCCGTTCTTCCTGGTGGACATGCCCGGCTACGGATACGCAAAGATCAACGCGAAGATGCGCGCGCAGTGGGAGCGGCTGATCGAGCAGTACCTGCAAACGCGGGAGACGCTCTGCGGCGTGGTGCACCTGGTGGACCTGCGCCACCCTCCGCAGCCGCTCGACCGGGAGATGGTCGCCTGGCTGCGGCATTACGACCTCCATTTCCTCATCGTCGGCACCAAGGCGGACAAAATCGCGAAGACGAAGGTGCCGGAAGCGCTGCTGCAGGTGGCGGAAATCCTGAACATCGACAGCCAAAACACCCTCGCCTTCTCCGCGGAAACCGGCCTGGGGCGCGACGCGCTGTGGCGATGGGTGCTCGACACCGTGGCGGAATGTCGGAAGCAGACCGATTGAATATTTATCCGCGGCCTGCCCCGTTTCCCCCTCACCCCCCAACCCCATCTCCCCGATGAGAGGGGGAGCGCCTGATCTGTATTACGTAATCGATATCCGTTATTTTCATTCATTTTATCCGGTGTTGAGCTGAGGATGGCCTTTGGCAATGCGCAGCAATTCCCAAATTCCCCACCTGTTGCTCCCCCTCTCATCGGGGAGAGGGGGTTGGGGGGTGAGGGGGGAAACGCGGCAAGCCCGCCGTGAATGATAATGGATTCTGCGGATTGATCGATATCTGCCAAATCTGCGCAATCCGCGGTTTCAATCGACACGCTCTCGCGGGTATCCTCCGCGCGGGGGTGCCGTCGGATGCAAAGGACGATGCTGGGGGATTCCGGCCTGGACGTGCCGGTGTTTTGCGTGGGAACCGCGCAACTGGGGCAGGTCCCGCGGGAGGAGGCGGTGCAGATTCTCCGCCGCGCGTATGAGCTGGGCGCGACGTGGTGGGACACCGCGGATTCCTACGGGACGGAGCCGCTGGTCGGGGAAGCGCTGGCGCACGTGGAGCGGCGGCTGATGACCATCAGCACGAAAATCTCCGCCGGCGAATATTACGACGCGAAGAGCGCGGTGGTGCAGGCGCGGGAACGGCTCGGCGTGCGGGACATCGACATCATGTTCCTGCATTACGTGCAAAACCGGGAGGATTTCGCGGCGCGGCGCGGGTGCCTGAATGTCCTCCGCGACCTGCGGGCCAACGCCGGCATCCACGCCATCGGCCTCTCCAGCCACAACTCCGAAGCCATCCGGCTGGCCGCAGACGAGCCCGACATCGATGTGGTAATGGCGCCGTGGAATGCCTTCGGCCGCATGCCCGACCAGCAGGGCTCCATGCATGAGATGGAGGAAGCCATCCGCGCCTGCTATGCCGCCGGCAAAGGCGTGGTGCTGATGAAAATCCTCGACGACGGCAGCCTGCGCCCCAACCTGGACGAAGCCATCGAAGCCGCCGCGAAGTTCAAGAAGAAACACGCCCTCAACATCGGAGTGCAATCGGTCCTCGAGCTGGAAACCGACATCCGCCTGGCGCTGGGCGAACCCGTCGATGCGAGCATCCTGCGCTACCTGAAAACGGGATATTCCGATGGGCGGAAGGCCGCCTGAGCCTTACCGCGGTTCAATTTTGGATTTTGGATTTTGGATTGGTTTTCCAACTTCGGCACCCGGTAACTTGGACGGCATAAAGAAGTAAACGGATGCCGGTGCTGAAGGAGGAGGAGGCGAAGCGCATCGCCGGCGAGATGGTCGCCCGCATCGTCATCGCCGCCGAGCAGTGGGATGAAGCGACCGGCGCCTACACCATCGTCGGCGTCATGCCCCTCTACGGCCAGCACAGCCCGACCTACCTGGGCGCGAAGGCGATGACCTCCTTCACGCCGATCGACCTGAAGGACGATATGATCGGACGTGTAGGACATATCGGACGGCCCACACCCCCACACTCCGTTCCCCGAATTTCAATCTTTCGGCGGCCAGTCCTTCACGTATTGTATCGTGATCACTTCATCCGCAGCGGCGACCGGCTTCCTTCACTTGCGCTATCGCCCTCCATCTCCCTACCTCTGGCACAACGCCGGTCGTTGCCTCCCGACGCGCAGGCTCAGTGCTGGGCGGCTGGCTAGGCCTTACCCAGACCGGATTCGCACCGGCAAGAATCGCCAAGCTTGGCCTTGGCGCACACTGTACCATTTCCCTATTTTCTGTCCCCTGTTTTGTCTTAGTGTATCTTTTGCGCTTGCTCGTCTATCCATCCTCGCAATTTCATCAGTATAGTATCTTGCATGTCATACTCGAATGTACGGTCATCAATTCCCGGACTGAAATTCCAGAGCATTGCTCCAATTCCTCCGCTTTCCCAGACTCCGCTCAAATACTCTCTAACGCCGATATTGGTATCATTCGTCGGAAATTCTTCGAGCATCCACCGTTTTCCGGCTGGTAATTTCGAAAGATACTTGTCGAAAGCATGTAATGGTGCACCGTTTTCATCCATCCAGGGATAATGGTGAAGTGCATAATAATCCACATCGACATCATTGAGCAGTGGGATAAACTTACAGGAGATGCCGACCGTTATAAACTTGTCGGGTGCATGAAGACGAATTACAGCGACGCAAGCGTTCAGAAATTCATGCATTGCCTTGCCTGGTATCGGGGATAGTGCTTTTGTTGTCATATCAGTAACACTTTCATAATCCCCATTATCGTTTATTTTACTGACGATCCATTCGGGCTCGTTAATAATATCAAACCCGAAGAAGGCCGGATGATTGCCAAATTCTCGTAAAAATGGAACGAGAAATTTTTCCAGGAAGGAATTTCGGATAGTTTTATCAATGATTATTTTACTTCTTCCTCTTAACCAGACACGATCAATGCATTCCGGCTTGCCGGCAATTAAGAAATCAAAAAGTACAAATTCCACCTTAATGTTGGCTTTCATTGCCATTTCCAACAGCAGTCGCACATCATTTTTAAATATTGCATTATACCCGGTGACGTTCCCTTCTTGATCAAACATGGTTCGACCATCATCTAACAAACCTACCCGTATCAGACGGATTCCTGTTCGCTGCATCTGCTGTAAATGTGCTCTCACGAAATTTTGATGCTTTGATACTCCATTGCCGCCGGGGAACCAAAGTGTGGATCCGAAATTCTGGCCATATTCGAGCATTCGCCAATTTGCACCGATCAGAAACATCCGCTTACCATTATCGAATTCGCGTTTTTCCAAGTCTTTCATATTTTGTGGTATAAACGTTAATCGTGGCATAGAAGTCGGCAATGGTGGAGGGGGTGTGAGCAAAAAATTTGGAGTGATCTCCACCTTTGTAATATAGAGTGGTCCATTATAACGTAAAGCGGACCCATCACCGATGGCAAATTTTACACCGATAACGCGAACTTTTTCCGGATTAAATTTCGGGTCGGTATACCCCATCGATATTTGTTTTTTCGATGGAGAAAGAATCGCCTCATACTTGCTGCCTCTCGTGACATTGAGCCACGCACCATATTGCGATTTCCACTCGTCATCTTTTACGAAAACCTGTATTCCGTTGGGCCTTCGTTCGGTACCGGCGAAGCCCGCCGGCACGTCGACTTGCACGGCGATCTTTGTTTTCCGCAGATCAAATGGGGTGCTACCCTCGAGTCCCGGAGTATAGCGTAAATCGATGAATACCTCTCCTTTGCTATACTGCTGATCTTCGCCGATCAAATGGGCGTCCAATACGAGACGATTTTCTTTGCCGGTTTTGTCGATTTTCACGGAAGTGATGCCACGGCTATCCTGATAATCCTGCGTTTGCCAATCGACGGCGTCACTCAGCGCTTGAAATGAAGGCGAGAGTTTATCTTCACCGCAGCAACCCGGAGCCATCGAGATCAGACAAAACAACAGGATCGTATAAATCGATACTGGTAAGCGATAGCTATACATACACTCTCCTTCCATTGCATAATGAAGTCCGGCAATATCAAGCAATATTGTCAGAATGATGAATCATATTTAACGATAATCATATCACCAGTTGAAACTCCATACTTCTTCTTTAAAGATGCTTCTGTATAATGATATTTAACTTTTCCCGCATATGCTTCGATTGGATGCAAATCAGCATTGAGGATTTGATTCACGTGCTGGATATGACCTTTGTCGTCAACAACAATTGTTTTATCTACAGGTAATTCTAAGAGGAAGCCATACCGGTTTCCCTTCAATGTCCCAGATTTAGTTGTTTTTATTATCGGATCATAAGACTTAGTAAATATCTCACTTATTGAACCGTCTTTATTAATGATGACATCCTTTTTTATTTTTCGCACATCAATGGTGGTTTTAACTGGATCGATATACAATTGTCCTATCCAATTCTCACCAGCCCACTGCCATTGATATTCCCCATAAGGCTTCTTATTAGTGATGATTAGATAATACGCACACGCAGGTAATAATAGTGCTATAAAACTTATAGAAGGCAGTATATATTTCCTCCAACCCTTAAAGGATTTCTGTCGTGCTATCATGAATAGCGTGATACCCAGTGAAGCAAAACCGATTGCTACTCCAATAATAGTCAGAATATCAAACGTCATCATGTGATAATCCATGATGCACTCCCCTTTCAATTATTTTCTTTCGGCAGCGTAAAGGATATGTTCAAGCCGGCACGTATATCGTACCTTGGAGTACCTGGTGAAGGCATCTCCTTGAAATAGGCAACCACGTAGACTGCTTCGGCGTAAAGCCTGTATAAGATATCGGATTCCGACGATTGCGAGCTCCAATCAGGCATGATGCGTAGCCCGATGCCCACTTTTACATTGTTCTGCCAGTAATATTTTTTATCGCTGTATCCGAACTCACCGATCAGATACGACATTAATGGTGTCTCGCCGCTGCTGTCAGTATGTTTCAGGCCGGTTCGTCCGATTGAGCTGAATCTGATGACATTCAAATCATCAGCAGCAAAATCCGTTTTCCGCCAGGTAAGGTCAATCCAAAGATCGCCCCAATTCCGACCA
>Ga0315284_10002456_pt1 | contig 26507 bp, 40 predicted proteins | sample YL17G09_16_MG_FD_203696 | JGI IMG/M metagenome (GOLD analysis project Ga0315284, IMG submission 203696) | Sediment microbial communities from Yellowstone Lake, YNP, Wyoming, USA - YL17G09_16 | ecosystem: Environmental > Aquatic > Freshwater > Lake > Sediment | place: USA: Wyoming | collected...
AAGCGTGCAACGGCAAGAGTATTAAAAGGATAAGATGCAGAATTGAGAAGCTAAAGGCTCTTGTAGCGCGTTCCTGTGACATAGAGTTCGAAGGAATACCGATATTCCGTTAAGGGGACTATATGGACGAACAATGTGAGCACGATTGGTTCAATCGGTCGAGCAACCGGCAAGGTAAGAACCAGAAGTGCTTAAAATGCGGTGAGGAGAGGACAATCTCCCTCACGGTAGACGAACTGCTCCAACTCCAACGAGATAACCTCGAACGGTGCCCGAAATGCGGATGGCCCACTTGGTGGAAACTGGTATCTGGTGGACTACGGTGCGGCAAGTGCGGGAAAATCACCGAGTACGACGAGGCGAGGATAGCCATCGGAAAGCTAGTCACATCGAGAATGGAATACGACCGCAAGCATCCAGAATGTAAGTCAGTTTAGGAGGCGAAGAAGAAATATGAACATAAATATAGAATATAATGCCGACATCACAGTGTGGTTGTGTCCTGGATACGGCTCTTCACAGAACGGCACAATCGCTATAAATTTGGCATCGCCCTTCTGGAAGAGCGTACCGATAGACGAACTACCAGACACCGTGGTTGAAATAGTATGTCACGAGGAGATTGAATTGCTCGCCGCGATAGAAACCCTTCAGCCCAGCGCGCACCCTATAGCAGTAAAAGCGATGGCATATGTAGGAAAGAACACGACATCACTAGTTAGATTCCTCGCAGAGTCGGGTATACTAAACCGAATCGCACAAGGAGTCTGGCTAAGGTCGTCGTGTGGGGAACAAAAGTCCTAAATGTATGGAGATGGGAAAATGTCTGTTAGGAAATATATCGATGAAAATGTGGTGTTGTCGGGTATCGGATTTCCAGTTGTAATCATGATGTCCATACTACTCGGTGTCCTGATATGGATGAAGTTGTCTGGATATTGAGGGGGTTAAAGATGGCACCAGGAAAGATGAGACATTGCCACGACTGCGGCCAGCCAATGAGGGTACGGCCGGGTGTAGTGCGCCCTCTGTGTAGGGGATGCCGGAAGAAGCACCATCCAGCCAAAAAAACGAGCGTAATAGTTTCAATATATAAGAAAATGGAGCGGTGAGATACATGAACTACCCGAGAGACAAGAAGATGTATTGGGAAGTCTTTAATGAACACATCATAGAGCCCGATGGCGAGCACGCCTTCATATATCGTCGGCCTGGGACGGGCATATACAGGTGCTATCTGTACTTCAAGCACGGACACATCATAATATTCGGCGATGTCGGGCCCTTCGTGTTCAAAATAGACGACCCCGACTCGTTCGAGTGGGCATCCGTTGGCCTTGAGAGCGAGTCATATGTGATGTCGAAGCTGCGTGGCCTTGCAAGGTCCTATGATGGCAATGCGACATTCGAGCATCTGAAGGCGCACCTCACGGAGGACAAAGATGCCGAGGGGCTCCGGTCCCTTGAGGAGTCCAAGGACGACTTCGAGAATGAGCAGGACGCCTACCGGATAGCACAGGAGCTGGGGTTCGATTACGACAGCATAGTGTGCACTTGGGACGCCAACTATGATGCACAGTGGGCGTACTGGATACTGAGGACATTCATGGATAAAGTCAAAGCGCCAGCAAAGGAGTGATTCATATGGGAGATATTGACAAAATAGAGAACATGAAGGATATCGACGAGCGAGTGAAGGCCATAATAGACGAGGCTATCGAGCTGCTCGGGGACCATCTCAAGGTTGACGATGGCCTCAGGGCGTGCCCGATGTGCCACAAGGAGTTCGACCCCGTCGAGATAGGCATCGATGTCAGAACGCTGCCTCCGAATATCTCGGAGCACCTCTACAACGGCATCATGGAGGCCTTCAAGGAGGTCCTGATTAAGGCTCCCGAACCGAACAAGGACCACCAGAAGGTAATCGATACCGCCATGAGAGCAATCGGTGCCATCAAGAAGCTCCGCCTCATACTGGAGGCCTACGGGAGGTCCTTCAAGCAGGGCACCGACAACAGCGCCCTGATGTACAATGTCATCGTGGACATCAATGAGGTGGTCAAGAGGCCTTTGGAGGGATAGCATGGCGAACCGGAGAACCTCCAGGTCATTGACCTTCGATGCCGACACCTTCAAGGAAATCGAGGACTGCATGAAGGGCTTGGGCTTCGACCCGAATGGGTGGGGCGAGGAATCCCGATATGTCGAGGACGCCGTCAAGCTGAAGAATGCGCTCGTCAAGGCCGGCAAGTGGGTTCCATTCGAGGAAGTTGACATCGAGCACACGGTAATCAAGTCCAAGAGGGTACCGAGAGGAATTAAATGAAGAGGATGAGGCGGCGGTCTGGCTACCTGATGGAGCGGCAACGAAGGATGGCGGAGCGTCTCAAGCAGAAAGAGAAGAAGGGGAAGTGAGCACATGATTACAGATAAGATGGTCGATAAGAACGTCGTCGAACGGGGTGTGGCGTATTTCAGGCTCGGCGAGAACTTCGGACAGATGATTACCGACTTGGTACGGGAGAGGGCCTGGCAGGAGTGCCAGCGTGATGCGGCAATCCTGATACTCGTTGAGAACATGGATATGGCTCCGGACCTCGCTCGCGAGATAATCGATGGCAAGATGAAGCTCGTCACCAATAAAGATAAGGTGACCGTCCGTGCGGTTAAGGACAAATGGAAGCATCCGAACTTCGAGGGCATGGAGAAAGAAGTCGAGACCCTCATGAAAGAGGCTAGGAGTGTGCTCTATCCGGATATGCCGAGCGGGACCAGCGCACAACTAAGAATGCTGACCGACAAAGAGCAGGATGAAATGAGGGTTGCGCTCCGCGATGTAAAAGAGATGCTGAGGATGAATGTCCGGAAGGCCCTAGAGCGTGCCAAGTTCCTCGTGGAATGGATAGAGAGCGCAACCAATTACGAGAGTCGGGAGCACATTATACAGAGGATGCAAATCGAGGCCGGTGTCGGCGACTTCAAACCTGATGAAGAGGGTGGGAATGAGGAACACGACCCGCTCTCAGGCATCAAGGACGACGCAAAAGCGCGGATAGAGAACTCGGACCTCGATGATGAGGCAAAGGCCCGCATGAAGGGCCTCATAGACAGTCAGGGCAAAGAAGCCGATGTCTTCGAGGACAAGGAATTCAAGTACGATAGCGGCTGGCTCGACCGCGAGGGTCATTATTGGGGCTGTCCGATAGGGCTCCACATAGACCTTGCGGGTAAGCTGGTTGAGAAGTTTTTCCGTGTCCCTGATACTGACAACCAGAGCGCACGGAATGCCGAGCGCTTCCTTGAGGTGGAGGGTTGGATGAAATGTACGGGGCGAGTATGGTACGAGACCGAGAAGCCGCCGACGCCGTCCCAGAAGAGCACTCTCAAGAAATGGTGCGAGAAGTGGACTATGTCGAAGTATTACTCGAAGGACGGGGGATATTACTAGGGGGCGAGGAAATGAAGAAATATCTGCTGAAGAGTGTATCAACTATTGATGGGAAGGTCGAGTTGCCTGATGATGCCATAGTGGTATCCTCCAAGACTTGGATGACTAAAAGCGATGGGCGATATTACGAGGTCGTGGATATATATTATCTGGTTCCCGACCTGCCTGGCCGAATAGCTCTTGACCTGTGCACTGGTCGGAAGCCCGAATGCAAGGTCGGAGACTGCGCTACCTGTGGAGACTTGAAGACGGCTGAGGAAGAGCCCCATAAGCGGGACCCGACGCTGTATGAGATGATGGTAGAAAAGAGGTGATTCGATGGAAGAATTCTGGGCAGTAGGAAATAGAAAGTGCGTTGAGAAGATATATGCAGACGACAGCGGCCGATTGTACATATACGAGAAGCAGGAGCAGGCTGAAGTCGCTGCAATATCGCTGAAGGCCCGCCTCGGAGTGGCAGAGGTCTTCAGGATTGGAATCGGAAGCCTCACAGCCATACTCAAGAAGAGCTGAAAGGAGGGAGACACATGGTGACCCTGATAGTGAACGACGAGGAGATGAAGAAGTACAAGAGCAGAAAGTCCAAGGAAGCGGTCCTGAAGCAACTCCTTGAGGCATGGGAGACTAAGGACTACGGCCTGAACGAGGATGACAAGCAATTCCACTTTCATGCCTTCTGAGGTGAACATATGGTTCCAAGACCTGTTCCGATGGAGTTGTGGGGCAAGGACCACTGGAGCACGCTCATGTATCTGGAGTGCTGCGCCGTCGATAGGGAGGGGCGGATTGACCCTGCTAGGATGAGGTGCGATGTAGACCGGCATCCAGGCCTTTCTATTCCTGGCCCACTTGGACGCGTGAACCCTACGAAGTACCCGACCATGCTGAAGGGCATGGAACTGCTGGAGGACCACGACGACTGGGACTGCTTCATAGACGCCGAGGCTGCCGGTTTAGTGGCGTGGGACGGCACTGGCGTGAATCCCGTCGTGCGCTTCACCGAGAAAGGCCTACAGGTGACCGCCGCTCTGCGTGCTCACAAGACCAAGGGCGGGCAGTGCTCGAACTTCGTGATGGGTGAGAAGATGACCGGAAAGAAGGGTATAGATGAAATACAATGCATAGGGGAGATGGAAAGGCGCGAGTGTAAATACTGGGACCTGAGAGGACTCCCATCTAAGAAGAAGAGGAGGGGGACCTACGACATAGAGTTCAAAAACCCGACCCGCATAAGGCGAGTTGCCATCGAGGGCGACCTCAATCTGTGCAGCGTGGTGTTGCATCCGTGCCCGCCGAATGAAGACCACTTCACCATCGGGATGAACATCAGAACGAAGCAGGGCTGGGATTCCGGAAACTTCCATCCGATTCTTGCTCTGGGCATCTCGCTCGTAGGTAGGCGGAGGCAGAAGGGCAAGCGGAGCCATCCTTCAAAAGTCAAGGAGATTGTCATCCTGAAGGAGACAAGCACCAGGAAGTGAACACATGAAGCTGAAACTAATAGACGTGGGCCGTGACAAGTACAACGGCACTATGATAATACCCGACGAGACGATGAACGACCCCGAGAAGGTCGCTGAGGAGATATACCACGAGATAAAGTCCAGAGGTCTTCTCATGAGCAGGGGCGTCGAGGTCATATGGGACTGCGAGACGAAGAAGGGCACGATACACGCCGGCATGTACACCGTAGGGACGGTTGAGGTCGCCTGAGGTGATTGGATGGTGTATTTCCTTGAGGCATGCCGGAGCTGCGGATGCGTGTTCGACCCCAGTGTCTTGAATGCTCCTCTTCCACGCTGTCCGAAGTGCGATAGCTCTAAGACGAAGGGCATCGGTGTCGTTGAGGAGCAGGACCTTGATGACCTCAAGAAAGATATAATGGAAGAGTTAACCAAGAAGCGGAAGGAGAAGAAACTGGAGTGATGTGATGACCTGCCCGAAGTGCGACAGCGATAGAGTAACAGCAGCGTCCGGTAATGTGACCACTTGGTACTGCATGAACTGTGGACACTATTGGACGACCGAGGGCTCAGGCAAGAAGTACGAACCGCCTGAAACATTGCCAGAAGGAGAGAAAATCAAGCCGTTATTGTGAGGGATGAACATGGGAGATAAAGAAGAGCAGAAGCCAGATGATGTGAAAGAGGACCCGATAGCATTGGGGTTCGAGTACCTTGGAGACCTCCAAGAGAAAAGCCTCCAGGTCCAGACTGATATAAAGAAGCTGTGCGAGGAGCTGAAGAAGCTCTCCGAGAGCATTCTCAAGGCGAACGAGGCTGCGCAGGCCGCCAGCCTCAAGGTCGCACAGAACCTCAGTGAGTTCGCCGCCAACGTGAAGACCTCGTGCGACGACATGCTCGCCGGAGTACGGCTCGCAAGGGAATACTTGGAGGAGTACAAGAAGGAGAAGGCTGCCCAGGTTGCCCCTGCCCCGACGCCTCCTCCCAAGAAGAGGGGTCCCAAGCCGACCAGTCTCTCCGAGGCCGCAGAACAGCTAAAGAACGAGGAGCCGCCGGAAGACAAGAAGAAGGTATGACTCATGGGCGTAAACTGCGTCTTCCACTCGTGCAACTGGTGCGAATTCGTAAAGCATCGGTGCCACTACGCAGACTCCGAGACCGACTACCCAAGTGGAAAGCAGCGGAAGCGTCAGGCCAAGCAGCCGTGTCCATGGGCGCAACGGTATGCGGCCAGCAATCATATCGTGACGCTCTTCGATGCCGAGGAGCACGCCAAGAAGCTCCACAAGTACGGAGCGCCTGAGAAGCTCGTGAACTGCGTGAAAAACAGGCTCTGTCCTGTCTGTGTGCAGCCTATAGGACCACTGAAGGACGATAACGCCCACAAGACCTATATGCAAACCGGCCTCTGTCAAGCATGTCAGGAGAAAGAAGGAGCCGCTCCCATTCAGGAGAAACTAGATGTTGGTACTACGACTTCTGAGCAACAAAATCGAGGTCAAGAACCGCAGCCCTGAAATCGATGCCCTCATAGACCAGGCCACTAGGTTCCAGCCGAAGAACTACATGCCTACTGGACTCCTTGAGGGCGACTCTGGCGATGGCTATGCGCACCTTTACGATACGAGCCGCGGGGTTCTTCCAATAGGCTTGCTGGACCGGACTGAGAAGATGCTGAACCGGTTCGATGTCGAATATCATATCGAGGACACCAGACAGTACAGGATGTTCGAGCCGTTGGAAATCTCCTACGAGAGCAACCTTCGCGAGTATCAGATAGAGGCGCTCGTGAAGGCCATCGAAGCCAAGAGAGGCGTCATCTGCCTGCCCTGCGGTACCGGCAAGACCCTGATAGGCATCGTGCTGACTGCGGAACTTCGGACCCCGACGGTCTTCTTCGTCCATAAAAAGGAACTGATGTACCAGACCATGAAGGCCTACGAGAACGAATTTGGAAGGCCTGACCTTATCGGACAGGTCGGCGACGGCGTAGTGGACCTGAAGCCCATTACTGTCGCGATGGTGCAGTCGGCATCGAAGCTCCCCAGAGAGCTTTTTACTGAGTATGGCTTGATAATATTCGATGAGGTGCACCACGTCCCAGCAGAGTCTATATATGACATCGCCAGGTACATCGAATCCGAGTACACCGTAGGGCTCTCTGCGACGCCGATGCGTGAGGATGGAAAGGAGATGCTCATCTGGGCCGGAACGGGGCCCATAATCTATCAAGCGAGCACTTCGGACCTCATCAACCGAGGATACCTAGCGAGGCCTCACATAGATTATCTCGAAGTGAGCCCTGTACACTTGCAGCCTGGACTGACCTACGATACCATCTACAAGAGCGCTGTTGTCTTCAATGACGAACGCAACATGAAGATTGCATTGAAGGCCGTAGACCTTGCGGTGTTCGGGAAAATTTATGTGCACGTGCGCCAAATTTTACATGGGCAGCTTCTGACGGACCAAATCAATGAGCTTCTGCCACCTGAGTACGAGAGGGCTGAGTTCATCTACGGACGTGACAATCGTGAGACCAGGCAGCGGGTCATGGATGCCTTTCGGAACCAGGACCTTCGCATACTAGTGAGCACTTTGCTGGGTGAGGGCGTAGATATACCTGAGATGTACGCTCTCATATTGGCAAGTGGAGGCCTCAGCAGGATATTCGTGCAGCAGGTCTTTGGAAGGCTCCTTAGGATAGCGGAGAAGCCCGAGGTCGAGTTCTGGGACATCAAGGACCAGGCACGACACCTAGAGCGCCACTTCATAGAGCGTGTGAGGTTCTATAAGTCTGAGGATGCATTTGTATTAAGCCCAAAGATGGAAGCTATAGAAGTACCTGAGAATGGAGAAGAAGAGGAGGATTGAAAATGTTTACAGCTATGAAATGCCCTGAGTGCGGGAAGATGGCGGTCTTCCCACGCACCAAGATGATGGAAATAGATGGCGAGATGTGCGGACCCTTGACCGTAAAGTGCTCGGAGTGCGGTTGGGAGCCGTCCGATGAAGAAGTGAAGAAACAGTGGAGAGAGGAATATAGAGGACTAGAATCAGACAGCTAAGGGGGGATTACATGGGGAAGGAGAAGAAGGTGACCGCAATAACCTTTTTCAGGCATGAGTGCCTGGACAAGGAGGAGCTATTGAGGTTTACCGAACGGATGTTGTGCATAATAAAGGAAATGAAGCTGAATGGCGCAAAGGAGTGTATAATAAAGAAAGGCGAACCGGCACCGATGGAATTGTGGCTACATGATTTCCAGAACAAGGAAACGCCCATGCAGCCATTCCGGAAATACTATACCATCGAGCATGACGATGGGTCCGTGAGGATTGTGCTGATGCTGGACGATGTGCAGGCGCAGGAGACCCCTATGCCAATTATAGAGCCGCCGAGAGTCGAGATGTACGGGTGACAATATGAGCACATATTGGTTTTTTTACTGCCCCAAATGCAAGACCCGTTGTGAGCAGGAGTTTAACCATGGCGATAGTGCGCTTTTGCAACTGCTCTCTAATGCCGCATTGATAAAGGATTTGCAGGCCAAACTAGACCGTGTGGACCTCGATATCAGAGTTCAGGGGGACAATTCCTACGAGACCGTACAATTCCTCAAAGACCACGAGGACCATGAGGTCATAGTGATGAACGAATACGGAGAGTATTACAAGGATGGTGTGCTACATGAAAAATAAGGATGAGACAGACGACTCCGAGGGGCTGAGCGGGCTCCCTACGGTGAAATATGTGTGCGACAAATGCGGGGATACCTCTGAGTTCACCATGATAACCGGCTATCCTTTGGGATGGCTACCCTGCAAGTGCGGCGGCAAGAGGATGCTTAGGAAGTGATACTATGGAAATGAATGCAATATATTGCGGACATGCACGAGATGTGCTGATGCATCAGATTGGAACGGAAAGTGTAGACCTTATCTACCTTGACCCCCCATTCTTTTCCGAAAAGAATTACGAATTGGTCTGGGGAAACGGGTATGAGCTAAAGGCCTACGAGGACCGATGGCTGGGCGGCATCGAGAACTACATAGCTTGGATGGAGCCGATACTCCGAGAGTGTCATAGGGTTCTGAAGAAGACTGGCTCCATATATTTACAATGTGACTGGCATGCCGATGCCCACCTAAGGCTCCTGCTGGACAAAATCTTCGCGGAGTCGAACAAGAAGAACTTCCTCAATGCAATTGTGTGGTGGTATCATGACCCCGCCGGGACCGTCAAGAACCGCTTCAAGAAGAAGCACGATACCATACTGTTCTACGCCAAGGACTACCCAAACCAGGTCTTCAACTGCGATGATGTCCGGACGCCTTACAAGCAGGGCACCATAGAGCAGGGCGAGAAGGGCTACATATCGTTCGGCCGGCCGGTCGAGACGCATCCCAAGGGCAAGGTCCGCGAGGATGTCTGGGAGATACCGTTCATAAACTCCCAGTCCAAGGAGCGGCTAGGATACCCGACACAGAAGCCCGAGGCCCTTCTTGAGGTCATCATCAAGGCCTCTTCCATCGAGGGAGCTGTGGTGCTGGACCCGATGTCTGGTGGAGGCACTACCGCTGCGGTGGCTCAGAAGCTCGGAAGGCAATGGATAGCAATCGATGTCTCGCCCCTAGCATGTCAGATGACGGAGCGCCGGCTCAGGAAGCTCGGCGTGAGCCCTAGGCTCATAGGTATGCCGATGAGCATCAAGTCCCTGCGCGCACTAGAGCCGTTCGTCTTCCAATCGTGGGTCATAGAGAAGCTCTACGGGCATCCCTCGCCCAAGAAGGTTGGCGACAAGGGCATCGATGGATTCCTACCCGATGGAAGGCCATTGCAGGTCAAACGGTCTGACGGCGTCGGCCGCAACGTTGTGGACAACTTCGAGACCGCCATAGATAGGATGGGGAAGAAGGAGGGCATGATAGTTGCCTTCTCGTTCGGCAAGGGAGCACATGAGGAGGTCGCTAGGATAAAGAACTCGAAGAGCGTCAATGTGGAACTCAAGACCGTCGAGCAGATTCTTGAGGACATGGGCGCTCACGACGAGGAGTTAGAGGCGCTAGAGTGGGCCGATAAGCATGAAGAAGAGTAGAATCCCGCCCGCCGAGAAAGGAAAGTGGCATACGAGCAAGTGGTACAGGGAGCACTTCGGCGTTGACCCGTTGAAGCTTGGACTGCCCTGCAAGACCGTCAGGAACCCTGTCTTCAGCTCAATGGCCTCGATGAAGCTTTGGCTGGAGTCCGCTGTAGAGCCGCACAAGGACCAGAAGGGCATCGAGAAGTTCAAGAAACGCCAGGAAGCGGGCAAGAAGGCCTTCACTACAAGGCGCACGAAGCTCATCGAGTTCTTCAAGGACACTCAAGGTCGGTGCCCTAGGGTCGGCGAGATAACCAAACGCCTCTGGGAGATTGGTAATGAAATCAATGCCATCCATGGAGAGAAGGAGAGATGCCGGAACTCAGACCCCGAATATGATAGAAGTGAATACTTCGACATGGGCTTCGAGCACTGCGATAAATGCATGAAGGGGTCCGGCAAACAGGAGGAGCTTCGGGACGAGCGGCGGCGTCTCTTCGAGGAGCTTGAAATACTCTGCAAGGCCGACAAGAAGACCATCCAGCTCGCTAGAAAGTACCTTCGAGAGGACAAGGGCCAGAAAGAGGATGAGAAGATTGGAGAAAAAGAGGTTGAGCCGCAGAGAATTATTGACGATTGGGGATGATTAGATGGTGAAGATACCGGCATACGAGGGCGGACCCATGATAGAGAGTGACTTGACAAAAGACCAGCTCGTTGAACTCCTGAAGCCGCTGATGAAGGAATACGAGGAAATCCTAAAGAGATGGGATTTGTTCTACGTCCTAAAAGATGGCAGGGAAATCCCCACGAATAAGGAAACTGGAGAGCACCTCCTTGAGTTGAACTCTATAAATGAGCTTGACCCCGATAACCGTCAAAAAGCCATAGACCGCGGTATCACGGACCCATTGCCTGCTGGCTCGAAGCTTTATAGAAATATAATGATTGATGAATATAATAAGATTAAGGCTGTACTGAGGTCAGACCCCAGCGTGGTCCTGACCTCTGAGGGCGAGCATCTGCATCAGAAAATAAGAAAGGCCGTCCGGTACTATGAGATTGAACATGGGGCATGAACGATGACGGAACCCGAGCCACTCCGCGAATACCAGCGACAGGGTGTGCTTTTCCTAGCGAGGAATCCGAGGGCGCTTCTTTGTGACGAGCCTGGTTTGGGCAAGACTCGACAATATATCGAGGCCGCCAAGGTGAGAGGCTACAAGACCCTGGTGGTCTGCCCCCGAACCCTAACATATGAGTGGAAGAACGAGATAGCCAAGTGGTCCGAACTCAAGTCAGTCGTCATAGACGGCTGGCCAATCCAACGAAGGCTCCTGTGCCTCCTGAAGGCCGACATCTACATCGTGAGCTACGATATCGCCATCAGGGACTTCGAACACATCAATAAGCTCCAGTTCGACTGCGTGGTCCTGGATGAGGCTCAGCGCATCAAGAACTGCAAGACACTGACAGCGAAGACCGTCAAGCTCCTCAGACCCACGAAGTACCGATATGTCATTACCGCAACCCCATTAGAGAACCGAATAGACGACCTTTACAGCTTGATAGAGTTCGTCGCTGGGGATACCTTCAAAAACCTCCAGACGGGCCTGTTGACCAACAAGGGGAGCTATTCCGGCTACTATAATGAGGCCTGGGGGAACGGCTCGAAGCGCCTGAAGAAGATGATAAAGCGTTGCGACCCCGCCACCATCCATAACCTCCTGAGCCGCTTCATGCTACGCCGTCGCAAGGTGGACGTGGACATTGAGCTGCCTCCGAAGACGAATATCAGCATCGAGACTCCCCTCACACCGGAACAAGCAGCTATGTATGCGCTCGCTCGCGATAGGTTCCTCCTCATGGTGGGTGATGAAAAGGTCCCGATAGTCTCGGTCCTGGCGCAGCTCACCTACCTGCGTGAAATCTGCAACTCCTCTGCTCTAGTGAACCCCACGTCCCATTACTCCTCCAAGCTAGAGGAGCTGGTCCCAAGAGTGAAAGAGGCCGTGCTAACAGGGAACAAGGTCATCGTTTTCTCGGAGTTCAAACGGTTCTGCGATATCATCGTGGCTGCGCTACGGAAGGAGGGGTTAGGGGTCTCTTATCTCCACGGCCAGGAAAAGGACATAGCAGGCCAGAAAGAGGCGTTCTGGGGCGATAATCAGGTGCTGGTGGCGACCAAGACCGGGTACGAGGGGCACAATCTACAATGCGCTTCTTACATCTATGAGATGGAGTCACACTGGAATCCCGCCCGTCTCAAGCAGAGACGGGACCGGGCCCATCGACTCGGGCAGACAAAGCCGGTCTTCATTTATTCGTTCTTGACCCCGGGTACGGTCGAGGAGCACATCATGGCCACAATCCATGACAAGGAAGAGCTGTTCACGAACGTCATCGACCGGCCCGAGTACAGGCAGTGGTTGAGGGGCATTGTGGACCCGAAGGAGGAGCATGCCTAAATTCGGCTACATTTCAGGGAGCCGCATAGGGCTCAAGATACACATATTCACCGAGGTAGGGGAGCCCACGGGTCCAGACCAGAGAGACTACATGGATGGTGGCAGACTCGATTACGAAGTCGAGTACGCCATCACCCTTTGTAAAAAGAGAAATGTCGGCTGGAAGGCCCTTGTCGTCAGGTTAGAGATTGAGGACCCGCCTCAATGGTACCTCTGTAAGGATTGCCTTAAAAGATTGAGGAAGGGGTGACTTTATGTCTTTCAAGGAATTCAAGTTCGATATAGGGTCCCATTCATTGGATATGCACCCCATATTCAGGTTGCTCTTTGGGGAGAAAACACCCTCCCCGTTCCTCGGACATTTTACCGAGCCGGATGAAATCAACATAAACACTGCCTCTCCGTTCTGGAAGATGTACGAGCGCGATGGATATGATATCCAAAGCGTCCTCTTGGAGGTCATATGCCATGAAGAGCTTGAATTACTAATTCATGATGCTGAATTCTCGCCATATGGAGTTCATGACCTGATATACAAGGCGCTTTCCCATGTAGGAATCCAGTATATAACTACGAAGCCTGATGTGGTTGCAGGTAAGAAGCTCCAGAAAAGAATCTTCGAGGAGTTTGCCTCTATATTATACGAGCATGCAGCCGTATGTAGGAGATAGTGTTAATAACGAGGGAGCCAATCCAGTGGAGGTGAGATAGTGCCCGAGATAGCCGAGATTATTGAAAATATTAGAACGGTCTTCAACAACCGCTCTGCGAAGGACCAAATATTCAGGGATAGTCTGTCGGGATTTGAGAAAACGATTGCCTTTACACTCAAGGACAACGACAGCTACTGGTTCCAGATTTCCAAGGGCATCGTGCCTTCAATCAACAAGGGAATACCACTGCGCTCCGACATCAAGCTCATCTCCAACACCGAGAGCCTTCTGGCGATTCTCAGCGGCGCTCTCGACCCCATGAAGGCCATGATGACGGGGAAGCTGAAGATAAGCGGGTCTATTCAGGACGTTGTCTGGTTGAAGAAATTCTTAGAGAAAAATAGGGAGCCGATAGCTTCCCTTCTCAAGTAACTTTTATTACTATATTACCTGATTGTGGCGCTGTCCTGCGGTAATATAGTAATATGCCACCGAGAGAGCGACGAGCGATTCCGCGGGGCAAATCAACCTGGGCAATCGCTCCTGGACTACGGGACCGCCGGCACCGCCATGCCTGCCAACTGAGCCGTGTTGCCCTTCTCATCGGTCACATTGACCTCGACACGCACACGGGCCACATCTCCGACCTGCTGCGGCTGTCCTGGGTCCGCCGATACTGGCGGCGTCGCCATCTTGAACTTGATTTCCTTGGCACCGCCAGGCTGAAGGACCACGACCTGCTGGTAGACCAACGGGTACATACCGCGTTCGTATTGGCAAGGGAAATTCCCGCCCGTCGAGACTATGTAGCAGGGACGCTGGTTGACCTGCACATTGAGGACCTTGACCTCGTTCGATTTATTGTAGATATAAAAGCTGACCTCGCTCTCTGGCTCCAGCCACCCTTGCTGGGTGTATGGGTTGGTTATTTTCAAATATCCGAATGTTACCTGTGGAATTCCAGAAGTTCTTAGGGAGGGATTGTAGATTTCCGCAGTTGATTCCTCGCTGTAGATTGGCGCATGATACTGACCACCTGAAAGGAGCGATGCTAAAACGTTATGAGGCGAGAAGACATTGAGGGCGTCGCCGACCTGGAGCAATGGAATTACTATTGGTGGTACTGCCATATAATCATCTCCTCATCGTCGTTGGAGAGTTTGGCGGGCTTATCTGAGTATATGTGAAATATACCACCGGATTACCGCCCTTTCCGAGGAGCCAGTCTTGTTGAAATTTGAAAAAGTCAAACATAACAACAGGGTCTACACCTCTTGTTGTACCTTTAAGCAGATTCTCGTCTAGGAAATAGAGCGTCTGCTTGGCTATGGCGTTCCCGTTTGCGTCATAGAAACCCCACCGGAATGTAGCGTCATAGGCCATCTTTATGGCCCAAGGCCGTCCATTGGGGTCCTTCATTATAATCGTCATGCTGTTGAGGTATGTCGGCAGGACCGCTGGAATCGGCCTCCCGACCTGTGGATTATTCATGTTGACGAAGTACATAGGGTCCAATGGGTGGTCTTTGATTGTCCCATATGATGGTGTGCCAGCACGTTGCTGGATTTGGACTACCTGTCGGGGTCTGTATTGCCCGCCGGTCATTAGTGAGGCGAGTATATTGTGCGGCGCAATTGCATTGAAAGCGTCTCCTATCTGAAGCAACGGTATGATGGGCTGTGGGACAGACATAGTGAGCACCTCACACCTTTTGGATAAGTCTCTTGACCTGTTCCGACATATTCCCGCACTCCGAGGCCGCAAGCTCCAGCATCCGCCTCAAGAACTTCTCGTGCTTGGCCTCGTCGCTTATTATTGTCTGGATGGCATAACTCGCCAGGGTCCCTTCATTGCACTTTCCTTCACAGAGAACCGTCTTGGACTTGCTGGCAAGTGCCGCGTACTCCGATTGTGCCTTGTGTTCATCATCTATAGCGGCCACAAGCATATGGACGAACTGCTCACACTCATACTCTCTGGACCCAGTCATATTTACACCCCTCAATCTAGCTCCTCAACCAACTTTACCAATAGTGAAAGGTCAACGGTCTCGCATTCCGGCTTGAGGCTCTTGCCCTCGCAGACCGGCTTCCTGGCCATAATGTCCGGCATTATTTCCTCATAGCCGAACGATGAATAGAACTTCTTGAGGACCTCAAGCTGCCGGTCGTATTCTTCCTCGCCAATCTCTTCTCTTCCGACTATGCCGAACGGCACCGGTTCGAGCGTCGAGTGCAGACAGTTCTTGTCCTGAGTGTTGATGAACTCGCGCATCAGGTACGCTCCGTAGCCCTTGCCTATGAAGTCCGGTCTGACGGCCAGCATGCTGATATGCATATCGCAGGCGTTGCGGGCGTAGAAGACGTGTCCGACCTCCTCGCCGTGCTTGTCCTTGGCCCGAATCTCTCCTAGTATCAGGTCCTTCCTCTGCGGCATCTCAAGGTGGGAGAATATCAAGGGCGTTGGGTCGTCCACCCTAGCCATGTCGAACTTCTTCTGGTCGGACATCCACTCCTTGGCGTCCTTAGTGAGCACTTCGAGCGTTTTCTCGTCGTGGAGCCGCTCGGATAACGGCCTCTTGGAATGTTCCTTGCGGGCGTCACCGTTTGTCATATTCCTCTCTCGCACTTCAACAACCCTTCGATTATGCACTCGTTCCTGCCCTCGCAGGCTTCGAACAGTTCTTTGAGGTCTGAATATTTCAGGATACAGATGACTCGCTCTGGAGACACTTCAGAATTGCACACCACTTCGGGCTCTTCGAACTTGCGTCTATTCCCGTCTGCCGAAGAATAATCCTCTAAGGACATTACGCGCTCTAAATATCTCGCCTTCGCTTTCTCTCCAGGCCCTTCGAGGTGCAAATCTCCCACCTTACAACCCAACCCGCTCAAGTCCACGGCTACCCCAACTTCGCTATCTAGTTCTACGCCTCTCATCCTTGCGTTCTGTGGCCAATATTTAATATTCTCGTCTACACCATTCGGCGGATAAGCAAACGTGCTGCACGTTGTACCTACTGGGTGGTCTGAATAATCATGGCACTTTAGGCCCTCCTCCTTTATTCTCTTTGTGTTCTCGATTGATGTTACATGGATTCCTATTTGTTTCATTACCAGTCCCCCTGCAATTTGCCTTCACACTGCTTCCTGAGCCTGTCTTTCTCCCGCTTCGTCCGGCAGACTGGCATCCGGGTCATCTTGGTGTTCCCTATGTGTGGCTCGAACCCAAAAGAGCCATACAGCTCCTTCAGAACACCCGTCTGCTTTAGTTCGGCTTCCCTGCTCGGGATTGGCTCGCCTGCAAATGGGTGAGCCTCCAGCGTAGCTGGAATACAGAGTTTGTCCTGCTGGTTTATGACCTCTCTGAGCATGAACGCTGCGTACCCCTTACCTCGGAACTCCGGCTTGACATGAACCAGCTCGATATGGAAATCGCAAGGGGTCCAAGTGTACCCTATGTGGCCCACATACTCCCCGTGCTCATCGAACGCCTCGACCTTCCCATCTACCCATCCTCGCTGGGAGAAATATTCTTCCTTATTGAAAGTCAACGGCGACTTGCCATCCACCCCAGAAAGGTCCAGCTCCCTTGGATTAGCAAGCCACCCCTGGAAACCCGATGCCAATGGTTCGGTTGACGCCTCGTCCTCAATCCGCTCCGACAGCGGCCTCGATGAGTGGATTTGTCTGGCCTCGCCGTTGCTCATTACCAGTTCCCCTTGAGCGCCCTGCGTCTCTGGCGCTCCACTTCTACATCCGATAGCGGCCTTCTTGGGCCTCCGCGCTCGTCGTCACATGGGGCCCCGCAGTCACCGGGGTCCACCCGCCTTCTCGCCTTTCTGAATACGTCTCGGTCGTCCATCCTAGCCACCTCTCGCCTTCAATGTCACTGTCTGTCCCTTGCTGAGATTGTCGAATTTGATTCCGAACTCCTTATCGAGCACATTGTATAGCTCGTCATAGACGGCCTCAATCTCGGCGTCGCAATCATCGTGATTTTGCATAGCGCAATTGTATGCTGTTCCGCGTATTCTTACCTTTCTTTGGGTGTCGGCAGCAATCGCGTTGAACAACCTTGTGAAGTCCTCGTTCTCCACGTTCTCGTATGCATTGTTTTTGGTGGGCTTGACCATTATGAAATTGTCTTTGTTTCCGAATATCACTTCTGCGACTGCCGTTGGGCATTTGAAGAAATGTACAAGGTCTTTTGTGCTCGGTTTTGTCTTAAGGTTCCATGTCCTCCCTGGATGCGTATGCGTAATGATAGTTGGGATTCCTGATTTGAGCGGGCAGGCGCTGTTTCTCTCTCCTTCTATCACGTGTATCTCCTGCTTCGAGTCCGCCAGTATATAGCCGGCGAACTCGACATCAGCCTGCTGGAGTAGATTGAGGGCGTCAATGATGTTCTTCGAGAGCCTGATGTCCTTGTCTTGACCGCGTTCCTTCCATTCTTCATAGATAGTCTCTTGCCTTCTGACTATGGAAGAGACAACCTCGTTCCTTTCCAGCTCCAACACGCTGTCGCCTGTAGCTGCGCTGATGGTCTTTAGGACCTTCTCTTTCACGGATTCGCCTGGTCCCACGATGAACGGGAGACTGCGCTGTTCGTTGTCCCTGCCAAATGCCACTACCCCTTTATAGGAGCCTGCCTTCGGCTCCCAGACGAACGGCTTTATCTTCTCCTTCAGTCTCTTGACCTCAGCTTCGGTTTCCGTTACCATAGTTCACCTTAAGCTCCGCTCCTCTTCTTCCGTGCACAGGAACCTGTCCGGTGCCTCGGTCTCGGTCTTTCTGATGTAGTCGTTCAGGTCCCTAAGCATTACGCCTTCTTCCCTGAGCTGCTTGTCCATTGTCTCAAGCATCGAGAGTTCCGATTTGAGCCCGCCGGCCGACCTAGTTGCGGAAAGCCTGTCCGCGGTCTCCCTAGTGCGGCGCTCGTTGGCTATCAGGTGCTCGTTGATTGCGACCTTTATGGTATCCCACTCGTCCGGCAAGAAGCATATGTCCCTGACCTGCTGCTCCTTGACGACCTTCTTCATCACGCTCTTGAGTTCCTTTCTCGTCTCTGTAAGCTCCGCTCCGAGCTTCTGCGCGATTTCCTTCTCCTTCGAGGGCGCAGCCGTCTTGGTGGCGGCCTGTATTTGCGCTTCGAGTTCCTTCAGCTCCGCTTCCTTCTTCTTCAGCTCGCTGCTGACCCTACCGCGCTTGGTCTCTACCTTGAGGGCCTCTCCGGGCGGCAGCTTCATCGCCACTATAGCTTCCGCCTTGACCTCCTCGACCTCTTCCCCGAGTGCGGTGAGCTTGGCGTCGCAAGCCTCCTTCTCGGCCTGGAGCTTCTTGAGCTTCTCCAGTGCCCCCTTTGAGACATTGTATGACTTGAGAGCCTCCTCGGTCTTCCTCTCGACCTCTGCCACGAGCGTATCGACCATCTTGAGGGCTTCCGTAAGTTGCTCGCTTGGCCCCTTTCCGACCTCCTGGATGATTGGCTGCAAGACCTTAGGCTCTATGAACTGCAACGCAGCGCCCTGGATGACTTTAGCCTTCTTGAGCGCACAGGTGGTGACGTGCTGCTTCTGGCCTGAAACATCTTCGAGTTTCCTCGGGCCCTTGAAGATGAACACCTGTAGGTCCTTGTCGGTCTCCTCGATGCGGTACCGCTTCTCTCCGCTGTGGACGCTCCAGGTCTTCTCATCTATCATCTCGACCTCTGCGTCCTCCGCCAACGGAACCTTCTGCTCCCCGAAGAGCTGCGCAATCGAGGCATCGATGGGCCCTTCCCTGAGGTGCTCCCTATGGCCTTTCTTGGTGCTGAACAGGTGGCTCTTGACGCCTTCCCAGTCGCATTGCGTCCAGTCGTCCCCTATGAAGGCGAGCTGGACGTGCTTCTCCCAGCCCTCGACCTCGTTCTTCTTGAGGCCGAACCGGAGCCAGTTCTTGAACTGCGCTATCCGGCCCTCGTTGCTCTCCGCAGGAAGCACGAACATCGGAACGTCCTTGACCCCCATGCTCCATGCTAAATCCGCCATCTGGTACTCGAACGGATATGCGCCACGCTCCTTTGCGTAGTTCATGAATACTATGGCGGCGACCTGCTTCTCGTGGTCCGGTACGAGCTTTCCGGTCTCCTTTTCCTTTATCATTATGGCATTCATGGAAGGCTCGGCATCCGCAAGCTCGTGACCGTAAGGTTCTCTGTTGTTGGTCTTCACGAACTCTTCTCTGAAACGCTCCAATGGAGCGACCCAGTATTTGTAGATGTCCGCCAAGCTCACATCCACAGCGCGCCCTTCTCTCTCTGCTGGGGCCCTCTTGACCCTGACACGGCGCGCTATGTAGTCATCGTAATTTATAGTTCCAAGACCCTTTGCGTAGTCCGGCGTAACCGGAGCGTTCGCAAATGCTATTCTTCTGACTTTGGCTTCCGAGAGGCTCCTGATGGTGTTGGCCTTGTCGTTCTCAAGCTCCGCAAGCTCCTTCTCGATGGTCTCGATGCGCAGCTTCTTGCCGCGCTCGCGGCCCGATTCGAGCCAGCTCTTCTGGCCTACGAGCCTTTGTTGCTTGCTGTCGAGGCGTCCCAGGTTCGTCTCAAGCTCCGCTATATATTTGTTCATGCCGGCCAGGTAACTTGCCTGGTCAGCCGTCAGAGTCTTGATTTCTCCAAGCCTCTTTTCAGCTTCCGGCGGCAGCGGACGCTCCATGATGGATTGGAACTCCTCAAGCGATTTCATCCGCGCGTCATCGGACCTCTTCTTCTCCTTGTCTATGGCAGACATCGGGAGTTCGCGGCCAGTCCGGTATGCTACGACGGCCTCTTCAAGCTCCTTTCCCTTCAGGCCTCTGACCTCTCCTATCCTGACTATTGTGGTATCGTCGAGCAGCACTCCCAACGGCAGCTTGTTTTCCTTGAGAAGGCCCTTGAGGTAGCCGGCCTTTGCGACATCCAGATAGAGCTTGTTGATTTCCTCGTCCTTCGGTATTCTGAGGTTCTCCGTTATGTATTTCTTGAGTGTCTCGTAGTCCTCCGGCAGGAACCACTCGGTCTTGAAGCGGCCCTTGGCGTAGAGACGGGCCTCGGGGAATCCGACTTCCCCGATGGTGCCTATCTTGACCTTCTCGACCAGCTCCTTGCCGCTAGCTATCTTGTAGAGGTCATTGAGCCTCTCAAGGTCGTATATGTCCTCGATGAGCTTGCGCTTGTCGTCGCCGGCCTTGAAAGCGGCTATCTTGGCGACGAGCTTCGGCACTATGCCTGTAATGGAGGCCGCAGAGACCTCTCCGTACTTCACTTCGAGCCCGGTAAGCTTTATGGTCTCCTCTATTGTCCTAGCCTCTTGCTTGGAGACCTCCGGATGTCTCATGAAGAACTCCGAGGCCGTAATATCGCGGCCTAGTTCCTGCCTGTAGAGGTTCCATTTATTGAACAGGTCGCGGCGGTCCTTGATTTTCTGGATGCTATCCCAGGTGGGCCTGATGTTCTCCATCTGGGTCTGCAACTCAATCTTCTGGTGCTCGGCGTTCGGTTCCTCGCGGACCTGCTCCATGTAGGTCACGAGTTCCGCGCTCGTCTGCGTCTTGGGCACATAGTTCTCAAGGATTTCCATTGCGAATTCCTTGAAGCCTCCTTCCGTGGCCCTGAAGTTCTGTATGCGCTCTCCCAGGATTCGGCCCAGCGCTTCCTTGTTGTTGGTGAGCACCATATTCCTAAGGCGCTCCTTGCCTTCAGGAGCTTTAGAGATTTCAGAGAGTTCGCTCTCAATGCGGCTCTTCAGGCCCTCGTCGGTGTACTCGAACATGCCCTCGTAGGCTTTTCTAGCGCGAGACTGGTTGTTGTCGAATGCCGAGAGGGTATCCTCATAGGTGAGCGGGCTGTCGAGCCTCTCTATGAGCTTCATCACGGCGTCTATGTCTCCAGGCTCGGTGCCGCGCTCTATGGCCTTCTTGACCTCGTCTGAGAACTGGAACGTCTCTAATGGCGGCATGTTGCCCCTGACGCCGAACTGCGCCCACAGGTCGCTTATGAGCTTGGGGCCTGCATTGTACGGAGGCCTGCGGAGAATCGAGGAGAACCGTCTCTTCCACTCCTCCTTTTCCAGTCCGCCAGGATAGGCTGCCTTTACCAAGCCAAGCTCGCCAGGCGGTACAGGCATCCAGTATCGGCCGTACTTGGTCCATAGCATGCCGGCGAACTTGTCGGGGCTCTTGACGAGCCCTTCATCGACGAGCTTCTTCATGTGGTCGCCGTACTTCTTTATGAGCGAGGCCCTGTAGGACCTGTCGATGAAGTACCGCAAACCGGTTGGGATGTCCTCCCACGCGGGCATCTGCTTGTAGGCCTCAAGATAGTTGCCTATTGCCTCTAAAACCTTCTTGTGCTCGGCCTTCTCGGGGTCCAAGCCCCATTCCCTGGCGAACTTCTCAAGCTTGAAACGGTTGAACTTCCCAGCGGCATCTATGAAGGAGCCGTATGTGTAGGGCTGGAGCTTCTCTTTGACCTCGACTTTCTGGACTACCTCGGGCTCCGGCATCGCAGGTATGAGGTTGCGGATGTTCGCCTCAGTGAGCACTAAAGTCCTCTGCCATGGGACCATACCGGTCTTCTGGCTCTCCTCGTACAGGAACTTGACCTGCTCGTCCGATAGTTCCGTAAGCTCGCGCTGCTTGGCCTCTAATAGGTGCCTGGGAGGAGGTATCTCGGATTCCTTCCGCTGCTTCTCCGCCTCGTACTTGTCTGCGACATCCTTGAGTGATTTCTTGAGCCTGTAGTTGGCTCTCGCTATCTCGGAGATTTCATCGAGCGCACCAGCGAGCCGTCTCCTTGCGGTCTGGAGATGATAGAGGTCTCTGGGTATTGCGACTTCTTCTATGGTCTCCGTGATGGCATTCAGGCTCTCGATACCCATAGCGCCGGCCTCGTAGGACTTCTTGATGTCTTCCGCCGTCATGTTCCGCTTGAGGATTTCTAACGCTAGCGCCTCCTGCTCTTTGGGCTCCTGACGGGAGAACTGCGAGATTGCGAATGCGAACTCGTCCGGAGTGTACTTGAGGACTTTCTGGACCTCCGGAGGCACTTCAGGTATGGAGACTGTGACCTTGGAGGCCTCTATCTGAGCGACCTTCCTAGCCGCTGCCTCGACCTCGCGCTCCTTGATTTTGGCCTCGACGATGTCTTTCTGCCATAGGATAATGTTGGGCTGAGAAGTCAGCAGTCTGAGCTTCTCAATCTCAAGACCTGTGAGCATGTTCCTGACCGCTTCCTGCTCGTCCGGTGGAACGTCCGCAAGCTTCCTAGTGTCGGGCTTCTTCGGCTCCGCAGGTGGGGCTGGGGGGACTATCGGAGCCAATATTATCGGTGCCGTGGGCATCACAATCGGTTTAGTGGGCACTATTGGTGGTGCGGGGGCCGCAACTGGAGCGACCTGAACGGGCTTCGGTGCCGCCTCGGCCCTGATTTTCTCGGCCATTGCCGCTATACCCCCTGCGGGTATCGGGAGCATCGGAGGCGCAGCTTGGCGCTTCGCAAGCTCCATCTTGAGAACCTCGACATGCCAAGGCACCATGTCCTTCGCTGCCAACGCCTTCTGGAGGCTCTCTATGGTCATCTTGGATGCATATTCGTATGCCGCCTTGGATTCCGCTCCAGGAACGTCCTTGAGGGCACGCATGTCCCTCTTGGGCGCTGGTGCCGCAACCGGCTTTGGAGCTGGAGCTTTTACAGGGGGTGGAGCAACCAACGTGGCCTTTGCGACCGGAATCTGCTCCTGTTTTGCAGGAGCCGGAGTCGGAGCTGGAGCTTGTACGGGCCCCTTTCCTGCTGCGGCCCTTTCCTTTGCCCACTTCTCCTTCAGGTCTACCATTTAAATCTCTCCGTACTTTTGGAATACCTTGTAGTAGAGCTTGCCTTCTGGGGTCTTGAAGAACTCGTCCATCCGCTCTACGGGAAGGGCTTCGACCATGAGGTCGTCCATGACGTTGACGAAGTGCTTCTTCTCTTCCTCGTTGGCGATACCTGTGGTGAGGACCCAGAATAGCTTCTCCTCGTCAGGCCTTTTCATGAGGCCTTTCACGGCCTCCTCGGGAAGCTCTCCGAAGATGCCGTTGACGACTTCCAGGTAGTTCTTGAAATCCTCATCGGTCACCTTGGGCGGAGGGCGCGTCCTAGGTCTGCTGATGCCGCTTATGACATTCATCTCTTCGAACTTCTTCAGAAGCTCTTCCATTTCCTGTTCCAAGACTTCCTCTTTCTTGTCGAGCAGGTTCTTGGACTTCATGATGTAATAAAGCTGGAAGGTCTTGTGAAGTTCCTCTGGTTTCATCTGGAAGAGCTGCTCCTTGGCATCGGACATATCCATGCCCTTCAAATCCGGCCTGTAGTATTGTTTCAGCCCCTCGTACTCCGGAGGCATGTAGGCCATGACCTCAGCTTCGAGGATATCGGCCTTTCCCTTGCGCTCCTTAATCTCCCCGATGGACACGAATTTCCCGAACAGGAGCCTCTTGAGGAGCGCCTTGCTTGCCAAAGGCGTCTCGATTCTCACGACCGGAGCCGCTGGGTTGTTCAGTGTGTAGGCGCTTCCCTCGAACCTGACTTTTATGTCATCTATCAAGGGGCTTCGTTCCTTGGATTCCGTGTCGAAGGGGCCATTCTTGAAATCTCCGAATGTCGCGCCACCGCCCGTCTTCACATAGATGGCCTCTGCGAGTTCCCTGTTGGAGAGGTCGAGCGGGTTCACCATTGAGCCATCCAGAAGCTTGACCTGCATGTCCCTGAGCTTCTCCATGTCTTCTGGAAGGAGAGGCATCTCGTCCACCGAAGCGGTGCCTATCTCTTCGTCCCAGATGCGGTCCCTCATGGATTTGGCGGCGTACTTCTCGTTTTCATTGAGGTCGCCCATCTTCTCAAGGCGATTGTAGTATTCCGAGAGGGCACGTATGAGGCGGACATCGACATTCTTGATGCCTTCGTTTATTTGCTCCTGCGAGCCGGTTGCCCATGCGGGCTCCTTCTTGAGGAGGTTATGAGGTACTTCGCCCGCATCGAGAAGTATTTCAATCACGGGCTTGTCCGCGTATTTCTTCTGGGTCATCTTCGCCTTGCGGCCTTCGAGTTCTGCCTTGACGACCTCGAATTGCCAGGGTGTCGGCTTCACCAGGCTCAGGAAATTATCTATCTCATTGAGAGTCATCCTTGCTACCCGTTCCTCAAAGGGTTTTACCTCGCTATGAGGGACCTTATCGAGGGTTCTGATGTCGCCCAGCGGCTTCGCTGCCGGCGGTGGCGTTGGCCTTGCCGATACAATCGCTCTGGACCCTGCCGTTACGGACCTCGGGCCCAGCCGTGCAAGTGAGCCCTTGGGAATCTCAAGCTTGGCCACCGCAGTCGGTATCGCTGGAGGTGGGGTTGGCTTCGGTGGAGGCGGCGCTGCTGGTGCCGCTGGCGACGCAGCCTTCTGGACTGGCTGAACCTTTGAGCGCTCTGGGAACGCCTTGATGGACGCTTCGAGCTTGTCGAGGTTTTCCTGAGTGAGTTCGCCCTCGGCCCTGCCAAGAGCCTCTTCGATACCTTCCTCGGGCTTTTCCTTTCTGGGTCTTCCCGGCTTGCGCTTCTCCTTCACGACTGTTGAGGGTACTGGGGCTGACGCGGCCTTCGCTGGCTCGGTCTTGATGCCTTCCTTGGCAGCTACCTTTGCGAACCTCTCCAGCGCTGATACCAGTTCCCTCACCTCAGGTGTTTCTTAACTGTTGAAATGTAGATTTGATAGTCAGGTGTCTTGACGAACTTCGAGACACTTTCCTCGGGCAGATTGATAAGGAGCTTGTCTACTATGGCGACGAACCTGGCCTTCTCCTCGGGGCTCTCACCCTCTTCAAGGACCTTCCTGAACAGCTCGTAGTCCGGTGTCTTCACGAATTCCTTTATCGGCTCGTCTGGAAGGTCCCCCAAGAGCATGTTGGTGATGTCCTTGAAGCGCTCGAACTCCGGGTCCTTCTGCGCGGCACTTGCCTGCTCCGCCACCCTATATGCGATGCTGAGTGCACTCATTTGCGGGTCCCAGCGCTCCACCGTCGGGTCCCTGCATGGGCCTTGCTGGATATCTCTGGATTCAACTGTGATGTTCCAGCCGCCTTTCTCAAGGATTTTCACTATGTAGGAGTCCTTCTCGGGAATATACTCCTTGACTGCTGCTCTGCGGGCCCTGGAGTGGTGAACGGCAATTATCTCGCCACTCGCATCTCTGACTGGAATGTCTCCGCCCCAGATGGTAACAATATCATTAACATCCCAAGGCTCGCAGTCTTCGGGCACGTAGACACCCCTAGCGTAACTATATAGCGAATAGTATAGGGAAGATTTAAATGTTCCGACAATTATTACGTTAGTTGATGCCAGCTCAACCAGCCTGCGTTCTTGACAGCGAGACGCAATACAAGATGCTGGAGATTCTCGACGCTCTTCGCGCTGAGACAGCGACCATTGAAATCAACGGCGAGCCGGTTTCTGTCGATGAATTGAAAGAGGCTATAGCATCGTGCTCCAACGAAGCTGGACCGGCTCCGAAGACCGGAAAGAAGCGGGGCCCCAAGACGCCGTCCGAATACAATCTTTTCATCGGTCAGTGCAGGACGCCGACCGAGAAGGGTGGACAGGGAAAGGAATTCACCGAGTGCGTTCAGATGTGGAGAGCACAGAAAAGTGCGTAAATTAGGTCGATTTACAACCGCATTTCTTTTCGAGTCCCTGGACAATTGAATCGAGGAAATCCGACCTGACTTTTGCGGCCTCCTCCCTGAGTGAGGCAGCTTCCCCGCCGGTAATGTTATCGTGTTTGAGAGCGCTCCCGATGGCACTGAACAAAGAATCGTATTGCCCCTCAAATTGTTCGTGGTGACTGAGGACCTCAATCAGTTCACACCTCGCTATATGGGGCTGGATTAACTTGACTCTTTCTTTGAGCGCTTGAATTAGCTCGTCTGGCTCTTCGCTAAGTAACATCGATACACCCCGTTCTACATCGTCACGGAACTATATTACCTTTTTCTTTCCGAACAGCTCTCTGAGAACGTCGCTCTTGCACTTCTTGAAGCTCTCGCCGGACTTGCCACTGCAACGTTCCTTGATGAGCTTGCCGGCCGCCGCAATCTTCTGATGCTGCACCTTGACGGCGGCTTTTCCCTCTGCACTTGGATGCGGGCTCTGGCGTTCTTTTATCCATCGACCCTGGTGTGCGGTCATCGAACTGAAAAGCGCTTTGAAGATATTAAAAGTTGTGATAACTAAATGGACGGCGGAGTTGCCTCCGCCGCCGCTATGCGGCTACGGCGCGTCGGTTATCCGCCGACTGCCTCGTGCCTGCACTGCTTGAAAGCGGACCCGGTCTTGCCCTTGCACTTC
>Ga0315284_10002457_pt1 | contig 26504 bp, 33 predicted proteins | sample YL17G09_16_MG_FD_203696 | JGI IMG/M metagenome (GOLD analysis project Ga0315284, IMG submission 203696) | Sediment microbial communities from Yellowstone Lake, YNP, Wyoming, USA - YL17G09_16 | ecosystem: Environmental > Aquatic > Freshwater > Lake > Sediment | place: USA: Wyoming | collected...
CTAGGCCGGATGGCGCGCCGCCGCCGCCGCCTGAGCACGGCCCGCCCTCGTTAGGCATCGGAGGCATAGGCCTGGGCGAAGGCGTATCCGACGGCAGCAGAGGCATGGGCCGCACAGACGTTGTGTTTGCGGGTAGCTCTGGCATAGGACTCGGCTCGCAGTTAGGATCAACTGGTGATGGAGGAGTGCTCCCCTGCAGCCAAGCCTTAACAGAGTCAGCCATGTTAAGAAAGCAGTTTTCTATGTTCTGGATGCGGTATTCGGAGCAAGGGATGCAGCCTGGAGGAGAGCAAGGGTGCCCGCTGCCCGTTGCAACGTTACAGACGTTCGCTCGCCAGTCGCCGTTCTCGACCCAGTAGCGGTTGATTGCATCGCGAATGGGCGGCAACGCGATCAAGAGATGGGTAGACGGATCATGAAGTTCGTCAGGCACGCACATCCACGCGCTTGCCTGCCCCCCACACGTGTTTAGCTGGAACGGGCCGTGAGAGGTGTAGGCCAAACCATAGTAGTGCTCTTGCGCCTTTTGATACGGGGTCTTCGTCCCGCCGTCGCAGATAGGTGAGCACATATCACAGTTACCGCACTCGCCACAAGAGCAGCAGTCACAGACATACGCGCCGTCCGCGTCTACCCGCCAGCCGCTTTCCGCCGCGCCGATGGCCAGGTAGGTGATGATCTTGTCAGCCGTGCCTCCGATCGGGTTTGCAACAGGGTAGGCTACATGACCTGCCGAACGCACGAAGTCATACAAGGCAATCCACCAGTCCCACGGTATGGAGTAGCTACCGAATGTGACCGGAGACTGTGCCTGCGCCGTTAGCTGAGGGAAGTCAATCGGCATCGGGAAACGTCCGCACCAGGGGAATATTGACCACACGGCCCCGAAAGGTCGTTGTCTCTGGGTTCTTCGGGTCTACTAGAAGAGCACACCCACCGGCGGGGGGCTCGAGATAGAGGTTTCCACCTAGTATCGGCTCGAGGACGTCATCGTAGCTCACGTCGGCCACCGTCACCTCTTGGCCGTTCGGCCTATGCAGCATAGAGGAGGCAGCCCCATCCGCTAGCCTCACACGAACCTCGAAGTGAAGGTGCATCCCTGTCCACGTATCGCCACAACTTGCGGAGTAGCCGTTGCAGATCTCCCCGATAGGCTGGTAGAAATCGATCCAGGCTCCCATCACCACGTTGGGCGCAATATTCATCAAGTGGGAGTACTCCGTCTCTATCATATAGCCGAAGCCTGGGTGGATATGCTGCAGGATAACGTAGTTGCCGTGGTGGGCGTCGTAGGCCGTCTTCTTGACCAGGGCGTTCATTTGCCACTTCAGATTATTCACCCCTGGGCTCCATAGGCACCATGTCGCAGAGAAAACGCTCAGATCAGTCCCACTGATGTAGGTAAAATCAATTCCGGTGTGCCCGCCGCATGTGACATAGCCAGGCGCGCCGAAGTAGTTGTTGGTGTGGTACTTGTAGTAAACGGGCTGCTGCAGCTCGAATACCCCAGGAGAGGGAAACTGGATAGGGAAGCGATCGGTCATCGCGGCAAAGGTGTGTATCAATCTAGGGCTCCTCCACCTGGATATCCCCGCGCACGTTGAGCTTGTGCTCTATGACGGTATTGGGCGCAACCACCGAGTAGAGCCACCGGACAAGCCCAAGCAGAGCTGCCCACTGCACTTGCGGAGGGTCATCGGCGGCAAGGCCGGACACGGCGATCCACACGTTTTCTTCCCCGCCCTTTTCCGGCCACGAGACGAGTTTGACGTCGGTATCATAGGCCTGCTCTACGCGCCCATCCAGGTAGACTATGAAGTGTGCCACGTAGAATGCCCCAACATCCGCCAGGTTGTAGCTCGGGCGCATCAGGTCGGCGAGCGTCTGGGCGTCGTCCTTGTCCGTCTGAAATATGTAGAGCCCGATCCTAGTGGGGTAGCTACCGGCAACAGCCTTGTTAGACGGCCCCGCTACCTGGGTGGCCAGGCCGTAGAACGCCATCTTAGCGGTGCCCCTTAAGCGACTCCGGCACCGGCCTCGGCGGACGCGCCTCTCTAGTCTCTTCCGGCCCGCTATATAGCTCGCCGGTAGCCAGGGTGTGGGCCAACCGCTCCTCCGGAGTCACCAGGCCGTTCTGCAGCGGCATCGGAGGCCCGTCATAGTGCTCCTCCGCCGGATGGATTAGCTCTTCGGCGGTGTAGCCGACCTCGTCAAAGGTCGCGGTGATGCCCTCCCCCAGGCCTTTCAGAAGCTCGGCGATATCGATCATCTCCCGAGGGGCCGGTGCACCGAGCAGCGTCAACTCCACCTGTAGAATGTCCTTCTGGAGCATGTAGATGAACAGCCGCCCGCGTCCAGTGATATCCCGCAGGCAGGTGTGATAGGCGGGCAGGCCCCGCTGGGCGTGCTTCTTGAGCTTCCCCACGAAGTTCGCGCAGATGCAATCGGCAGTCGAGCCCAGGATGCGAGCGACGTCTCCGCCGACGCAACACGGGCATGTCCCTGGCTGCACTCCGGTCACCGTCACCCTGATGTAGTTTTGACCTGGCATCTTATGCCTCCACAATAATCCGGAACGCGGTATCCCATCCTAGCTCCAACCACCCGCGCGTCTGGTCTCCTGTGTTCCATGCCTCTGACGCCGAGTAGCCCATGAAGTGTGCCCACCGAAGCTTGATGTAGTCCTTGTGCGCATCCATAACTCCGTATCCCACCCAGCGCCCGTCCTCCTCGCGATACATCGTGGGGGCGGTGGAGATGGTGTTCTTGAACAGGCACTCCGAGTTGACCTCGTAGCCGTGGTTGTGGCAACCGCCGCAGGAAGCCGCGTTGTTTATCTTGGCGATCTGCACGTAAACGTTTCGGGGCATGACCCCCAAGTGATGGTAGAACCCGTAGTCGGAGCTACCGACCTGCTCGGACAGGGTATTCCACCAAGGACTAACGTAGTGCTGCCCCGAAATCCCCTGGCGGGCTACGGCCTGAAGCGCTGCCAACTTCAGACCGTACTCATTGAGCGGCAAGCCGAGGTCGACAGTTGTAATGCCCTCCGGCGCTTGATACGTCAAACGGTTGACAACGAAGAACTGCGCCGAGATGCCAGGTATGCCCTGAACGTAGATCAAGTAGCCAGGCAATGGCGGATCGCCATAGGCGTCACGGGGGTAGCCTACAGTGGTCAGCGTCATCTTGCGGCCTGTGTAGCCAAAGGCTGCGCCATCGGCCTGCAACTTGGCCTGTGCCACACGCGTCAGATTGGCCTTGGTCGTTTCCCCTATCCGCACCTCGCTGGCATCGCGCTGGACGCGGAAGTAGCCTTCGCTGGGGTTCCAGTAGTTTTCCTTGTTGTAGCTCTCGTGGTAAGTATCGTTTGCGTCACCAGGTGTGATCTGGCCGAACAGCTCGACGTTGGCCGTAGACTCCAGCCCCGAAACGTCACCGGTGCCCATCGCGTAGGCCCGCGTGTAGACGTCGTAAGAGTGGTCAAAGACCTGGTAGTCGGTGATCGTCACGCGATTCGCACCGTGCTCCTTCCAGGCCCAGACGATGTTCTGGTTGAGCGCCCACGCGTTTCTCCCGCGCGGGAACACAACGAAGCGAGCTGGGGACTCCCACAGTCCCTGCCGGAAGTCCCACCCCATCCGCCGCCGCCGAGAGTTGTCAGTCCAGGTGCCGGTGTCGGCAAGCTCCTGAATCGTCTGAAGGATCGTCTTCGTGGGGGCATGCAGGTAGTCTGGCGAGATGTAACTAGAAAAGGTATCGATGCCATCCGTCGGCGTGTGTGCAGCGAATGCGTGACGAGGGCTTAAAGCTAGCGCGACCATCACGGCGTAGAGCGGACGTCCGCAGCCATTATATGCACTACTAGGGTCTTCACCAGACCCACACCCCGTGTTTACGCCAGGGATACCCATTCTCCAGTTCGGAACGTAGGTGTTTGAGGCGTCAGCGGGCATGCACCCCGCACAGCCGTTGTTCATCGGATGGCCTACGGTATTGTCGGCCAGCGCTGCCAGATAGTCCCTAGCACGTATCTGCCAGATGTGGCCCACGCCGGTCTGGTGGATAGGCTTCACCTCGTCAATCCGGCCCGAAAACATCCCCGCGCCCGAGCCCCAGTTCATGTCCTTCACACGGATGCACGACAGTAGCGCGGGCGGCGTGCCGCCCGTGGCCCCGCACTCTACCGTTATCTGACTAGGGTGGTTAGAAAGATACTCCACCTTGACTCGGTAAACGTGCGCGAGATCGTACCAAGCTCCTGGGTATGCTCCGCCCTCGCCGTATTGGACTAGAGGCATCCTAGACATATCACGTCCTCGCTTAGGTCGGCGGCCAGGCGATGACCGCAAACGTCAGGGAGTAGTCCCAGAACGTCCGGCCCGCTGTCTTCTCTACTTGGCCGCCCATATACACGGTCTTGTAGGTGATAACCTGCCCGTCTCGCTTCCAGTAAGTCAGCATAACCGTATACTGCGGGTTCGTTGCCGCGTTGTAGGCCACCATCAAGTCCTTCCATGACTTGCGGATGCTCTCCAGCAACTGCCACACCGTCACCAGGCCGTAGCCCTGGGTCACGTCCTCAATAATGCCCTTGAGCGTGATGGTCTGTGCCATCTCTCCGAAGTCGATGGCGAACGCGCGGGGCGTTCCGTTGGTGTAGACGCCAGGCATCGGCATGACCGAGATCGGACGGCTTAACTGGTGAACGGACTGCTCCGTGCGCAGCCAGAACTGCGGGAAGGTTCCAGGGGTGATCAGAACAACCTCGTAGCCCTCAGCAGTCATTCTAGCCCCACCTTATCACGTTCAGTAGCATCACGAAGCTCCAATAGGGTTTTGCACCCACACGGGTCAGGGTTAGCTCCGCCAGTAGAACCGTGAAACTCACCCACGACGGGTTGTCCATCGCCAGGATCAGTGTCGAGGCGTTCACGGGCTCCAGACCCATATCGTAGTTCTTCCAGCTCGTCCGGAAGATGGTCTCGATCTCCGGCCATGATGCCCACGTATCGTTCTTGTCTATGTCTTCGGGCACGAAGCCCACCTCTGACTGGCTATCGTAGACGATGCCCTCCAGCCGGATACCCTCGCTCATCATGCCGAGGTCAAGGACGAAGGCAACCGGCTCGCCGGTCGTGGCCTTGTTAACCATCGGCATGGGATTGACGGAGGGGTTGCGGTTAGGAACGATCTGAATCCTCTCGACGTGCAGCCGCCGCGTTACCCATCCGCCATACACTCCTGGGGTCTGGAGTTTAATGTCTACGCCGGATAGGTCGGCCATTACTTACCTTCCCTGCCCGCGTCGGCGGCCCGCCGCTGCTCTTCTTCTCTGATGGCCTTCGCAGTCGCTACAGGGTCTCCCGCGCCGTTGATCTGGTTGTTATGGGTGATGTTGTAGACCCGCGCGTCTACACTCCCCGTCTGTGCGGGTGGAGCCGCTCCGCCCCCTCCACCGCCGAGGACGCTCTGCACTATCCGCGTTGCAGAACCGACTCCTGGTGCCAAGACATTAAGTGCCGACATCGCCTGACCACCAGTTGGTAGCTTGCCTTCGGTTAGCCGCCCGATCCCCTCAATCCCACCGAATGTGTCTTTGATGTCTGAGAGGAAGCCCAGCGGACTTGACCTCTTTACCGCCTCGCCCACAACAGCTTGGAACCCTGCCCCCGCACGCGAGGCCTGGTCTCCTACAACAGGAATGTTGCCCATCCACTGCTGCAGGGTCTTACCTGGCCCGCCCATCTTCTCGTCGATCGCCCCGACAATCTTCTGGCCCATTACTATCAATACTGCCCCGATAGCGTCCGCGACTCCCTGCCAGTCCCAGTTCTGCAACGCCGTCCACATGTCTTTCAGGTGCGGCCCGATATCGGTCTTGACGAACTCCATGAAGTCCAGAACGCCCTTGCTTATCGCCTCCAGCAGACCGGACGTGATCAACCACTGGATCAGCATGGACTCGCCTAGCAGGATCGCGTTGAAGAGCGGGATGAAGGGCATCATGAGGAGATCAATCGCGGCCCCGAACATCTTACCCATTGCGCCGAGATAGCTCTGGGCCACCCTGCTGGACGCCAGGATACCCTGGATGCCAAGGTTGATCCCCATCATGGCGGCAACCGGCTTGAATATGGACATGAAGGTAGGGCTAGTCCGAACGGCCTTCTCAAGGTTGATCGGTATGCCCCGAGTCTTCGCCTCAGTGCTGCCTGCCGCGCCGGTACCACCTGCTGCGCCCGCCTCAACTGTAAGGGGGCTCGGCATGTGCTCGAGGACTCGCGCGAAGTCCTCGGCGCTCAAGATCATCTTGACCTTGATTTCGCCCTCGTCTCCGCCTGCGTTCAGTTCGTCAGCCATTAGTTATCGCCTCGCGTCTGCCTCAGCCTGCTGCTTCTCCTGAGCAAATCGGTTGATGTGGAAGTATGCCCAGACGTCATCCTCTGACATCGCCTTCAAGTCAGCATACGGAATGCCTACCTGAAGTAGGGCGAACTCCACCGCCTTGCGAGCAATCAGTCCGTCACTCGGACTGAGGTAGCGCGCTGTGAGTGCGCCCTCTACTCTTTTTTTGTTGCCTCAGCCTTGGCTGCCCAGTCCATCGGATGCGGCACTATTGTCACCAACTGATCGCCTACCTCACGGCTCATGCCACGAAGGGTAATCAGGTTAATGGTAAATGGGGCCTGCTCGATCATGCGCTTCAGGCACTCCTCGTAGTAGGACTCAAGATGAAACCTGGTGCGCATGTTCCCCGCCTCGTCCGAGTAGTACTCCGTAGCGGCGCTCAGCGCCAGGTTGCGCTCCCAGAACGACAGGTCACGGTAGACTATCGTGCCGGTCTTGTCTCCTACCCGAATGACCAGTTCCTTGACGCCGGACGTTTCCGCCATCACATCGGCCAGTGTTAGACTGCCCTCTTGAACCACTCTCGCCGGTTTCGCCATTGCTGTCCTCCTTATGCTACCCCTGGATTGCCACTCAGGGCGATCCAGTCCATCCAGTCTTCTACCGCCTGCAACCCGTCTGGGCCGCCGACGAATCCTCGCTCTTTGTGAATCAACCCCTGCTCGGGGTCATACTTCCACTCAGGGTGGGCCGCCAGCCAGTCCGTCCAGATTCTCTCGACTCGCTCGCACCAGGCTCGTTGCCGCGCGAACGGCAGGGCTGTAATATCGTATTCCAGGCCGTCTCTGTTCTTAGCCTCCCTGTGGTAGCCGTCCTGTGCGCCCTGGATGCGTTCTCGAACCTCATCGTCGGGTATAACCCGAACCGTAGGATCACCCAGATACTGGTCGCTCGGGTCATGGAACCAGCGAAGGGCCTTGACCAGCTCGGCGCAAACCGCGTCCGCGACCACCTGAGGCACGGTGGCGTCTGCCTCCGTGTCTACCTGGTAGGTCTCGAGGTCAAAATCCTCGGGAAATACCTGTCCCCAGATATAGAACATGTGCTTAGCTTATGGATCGCGCGGACGGGATGGCCATGAGATCCATTTACGCTGTGTAGGACATACCCTATCCGGCTGCACGAACCTCTCCGGCCCAGGGAAAATCGATGGGCCTGGTTTGACCGGCGCTCTTGTCTTCGTGTCTGTTTCTGTTGCCATAATTACACTTTCCGTAAGGATGGCGACACGACCCTACGTTGCATAGATAGTCACGTCGCTAACGTCCCAGGTCGCCACCTGTGGCACGAGGCCGGTAGGCGGCGCGGGAATGTGAGCGGGCGCACTAACCAGGACTGAGCCTGGTGACGAAGTCGAGAAACCGGCGAGGGAGCAAATGATGGTGAAGTTAGACGTCGCCGCGCCGGTGTCACCCATGGTGGTGAAGTTGATATATATCTGGGTGCCCAAGACGGGGCCGTTCGCCGTGGATGCGCCCTCATTGACCAGGAACTCCCAGATGTCACGGTCAATGGCGGGGTCTGACAAGTCGATTTCTGTCTCTAGCCGGTAGGCCTGACGGCCAGCAATCAAGTCCTTTGGGTGCCGTGAGCCGTCCGCGCTATCCGCCCGCGCCAGATAGTATTTCGTCTCGATCATGTTGTCGATGGTGAGGGTGAACCGGCGGACGTGGCAAAAGACGACGCCCAGCATCGTGATCTCAGCCGCCGAAAACATGAACCTACCCGTTGCCAGCGCCCCAGGGTCGGTGCCACACGTGGTAGCAGCACTATACTTCGTCTTGCCGCTGAGGTTGTGGGTCATGTCCTTGAACAACACCTCGTCCAGGCCGATGCGGAGTTCCTCGCCTTCGTTCGCGGAGATGGTTGCACGGTTGACACGGCCTCCCAGATAGTTACGAGCGAGCTGTGTCACGCCGTCGGTGTCTTGCAGACATACGGCAACCGTAAACGAGGGGAGAGGGATTGTCCACCCTCGGTGGTCGTCACGGTAGTCGTCGCCGACCTGGAGCCCAAGGATATGCTTTAGTATCCCCACATTCGTGCCCTGAACACGTATATCGGGGAACGCCCCTCGGAAGCTCTGCCGCCCTCTCAGAATGGTAGACCGCGTGCGCTGTGAGAAGATACCGAAGAACGGATACCACTCATACTCGGGGTCAGGAACGTTAATAACCTCGTGAATGCCAAAACGCTTCCACCCCGCCGGAGGCAGAGTGCCGAACGTGGTCTCCGGTGCCCACAATACTGAGGCTCTTTCTGTGCGAATTACTCCCATACTAGCTCACCTCTTCTTAGAATGCGTCCGGCCTCGGCGCGCGCGCTGGCGGCACCGGAACCTCGGGCTCTTCGTGCACAACCTCGATTGCCGGAGACCGCTGAGGAACCGGCTCGGATGCAGACGGTCTAGACGGCGTTTCATATCCTGTGGTTATTCCGGTAACAACTGGAACGATACGACTGGTCAGCCGAACAGAGCATGTCCCCCGCCAGTAGCGGTTCAGCCCCTCGGACTGTTCCTGCCAACGATCCCAGTAGATTTGCTGATAGGGCCGGATAACGCGCTGGTAGGTATAGATGATCCGCCGAACCTCAGCCATCACGTTGTAGAGCCGCTGGCGGCTGTGCATCGTATGAATCTCTACGGGCACGCTAATGTCAACGTCCTTGAACTCGTAGCTATACCCGCGCTGCTTCTCGTCAGCCTGAACCTCGCCTATCACAACGTAGTCGCCAGTCTTTAGCCACATCTGCTGAGAATCTACCTGCACGTCGTCCTTGATGCGGATTTTCGGCCTTGGCAAACCCCCCTCGGAAATCCATGCCCAGTCGATCAGGTCGCGGATAATCTCCTCCGGAACTGGCTCGGCCCCTGGGGTCATTAGCGACGGGGTCGGTAGCGTTATCAGGTCGTTCTGAACGGTTCCCCCACAAGTGAAGGCTATCGTTCCGTAGCCCGCGACAAAAGCAAGGACGATAGGCATTACAGCCACGCCCTCCAGTATAGTGTCTGGGCCGTCCCAGGCGTGCCATCATGCTTCTTGACGGCCACGGTCAGGTTCGTGCCATCCCTACCCGTAACACTAACAAACTCGTTAGCCACGCTCGGCGTCACAATCGCCCCTGTAGGCGTCCCTGATAGGGTGTGCGGGATAACCCCGCCGTCTCCTACCGCACCCTGTGCGCCCTTCGCCTCAATCTTGAACCCTGTGCCTGGGCCAGCTATCTGACTTAGCAGCACGTTCAGCGCGGGGTTGAACGTTCCCGCGCCGCCCATAAAAGCATTGCCGCCGCTTATGTAGGCCTGCGCGTCGATGTAGTTATTCTGGTTGTTACTGTGCTCCCACAGGATGCTAGTAGTGTTACCCAGGAACTTGCCCCGAAGCAGGACACCGCCGATGGCGGTTCCCGCCGAACCGATCTGGACTCCGATAGTGCCGCTGAAGTTGCCCTCAACCATGTGGTCGTTGCACAGCAACTGAATGTCGATAGCGTTCAGGAACCCCATGAAGCGGCTAATCTGCAGGCTCCCGTTTGTAGCTCGGATACCTACTCCACCGGTTGAGCCCTCTATCTGGAAGTTGGAGCCATACAGGTTCGCGCCCGCGCCAATGAGATCAATTGCTGGCCCCGCCACCGCGTTCCCCCAAACGTGGAGGTTAGTCGCCTGCAGGGGGCCGCCGCCATAGGTTGCCCCGTTGCGGATGATCAGCGCGGAGCCTGTGTTGCCAAAGATGATGATGTTCTGCCAAACGGTGTCGTGCGGGCCGCGCCATTCGATAGCAGTAGCGCCGTCGTTGTAGAGGGCGCGGACGTTATTCCACACGTCTTCCATGCCGTCCCCGCCAGCAGGGTTTCCTGCGGACAGGCCCCACTCCGACCACACGCCACCGCTCTTGCCATACTTGAAGGCGACGTTCTCTACCGTCCAGTGGTAGCCATACTTCCGCAGGCACCAGCCGGTAGCGTTCGAAGCCTTCACGCCATCAATGCTTAGGTCTGCCAAGACGACGTGGTGTTCCCCCGCCGCGCTGTTAGTGCCTGTCAGCGCCAGGAAGTTACGAGACTGGATGACGTCATCGTTGACGCCCGCCTTGAGCCTGAGGATCGTAATCCCCATGCCCTTGCCCTGGATACGTATCTTGCTGTCAACAAGGACTTTCGCCTCGATAAGGAAGACGCCTTCGCTCAGCTCTAGGGTTCCCCCGCCCGCCGCCGTTAGTGCGTCATTCGCCGCCTGGATATCAACCGCTGCGCCGCTAGAACTACACACCCGCCAGGCCAAGGATTTGCTCTGCCCCGAAGCGTTCGCCGCCGCCAAGAAGAAGGCCGCGTCCGACGAGCGAGCAACGTCAACGTTTGCCAGCGTATAGTCCACGCGCCCCGTTGCTTGCACCAAGAGGTCAACACGCTTAGGCTCGTTCAGGTAGAAAGCAAACCGCCCGTAGGCGTCTACAGTAAAGGGGTTTGCTAGCGCCGTGAGGTCTGTTCCGTTCGCGTAAATGGTCTCGGTGATAGGATTAGTGGTGCCTGCCTGGTAGACGGTAATCGTCGCGTCAGGCAGCGCATTCCCTAAGGTGTCAATGACCGCGTTGGAGTAGACCGAACGAACGATAGGCATTACAACATCACAATCTGGCGCAACTGGTCGGCCCGCTCCATCGCGGTCTCAACCATCGTCTCGATCTTCTGATCCTTCGACAGCTCATTCAGCCCGCTTGACAGCCACCCTGTCTGGTCGCTGTTCCGGATAAGGTCTGCTATTGCCAGGCGCAAGGTAATATGCTGCACATCCGCCTGCTGTGGGCTCGTCTCGAAGTCCAGGCCCGCGATGTAGTCCACAAGGACGCTGAACGGCTGTCGCAGATAGCGGCTCAGCAAGAAGCTGTAGTAGCGCAGCCGGAAGGACGGGAGCATGAAGATGACCATGCCCGAATAGGGGTCAAGGAACCAGTCGCGGTATCGCCCGCTGGTCATGTTCTCAACGTTCGCGCCCTGCCACAGGCCCAGGCTTGTGACGATCAGCGGAGGCTGAACCCGCAGCCGTATCCCGTAGGGATTGAAGTTGTGTGCCTCGGCCCACACTGTCCTGTAGCGCCATGTCCGGCGGCAGTAGTGGTCGAGGAAGTCCTCCTGATCGCGGATCGTGTGCCGAACGATTGAAACCTCCGGCGCGCTGATGTCCGTGAACGGAGCAAGTTGCAGAGCTGCTGCCACATGGTTGTAGCTGGTGTAGGTGTTATACATCATCGGGTAGAGCTTCGACAGCACCATCGTGCCAGTGACGGCGGTGAACGTGATCTTGATCCAGTAGCCCGTCGGGAAGCTCGGACAAGTCAGCGCACTGTTCTCCGGCCACCCTAGCGGCCCCACTACCCAGCTAGCGGTGTTGACGCCCCAGGCGTAGGGCGAGCGGCCCCAGTAGGCCGCGCCGTCCGAGGCGAATGAGTAGGCACGCCCGAAGGTATAGCCCTGTGCGAGCCCGCGATACACGTCCTCGAGGTGCACGTCACGCCAGTCGTCGCCGTCCCAGAGAGAGACCGTGTAGCTGACGCTATTCGGGCAGGGGGCGGTCAAGAAGAACAGGACACCGCTAACCCAGTCCTCCATAGAGAAGTACAGCTTGTCGCCCGCAGCAACGGCCAGCGCCATGCCGGTATCGGCGGTAGTGGTTTTGTCTGTCCACGCGCCGCCTGCTGAGTAATGCCACACAGATTGAAACAAGCGCATGTTACTCTTCCTCTATCTCGACCTCGCCCGTCTTCTCGTTGAACTTGATAGCCACCTGGTTCTCAGACACCGGCCTCGGTGTAGTGGGTCGCCGCGCCCGCTCCGGACGCCGCCCAAGTCGGCGCGCGCTACGGGTAGGAACAGCAACGCCAGCCTCCATAACCAGGTTCCGCCCGAATACGCCCTGTAGGGCGTTCATGTGCACCTGCTGTGCCTCCTGCAACAGGGCTATGTCTCGTGTGTTCATGGTTCGGCGTAGCTCAGAGAGAAGCTCTCTATGACTATCACGCCGGAGCCTACGCTTAGTAGATACATCCCCAGGCTCCCGCCTGCCGTCTGGAAGGTGCGGACGTTCTTCTCGCCTAGTGACATCCGCGCATACCACGCGAACGGGAAGCCAACCCACAGGGCCAGCATCACTTCCCAGAAGTTTGTTGCCTCGGCAACGTCGTTTGCTCCCCACACACCGCCTGCCGGACTAACCATACCCCACCATATCATAGGGATGTCGCCATCCTCATAGTCGTTGGTGATAATGCCGTTTGCCGTAACGGAGCCACGGATGTTATTGATGGTAACGACCTCGCCCGAGGCGAAGCCGTCGGCGATCCCGACCCCGATGTTAACCTCGACCTGATCTAGCTGCGCGCCCACACCCGCGCCGTCCTTCCAGAAGTAGAAGTAGAAGTCGTGTGGGAGGCCATCCGCGATCAGGGCAAATATGGCAGGAAACAGCGTGGCCGTCAGGGTCTCGTCGTCTTCTACCAGCTCGGGCGGAAAGGATGAGCCGTCAAATAGCAAGTTTGCAGGGTCTTGCGCGTCTACGTAGACCCGATAGTAGAGATTCCCGTCCGCCACCGTGCCGTTGATCCGAAGCATCGCAGCGATGGAGTTAACGACTACTCTAGGGTCTGTCGGCGCGGGTAGGGTCAAGCTAACCGTGTAGTCAGCAGCGCCCAGGCCCGCAGCCTCAGCCATCAGCGTGACGGTCTTGATACCGACCTCCAGGTCACCGCTCATTATGTAACCTGGGTCGTAGGAGATCACCCCCACGTTCCCCTTTTGACCATCAATGATTATGGACATAAGCTACTCGATATCGTTCCAGATAATGCGAAGGTAGCTGACGAAAGTTGCGGTGTCTGCTGCGATGGCCTCGGTAATGACGCCGAGACTACCTAGCAAGTGGACGGGGCGAGTATTAAACCAGTTGCCCCCGCCCTCGACCACAGATAGGGGCTGATCGCCAGCCGTAGGGCCAAACGTAAGGACGTCGCCCGTCACTCCAGCGCCCGCAGGCGTGCAAATTACGTTGGTCTGACTAGCCCCACCAGCGAAACGAACACCGAAGAGACCGCTAATCGTAGCTAGACCCCGTGCTCCCGTGAAGGTCAGGCTCTCAAACGCGCCAACGCCGTCCCCCGAGCCTACGCCCGCAAACAGCTCCAGCGCGTCTAGCGTTGTGCCCACGCCCGCTCCGTCCTTCCAAAGGAAGAAGAGGAAATCGTGTGGGAGGCCATCTGATAGCAAAGCGAATACGGCAGGAATCCATACGCCTGAAATAGTTGCTGAGTCAAAGTCGGCAACCGCGCCTGCAGTTGTCACATCGAAGATCAAGTTGGCAGGGTCTTGCACGTCCACGTAGACACGGCAACGGAAGTTGCCATCGGCAGCCGTAACGTTGTAGCCTACCGCCGCAGCGAAGGAGTTTGCTACCCACCTGGCGTCTATGGGTGCTCCGATAGTGAGAGGCACCGTAAAATCGGCAGCAGCAGGTTCTGCCACGGCCACGATAACGAGGCCTCCGCCAGACAGATCGCCAGTGTCCTGAATGCCAGGTGCATAATCGGAGTCGTGGATCGCGTTTGTTTTCCCGTCTACGATAACTGCCACGCTAGCCGCCCTTCTCCTCGATGTAGATGGTAACAGCAGCGGTAATACCCCCGCCGCCCGCAGGAGCCAGCACCACGATGGCGTCGTCCCCGCTGAAGAGTAGCTCCTCGTCAGGAATCCATACGCCGGTCTGTGCAACCACCAGCGAGATCGTCCGCTGAAGGGCATCCCACGCCGCGCCCGCGCCGGAGTCCAGAGTCACAGTAACGTCCACCGTTGTGACGGCGCTATACCGGACGGTCACCTTGTCCAGCCGGAAGGGGGCACCACCAGGGCCTGTGGATAGGGTAAAGGCTGTGTTTGCGATACCCTGCTCTGTGTTCCGCACCAGCCTACTTCTCTCGTTGGAAATGTTTTCTATCTTGACTGCCATGTAGTTTCTCCTACCCAAGCACCTTCACAACTATTGCCGCGATGCTTGCCGACACGCCCGCCACGGATATCGCAGTCGCCACTGACCAGAGGAGTGCAGCCCGAATAGTCATAACGCCCTTCTTGAAGTCTTCCAGCCCGATGAACCGCCCGTCGCAAACCGCGACCTGCTTGCTGTAGTTACTAGCCGCCGCCGTCTGCTGGTGATTCACTACGTTGCGGAGGTCGGTCATGTCCTTACGGACGGCCCCCAGCTCCTCGGTTACTCGCCGGTCTTGTGTCTCTTGGCGCTCGTCTATGCTATTCAGCCGGTCGCGAATAGCAGCCAAGACCTCGGTATATGACAGTGGCTCGGCCATATCCGGCCTCCTCGGTTAGTGGGGCGGGGTAGTCGCTGGGGCTTTCGCCTTGTCTGCCCCGCCCCGTATGGTTATTCGGTTCTAGTCGGCACCCCAGGCGATCACGTTCACGCGGTCGGCTGCCAGAAGAGGACTGGCCGCGACTCCCGTGATAGTAATGAGGCCAGGAAGAGGGCCAATCGCCCCAGTGAATACTACCCCGCCCACGAATGCGAGGCCCACGCCACCGGTCTCGAGCGTCACGAGTGCAGAGAGAGGATCGAAAGGCATTGCGACTACGATCTGTCCGAAGCCTCCAGGCCCAGCGGCGGCCTCCCCTGCGGAAGGGAAGAGCGTCCTCTGGTAAATCCGATGACGGCCTGGCCCCTCACCCCGCCACATAATTGCGCCGTCCCAGGTGAAGTTAGCGGCGACCTGAAGCGTGGCCAGTGCTACGACCCCAATAGTATCAGCCGAGATGAAGAGGTCTGCGCCCGCGTTCAGGCTCTGAGCGAGAACAGAGTTGGCCTGACCCGCCGTGCCGTCGTCGTCGTTGATGGTTGCCGCAACAATCGGCGTGCCCGCAGCAGCAGCCACGTTAGCGCCCTGAATACCGACGGGGATGTTAGCCGTTGCGCCGGTGATGTGAGATGCGCTCCAGAAGATGTCCACGCCGTTGGCGTGAGCAGCAGCAGCAGTTCCACCGCGCCCGCGCTCGAAGGTCACGTTGTTACCAGCGACGACGGAAACCCGCAGGTATTCCACGCCGAGGTAAACCAGTTGCCCCACGAGTAGTGGGTTAACACCGTCAACGCCACATTGAGCATAGCCGCGCGCTACGGTCAGTTCAACGGTCAGCGGATCAGTGACGTTGTTGAAGTCCGCGTTGCCGGTGTTGTCGGTGGAGTCCAGGTCAATACGGTCGATCTCGAAGACGTCGGTGCCGATGGTGACAGTGTCGCCAACGACAGGGACGCCGGTGCGCGCCGTCCAGACGCCAATCGCACGGCCTATAGCCGTCGCGTAGTCACCAGGGTCGTCCAGGGCAGGGTAAAGCATCTTAGTGTCGTCGACAGCCGCCGCAGCGATCTTCGCGGTGGTGACTGCCAGGTTTGCGATGTTCGCGGTCAGGGCTACCGGAGTCAGAACGATGACGCGGAACTCAATTGAGCCTCCCGTGCCTGCCGCAATGATGGTGGCGTTGAGCGCCTCGGTTGCCGGAAGCCCATAAGCGCCTATCCACCGGTCTCCGACGGCCCATGCGCCTGCGCCTATGTCGTCGAAGACGCCGTTGGGGTCGCCAGGCGAGCCTACGTCGATGTCTGGGCCACCAGCCGCCGCTACGGTTGCAACACCTTGGACAACCACAACTCGGTTAACCGTTGCATTCGCCGCCACGATCTGCTGAAGACCTGCACCTCCGCTCGCAACCACAACAACGACGGCGGGGGTTGCAAAGTCACTAAGTGCGAGAGTCGAAAGCACGGAGGCAGGAATTGCTCCAGGTGCAAACTTGTCGGCGACGGTTGCGGGGGTGTCGAAGAAGCTGGTGGCCATCTTCGCGCGGCCCGCCGCGCTAGCTGCCAGACAGCCTGCTGCCAGCTCGGACGTATCAACTGCGCCCGCGTCGATCTGTAGTGCCTCGATGGAGGCGGTGTCAATTGCCGCGCCCTTGATCAGGCCGGTGTCCGGCAAATCCATCCACTTATCCAGGTTGATAATGATGGTATCGGGGCTACCCTCGATGAAGTAGACAGCGTCGCCCAAAGCAGGATTGTTGATATAGACTACGTTCTTGTAGACAGGAGTCCCTGCTGCGGAAAGCTGTGCAAAAGTTAGTTTGGTGATCGGCATCGGTTATTCTCCTCTAGTAGGTGCGCTCATCGTCGCACAGAATGTAGTCGAATGTTACTTCGACCGTGCCCGCAAATGCGCCGCCGCAGATCACCGCAAAGATGATCGGCTGCTCTGCTACCACCCGCAAAGCGTTAGTGGTCAACGCCCCGTAAACGATAGTGTTGTCGGCTGGCGTTGCCGCGCCAAGAATCTGAGTGATTAGGCTATTGCCCGCCGCCGCTGCCTCATCGTAGAGCGATGGTGCCAGAAGGTCGATGCTTGTCAGCCCCGCCAGGCTCTCGCCCAGAATCCTGACATCAACGATGCGGATCGGGACGGTAGGAACCAGGCAAGTGGCCCGAACTTCACCGTTGATCGGCGTGATCCTGACGGGGGTGCTGGTTCGGAGCATCTCCTGCCCCTTACCCAACTCGTCAACGATACGCTTGGCGGTGCTATACAGAACCCGCTGTCGTCTAGCTGCTGGATATGCCACTCTTACACCTCATTCTTTCTTAGGCCGCGTCTTGCGCCAGCGGGGTTCAGCGTGCGCATCGCTAGGTAGTAACCTTCGCGCAGCGCGGATTCCTCATCCGAACGTGGGGCGGTGCCTTTACTAAAACCGAGATGGTGAACCCCCGCGTAGGGCTCGCATTGTGCAACAGCCTCCAAAGCAAGCCACACATGTGCTGATTTGATTCGCATGAGGTCTCGCACCTCGGCCAAAACGCCAAGCGCAGAACGTCCCGTAATTGCCCAATGATAGCACTGTTGGTGCGTAGGCTCCTTGCGCCTATCCGCTGTTACCCTACCGCCAAACAGATCGCAAAGCCAGTCCAACACGGGTCGGTAGGTGTTTGCAACCTCTAGGCAAGTAAGATAAGTGTAGGACTTCGCCGAAGGATGTGATCCGCCCTTCTTGATACGGATGCAACCCTCGCCGTCAATAAGTCCAGCGATGTAGCCGCGCTCTGCCGCAGTCAACATACTAATAGGTTCTTTCCTCGTCGCAGAGGATGTAGTCTACCTGCACCTCGACGGAACCCGTGGCCGCGCCTGCAGTTATCACAACAAGATTGATGGGCTGCTCCGCCGCTACCCTATTAGCCAACGGAAGAACTGCTCCGTAGACTAGGGTGTCGTCCGCCGCTGCTGCCAACTCTGTGATCAAACGGTTACCCGCACCTGCTGCAGAATCATAGAGAGCCGGAGCTAGGACGTTGATGCTGGTAAGGTTGGCGACGCTCTCGCCCATAACCTTGACGTCAACAATGCGAACAGGAACGGTAGGAATGCCCACGATCGCGCGGATCGTGCTTGCGCCCGCCTGAGTAATCTTAACCGGCCCAAACGTGCGTAGGGTCTCTTGGCCCTTGCCGAGTTCATCGCGAACGCGCTTCGCGGTGCTGTAAAGAACACGCTGTCTTCGTGCTGCTGGGTACGCCATCGTCACTATTCCTCTCTGGGAGGGGGGCCATGGGACTCCCCGCCTATGCTTTTCGCCTCTTTATCTCAGGTGTGGCGGTGGCCGGAGTAAAGGAGGCAAATCTCCGGCCCGCGCCGTTTTCAGCTATTCGCTGTCTTCCTTTGTGCAGGGTAGGGGGCGGAATAGAATCCTACCCCCATCCCTCTATGTTATCTAGTTTACGTCAGGTTAACTCCGTCTGAGAGATCGGTGATCTTCGCCTGCTTGCGGAAGTCCATGCAGCGGAAGTTGAAGGCGGTCAGGTAGATCGCCTTGATACCGAGCATGTTGTTCTGCAGGTAGTCACGGGATTCCATGTACTGAGTGGTGAAGAGAACGGGGATCTCGAGGAACCGCGTGTCCAGAACGTAGACGTTAGGGCCGCGCTTGGCGTCACCGTTGGCCGCCTCCTGGTAGCTGGTAGGAGCATCGAAGTCGTGGAAGCAGGGGATGCCCTTATAAGTTGCCACCTGGAAACCGGTCGGGTAACCCTTCAGCGTGCCTTCGCCGCCGAGCTTGACCTGGAACTCGCCCTCACCGATGAAGTGCTGGTTGGCCTGGAGAATGGTTCCCAGTCTGGTCAACTGCTCGATGCCGGTGACGATCAGGTCGGGCTCGCCACCATTACGCCTAACGACGTCGATACCCTGGTCGAGAAGAGGGGTGCCAAGGTGCCGGAGGCCGTAGAGGGGGGCTGCCGCTCCGTAGCGGCTCCCGATCACGTTGCCCGCGTTCCACTGAAGGGCGTCACGGTCAGCGAGGACGAGAGAACCGAAACCGGCGACCTCGGCGTTGGTGAAGTCGGTGCCGTTGCGACCTCGGAAGGTCATGTCAACAACATCATCGATGCTGTAGGCTGCTCCGCGATCGCGCGCGTAGAGGATGCGGTCGGTTGTGGTGACCTGGTCGAAGGTCGCTGTGGTGTCGTTTACGATGGCAGTGCAGTAGATGTCTACCGCCTGGCCAGCCTCGCGGAAGAGGTCTCCCACGTTAAGCCAGGAAGTGTCGATCAGGGTAACGTTGGCACCCGCGCCCGCGCCCGCCACGACGCGCTGATCACTAGATGCCAGAAGCATCTGGTTGAGGCGCTTCGTGTGGTCGATCATCGCGGTCTCCTGCGCCACTGCCAGCGCGTCCCCGATACCACCCTCCAGGGTGCCCAGGAACTGCGCCAAGGCGGAAACGCCGATGGACGTCACGATGAATCGAGGCTGGATGTATACCGTCTGCAGGTCGGGGCTGTCGATGTCCGGCAGGGCCGCGACTTCCGTCACGGGCCGCGTCGAACGGTTACGTCCAGACCGGATACGGTAACCGGTTGTTGGCCCCCAGGCCACCTTCCGGATCAGGTTGAAGAACCTCGTCTGAGAGTTCAGAGAATCCCAGACCTTGGCCCCAAATGTGTTGACGAAAAAGTCAGTCGCGATGAACGCGTCTGCTGGGGGCGACGTGGTGATGTCCTTCTGCAGGAGACCAGAGCCTGGGCCGAAGTATCCGTAGCGGAGTTCGCGGGGGCTTGCGCCACCAGGAACACGCTGCATCCAGTCGGCCAGAGTCCGTGGACTCCAGGTAATGGACTTATCTAGCTTCGAATATTGGTAAGAGCTAGGCATGTTGTCTCGCCCCTCCCTATATGATCGAGTCTGGGAGGTCACCAACCGCTACGCGGAACTGGTTCAGCTCCTTGAAACTCATGCTGCGCGCCCGACTCTCCAGATCGCCCAGGTCAGGCTGAGCCTCCGGCGTGGTCTTACCCACGGTCGGGGCCGCTGCCTTCTTGATGAGGCCCGCCGAAACGAGAGCGGATCGAATCTCCGCAGTCTCCTTCAGGAGCTTTGTCAAGGTAGGGCCAAGCTTGGACTTCGGGATAATGGTCTGGTCGGCAGGCCAATCCTTCGTGTCGGGAGTGATCGGTGGGTTGCCTGGAACGTCCGAGTCCTTCTCGCCGAAGTTGCTGGAGGCGTCGTCCTTGCTCACCTTGGTCTTCCTGGCCATAGAGACCAGGCCAGGCACGTTCTTGGTGTCCGACTCGGAGCCGCTGTAGCTCTCCGGCGACCCGAGGTCACTCGAGCCATACGGGGAGAAATCGGACTCAGATGCGGACTCGCCCAACTCGACCTCCTCCGAGTCGTCATCCTCCGGAGGGAACTCCTCCTCGGACTCTTCCTCGGACTCGTCGCTGTCGAGCGCCATGACGTGCTTAGTCAAGGCGGACATCGAACGGGTCAGGTCAAGCAGCAAAGTCGCCTGCTCGCGCACGGACTTGCTGAGTGAACTCACCTTCGACTCTAGCGCCTCGGGGGAATCCTCGTCCTCCTCGTCCTCGTCGGACAGGAGGGACTCCAGGCTTTCCTCGTCGTCGCTCTCGGGATTATCTGCCAAACGCAGAAGCCTCTTATTGGCCATAAAACAACCTCCCACGTTGCGCTATACTCCCGCTATTCAACGGTTATCTTAGCACAGGGGGAGCTGTTTAGACAGGTCTAGAGCAAAAAGGCCGCCCGAAGGCGACCTATCTCGGCGGAGCATCAACCGCCCGCCAATCACACAGCGTAGTTGTTCCCCTTACCCACCCTCGGCAGGCATTATGCCCGCCTACTCCGAACAGCCCTCTAGCGAAGCTGCTAAGTTGACGGTGGCTTCCTGTTTTGCCACGCAGTCACGCCCGCCAGGACGGGAGCCATGACCCACAGCAGCAACAGGGCCTCCTCCGGTACGGCGTAGCCCTCGTGTAGGGCGTACAGCAACGCCGCGTAGCCGACCACCATCGCCAGGAAGGGGGCCGCTACGTCCTGTATGATCTGTGCAACGGCTTGAAACATACGGTTACCTACCTCTCCTGTGTCCGACTAAGCTCTGGTTTCGTATTTGTGCTTGGCGGTGGGCAGATAGCAGTCCGTAAATGCTCATCAGAAACCCCCGAGCACGAGCACCGTGAACACACCAAAGAAAGATGCCGCGCACTTCCTGCGATGCCACCTTCCCGCCAAACCGCGCCCGCATCCAGTCAAGAGGCTCTCGATGCTTCTGCGCAATGCTTACTGTCGAAGCAGCTCTCCCTACGTAACCCTCGCCTTCGTAGAAACCAGCGGCCCAATAGAAATCCTCAGTGCTCGCCCGCTCTGTTGGAGCTAACGCCGGTGTTAGCTGCCCGAGGCGGTTCTTTCTGCCCCGCAGTGCCTCTCTGTGCTTAGCTGTTCGCACGTATACGCCGCGCGGCATCGAATACGCTCTCCTTCATGGTGGAGGCGGGGAGAATCGGACTCCCAATTTCCCGCTTGCAGGGCGGGTGCCTTCCCGTTTGGCTACGCCCCCATATAAAATGCTTGGCCCCGCACTCCCCGCAACCGTCGTCGCAGGCGGCGGCCCCTTGCAGGGCCATAAATCGGCACCGGCCAGGGCCTCATCGCGACTTGGGGGCCGCCCCCGTTCCGATGCCGTAACCTTCGCCAGGCTCTTTCCGCCCCCGAAGGGGTCGGTCTTTGCCCAGCGAGAGCATTATAGCATATCTTCCGGCGGGGGCAAGGCCTTTCGAGGAGGAGTTTCGCCACGCTCTTTGATCACGGCTACCAGCGCGTCCGCGCGCCGGATAGACTCTGCCAAGTCCTCCTCGGACTTCTTGTGGGCTATCAGCCGGAGGTACAACCACGCCCGCAGGGGGATCATAACTTCCCCTTAGGTGATGGGTGTTGCCATCCTGCAGTGGATAAGGAACTTCTGAGAACTCAGCCAGTCGAATCCTGGCGGGTCAGTTCCGAACCGGATTCTGCACTGGCCTTCGTAGAGGCCAGGGACGCGCCATACATAGGAGGACTGGAAGGTGACGATCCCGTGAAGCGGATCGGTAACGATGCAGAGCCCGCTCGTGACCTTCTTAGTGCCCTTGTAGCGTGCGATATAGCAGGTGACCTGACAGATAACGCCGCCAGGGTTGAGGTCTAGGTAGCCGCCATCTTCATAGAGCAACTGAAACTGCTGGTCGGGGAGTGTGTCGCCCACCCACACAGTCAGTGGCCCCGCGAACGAGGCGAGAACTTCTCGGGTTGCAACCGGCATGTAGTCGAATGATGTCATGTTTATACTCCTGGCCCCACTACGCGCAGCCGTAGCTTCTTGGCACTAACAAATAGCCGCGTCGCCGCCAGCACAAAGGCTGCCGCCGCTTTAGCTGCTGCGTCCGCGCCCACGGCGCTATCTGTCAGGAAGATGGTCAGCACATAGGCGTCTGCACCGGCACCGGTATCCGGTGCTAGAACCGCGAGTCCGTAGGTTTCCGTGCCTACGCCCGCCTCCAGCACCGCCTTGAGCATCGTGTAGGCATCTACGCCCGCACCGATGTCCGCCGTGTTGATAATAGGTCTAGTCAGCATAGGGCCGAGCGGGTCTGCTCCGTGGCCAGTCTCCGTCAAGAACAGGGTCATGACGTAGGTATCTACGCCGTGCCCAGCCTCAGGCATGACAGGCGCAATAACAAGGGTCAAGGAGTCGGTGCCCGCCCCTGGTTCTGCCTGGTTCACAATAACGTTAGGAATGCCTGGCGCTGCAGGATTCTCAGGGATAGCGTCTACACCGTATCCAGTGTCCCACGGGAACCCTGTGACATCGTCGTAGGCCGCAATCTCCGGAATGACATCGGCCTCAAGACCCCACCCATATTCGAGTACGATCGTGGCGATGTCAGGTAGTCCCTCCATGCCCAGGCCTGCATCCATCATCTCGAACAGCTTCTCGTAGAAGCTATCGTCGCCCGTGCCGGTGTCCTCGAGCGGAATGATCAGTTGCATCACATCCGCGCCCGCACCGATCTCCACGGTCAGGACACCGATGACCGGTGCCTCTGTGCCTACGCCCGCTTCCGGCACGATAGGTGCCACAATAAGAATCATTGCGTCGAGGCCCGCACCCGCCTCAGCAAGAGATCGCAAGGCCACGAATGGAACCACACCCGCGTATACATGGTTTGGCCCCGCGAGGTTCGCGGTCTCGCACCAAGCCACTGGCCAGACCGCCCCCAACAGGGTCGAGGTGGGTGTGTTGACCCAGTCCCACTCTTCCGCCGTAGCGTCCGCCGTGTAGAGGAACAGCGCAAGCCAGTTTACTTCACTCGCCCAGTAGATAGTCGTGTTGCCCGCGCCGTTGTCACGAATCCAGACTACGCGGTAGTAGGTGCCGTCCCAGGTGATATCGGCGCTCACGGTTGGGGCTAGAATTGAAAGCTGCGTGGGGCCGGAGATCAACGTCCCATTGACATCATACTTGCGGAAGAAGGGAACGGTGTTGTAGATGTAGACGAGCCCCAGATCATCATTATCGAAGTCGTCTCCAGCAAGGGAGAACCCCTCGCTCTCGTCCGCCACCCACTGCTCGATGGCAGTATAGACAACAGCCGTATCGCTCCAGTCGACGCCCTCCGCACGATAGAGAATCAGTGAACCACCGGCCCGCGTCAAGGCGAAGGAGTAGATGCCGAGCTGGAGAACTGAGGCCTTGTCCGATCCGCTAGCGGGGAGGGCACTCGGGGTCTCGGTAGCATTCTGCAACGTCCAGGGTGCCTGTGCCGTAAACTGCGACCAGTCCCTGGTTGTAGCCGTTGCGCGAAGCGCCAGAACTTGCAGCTTGCCGTCCTCCGCGCCGGACACGACAGCATCGCGGTATCCTACGGCAGGGGAGCCGAACGATACGTCAATCTCGTCGCTGACCGTCCACGCGGGGGCGAGCAGGTTCCCGTTGAACGTGAGCGTGCGATACCAGATATCGTCTCCCAGCTCTGGATCGCCAAACCTGCTGTAGACTACATGGATGTCAAACGTCACAGGATCGGATACCGCACTGGCGTAAACGTCCGTGCGGGAGCTGATCGTGACAGGGGCTTCCCAGGTCACCCCCAGGTCGTCTGTCCAAGTAAACACCAGCCCTGCGGTGCCCTCTTGATAGATCAGCACAGCAGCGGGGGGGATGGACAGCGTAATCTGCGAGTAGGGGTGTCGTGTCGAGCCAGGATCAGCAGAGTGGTCTACCACCTGGATCAGCGCGGGAACCCACAACGCAGCGACCTCAACGCCTACGCCCGCGTCGACGAGGTCGATCGCCATTGCGACTTCGGCGTCGAAGAAGAAGTCTAGAATATCAGCTCTTGCGAAGTCGAACACGCTCCGCTGCCTCCCGTGCCTTGTTCATGGCAAGATTCCACAGCAGCCGAACGCTACGCCCGTCCTCCTTGTGCGACTTTGCCTTGTGCCGCCGTTCGTCGCGCCGCTCACCCTTTGTGATCATCCTCTTACTACGGGTTCCCCCGTTCCTTCAGCTTCTGGGCCGCCGCGATCAAAGCATCGCATAGTTGAGGCAGGCCCTTCCGGTAGACCGCCAAATCCAACGGCGGATACCACGGCCCGCGCCGCCAAGATGCCTGCAGCATGTCCTTGCGCCGCAAGATCGGCACCATCGCGTCCTCTACAGCATGGACAAGCCGCACCTCGGTCAGCAGCCCTTCTGTGAAGTTCTTCCATTCGTTGATCTCTTCCTGTGTGGGCATGCTAGCCCCCCCTTCCACTTGTCGCTGCACCTCGGCGACGAACTCGTCCCACGGGAACATCGGGCCTGGGTCGGTCTTACCAACCTTGTGTCCGTTCGCCGTGTCTTCGTGACCGACTAGCCCGCTAACCGCATTCATGTCCCCCGTCTGAGTCAGATAGGGGATGCGTACCGGCGAGATGTTGTAGGTCACACAGTCCTTGGCTACCTCAAGAGCGGCCCGCTCCAGGCAAGCGTCGGTGAACGGCATGTCACCTAGCGGCTGACACAGCTCGTAAGAGATGCCGACCCAGTCCACCGCCCACTCCTGGGGCCACCCGAGCCCGCCAAAACCGGCGGCATAGGTTGTGTAGTAGATCGCCTTATCCCAGAAGCTGGCGAGCTGGCCCTGCTCCGAAATCACGGCATGTGCACAACCGCCCCACGACTGTAGCCAGGCGTTCGTCTGCTTGTTGCTGTCGCTCTGCACCCAGTTGCAGGTCGCCGGAAACTCCAGCGAACTCTGTGGCCAGCCGTCCCAGCGCACCCCGCTGCGGGTCGCGTGAATCTCAATGATCCGTGGCTTTGCGGGCACGCCATAAGCGACTAGCTCGGCACGGGGCCGCGCCAGCCATGGACGAGCGACAACAGTAAGGTCGGATGGGTAGCTCACGGATCTCCTTCTAAGGCTTCGGCCCCTCTATATCACGGATGTGGCCCTGCAGCGTCACGATCACATTGACTAGACGCTGAATCTCCTTCTGCTGTTGTAGCAGCAGTATGGCCTGGTTGCCCAGGAGCATCTGGACTTCCTCCAAGCTCACCGGCGGAAGGCCGAAGCTAGGCGGAACTCCTGGCTCCGGTGGGGTCGCCGTAGGAACCGGAATCTCGCTACGCTTTTTCTGTGCCATGTCACAAACCTCCTTTAGATTTTGCTTCTAGTATACCCTATGTCTAGCGAGTCAGGCCCGTAATATACAAGTCCATTGCGTCCATGTAGAAATAGGCATAGTTAGCAATGCCCGTCTTGGCAAAGAACATCGGTGCTAGGCTGGTTGTGGGTAGACTTACGGTGTGATCGATCGCGCCGCCCGCGTCAAGCTTAAAGGTAACGGTGGCGGCGTCCTTGCGATAGATTCTTAGCTTTCTCCAACTCGTATCAATACCGACACCCGTATTAGTCCGCGTCCGGTCAACTCCCCCACTACGCGATGTAAAGAACCAGGTAGCCTCCCCCGCCTTCCTCTCAACGTATAGGCCATCTGCTGGCGGGTCTACCGTGGGTGAGAAGCCTAGCCCCATCCTCCAGACATTGTTTGCGCCAATTACATCACCTGCGCGAAAGACCAAGGTGATATCGAAGTAGTCGTCTGGATCAATAGCAGCCACGCCTTGTCCCAGATAGCAAGCGGCCAGGTTGCCAATCGTAGCGCCTGTCCCTACACGAACAATACCAGGATGCCCAAGCACCCCAGGCTGCATCGTGATGCTAGAACCGGAACTTGACGCAACAGTCCACTGCAACTCGCCAATTTCTCCGGAGCCAGCGACTCCACCGATGAAATCGTCAAACAAGTGTGGCGCTGCCATGCTGGAGCCAGGGGTATTCCCTACGCCCAGGGTTATCCATGCAGCGTTAACGCGCGCCTGAATACCTGGGAGGGATGAGTTGTAAAGGATCATCCCGTCCGCCACGCCAGGTAGGGCGGCTACCTGCGCAGTTGTTAGCCGTGACAGCAAGAATGCCCCCGTAGTGGTTTGCAGATCGATAATGCTACCAACTGCTGGAGTTGCGTCCGCGCCAAACGTTGCCGCGCCCACGTGCCGCATGTGGCCGCCGAGCGACTGGATGCTAATGTTAGTGACACCCGCCACCAGGTTCTGTAGGTAGATGCCCACCAGCGTTGTGGGTGCAAGACCGCCGGTAGGATTATTGATGTAGATGCCGC
>Ga0315284_10002459_pt1 | contig 26497 bp, 17 predicted proteins | sample YL17G09_16_MG_FD_203696 | JGI IMG/M metagenome (GOLD analysis project Ga0315284, IMG submission 203696) | Sediment microbial communities from Yellowstone Lake, YNP, Wyoming, USA - YL17G09_16 | ecosystem: Environmental > Aquatic > Freshwater > Lake > Sediment | place: USA: Wyoming | collected...
TGACGGTGGTTTCGCCTCCGGCGAGGAGGCAGATGGGCTTGCCAGCGGTTTTTTCCTCCTTAAGCATGGCGGCGAGGTTCCTGCCCTGATCGCGCGTTTCTCCCTGAAGACAATCGGTAACGATTCTGACTTGATAGCCCCGGCTTTCGGCATCTCTCTTGGCGGCCTCCAGCATCAGCCGGTTGTTGCCAATGATCTGGAAAAGCGATGGGTCGAAGATGGGGTCGCCGGGCTTAGGGGTATCGGGAATTTGGCCCAAAAGGCCCCCATTGATATGTTCAAGTATCGCTTTAGGAAGTTTATCGGTTATGCCGTATTTTACGAATATATTTTGCACATCACGGAAGGTGGTCGAATCGGGAACGGTGGGGCCGGAGGCGATGGCTTCGGGCGGATCACCGATGACATCGGACAGGGCCAGAGTGACCACCCTTGCCGGATGAGTGAAGCGCAGGAGCTGTCCCCCTTTGACCTGCGAAATGTGCTTGCGAACGGCATTGATTTCGGCGATATTGGCTCCGCAGGCGAGCAGGATCGAGTTGGTCTGCTGAAGATCGGCGAGAGTGATACCGTGGGCGGGCAGTTCAAACAGTGCCGAACCTCCGCCGGAAAGCAGTACCAAAACAAGATCATCGGACGTTAGTTCTTGAAGCAGATCGAGAATCGCCCGGGTGCCGATCAACGTCTGTTCATCCGGAACGGGATGGTCGGCTTCCATGAGGCGGATTTTCGAGAGCGGCAGGCCGTGGCCATACTTTACGACGATGGCGCCAGCGAAAAGGCGATCGCCCAGAATCTGCTCAACGGCGCAAGCCATGGGAGCGGCGGCCTTCCCGGCACCGATAATGATGATGCGCCCCGGGCGGTCAAAGCGAATCTCCTTTCCGCCTACCGACAAACCATTGCTCGTCTTCTGGAGCGCCTTTTTGACTAAAGAGGCTGGATCCAGGGCTTGCAGCGCCGCGTTAAGGATTCTGAGCGCGTCCGAGCGCAGATTGGGGAGGGAGGTCATCTGTTCCCAAAATTTATGCAATTAATATCAAGATAGGTCATTTCGCGGACGATTTCAATAGTAAGCGAAGGCGATCTTCGTGCGGCGGGATCCCCACGGCCTCGGCCTAATGCCGCGTCTTTATGAGCCTGCATTTTGCAATTCTATGCGATGATATGCCATTAAGCGGATCGAAACCCCCTGCGCCCGAAATCCGATCGCAGGGTCATCTCAGAATGAGACCCATGGATCGGTGGACGGTTTCAAAGTTGCCTTCATCCGGAAGCAGCCGCGTTCGGGAGATTCTGCGCCTGCTGGATGAAGATCGCGACCTCCCGACGCTATCGCCCGTGGTCGAGCGGGTGTTGCAGCTCGTCAACGACGAGAAGATATCCATCAAACAGTTGGCCGACATCATCAAAAATGACGTATCCCTCTCGTTTAAAATCCTTAAAGTGGTCAATTCAGCATTTTATGGCTTCCCGCGCAAGATTTCGACCCTGACCCAAGCCATGGTCATTCTGGGACTGCCGGCGGTGAAGAACTTGGCGCTTTCGATGTCCATTCTGGAGGTGTTCGTCCGCGAAAGCGCGAAAACGAAGGATGGCAAGGGTTTCCGGATTTTCTGGGAGCGTTCGCTATTTTCGTCCGTAGCGGCACGGCGTCTGGCCATTCTGACCAAAAATCCGGGTGAGGAGGAGGTCTTCATCGGAGCGCTGCTGCAGGACATCGGGATCCTCCTTTTTATCAAGCATTTTCCGCAGGATTACGCGGAAGTTATGGATTTGGCGCAGCGCAGCGCCAGCGATATCATGATGCTGGAAGAGGAGCACTTCGGCATCAATCACGCCGTGCTGGGCGAATTCCTGGCTAACAAATGGCGTCTGCCCCGCAACTTGACGGTGCCGATTTTGCTGCACCATCACGGGGACATCACGGCCGACAGCTTCGACGCCGAAGAAAAGAATCTCTTCCAGCAGACGGTGCTCATTCACCTGTCCGGCTTGATCTCCGAGATCTTCTACGATGAATATCGAACCGAGCGGGTGGAGCGGCTGAAGCAGGCCGCCGATCATTATTTGCATCTGGAGCCGCACGTGGTCGAGGATCTGCTGAAGAATCTGGCGGACGAAGTCAAGCAGGTGGCGGATTTTTTCGGCCTGCCGCTGGAGCGGACGCAGAGCTATTCCGACCTGCTGATGGCGGCGAATATCGAATTGGGTCGCATCAATCTGACCTATGAGCAGATGAATCGCGAATTGATCGCGGCCAAGCGGCGCGCCGAAGAGCTGGCGGAACAGCTTGCGGAGGCCAATCGCAAGCTGCAGGAAATGGCCAACGTGGACGGATTGACTCAGATTTTCAATCGGCGCGTTTTTCAAAATCTCGTCACCCGCGAATTCTACCGTTCGCAGCGCTACGGCCATCCGCTTTCCTGCATCATGATAGATCTGGACACTTTCAAGGAGATTAATGATCACGAAGGCCATTTGGTGGGAGACCAGGTCCTGAGAGAAGTGGCCGGATTGCTGCAGGGCAGTCTGCGCAAGACGGACTTCGTGGCGCGGTATGGCGGTGATGAGTTCGTGGTGATCCTCCCTGAAGCTGACAGCAAGGCGGCGGCCGTGTTGGCGGAGAAATTGCGGCACACCGTGGAACAGCGCAATTTCGATATCGAAGGACGCAGCATCCATTTGACCATTTCGTTGGGTGTATCAACGCTCAGCCAGGAGACGCCGGTGGCTACGGAAGAGGAGATGATTCAACGGGCCGATGCCAATCTCTATCTGGCCAAGAAGTACGGGCGCAACCGGAGCTGGGCGGATGAAGACAATAGGATCCTGAAGGGAGCGGAAACGCAGCCCAATAAGCCGATGCGCAAAGAGCCACTCCCCGCTTGATTTAAGGGATGGCGCATATTATATTATGTTGTTGGTTTGAAGGACTCTGGTCTGCGGGAAAGAAACGGCATCATGCAAAAGATACGGTTTATCAACTTTAGCGACTTGAAGCTGGTGATGGCGGAACTCGAAAAACACAACATCGAGTTCACCTGGGATATCCTGAACCGCCAGCACGAGTTAAACCTCGGCCACATCAACATTGACCACGTCAAACTGGCGCTGACCAACTGCCCGGTGCCGTATAAGATCATAGATTATTCATAAGGACCGGGTTCCATGACCTAAGCCGACTGGCGGCACTCAACCAGGTTTCGCCCGCCGGTCGAGCGCCAGCGTCATTTCACTCCCGTTTTTCCGCCTTGTCCAATCCCCTCGACAGATTTCGAGAAGCCCTGAGGCGCTATCCGCCCTTTGCGCAATTCTCCGCCGCCGTCGCGCAACACCCTGCCCTGGTTCTTCGCGGCGCTCCGGGCGCTTTGAAGGCCTTGGCCGTCGCCGATCTGGTGGGCGCCGGCAGACGCGTCGTCTGGATTTCGCCGCGCAGTGGCAGCCGGGAAGAAGCTCTTTCCGACCTCACTCATCTCCTGCCTGACGACCAGTTAGGACTGTTGCTGACCTCCCATGACAAAGGCGACGTCACCCCTTTTGAATCCCGCATTTTCCGAGCTCGCGCCCTGCAGGGCTGGATTTCCAAGCAGCCCTTCGTGCTCGTGGCGGATCCGACCTCCATCTGGCAGGATGTCTTTCCACGCCCTGAGGCTTTAGAGAGAATTCGGATTCCGATGCAGACCGGCATGCTCCTGGGTCGGGATCCGCTGACGCGCCGGCTGGCTTCGGCGGGTTACCAACGCAGCGAACTGGCCGAAAATCGGGGTGAATTTGCCGTCCGGGGCGGAATCCTGGATATTTTCCCGTACACTCACGACCGGCCGCTGCGCTTAGAGTTCAACGGCGACGTGCTGGAATCACTGCGCAGCTTTGATTCGAGCACGCAGCGGACGATCCAGCAGATTCATTCCGAAACCCTCTTCCTCGCCAATATCGAAGGGGAAAGCGGTGCGAACATCGCGGCCTACGCCGAACCGGACGATGTGCTGCTGATCGAGGAGGCCGAGGAGATCGGTCAGCGAGCCCAGGAGGCGGGCGCGGCCGACCGCTGGGACGATCTACTGAGGACAAAACGAATTATTTACTGGGGTAGTCCTCAGCACGATCTGCCGCGGCATGATCTGAGCGGGATGGTGCAGGATGATTTCGGCGGAATGATTCACCGACTGGCGGATTCGCTGAGCGAGCAGTCGGAGAAACACTCGCCCTGTTTCATCGCCTGTGACAACACCGGGCAGATGGAGCGGCTGCGGGAACTACTTGAAGCCCGGGAACTGCGCGAGCATCCGGTGATGTTGGTGGCGCATTTTTCGGGCGGTTTTCTGCTGCCTCCGGGGGCGCCCTGCTTATACACGGATCATCAAATATTCCGGCGGCAGCGACGGCGCCGGACTTACTTCCGGATGCACAACTTCAGCCCCATCGAGCGCGCCGACATGCTGAAGCGGGGCGACTTTGTGGTGCATGAGGATTACGGCATCGGGCGGTTTCTGGGTTTAACGACCATCGAAGTCAACGGCCACGCGCGGGAATGCCTGCAAATCGAATATCGCGACAGGGTAAATTTGTATGTTCGGCTCGAATCGCTGGCCAAGATCCAGAAGTTCTCGGGGCGCGAGGGATTCATCCCGCCGCTGACGCGCATCGGTCGGGGCGAATGGGAGAAATTGCGCAAGAAAACCCGCGACGCCGTCAAACAGTTGGCTTCGGACCTGCTTAATCTCTACGCGCTTAGGTCAGCGCAGGAGGGCTTCTCCTTCCCCGAGGATGGCTCGCCGCTGCACGAGGTGGAGGCGCAATTTGAATATGAGGAGACGCCCGATCAATTGAAGGCCATCGAAGAGGTCAAGCGGGATATGGAGGAACCGCGGCCGATGGATCGCCTGGTCTGCGGTGATGTCGGCTATGGCAAGACCGAGGTGGCTCTGCGCGCCGCCCTGAAGGCCGTGCTGGGGGGCAAACAGGTGGCGCTGCTGGTGCCCACGACTCTATTGGCGCAGCAACACTATAACACCTTCACCGGACGCCTCTCTTCCACGGCCGTGGAGATCGAGATGCTCTCCCGTTTCCGCACACAGCGCCAGCAGGCGGACATTCTCAAGCGCTTGAAAGCGGGAAAAATTGACATCATCATCGCGACGCACCGGCTGCTTTCCAAAGACGTCGCCTTTAATCATCTGGGCTTGTTAATCGTGGATGAAGAGCACCGCTTCGGAGTGCGGCACAAAGAGCTATTGAAGAAAATGCGCTGCGCGGTGGATTCCCTGGTTCTGACGGCCACACCGATTCCCCGCACGCTGCACATGTCGCTCATCGGGGCGCGGGATATGTCGCTGATTCGCACTCCTCCGCAGCACCGGCTTCCCATCGAGACGGAGATCGCGCCGTTTTCCGCGGATTTGATCAAGGAAGCCATTCTGCGCGAAATTGACCGCGGCGGGCAGGTCTATTTCGTTCACAACCGCATCGAATCCATTTATGCGGTCAAAAAGATGCTGGAGCGCTGGCTGCCGCAAACTCGCCTTGCGGTGGCTCACGGGCAGATGCCGGAATCGCAATTGGAAAAGACCATGAGCGAATTCCTCATGCGCAAGTTTGACGTGCTGATCTCGACCATGATCATCGAATCAGGGTTGGATCTGCCCAATGTGAATACCATGATTGTCAATCGCGCCGACCGCTTCGGTCTGGCGCAGCTCTATCAGCTTCGCGGACGCATCGGGCGATCCAGCCGGCAGGCCTACGCCTACTTATTGACCCCGCCCAAGACCGTCATCGCCGACCAAGCCCGCAAACGACTGCAGGCGATTCGGGATTGCAGTTACCTGGGGGCGGGTTTTCAACTGGCCCTGCACGACTTGGAAATTCGCGGAGCGGGCGAGATTTTCGGCGCCAAACAGTCGGGATTCATTCATGCGGTTGGATTCGACCTCTACCAGAAGATGCTGGAGGAGACCGTCCAGGAATTGAGCTCCCGCCGGGATGAATCCCAGCCGCGAGCCGAGGCGGCCTCTGAGGCGGAACCGAAAATTGACTTTCCCCTGGATGCCTACCTGCCTCCCAGTTATGTCGAGCATCCCGAACAGCGTCTGGAACTCTACCGGCGATTGTCCACAGCGGCCGATGAAGAGACGCTGGCCAAGGTTACGGAAGAGATTAGCGACCGCTACGGGGGGCCGCCGGCGGAGGCACAGCATTTGTTCCATTATTTGGCCCTCAAGATCGGCTGCCAGAAGGCGGGCTTAAGCCGGCTGGAGCTGCGGGAGGACTATCTTTTGGCGGAGATCCTATTGGGGGATCACAGCGATTGGCGCGAACGTCTGCAAGAGGTGGTCCGCCGGTTGGATGGTTTCCCCGCTGAATTTTCCGGTGAAATCCCCCCCACTTTTCTCCTGCGTTGGGATTCCGAATCGGACTGGCCGCAGCGGATCAGCATCGCTCGCGACCTCTTGGCCCGCCTGATCCGCCTGTCCCCGCTGGCCGAAAAAAGAACATAAAAAGCGGGCAAAGACGGGATCAATCCCTTTGCTGGAGGGTATAAATATGTTCGAGATTGACAAACACAGGCTCTTGACCAATAGGAGATGCGCATGCGGCGATCGTTTTATGAACAAAAATCATCATCCAGGGCTATGATCAAAATGAACTGGCGTCAGGCATTGCCTTTTCTGGCTCCCTCATTTTTTGCCCTGGCGCTTTTTGCCGGCGGCTGCGGCCAAGGCGGGGACATTGTGGCGAAGGTCGGATCGAAGAAGATCACGGCGACCGAATTCAAGGACGAGCTGATCAAGCGCTACCGAGCGCCCGAGATGGCCTCCCAGCGCACCCTGGATGAACGCAAAGAAGTTTTGAAGCTCATGATTGAGCAGAAAATGAGAATCCTGGATGCCTACCGGTTGGGCTTGGACAAGGATTCCGCGGTCGTGAAGGCGGCGGATGATGCCCAACAGCAGGCGGCCATTCAGGAGCTCTATAAGGTCGAGATTATGGACAAGGTGATCCCGGCCGATGAAATCCGCCAGCAGTACGACAAGATGGGCGAAGAGATCAAAGCCAGCCATATCTTGATCAAGTCCACCATGGATACCTCGGCGGCCGCTCAAGCGCCCGTCAAGGCGAAGGCTGACAGCATTTATCAATTGGTCATCTCCGGAGTGCCCTTTGATTCACTGGCGAAGCAGTTCTCCGAGGATCCGACATCGGCGCAGAACGGCGGAGACCTGGGTTATTTCGCCTGGGGACGCATGGTGGACGAATTCCAAGAAGCGGCCTTTGCGCTCAAGGCGGGGGAAATCAGCAGGCCGGTGAAATCCTCCTACGGTTACCACATCATCAAGATTTTGGATCGCCGGCCCAACGCCGGCCGCCGGAGCTTCGAAGAGGAGCAGAACGACATCCTGATGAATTTGCGGCGCAAATATCAGCAGGAGCTGCAAAAGCAGGCGGAAGACTATCTGGCCAAGTTGAAGGAAAATTTTGGCCTGAGCTTCAATTATGCCAATATCCAGAAGATCCTGGACAAGGTCAGCGATCCTTCCGTGCCGCGCAACAACGATTACTTCTCCAATTTCAGCGCGGAAGAGAAGGCTTGGGCCATAGCCACGATGAAGGGCGACACCATCACGGTAGCAGACCTGCAGGCCGAACTGGTCAAGGCCGGGCAGAATCCACAGTGGCGGGATCAAAAGGCGATCACGGCCATGGTTGAGCGGATCGTGGTGCCCAAATTCCTGGGCGAGCGGGCGCGCGAAATAGGGCTCCTAAATCGCAAGAACATCCGCGAAATGTACCAGAGTACCCTGGAAACCCAAATAGCCCAGAGGGTCGAAGCCAAGCAAGTCCAGGACAAGCTGGATATCGGAGACACCGCGCTGTTGGCTTACTACCAGAGCCATCTGGAGGAGTTCAAGTCCGATTCCACCGTCGAAGTCCAGGAAATATACGTCAACTCCGATGTAGCCAAGGATCATGATCTGGCGATGGCTCAGGGCCTAGCCGCCCGAGCCAAGAAGAGTGAGAATTTCACCAACCTGGTGAAGAAGTACACCGACCGCAAGTCATCGCTGCCGCGGGATGGGCGCATCGGCCCGATCACCAGCCGCCAATACGGCGAGATGGGACGCCGGGCCTTCAGCATGAAGATAAACGAGGTCAGCGAGCCCATCCCCATGGGGCCGCGCGCTTACTCCATCATCAAACTGCTGGATAAATCCGAGGCTCGGCAGAAGACTTTTGAAGAGGCCAAATCACAGGCCGAGCGCCTGGTGCGCATGAAGGAATCGGACAGCCTGCGCACGAGCTGGCTGGAAGACATGAAGAAGCGCTATCCTGAAACCATCTATGAGGATCGCCTGATGTCGGTGCTGCCACCCAAGGCCGGCTCAGCGGACACCACGGCCACTCGGGAGCCCGGCATTAGGGAACCGAAGAGCGTCAGCGAACCAAAGATGAAAGTTCAGCAGATGCCGATCACCAGGGATTCGAAGCAGGAGAAGAAGTAATCCTGGGCTTTTCCCGAGCGCCTCTTGGCGGCTGGCTGCTGGCACTGATTTTCCTCTTCGCCGGCTGCAATGGAAGCGCACCCGATGATCAAATCGCCGCGCGGGTGGGCGAGGCCGTCATCCGGCGAGAGGATTTGCAGAGAGTTTACCAACTTCCCACGGGCGCGGCCGATAGTTCCTCGGCGCGCGCGTGGGAGGATGCGGCCCGGAACTGGGCCATCAGGGAAATCCTGCTCCAAGAAGCCGCGAAACGGCGGCTGGAGCAGGATAGCCTTTTTAGGGCGCGGATCGCAGATCTGCGCGATGCATTACTCATTCAACTGTTCTATGAAAGAGCGGCGCTGCCGGCCGAGATAGATTCTTCCGAGGTGCTGGACGAGTACAATCGCAGCCTGGGTGAATTCGTCACGCCCGGCAACCAGATTGATTTGGCCTACCTGCAGGCGCCGACGCGCGAGGCGGCCGATGCGGCGCGCCGAGCCCTGCAAGCCGGCGAAGATCTTACCGCTATCTTGAGCCAAACAGAATCCCTCCAGGGCCAAGCCCTGGGCTGGGTTAGTTACGGGGATCTCAGTCTCGATATCGCCAAGGCCGCGTTTTTGCTGCCGCCGGGAGCCATTTCTTATCCTCTGAAATATGAGAAGGGCGGCTACATCGTGCTGCATTGCCGGCAACGGCGGGCACAAGGGACGATTCTGCCTCTGGAAGAAGTCTTCGACCAGATTCATGATCGAATCAAACTTCGCCAGCAGGCTGATGCGGAATGGACGCTCCGCGACAGCCTCTGGAAGGCTTACAAGCCCGAAATTAAGATTAAATAGTCCACTTTGCCCCTTCCCGCCGGATGAAGCGAGCGTCTCCGCGGGCCACTCTCGAATCGCATGAAAATGATCTCCAAAATGAAGCCCCGAGCGCATCGCGCGCCGGCCAGACTGAGACTTTGGTGCGTCGCGGGCGCCTGGTTCCTGGCGGTTCCGGTCTGTTTCGCGCAGGGCTCCAATGAGGTGATTGACCGCATCATCGCCATCGTCGGGGACGAGGTGGTGCTGGAGAGCCAGGTTTATCAAAATGCGCAGAACATCGCCCTGCAGCAGGGGATGGATCTGTTGAAGGATCAGAATAAGTTCAATCAGTTACGGCAGGACGTTCTGCGCGAAATGATCAACCAGAAGGTCTTGCTGGCCAAGGCGCGCGAAGACAGCATCACCGTGGAAGCTCGCGAAGTGGATCGTGAGCTGGAAAACCGCCTGCAGGCGATCATTCAGAACGCGGGATCGCAGCAACGGCTGGAGGAGATTTACGGCCAACCGATCAGCCGCATTCGGCGCGAATACCGGCCGCTGATCGAAGAAGAGCTGCTGGTTGAAAAGGTCAAGCAGCGGCGGCTGGCGGATGTGGCTGTGACGCGGCCCGAGATCGAGCAGTTTTTCAATAATCATCCGGAGGCCTTTCAACCGCTGAAAGACGCGGTGGAAATCAGCCATATCCTGCTGGAGGTGGGCCGCAGCCGCACGGCGGAAGAACGCGCCCGCGATCGGGCGGATTCGCTCTATGAGGCCATCAAGACCGGAGCCAGTTTCGATACGCTCGCCTTCGAGTTCTCGGATGACAAGGCTTCCGCCAAGAAATTCGGGCGCATCGGCGTAACGCAGCGAGGCGATCTGCTCAGCGATTACGAGAATGCCGCTTACGCCTTGAAGGTCGGTGAAATTTCGCGGCCGGTGCGCAGCCCGGCGGGATTCCATATCATCCGGCTGGATGAGCGCAAAGACGATCAAATTGCCACCTCGCACCTTCTGATCCAAGTCAAAGCCACCGCCGATGATGAACAGCCGATCGTGGACAGCCTGAGGATCATTCGGGAGGCGATTCTGGCTGGCGAGAGCTTCGAAGAGGCGGCGCGCACCTATTCGCAGGACTTGCAGACGACGCCGCGCGGAGGCTACCTGGGCTGGTTTGCCATGGAGGACATGCCGGAAGATTTTCGGGCGGCGGTGGATACATTAGAGATCGGCCAAATCAGCCAGCCACTGAAGACGCAGTACGGTTACCACTTAGTCAAACTGCGCAACCGGAGGGAAGCACATGAAGTCAGCCTCGAGCAGGATTGGGAGCTGGTGGCGCAACAGGCGCTGAGCGCCAAGAAGGAGAAGGAGTATCTGCGCTGGTTGGATGGGTTGAAGGCGAGATATTATATTGAAATTAAGGAGAATTGATCCGCCAAGAGCGGCTAGTTAGGCGCGGCGGGAAGCAGATTTCTCTAAGAGTTAGGCCAGACATCAGTCAAGATTCATGAAAAGCGGCTCCGCAGGCCGCATTTCTCATTTTATAGGTTATTAAAAATCAAATAGTTATAACATTTTTTCAAATGCAGAGATTTCGCTTGACATTTGGATATTTTATCATTATATTAATTGGGCAAACTATTGGCCAAATGAAACCACTCAAGGAGGCAGACATGTGCACTGAAAAACAATTCTTTGCCAAAACGATTATCATGAGGCTGTTGGGCACTGGGGCGATGTTGGCTCTGCTTTCGGCAACGGCGCTGGGGGCGGACGTCATGATCGCGCCCAGCGGGCAGCCGGTGGAAATCAGCGGGATGGACAGCCCACAGCCGGATACGATTCGTTACGATACCGGCGGATCTGCATATCTTTATATGCTCCCAAACCTGTGGGGATGTGTTCGCTTCACGGTGCCACAGGATTTTCAGTTGCGATGTATCTACATGCAGATGTTTAATCCGAACAGCGTATCGAATGGCGTGGAAGTCAATGTGCGGCAGAACAGCGGTGGACAACCCGGCGCCCTGATTACTGGACCTTACCGTATTCATGGGCCGCTGTGGATCGGAGGCAACTGGCTGGATGTAGAAATCGATCCACCATATCCGATTATTGACCCCGGCCAAGACTTCATGGTGGTCCTCGGGCCTGCACCATCGGGCTTACCAACTCAGGGCTGGTTTTTGTACCTCGATTACAATGGAAACACAGAGAACCGCTCAGGCTATGCGACGAGTCAGTCCGGGCCCTTTGACTTTGAATATTTTCCGGGCGATTTGATCGTTCGGGCCGGAGGCGAATATAATCCGGTGGCGCCCAGCGTCAGCATAGACTTGACCCCCGCCATTACGCCCGTTATAATCCCGGCATCGGGCGGAAGCTTTGATTTCACCGTAAGCGTATCGCTTGATGATTCCGCAACGCAGTGGATCCATCTGTGGTCTGATGTTTTGCTGCCGGACAGCACAGTATCGGGGCCTCTTTTCGGCCCGGTCCCGATCAATCTACCTCCCGGCATCAGCCAATGGTCGAGGACCCAGGAAGTGCCAAGTGCCGCGCCTGTCGGGAATTATATCTATCGAGGTTATGTGGGCGTCTATCCCAACACGGTATATCATAGCGACAGCTTTCCCTTCGAGAAGCTGGCCGGCGGCGATGGCAAAATCATCGAAGATTGGTCAAATTGGGGTGATGATTTTCTGCAAACCGCACCCAGTCCGGCGGAAACTCCATCGGAGTTTCTGCTCTGCAAGAATTATCCGAATCCCTTTAATCCGGCAACTGCGATCAGCTATCAGCTTACAGCGAACAGCTATGTCCATCTGAAGGTCTATGATACGGCTGGGAAGTTGGTGCAGACGCTCGTGAATGGCTGGCGCGAAGCCGGATTGCACGAGGTGGCGTTCGATGGAACCAGCTTGCCTTCGGGCGTATACATCTACTTCATCAGTGCCGGGAAATACGCCGGCGCCGGCAAAATGCTGCTCATCAAATAATCGCCAACTGCGAAAAATGGCGTTGGAATGGGGGCGCGGCGGATCGCGCCCTCTTGTTTTCTCGCTTCACTTTCGATTGCAATTCGGCAGCGGATTCCCTATATTGGCCAGTAGAGTGCAACAATCCTTTGTCATCAAGCGTATTCCTCATTGAGGACAAGTATCAACTTATGCTCACTTCCTCCGAACAAGACCACTTAATCATCGCCGGGCGGCGCTTCAAATCGAGGCTGCTGGTGGGAACCGGAAAGTTTGCCTCGGCCCAGATCATGCGGCAGGCGGTGGACGCTTGCCAATCGGAGCTGGTCACGGTGGCTTTGCGTCGCGTAGATCTGGATAATCCGCAGGACGACATGCTGACGGCTCTGCGGGGCGGCAGCTATCTTATTCTGCCGAATACGTCCGGCGCTCGCGACGCCGAGGAGGCCATCCGCTTAGCGCGTCTATCGCGCGCGGCCGGTCTGGAAGCATGGATCAAGCTGGAGGTCACGCCGGATCCGCGCTACCTTCTGCCTGATCCGGTCGAGACACTGAAGGCGGCTCAAATTTTGATCAAGGACGGTTTCACGGTACTGCCGTATATCAATGCGGATCCCATTTTGGCAATGAAGTTGCAAGAGCTGGGTTGCGCAACTCTGATGCCGCTGGGAAGCCCCATCGGATCAAATCAGGGACTGCGCACACGGGATGCCATCGGCATTATCATCGAAAACGCAATTGTGCCGGTAGTCGTGGACGCCGGTCTGGGCGCGCCGTCTCACGCGGCGGAAGCGATGGAGATGGGCGCGGATGCGGTGTTGGTGAACACCGCCATCGCTACGGCGCAGAATCCGGTCGGCATGGCCATTGCCTTTAAGGAAGGCGTCCAGGCGGGGCGCCATGCGTATCTGGCCGGATTGCCGACCACAAAAACTCTGGCAGAGGCCTCTTCCCCACTCACCGGTTTTCTGGATCATGAGCTTCGCTGAGATATTGGACAAAACAAATGTGGCAATGCTGCGCCGGGGGCTGGACGGCCTATCTGAAGAGCATGTCGAGCGGGCTCTGACACGATCTCATATTTCCTTTTCCGATTTTCTGGCGCTGATCTCGCCGGCGGCGCGGGGCAATTTGGAACCGATGGCGCGGCGGACGCAGCAAATCACCCGGCAGCGTTTCGGCAAGGTCATCCTGCTCTATGCCCCGCTCTACCTCTCCAACGAATGCAGCAACGCCTGCCTCTATTGCGGTTTCAACGTCAACCAAACGGTTCCGCGCATTACGCTGGGTTTTGATCAGATCCTGACCGAGGCGAACTATCTGCGGGATCGCGGATTTCGGCATCTGTTGCTGGTCTGCGGCGAGGCACCGAAAGTCGTGCCGGTCGCTTTTCTGGAGAAGGTATTGGCCGCTCTGAAGAGCGATTTCCCCTCCCTATCTTTGGAAGTTTATCCGCTGTCGGCGCCGGCCTATGAACAGGTGGCGCATGCGGGAGCGGATGGATTGGTCCTATATCAAGAGACGTACGATCGCGCCGCCTACGATCAGGTTCATCCCGGAGGCCGCAAACGCGATTTCGATTGGCGGCTGGCCGCGGCGGAGCGCGCGGGAGATGCGGGCTTTCGGCGTTTGGGCATCGGCGCGCTGCTGGGACTGCACGATTGGCGGTTTGAAGGCATCGCGCTGGCGCTGCACGCCGAGTACTTGATGAAGCGCTATTGGAAAACGCAAATCACCATCAGCTTTCCGCGGCTGCGACATACGCCTCAGGAATTCTCACCGGCGGCGCCGGTAGGGGATGCTGATTTGGTGCAGTTGTTGCTGGCGCTCAGAATCTTCCTGCCGGACGCGGGGATGGTGATCTCGACGCGAGAACCGGCGGCTTTCAGGGATAAGCTGATCCCGCTGGGGGTGACGCAGATGAGCGCGGGATCTCGCACCGAGCCGGGGGGCTATTTGCACCCCGCCGAAGCAGGCGCGCAATTCGCCGTGGAAGATCAGCGCCCACCCGAGGAGGTGGCGCAGGTGATTCGCCGAGCCGGTTACGAGCCGGTCTGGAAGGATTGGGATCGCGAAATGATTTCCGGCCTGAAGCCGGAAGCCGAAAATTATGCAAGTCATCGTCAACGGGAAGCCCAGAGAGGCGCGTGAGGGATCAACGGTTCTCGCGCTGCTGGAGGAGATGAAACTGAATCCGCAGACCAGCATCGTGGAGCTGAATAGGACCGTTCTGAACCGAGAGGCGTTCGGCGAAAAGCGGCTGGGCGAGGGCGATCGCTTAGAGCTGGTACGTCTGGTGGGGGGAGGCTAATGGTTCCGAAAAGCGACCCTCTGGATTTCGACCTCTACCCCGTCACCTGCCGGAAGCTGTCGCGTGGGCGGAGCGATTTGGAGGTGCTGGACGCGCTGATCAAGGGCGGCGCGCGAGCCGTGCAACTGCGCGAAAAGGAGATCAGCAAGCGCGAATTACTCGACTTGGCGAGGGCTTTTCGCGAGCGCACTCATGCCGCCGGCATGACCTTGATCATCAACGATCATATTGACGTCTGCCGGGCAGTGCACGCCGATGGCGTGCATCTGGGGCAGGATGATTTTCCCGTGCGCGAGGCGCGAGAATTGCTGGGACCGCTAGCCATCATCGGCGTCTCGACGCATAGCGTCGAGCAGGCGTTGAAGGCGGTCGAGGAGGGCGCGGACTACATCAACGTCGGACCGATCTTCGCCACGCAGACCAAGGAGCATTCCGGGCTGCCGGTGGGGATTGAGCTCTTCCGGCAGGTGCGGAAGCTGGTGAACATTCCCATCACCGTGATGGGCGGAATCAATCTGCGCAATGTGGATCAACTTTTGAAAGCCGGAGCGGATCGCATCGCGGTGGTTTCGGCGGTGGTGGGAGCGGAGGATATTGCGGGAACGGTGAAGGAATTTCGCCAGCGGATTGCCAGGGCGAGGAGAAAGGGAGCGGTGGCGTAGCCTATCCAATAAATTGCAAATTGAAAATTGCAAAATGCAAATTTTGGGGGCGCACGGCTGTGCGCCCTTGTTTGTCTGAACCACGGATGGCACGGATGACGCGGATTGCACGGATGCAAAGCAGCAATGATAATATGCGATTCCGCTGAAAATTTTGCTTGACAGTGGGAGATAATTGTTGTATATTGTCTCTGCGACCTTTGCGGCCAAAATATTTTCACGCAAAGACGCAAAGGCGCAAAGAAAAGCCCAGAAGTTGGAGGATAAGATGAAACGCTTGATTTTCTTAGGCTTGCTTTTCTTGGCGGCGGCGGTGGCCGCGCGGGCGGACATTATTTATGTGCAGGGGGACGTGTCCGGCACGTGGGCGGCGGATACGGTGATGGTGACGGGGGAAGTGCGGGTGCCACCGGACAGTACGCTGGTTATTGAACCGGGCGTCAGTGTGCTTTTCCAGGTGTGGTGTAAGCTTATCGTGGATCACGGGGCAGTTTTATCTGCAGAAGGAACCTCTTCGGATTCAATTCGCTTGGATGAATTGACGGCGGGAACGCACTGGAAGGGCATCCGCTTCCTGAATGCCTCTGATGAATCAAAACTAGTCTATTGCCATCTGAAGCATGGCATGGTCACGGGTTCAGGTGAGGATAGCAAGGGCGGCGCCATTTATTGCCTGAACTGCAGTCCGACAATTCAGAATTGCCTCATAGATTCGTGCTCGGCCTCAGATGGGGGCAGTATTTACTGCACGAACTCAAGTCCCATCATTGATAAAAACCTGATCATGGCAAATACATCGGCCTTTCAGGCGGGCGCAATATATTGTTATTCTGGCTCGAATCCCATCATCAGTAATAATATAATCAGCCATAATCAAGCAACAAATAACGCCGGTGCAATTAATTGCTACTACAACTCCAACCCCCTTATAATTCAAAATTGGATTCATCAAAATCAAAGCTATGGCGAGGGCGGGGGCATTGCTTGTGTTACTAACTCCAATGCAATTATATGCAGCAATATCATAACTGAAAATTACGTGTCGTGGCATGGTGGGGGCGTTGCGGCCATTGAATCGGCCCCGATTATCAGCAATAACATTATAACTTCAGATTCGGCGGGCGGTGGAGGAGCTATTTACTGCAATTACGGATCAAATGCTTTGGTTGTAGGAAACATAATAAGTAAAAACTACGCGTCGGGCGGAGGAGGGCTGATGTCTTTGGGAGCATCAGAGCCTTTAATTTGCGAGAATTTATTCCTCAAGAATGAATCCGGCAGTGGTGCAGGAATATATGTGCTTTCAATTGCTCAATTGCTTCAAAAAAATATTTTTATTGAAAATACAGCCGAAAACTGGGGTGGTGGCATTTATTCCTGGAATCCTAATTTTGCCGTAGAATCAAACACACTCACAGCGAATGCTGCCGATGCTGGGGGCGGAATTTGCCTGGAAAATTCTTGTGTCAGCCTCCTGGACTGCATCATTTGGTTCAATACGGTAGAGCAGATATATTTGGTCGGTACGTCAGCAATTGCAGCACGGTACTGCAATATTCAAGATAGCTGGCCCGGCCTAGGCAACATCTCTCTCGATCCCGCCTTTGTGGACACGGCTCATGACGACTACCGCCTGCTTTGGGGTTCACCCTGCATAGATGCCGGTCATCCCGATTCACTCGACCCGGATGGCACGCGGGCGGATATGGGAGCTTTCTATTACGACCAGAGCAAGCCCGTCCGCATTCTATTGACGCCGCATGAGATCCCCTATCTGATCCCCGACAGCGGCGGGACGATGACCTACACGCTGCGGCTGGATACGCACTTAGAGGAACCGCAGGTGGCGACCTTCTGGTGCGATGTAACTCTGCCGGACAGCAGCATCTTCGGGCCGCTGTTGGGGCCGGCGACGGTGGATGTGTATCCCAACCAGATAGTCTCCTGGGTGCGCTATCAGGGAGTGCCGGAAACGGCTCCGCTGGGAGTCAGCCATTACAACGCCTATGCGGTGGTGAACGGAGACACTAGCAAAGACAGTTTCATGTTTGGCGTGATGGGGTTCGGATCGGATATTCAGGATCTCTGGGAAAACTGGGGCGATCCTCTGGGCGTGCCGCCCGCGCCGCTGGTGCGGCCCGGCATCCCCGCGAAATTCGCCCTGCATCCTCCCCACCCCAATCCGTTCAATGCCAAAACAGTTGCGAGTTACGAGTTGCGAGTTGCGAGCGAAGTCAGCCTGTGGGTATATGATACAGCCGGAAAGTTGGTGCGGACTTTGGTGAAAGGCTGGATGCCGGCGGGATTTCATAGGGCTGTTTTCGATGGCAGGGACTTGCCATCGGGGATCTACATCTGCCGCCTGCAGGCGGGGGATTTCGAAGGAATACAGAAAATGGTACTTTTGAAATGATCTTTGCGACCTTTGCGCTTCCTTTGCGTCCCCGCAAGGGTCCCTTCGGGATTTGCGGTTAAAATTTTTGACTCCAGGAAATACGCCAAATTATATCGAATTGGCTTGACTTGGGGCATCAAAGTTTAATATATTGTAAAGCTTAGGGCGAAAGCCCTTTTTTTGCGATTTTAAAGCGTCAGGTCTCAGCTTCGCTTAGGACCTGACGCAACGAAATTCTGCTTGTCACTCCGGCGAAAGCCGGAGTCCAGCAAGTGAATCAAGAGCTCTGGATTCCAGCTTTCGCTGGAATGACATCATAGCCAATTTGCAGAGTCATAGTTCGCCAGGAGTTAACCATGAGCCGTGAATACAAGAACTTCATCGCCGGAGAATGGTGCGATGCCATTTCGAAGGAGCGCTTCGAAAACCGCAATCCGGCGGATCAGGACGATCTAATCGGGACCTTCCCCAAGTCGGACGAGCGCGACGTGAATGCCGCGGTGGCGGCCGCGCGCAAAGCCTATAAGACCTGGCATTTGGTGCCGGCTCCGGGGCGGGGCGACATCCTGAAAAAGGTCGGCGATATCATGAAGGCGCGCAAGGAGGAGATCGCGCGCATCATGACTCGCGAGATGGGCAAGGTCCTAAAAGAGACGCGCGGAGATACTCAGGAAGGGATTGATACGGCCTATTACGCCGCGTCCGAAGGCCGCCGGCTGTTTTCCCACACCGCACCGTCGGAATTGCCCAACAAGATGAACATGTCCTTCAGGATGCCGGTCGGCGTAGCGGGGATTATCACTCCCTGGAATTTTCCCATGGCGATTCCGACCTGGAAGATCTTTCCGGCGCTGGTCTGCGGCAATACGGTGGTCTTTAAACCGGCATCGGATACGCCCGCCACGGCGACCATGCTGGTGGAAATTTTGCAGGAGGCAGGCGTTCCGCCGGGCGTGATCAACATCGTGCACGGGGGCGGATCCAAGGTCGGCACGCCACTGGTGGAACACCCCGAAGTCAATTTGATCTCATTTACCGGATCGTCCGACATCGGCAAGGATATATACCGGCGCGCCGGAGGAAGACTGAAACGCGTATCGCTGGAGCTGGGCGGCAAGAACGCTCAGATCGTGATGGACGACGCCGATCTGGATTTGGCCGTCGAAGGCGTTCTCTGGGGCGCTTTCGGAACGACCGGCCAACGCTGCACAGCGACATCGCGGCTGATCCTCCATGAGAAGATCCACGATCAGGTGGTATCCAAGCTGGTTGAGCGCGCCAGGAAGCTCAAGGTGGGCAATGGCCTCGATGAGACAGTCGAGATGGGGCCGTGCATCAACGAAGGGCAGCGCAAAGTCGTCGAAGAGTACGTCGAGATCGGCAAGAAGGAAGGCGCCAAGCTGGTCGCCGGAGGCGGTCGCTGCACCGGTAAAGAGCATGCCAAGGGATTCTTTTACTGCCCCACCATCTTCACCGAAGTCAGGGCGGGCTCGCGCCTTGAGCAGGAGGAGATTTTCGGGCCGGTGCTGTCGGTGATACGCGTGAAGGATTTCGATGAAGCCATAACCGTTCTCAATGACACGATTTACGGGCTCTCGAGTTCAATCTATACAAAGGACGTCACCTCCGCCTTCAAGGCCATTCGCGACATTGAATGCGGCATCACCTACATCAACGGGCCGACCATCGGAGCGGAAGCTCACATGCCCTTCGGCGGGATGAAGGAAACCGGCAACGGCCATCGCGAGGGCGGGTGGCAGGTGTATGAATTCTTCTCCGAAACCAAGACAGTGTATGTGGACTTTTCAGGCCGCCTACAGAAGGCGCAGATAGATACGGAAGAACGGTAGGGCAGATTCCAATATAGGGCGCACGCAGTGCGCCCCTACAAAAAAGCATCACTATGTCCAAGCTTTTGCGAAAAATGCTCCTGAAGATCTACGTGATCGGGTTCACGCAATGAGGAGTTCTCCATTAAACCTCATTGGGCGCGGCACGCCGCGCCCCTACAAACACGAGCTAAACCCTGAATCACGGAGAGAACCATGAGCAAGAAAATGATGAAATACTGGGTGGAAGCGCAGGACGTGCACAAAACCATCGGCAAGTACATGCTGGCGGACGGCTTTGACATGGTCTTCGATCTGCGCAAGTCTCACGACATCTACTGCCACGACGCCAAGACGGGCAAAGAATATCTGGACATGTTCAGCTTCTTCGCCAGCGCGCCGCTGGGCTTCAACCACCCTCGGCTGACATCGCCCGAGATCATCCAGTTCCTGGGCGAGGTGTCGGTCAACAACATCACAAATTCCGACCTATATTGCTCCGAGATGGCCTCCTTCGTCGAGACCTTCTTCGAGCTGGCGGTGCCGAAGGGCTTCAAGCACGCCTTTTTCGTCGCGGGCGGAGCGCTGGGGATCGAGAATGCTCTCAAGGCGTCCTTTGACTGGAAGGTGCGGCAGAATTTCCGCAAGGGCTACCGCCGCGAAGTCGGTCACCAGGTGATCAGCTTCGAGCACGCCTTCCACGGCCGCACGGGCTACACGATGACTCTGACGCGCACGGATCCGGTAAAATATCAGTATTATCCGATGTTCGATTGGCCCAAGTGCAGCAGTCCGGCCATCGAATTTCCGATCACGGATAAGAGCCTCGAAGACGTTAAAAAGCGCGAGCAGTTGGCGCTGAACCAGGTCAAGCAGGCCTTCCGCGATTATCCCGATGACATCGCGGCCATCATCATCGAGCCGATCCAGGCCGAGGGCGGCGACCGCCACTTCCGCGGAGAATTCCTGAAGGCGCTGAAGGAGATCGCCGACGCCGAAAACGCCATGCTGATCTTCGACGAAGTGCAGACCGGCATGGGCTTGACCGGCAAGATGTGGGCCTTTGAGCATTTCGTGCAACCTGATATGTTCTGCATCGGCAAGAAGTCGCAGGTGTGCGGATTCGTGGCCAACGACAAGATCGAATCCGTCGAGGACAACGTCTTCCATCTCTCGTCTCGCATCAATTCGACCTGGGGCGGCAACGCCATTGACATGGTGCGCTGCGCGCTTTACCTCGAGGTTATGCACGAAGAGCGCCTGCTGGACAACGCCGACAAGGTGGGACAGAAACTGCTGAAGGAATTGGAGAAATTCCAGAGCGATTTCCCGCAGTTGATCCTGAGCCCTCGCGGGCGCGGCCTGATGTGCGCCTTCGACATGCCCACGCCGGAACTACGCAATAAATTCCGGTCGAAGCTCTACGACAACGGGCTGGCCATCCTGGGCTGCGGAACCAGCACCATCCGCTTCCGCCCGCCGCTGATCATGAAGGAGGAGCACGTCGGCAAAACGATGGAGATAATGCGGAAGACGGCGAAGGGGATGTATTAAAGGCGAATTCATCAAGACACCGCTCGGCTGACCGTCAATAAGAAGCCCTCAGATCAATTATGAGGGCTTCTTAGTGATATAAAACGGCGTGCGTTGGCAAAAAGATTTCTTAAATGCATAAGAAAATGCTTGTTTTTCGTGATAGATAATAGTATATTAAGTAACATCGTGAAAATAATAACAAGACGGGCTTGACAGAGCTTTTGTGGGGCAACTTCAGGTTGAAAAGAAAATGCAGGTCAAGAAGATATGTGCTCATAAAAATGGAGGATAACATGAGGCGGATATTCCTACTTGCCACATTGCTTGTGACTTTATGCCTCTCCTTGGGACATGCTGAATACTACGCCGTGATCATCAATGGCATGACGCCTGATATGGTCCCCCCTGAGCCGGGAAGTTGGGGCGAAGGCTACCGCGATCTCTCGCCGGAATTTTGGCATGATACCTACTTAATGTGGGAGGCGCTCTACACCTTCGGGTGGAAAGATGAGAACATAAATGTCCTTTTCGGGGACGGAATCGATTGGCAAATGGAGTATTATAACCCAAGATATGATTCTTGGCTGAATTACGGGATTTCGCCCATCACAGATGATTCATGCTATAACCATGATGTTGTTGATGTCTTTAGTTCACTTTCCGCCATTATGACCAATGAAGACATCCTCTTCACTTTCATCTTCGATCACGGATTTGTTTGGGATGGCTTTTCTCTCTTTTACGTCATGGATGATTCAATTTATGACACTACCTTTGCTCGCATCGTGGATGACTGCCTTTATGACGAGCGCATTTTTTGCATGGAACAATGCTTTGCCGGAGGCTTTATAGACCGACTAGCCAATGACTCCACCTTCATTATGATCGCGAGCGAAGGCATTGCTCTGCCGGCAAATGACTGGGCTCCAGACGGGGCCGACACTCTCGAAAACGAAATTTATAATGGCCATTGCTATCCTCATGGCGAATTTGATTATCACATGTTCAATGCGATGCGACTAAGAACTATAATCGGAAATCCGCTGCCTGAGCCGGATGAGGATAATAATGGGCTGGCCAGTATGGAAGAAGTGTGGCAATGGACCGATTCGACCATGAATACAACCCCAATTGGCCAGCAGGCTGCAGATCCCGGCGACATTGGAGATCACCTTTACTTGAACATCCCTCCTTACGCACCCACCGGACTGGTTAGAGAAAGGGTAAACAACTTGCTGCATTTGCATTGGAATGCCAACCGAGAATACGATCTCGATTATTTTAGGGTATTTAGACGCACCTATGAGGATTCTGCCCAGCAATATACAGATTGGATTCTATTGGCCCAGACCAGTGATACGAGCTTTACAGACAGCAGTTTTCTCCCAACCTACCAGCGAACCGACACGGCCTGGTATAAAATCGCCGCCGTAGATTTGGCCGCCAATCAATCAGAATACTCCAGCATAGTCTGGGCCCCTGGGGAAATTCGGCCTCAGGGCGAATCTGCAGGTGCACTCCTGCTAATCGAGGATAATTTTTATCTGTCACCAAACCACCCCAACCCTTTCAACCAGAAAACCAGCATCAGCTATGCACTGCCTCAGGCGGCCTTTGTCCGCCTTAGCATTTATGATATAACCGGCCGGGAAGTGATCTGTTTAGCCCAGGGCTGGCAGACAGCCGGGAGCCACAAAACCGAATTCGATGGAGGGGAAATTTCTTCCGGCATTTATCTTTGCCGCCTGGAAATTGCCAACCATACAAGTGCCCGGAAGATAGTCCTGTTAAAGTAATTCGCGCAAACATGATACGGCAGAGGAGCGCAAACCCTCGGCCGTTTTGCCTTAATCAACAACTGCAGGGATGAAATGATGTGCCGATATGTTTCATTTATAGTTGCAGCCATGATGGCGTCAACGGCGCTGCATGCGCAGCCCGGAATCTGGTCGAGCTATGTCAACGTCAGCAATAATCCCGGGTATTCCCGCGTGCAAAGCCTGGCTATTGGATCGGATAGTATTATCCATCTGGTCTGGCAGGACAACACCCGGATGGGAGGAGTTTTCGGCGACGTTCTCTATAGTTACTTCAACGACACTAGCTGGTCTGAACCATTTCAAATATCAGCCTTGAGCGCAGTTTATTCCTATCTTCCTGCTGTGGCAGTTGATCCGCTAAATAGGCCTCATGTGGTATGGAATGACAATGGTTACGTGAATGGGAATATCTTCTATTCCTTCCGTGATAGCAGCGGGACATGGTCCGCCCCTTTCAATGTGTCTGCAGGCTATTCTTACAATTATTATCCCGACATCGCCATTGACGCTTCAAGTCGCGTTCATGTGGTCTGGCACGGCGCATCGCCAGGCACCGGCAGCAGCCACATTCTTTACCGCAACTTTGACGGCAATCAATGGCAGCCAATTCTGGATATCTGGCCTGACATAGATGACGCCGCCCTGCCCAAGATCAAGGAAGATTCACAGAATCACCTTCATCTGTGCTACCGAGATTACTACCACGTGGGTGAAAGCACCGAAATCATGTACTCGCATAATGACGGCAATGGGTGGTCGAATCCCGTCAATATTTCCAATTCTTTCGATCAGAATTCAGAAGAAGCAGACATGGTACTGGACGAAATTGGAAATGTGCACATTGTGTGGAAACAATATTTACCTTATATTCAGGGTGAGATATTCTATTCGTATTTTGATGGAATGTCGTGGTCCACCCCCCAAAATATTTCCGATCTGGGTGGTTGGTGCTCTCATCCTACTATTGCGGCGGCGTCATCGCTGAAAGGCGTGACGTTCAACCATGGACCCCCGACTGGTAATCCGACTCTTGATTTTACGTTCTGCACTGATAGCGCGTGGACTTTTGTCGATACCCTATTCCAAAATCCAAGTCCCTATGGCTGCGAATCAGCCATGGGTTTTGATGCCGGCGCGCATATGCAGATTGTCAGCTCACCTTTTTGCTCGCCCGGAAGTTTCGAATTGCTTCATCAAACCTATGTCAACAGCCCCGAAATGCTTCCCACAACTCTCAATCCTCATTCCACTCCTATCATCATCCCCCCGACCGGGGGCAGCTTTAGCTACGACGTCAGAATTGAAAACCAGGTCGCCCTGCCGTTGACCTTCGATGCTTGGATCGAGGTGGCGCTGCCCAGCGGCAGCGTTTATGGACCGATTTTGCTGCGGCAAAATCTCACCCTGCCTTCCCAAGGAGCCATCATTCGCACGAATCTGGTTCAAAATGTACCGGGTGGCGCCCCCGCGGGTGAATACTTCTATTACTTGCGAGCCGGAGACTATGCCGATTCTGTCGTGGTGTCCAGCGACAGCTTCGCTTTCGTCAAAGCAGGTGTCACGCTATCGGCGGATGGTGAATGGCTTCTGGATGGCTGGGATAGTGATTTGCCCCGCGATGGGAAGTTTCAGCCAAGCTCCTCCATTCTGCATTCCTGCTCTCCCAACCCCTTCAACGCCGTGACAGTTGCGAGCTACGAGCTGCGAGTTGCGAGTCACGTCAGTTTACGCGTTTATGATACGGCCGGAAGAATGGTGACGACACTGGTCAACGGCTGGCGGCCGGCGGGGACCCATGAAGTTACCTTTGACGGCTCGAGGCTGGCATCGGGGGTGTATATTTATCGGCTGCAGGCGGGGGATTTCCATGCCGCGAAGAAGATGATTCTGCTGAAGTGAGTCCGTCGGCTGACGGACCATCCGCCCGCTGGCGGAATGGTGCTTTTGAAATAGTTGCGAGTTGCGAGTATCGAGTTTCGAGTAGGGGCGCACGGCTGTGCGCCCTTTCTATTTCGTAATCCCCCCTATCCCCCCTTTAAAAAAGGGGGGAAACAAATTCGATGATATAGCGGATGGCAACGAAGAGGAGGCAGGCGACAAGCATCGTTTTGATCGCGCGGGCGGGAAGCTTGCGCTGCAGGCGAGCACCGATGTACATGCCGACGGCTCCGCTGACTCCGAACATGGCTCCCAGCAACCAGTCCGGAGTAATAGCCAAGCCCGTCTGCGCGTAGAAAGGCGCGATCACCGTGTAGAATATCACGCCGGCTATCGAGGTGACAAAGGTTCCGAAAAGCGCGGCGCCGGCCACCGTGTGTACGGGCAGCCCGAAGACGGAAACGAAGAAGGGTGAGATGATCGCTCCTCCGCCGATGCCATACGTCCCCCCCACAATTCCCACGATGAAGCTCAGCAAGAGGATCCCCCAGGTCGGCGCGGAAAAGCGTACCCCTTCAAATTCGTAGCTCACCTGCCTCAGGTTGAACGATTGATTTGTCACGTGGAAGCTCGAGGAGGCGGGCTGCCCCGAAGTGATCGGCTTCCTGATCACGTCCAAAGCCAGACGACCGCCGATATAGAGCAGGACCAGTCCCACGAAGAGCTTGAAGGCGCGTGGATCCTGAAGGAAATGAATGCGAATGAAGGCGCCAATGACAATCCCCGGCAGCGTTCCCAGCATGGTCGCCCAAACCAGCGACCAGACCATGCGTTTCTCTTTCCAATAGCGGTAAACACCCGAAGGGATGGCGACGATGTTGAAGATCAGGTTAGTGGGCGTCACCGCCGGGCCGGTGAAACCGAGGATGCTGACCTGAAAAGGAAGCATCAAAAACGCTCCAGACAGCCCGCCCGTCGAGGTGAAAGTTGAGACAATGATGCCGAAGAGCAGCGGCAGCCACCACTGAGTTTCAACGCCGCTGATGGGAAAATGGATCATAGGCTATTGGGACGGCAGCAGGCGCGAATAGAATTCCGGCCGCCGGTCATTAAGCACATGATTGCGCGGCGTCATCATTTTGTCCCGCGCCAGAGCAAGATCCATTTCGGCGATGCCGATTTCTTCGCGATCAGATGAGGCCTGAGCCAAAACATTTCCTTTGGGATCGGCGATGGTGGACATGCCGGTGAACGTCAGATCGCCTTCCGTGCCGATGCGATTGGCGGTGACGACGTAGAAGCGATTAACCAGCGCATGGACGGGAATGGCGCGTTGACAGAAGCCGGGCAAGACCAGATTCGAAGGGTGGCAGATCAGATCGGCGCCTTTCAGCGCCAGCACTCGCCAGATTTCAGGAAAGATCCAATCGAAGCAGATCAGCATCCCCAACTTACAGATGCCAATATCAAAAATCGGCGGCTCGGCATCGCCGGGAGTGAATATGTCCTTTTCATTCATGAAAAGGTGTAGCTTGCGGTACTTGCCGATATGGCCCTTCGGGCCGACGAGAACGCTGGTATTGTACAATCTATTTCCGTCGCGCTCATCTATTCCCGCGACGACGTGAATATTCCCATTCGCGCAGATCCTTTCCAGCAGTTTGACCAAGCGGCTGCGGCTGATCTCTTCGGAAAGATCGCGCGCCTGCGCGGCTGCTGTGAAGCCATAGCCGGTGCTGCACAGCTCAGGCAGAACCAACAAATCCGCCGCAGGCACCGCCGCCAGGAGGCGTTCGATC
>Ga0315284_10002460_pt1 | contig 26496 bp, 22 predicted proteins | sample YL17G09_16_MG_FD_203696 | JGI IMG/M metagenome (GOLD analysis project Ga0315284, IMG submission 203696) | Sediment microbial communities from Yellowstone Lake, YNP, Wyoming, USA - YL17G09_16 | ecosystem: Environmental > Aquatic > Freshwater > Lake > Sediment | place: USA: Wyoming | collected...
GGGGTCGGGCCCTTCCGGTCGCCCGGTATCCTGACAGCGCGGCCCTCCGGGGCAGCCATGAGTAGCCGAAAGGTGAAAGTGTCTTTACCCCGGGGGGGTTGTTCGTTTGACGGTGACCCCCTTGATCTGCATCCTTACTTCCGATGGCGAACCCTATGGCAATCCCAAAAGTTTTCTCTGGCCGGGTTGGCACTCCAATCAACTGGCCCGATGGCTCTTCCGGGGGAGGCATGAGTGGTCAGCTCACTGATGACCAACTCGACGCCCTGCTCGGAACGTCCGGCGCTCCGGCGGCGGGAAACAAGTTCGTCACCAACTCGGATTTCCGGCTGACGAATGCACGCACCCCGGGTGCGCACGCGCCTACGCACAAGGCTGGTGGCTCCGACCAGATTCTCCTCGATGAGTTCGGCGCGCCACTCGATCGAACGCTCCTGGATGCCACGCCGGCCCGGCATGGGTTGCTTCCAAAGCTATCCGGGCAGGGGTGGCAATACCTCGATGGATCCGGGGGGTGGTCGCAGCCGCCGGTCCCCGCAATCGTAGTTCCCACCGGAACGGGGTTCCGGCACGTGACCGCGGGGGTTGAGGACCCGGCCACCAAGCTCGTGGAGAATGCCGACGTCGCTGCCCTGGCGGCAATCGTGGAAGCCAAGCTCTCATTGAATTTTCCCACGCACGCGGAGAACCACGCCGCCCGGCATCTTCTGGCCGGTGGTGATTCATTGCTGTTGACCAACAACGAGATCGCCGTCGGGGCCGCCATCGCTGAAGCGAAACTAAATCTGAATTTTGCGACGCACGCAGAGAATCATGCTGCACGGCATGGCCCGGCCCCGGCCGCCGACCCACTGAGACTTGATGACCTGGAGGTTCCGCAGAATAATACGGACCTGAACGCCTCGATCACCGCGCACGGGTTGTGTCCGTTGCTCTCGAACGTTGCCACGAATTTCTTGAATGGTGTCGGCGGCTGGACCGACCCTCCGGCTGGACTGCTGCTCTCAGGGAGCGCCTACGTCGTCATCGGGGGAAGCGCCAACAGCACCACCAACGGAACTGCGCTCGTGGCGGCCTACGCGGCAGCCACGGCGAAGACACCACACGGGGCTGCACTGGCGGCGAACAACCGATACACGATCTATTTGCTGCCCGGGGTTTACACATTGACCTCGGCGGCACTTGTGATGTCAGCCCAGTTCATCGACCTGGTCGGCATCGGCGGAACGCCGCACAACATTATTCTAACCAGCAATGGCACAACGCTTTCTGCTTCGGGTAATGATCTCGTAATCGCGAATCTGCGGATCCACACTTCGGTCGCTGGAGTTGCGACTTTGAACACCAACGACTATGCGTTTTATCCGACATCGGGGTTAACCGGTCATAAGTTGATCGGTGTGGTCTTCGATGCCGATGATCAGACGATCAATCGGGGGATGCGTTGCGGTGTCACATACGCAGGCATTTATATTGATTGCATCAGCGCCACCGACCGGGGTTTTGGTTGCTGGTGTGGCACAACGCCTGGGGTTGCCTCGGGATATTTTGTCAACTGCGAAGCCAACCGGATGGGATTCGGGATGGGTGTCGGGTCGGCATCGGCGGTGGTGGGCACTGCGACTGGGGTATTCTGGAAGTGCCGGTGCTCGGGGGGCGGATTCGGGGGCAATGGTAATGCCAGCGGGACATTTACCTACTGCCAGACTTGGTCAGCATTCCAGAACGCTTACGCGAACTGCCAGGCCACTGGGGACAGTGCTTGCTTCGGTGGGGGCAACACCGGGGCTGCTATTTCCGCCTCGGGGGTGTTCACCTTCTGCTCGTGCGCGTCCGGAGCTTCCTTCGGCTACAACATTCAGGCCAACGCCGGAGTGGCCTCGGGGACGTTCAAGGACTGCCATTCGGGAGCGATCCGTGCGTTTGGATCCACTTTGTTTTCTGGGACGGCCTATAACTGCACGGCACTGGGCACCTCGTTCGGGTCGGGAACCGGGTCTTCGATCACGGGCCAGTTGTTCAACTGCACGGCCTACGGCGATACGGCATTTGCTGGTGGAGGCGGGTCGATGTCGGCTGCGGCGGTGCTCTACAACTGCATCGGACAGAATTACTGCTTCACCGGGCGCAACGGGGGCGCCGGGGGCGCCATCGCTGGCCTCCTGGTGAATTGTTCCGGAGTCTCGACGTGCTTCGCCTCGGGCACCTCCGGCGGGGCCATGTCGGGCACACTCTCCGGCTGTCGATGCTCGGCTGGTTTCAATCCCACTCTGACCGGGAACATCAGACTTTGCGATTTCCCGACCGGGAACGATAATCTGATTGTCACGGCGCTGAATCCGGCGGCCGACGTCACGGCGTTCACTTCGCAGGTGACTACGAACATTAACGCCGGGAGTGCGGTCGGATTCTACGGGGTGCTGGGGAGTGCGGTGCACTCGACGACGCAGGCGTTGACGATGAACGCCATGACGTCAGCCTACGCCCAGGCCGGGTTGGTCGGGTGCAAAGGAAACACCATGATCACCGCGGCCGCAACAGTCACTTCGGTCATCGGGTTTGGGGTGCAGAACTTGATTCGCGGCGGATGCACGGTGACGCACTGCATCGGGTTGCTTTCGACTCCTTTTTACAACGACTTAGGTGCCGGCAATACTGTGGATAGTGCCTATGGGTTGGTCGTGAAATCCTGCATGATCAATGTCGGCGTCACCCTCAACAACGTTTACGGCATGTATCTGGCGGATCAGCAGTTCGGGACGAATCGTTGGGGTGTGTATCAGTTGGGAGCGACCAACAAAAATTACTTTGCCGGATGGGTGGGGCTCAATGTGGCACCCACCACGATGTTGCATCTGGTGGAAGCTCCGACGCTTACCGCAGTCACGAACATCACGTCGCAGGTTTTGGTTGCGCCGTCCCAGGCGGATAACACGGGCACCGATTACATTGCGCTCAAGATTCAGCAGAATACGGCGACGGCAAACAACTTCAGTGCTACGGGTGCCGGTTATGGAATTGTGGGGGTGCTATGTCAGGCGGGTTCCGGCGCTGCCGGAGCTGGGACGCATTCGTTGATTACGGGGGCTTGGATCCGTTGTTTCAAGAATGGGGCGGGGGTTGTGGCGGAAATGAATGCACTGCACCTTCAGGTTCAGAACAACGTCGCCAACGCGCTTACGCTGTCTCGTTCGCTTTACGTCGAAGCTCCGCAATTGGTCACTGGAACGATCGGGACCAATTATGGAATTTACATTGCTGATCAGAAACCCGCCGGGGTCACCACGGGCTATGGCGTTTATCAACTCGGGACGACTTCTCTGAATTTGTTCCAGGGCCAGGTTATTTTGGGTGTCGCCAGTGGGGCGGGAGCGAACGGTCAGGCATTGGATAGTGGTCCGACTTCCACACTCACCGTTGGGACGTATCAGTGGGGCTCGGTTGTCCCCCTCTTCAATCCGGCGGGTGCTTCAAGTGCTACGTTTACGGGCATTTTCATGCAGCCTCAAACCACCGGGGCGCAGAATTTCAGTGGAACGATTACCGGGATCAATATGCAAGCCCTGCATTATGGCACAGGGTCCTGCACGCTGCTGGTGGGTGGGGACTTCGCCGTCCGAAAGGTGACCACCGGGGCGGTTACCAGCATGGTGGCGCTGCGAACATATTCCGTCAACGCCAATGCCACCGCACAGGTTGGGACGGCTTATGGGTTGTGGTGCCAGACGCCTCTGCTGATCGGTGTGGGTTTCATCACAACCAATTACGGCGTTTACATTGACGACCAGAAACCCGCCGGTGTTACGACAGGTTGGGGCATATATCAGATCGGCGCGACGACGTTGAACTATTATGCGGGCAAGGTTGGCGTTGCAATGTCCCCGGTAAACACGCTGGATGTCACGGGAACTTTTGGGGTGACCAGCACGGCGGCCATTGGGGGCGTGCTGACCATGTCGGCGGGGGTCGTTCATGCGATAGTGTCCTATTCGGCCGCCGGTGCGTTGGCAATTACCACAGCGCACTATTGCGTGCTGTGCGACACCACGGCGAATGATGTCACTTGTAATCTTCCGACTGCGGTGGGGATTACCGGGCGGGTCGTGGCCTTCAAGAAACTTGTCGCCGCGAACAACATGCGGATCATCCCCAACGGAGCGGAAACGATCGACGGAGCGGCAAACTACATCACGGCGGTCCAGTGGAATTCAGTGACCTTGATCTCCAATGGTGCCAACTGGTTCTTGATCTAATATGGCATACAACCCTCGATCTGGTTTTAGTGGAAACGGAGGCAGGATTTTTTACCTCTCGCCGTCGATTGCTTCTGACGTTCCTGGCTATAAACTCGCCGGAGTGCGTCCCTCCGTAGCGGCGGAGCAAACACTTGTCACCAACAACACCGGGACCGGTGACACCTTGATCGGATCGTTCTGCACGCTGTTGTTGCAGCCGGATATTCACGCGCTGCCCGCGGGGCTGGCCTACCGGAACATCTGGTGCAAAACTGATGGGGCCTCGGCTGTCGCCAGGATGAAACTGGAACTTTACCAGAGGACTGCGTTGGGAGTCGAGACGTTGCTGAGGTCAAGCTACTCGAAGAATTTCTCCGGCACCGATGCGGAAATGATTCATTGGACCTACGCCGACGCGTCCGACCATGTGCTTGCGCTGCTTGACAGACTCGTCTTCAAAATTTACGTTGCCCGGGTCAGTGGAGGGTCGGGTTCGGTTCTCACCACGATTTTCTTTGAGGGCATTGATCGCGCATCGCACATTGTCACGACGGTTGATCTTTACACCGGTTCTTGATGGAGAAAATTCTTGCTATCGTCTGCCAGGTTGGTAGAGTGTCGAGAGACCTAGAAAGATTACATATATGATTCTGAAATTGGAAGCCGTTTTGAACCCCGCATTCCAGGATGCGTTTGTTGCACTCACAAATCAACCGTTGCCGGCGCTCTCCGCTTTTCGGTTGGCGAAGATTTTGAAACAGTTTCGTGGCGAAGCTGCCGAGTTCGATACGGTCAGGCAGGCGTCGATCAAGGCGCATTGTTCGATCCCGGGAGATTTGGCCTCGCTGGATACGGCCGCATTCACAAAGGATGTCATGGCGGTGTATGCGGAGGAAATTGAGGTCGAGCTGGTCGGACTGGTTGAACTTACTGACAAGATGACTCTGACCGCGCAACAGGTGCTCCAGCTCGAAGGTTTTGTATATGCACCCAGGGCCGAGAGTCCCGTGAGCGAGGAATCGGACAGCAAGATCGTTCCGATGCCTCCGGCTTGACGGTGAAGCAATCGGGAGGAATACTACCTTCGTGCAGGAACCGAAGAATGAAATTTACAGCCGACGCAATCATCCCGGTGCTTTATCGGAGGAAGTCGCCTGCGCCGCAGCGTTACGAAGCGGAGCAGTTCCTCTTCAAATTCTTCGGGACGCTTCACCCAATACCAGACTGCAATTTCTCTACACCATCGGTTGTGCATTTATCGCCGCCGGTGAACCGCCTATTTTCCCCCCAGTCACCCTCAAATCTTGACGCATGATTACCTACGACCAGCACGACAACGACTACACGATTCTGAAAAAGATTTTACGGGTGCTTCACGATCGCTGGGAGGCCGGCACGATGCAGTTTTCTGCGGAACCTCCGGTGGGCGTCTATTTGGATTTGCAGATGACGCTTTGGAAAAAGATGCTCCAGGCGTTGAATTTGGTGGCTCCCAGCTCAGGCGGACAGATTCTCATGGTGGAACGGATGCCTGGTTTGCTCTCGGCCGACTTGGACGTCCCCGGTCAATGGCTGACGCCGACCACCGGGGCCTCGGATTTCTCCGGAGGGATTTGGACGTGTCCCGAGGGCGGGAACTTTCTGGTTTCGATGCGGACCACGGTTGAGGCTGTGGGTCCGGGGGAGATTTACAGCGAGACGCTATACATCGTCGGCGAGTATGAGCCGGTGATCGAGAACGCGATGGAGTCAATTATCACCGGTGGCACGGGTTCGTTGTCGCAGCACGCTACGGTTTATCGGATTTCACTCAACGCCGGTGCCCAGATCCAGCTCCGCTACAACGTCATTGGACTGAACGGGGTGATTATCAAAGGTGGTGCGTTGGTGGACGATTCGCACGCAGGTAGTTTGGCTTCGTTCTGGTCGATTGTGAAACTGTGAAGGCCAAGATTTCATTCTTGGCCACGCGCTGCTGGGTGCATCTTCAGCGGCGCTTCGATTGGTTCCCCGGTGTGCCGGGCAGTATTTTGAACGGATGGCTGCCCCGGTATTCCCGTCAGTGTGAATTTTCAGGACCCCTTCGTCGCGCTGTGTGCTCAGCATAGAAAAGGTCGGGGCACCTTTTCGTGAAGTCATTGATCGGACTTCCGAGGCGCTGCACAAGGGCGGGGACTCGGTTCAGGCCGCGCGCCTCGCGCTTCATATTCTTGGACAGACCGCCCGGATAGATCGTCCCGACCAGGCACAGAAGACGCTTCAGGCGCTCCTCCATTGGTGTCTGAGTGAAGACCACTACGCCGACGCTGCGCAGCTCTGTTGGTCTCCCACTCTCTTCACTTCTGAGCCGGCCTGCACCCGGGCGGTTTGGAATGCCCTTGATGAATCCAGCGGATTGATCGTGATGGGTGGGGCCTCGATGTCCAAGTCCTATGGTTGCGGCGTGTATTTCATGCTCGACTGGGCTGTCGATCCCGAATATACGACCGTGAAAGTCCTGGGTCCGTCCGAACAGCACCTTCAAGACAATTTGTTTTCTCACCTGATTGAACTGCATCGCCGGTCAGCGATCAAACTTCCAGGCAAGGAAGGTGACTTGTTCATTGGATTGGACTTTCGGCAGCGAAGGTCTTCGATTTCGGGTGTAGTCATTCCGCTGGGAAAGAAACCCGCCGGTCGGCTTCAGGGTGCCAAGCGGTTCCCCCGGGAGGTGGCGCACCCCAAGTTCGGGGTTCTTTCCCGGATGAGGATTCTGCTGGACGAGGCTGAGAACATTCCAGCGGGCATCTGGTCGGATATTGACAACGTGCTCTCGAATTCTGAGGGCAACATGGGGTTGAAAATTGCTTGTGCATTCAACCCGAAGAACCCGGCGCTGCCTTTGGGCATCCGCGGTGAGCCGGTCAATGGTTGGGCGACATTCGACAAGGACAAAGATTGCACCTGGATTTCTTCACGCAACTGGCGGGTGGTCAGGCTTGACGGCGAGAAATGCGAGAATGTGGTTCAGAAGAGGATTTTATATCCCGGACTTCAGACAGAAGAAGGTCTGTTGAAGCTTGCTGAATCGTCCGGCGGTATGACTTCGGCATCCTACATGACTTTCGGGCGAGGGTGCTACCCCACTGAGGGAGTGGCGTTTTCGGTGATCCCGATGTCGGTGCTCAACAAGATCAAGGGCACTTTTATTTGGGAAGGGATCCCGCGGCCGGTGGGCGGCGCCGACCTGGCGCTGGAGGGTGGCGACCGGGCGGTTCTGGCTACCGGTTTGTGGGGAACTGCGGTGGGCATGATTCTGCCTCCGTCTTTGCTCAACCCAAAGGGGTTGAGGGTTGATTTTAAGAATGCCCAGGGGCGGCCCCGCGCGCGCTTCGCGCTGCAAGGCACCGGATTCTTGACGTTGGAGCGCGGGGAAACTGTGTCAATGGCCAGGCAGGTCAAGCGAGTGTGTCTTGAGCTTGGGATTGATCCGGACTGGGTTTGCCTGGATCGAACGGGCCACGGGGCTGGCGTGCACGATCTGGTGAAGGAGATTTGGAGCGATCAGGTGATCGGGATCAACTATTCGGAGTCTGCCACCGAAATGAAGATCATGGAGGAGGACACAGATCGCGCGATTGACGAATACGATCGGATTTACAGCGAATTGTGGTTTGCGCTGAAACGGTGGGCCGAGTTCGACATCGTGAAGCTTCTTCCGACGGTGGATCTCACCAAGAACGATCTCACGCAGCAACTTGCCGGCCGCACATTTGATCCCAAGCTCAGGAAAAAGCTCGACACCAAGCGCGAATTTAAGATGGCGCACGGTGGGCTGTCCCCGGACGATGCCGATGCGCTTACGCTCATGGTGCACGCGGTCCGTCGGTCGTCGGGAGGATACACTCCAACGGGTGTTCCTGCGCTTCAAACTTCGGAGTCTGAACGGGAAGATCAAGCGTGCCCCTGGATTGAAGACGCCACCTCGGAGAGAGACTCGATGGATTCGGTGGATTGACACCCAAAACCGCAAAGTGCATAATAGCAACTGAGTTGAAAGAACTTCGGCCAAATCACAACCTTTACCCGCCTGGCGGGTTTGTGTCACATCTTCCTGGGGGCCCTTTTTTGGGGCACTCCTGGCAGCATGTGATAGACAAGGTCGCACGATACCGGAAGTCCAACCGGTTGGAGTTGGGGGATCCGGAGCAGGAAGTCAACACTGAGTTCTGTTCTCGCAGCCCGCACTACTGCAATGCTGCGGCTTTGGCGGCGCTTCCTGAGTCCGCCAAGAGCGCGCGACACCAGGAGAAATCATTCAGCAATCGGGTATTGGCCTGGCTGGCTTCGATGTATTCCAAGACTTTCATGCGGACGGTTCCGTTGGCCGACAAAGCCGAGGCGACGCGACGGGCGGAAATTTGCGTGTCTTGTCCGCAACAGAAGGCCCGGGAGGTGGATTGCATCACTTGCGGGGGCAACTATAAACTCGTAGCAGATGGGATCAAGAAACGGGTTCCTGGAGTTCACGCGGAATTGTTGTGCTGCCGGGTCCTCGGGGAGGACACATCTATTTCGGTCGGGTTGGGTCAGCGTCCGGTTGAAAATCGGGCACTTCCGGATTTTTGTTGGCGCCGGGCGATCGAATGATTCTTCCAAATCCATTCAAATTTGTCGCAGCGATGGCCCGGGTGGCCAGGTTGTTTATTTTGGGGGAGGACATATTTGCGCCCGTTTGGATGGCGAAATACCGTGCTCGGGTTTGCCGCAGTTGTGCGTTCTACGAAGCTGGGCAATGCTCCAAGTGCACTTGTTTTGTTGGGTTGAAGTCGATTCTTCGTTCAGAATCCTGTCCGATAGGGCACTGGGGACGACTTGACACGAGGCTGTTCTAACCGCTTACTTACTACCACGATGCCCGCTGACAAAGTCACTGTTGCCAATACTGGTGCGACCCCGGGGGAACTACTCAATTCTCCTGATTATGATCCCACCAAGAAGCTCCCCAAACAGCCGCCGGTGCGCGCCATTAAGGATGCGAAGCAGGCCGCCCAGGTGGTCACTACGGTCATCAACGCGTCCCGGGAACGGAACACAAAGAATGCCCGGGTTCAGGCAAAATATAATGCAGAGCGGCCGTTCAAGCAGACTCGGCTGGATACAGACGGTCTTGGGTGGAAAACGAACATCACCACCAATCCGCTTTCGATGATCGTGGACAAGATCGCCCCTCGGTTTGAGCGGGCGTTGTCCTCGGCCAAGTATTTGACCAGTTCTTCGTTGCCGGCTACGGTTCCCGGCGCCTCGAAAAAGAACGAGGAGTTCCAAAAGGAGATCACGCAACTTTGTCGGCAGAAGGCGGGTTGGTCGGAGTTGGTCGGTGATGTCGCTCAGGAGAATGCTTTGTTCGGGTTTACGTCGTTGGGGAATCTCGAAGAGTGGTCTTGGTATCCGACGCATTTTCGTCAGGATCGGTTTTTCGTTCCCCCGTTGTCCAAGCAGGATGCCGACGAATCTCAACTCATTGTCTGGACTGAATTGTTCATGCCGAATCAGCTTGTCGAGATTCTGTCGGATAGAGAGGCGGCTGTGGATGCCGGTTGGAAATACGAGAATGCGGTTCGGGCTGTCAATTTTGCTTTGCCGATAAATCAGCGTTCGATGAATAGCGACACTTCCCGGATATGGGAGGATCTCACTCGTGAATCGAATCTGGCTGCGGCTTACGCAGACAGCGCGCGGATGGTGGAACTTTACTCGATTTTGGTAAAAGAGACCAGTGGGAAGATCACGCATTGGCGGTTGAGCCGAACACCGGCGACAGCCGAATGGGCGTTGGTATTTCAACGCAACGATCGGTTTGAAAAGTTCAGTGACATCGCTACGTTTTTCTCTTTCCAAAAAGCCAACGGAACGATGCATGGATCCAAGGGTGTTGGCCGGTTGGTCTATGATACGGCTGCGGTGATTGACAAGGCCCGGTGCGAGGTAATCGACCGATTGCAGCTTTCCGGTAAGATTTTACTCACGAGTGATGAGAAGCAGATCAAACGATTCCGGATGTCGATGTTTGGCAACGCTATTTTGATCGGCTCAGCCTACCAGGTCCAACAGCAGACTATCACCCCGCACACCGAAGAGTTTTTTGCGCTTGATCAGTTCCTCACGAGTTTGATCGACCAACAGGTGGGGAATGTGAGTCCTCGAATGTTCACCGGAGACCGGGTCACCAAGGCCCAGGTGGATTTGTTCGCTTCTCGTGAGGAGGAGTCGAAGGACACTCCGATCATGCGATTTTTGATGCACTGGTCCAAGGCGATTTCAACCATTCAGCGCCGGGCGTGCTCGAAGGATTGCGATGAAGCTGATGCCCAGGCGATGCGTAAGCGTCTGTTGGCCATTATGTCTGAAGAGGAGCTTGAGCAGTTGGCCAATACGCCATCTGCCATGGTCGTCCAAGATTTGACCGGGCTTGATCGCCAGCAGATTATTCTCATAGCTCAGGAGAATCAGGGGAATCCGTTGGTGAATCAGGTCGAATTGAAGCGCCGTCAATTGACCGCTCAAATGGGGGCCGACTTCGCCGAGGCCGTTCTCAATCCGGTGAACGATCCCACTCAACTTGCTGAGCAGACCCGGATGCAAGAGATCGAGAATATTTTGTTGCAGATCGGTAAACCCGTCCCGGTGAGCCCCCGGGATAATCACTTGATCCATATCGAATCCGTGATGAAGGTGATCGACGAAATGGTGCCGACTCTTGTGGACGACACCTCGAAGGTGCCGGTGGTTGAAATTGCGATTGACCATGTCGTGGCGCACGCGCAAATGACACTTGCCACCGGAGAGAAGATTCCGGAAGTTCAGGCTGCTTTGTCCAAAGTTCAGACCCTCAAAACCCGTATCGCTGCTCTGATGGCGCACGAGAAAGCAATCCAGGAAGGCCTGGGAGCGAACCTCGACGCCGACCAGGCGCTCGCGGCGGGTGCCGGTGCCGCAGACCCCCTGCTGGCTCCGGATGCGTCGGCGGTGCCTGCGCCCGTCGGTGCGGGGATCTGAAGAATGGCTACACGAGACTCGGCTTTTCAAGCTCCGGAATGGGATTCAATGGACAGCGCGAACCTTCGCGGGTTCCTGGCTTCTCAAACTGGCCGGCGGTTCACTTTTCGGTTGATCAATTCTCGTCCGGGGTTTGAGTTGCCCCACAATATTAGGGGGGATTTGATCCAGGCCCGGGCCTTGGAAGCCGCGGTCATTGAGGGCTATGAGACTGCGGTGGCTTCTGTTTTTAGTTTCATCGAGACTGAGGTTCTTGGAGACGCGATTGCGGCGGTCTATCCGTCGATCGACAACGAAGGACTATGGGACAAACGGTTGACCGCGGAAGAACTTCCGGAGCCCATTGTCCAATCTGAAACGGTTGCCGCCAGTCTTGAACCGCTTCCCGAGTTCTCAATTCGACCCGCTACACCCGCCTGATCTATGCCTGAAAAAACTACTCCCGTCAGAGACGAGCCGGTTATCACAGAGGTTCCTGTTGAGCATACAGGAACGGTAATTGTTGAGGACGCCGGCCAGAAACGATTGACTTTTCAACGGGCCGATGTTGCGCTCGACGAACTCATGGCGGCGAGGCAGAAGAAGGAGGATGACGATGAGGGGGCAGCGGCTAAGAAGGCTGCGGATGAAAAAGAGGCTGCTGAAAAGGGGGTTGCCGGTAAAGCGGCCGACAAGCCGGTCGTGGATGCTGGAGCTGCGACTGCGGGCGATCTAGCAACGCAAGGCGACGCGCAGGGTGCCACGGGTGCCCAAGCAACGCCGGGCGAAGGGCAGGTTGACGCAGTCGTAGCTCCAGCAGTCACAGATGATCTTGTTGCAGATCCCGAGTTCCTCAAAAAAGTTGAGGAAATAAAACTTCCGCCGCATTCGCGTCCGGCTTCCGCCGAGGCGTTTGCTACGGTCAAAGAAATGGGTCGGCAGGAGGTTGAGCGGATTTCCAAGCGCGCGCGGGCACTGGCGGAAGAGGTTGCTGCGTCTAAAGCGTCGGCTGCGGAAGCTGCGGCGAAAGCGGCGCAGGTTCCTCCGGAGATTTTGAAGGAGGTTGAGGAACTGCGAAATTTCCGGGCTGCGCTCGATGTGGATAATACGCCGCAGGTGAAGGCCGTGACGGAAAAAATCACCGCGAATGAAGAGCGGGTATTTAGCTTGCTTCGGGAAAATGGGATGTCCGATGACGGCCTCAAGCAGATCAAGGAAGAACTCGGTGGCGTTGCAAAGGTTGATTGGTCTTCGGTGTTGGCGAAACTCGACGCAACCGCGGCTGACGATTTGAAATCGTTGGTTTCGGAGGCGCGGATACTTGGTCGGGATCAGGTTGAGGCAGCCAAGAAAGCTCGGGCAAACGCTTCGGAGTTTGTGAAGGCTCAGGAACAAGCAGAGATCAAGCGGCAGCAATTGGTTTCTCAATCCCGGGCGACGGCTGCGGACGTTCTTCTCGCCAAGATTGACCATGCGCGAGAGGTCGATGTGGCGAAAGTTTCCGAGGTTGACCGGCCAACCGCTATTATTCGCAATGCAGCGGCAAAAAAGATCCGCGAACGTGTGGCTGCGGCGTTGTCCGATACGTCTCCGGATATGCACGCCACCCTGGCCGTAGGGTCTGCGCTGGCGTTTGTTTATGCGGAGCAAAATGATGGGCTCACCAAACGGCTGGCCACGATTGAGACGGCGCACAAAGCCGCGCTGGTTGCGATGCAGAAGGAACGAGATACTGCGGTGGCGCAGCTCGATCGGATTCGGAAAGCTTCGCGGGGAAGCCGGGTTGACGATCCTAATCGGTCGGTGCGTAAACCGGTTGATGCCGGTGGAGAATACAAGTTCGGGGTGCGGTCTTCGCAAGCTCTCGATCAGCTTGCTGAACAGGTAACTGCGGAACGCAATTCAGCATGACCTTGGCAGAATTAGTCGTTCGTAAGGTGGTTGAAATGGGAGACGAAGCCGCCTCCCAGTTCTTCAGGCATTGTCTTGTTGCGGTTAAACAGTGGAGGATGGGATCTCGTGCGGTTCCTGCGTCTGCGCTGGAGAGAATGTATGCAGCGTTGAACAGCAATCCGGTTCCTGAAATTCTTGAAGGGAACTGGGAAGGACGCAAGGTTGCGATGCTCCTGCCTTGGTATAAACAGGTGAACCCGGTGACGGCGTTTTGCCTCATGGGGCTGTTCAATCCCGCGACGATGCGGGTTTTTATGTCCTGCCAGGATGCGTTCATTGCTCATACTAGAAACACACTTTCCAGAATGTTTCTCAATTCACCGTGCGAGTGGGCGGTGATGTTTGACAATGACATGGTTTATCCATTTGGGTCTTCGGTCTTTTTTAACGGTATCACGCGATTTGAGTTTTCTGAAGAATTTGCTGGGGCCAGAACGATTCACCGGTTGATGTCTCATGGGAAATCTCTCGTCGGTGGACTTTATTTTGGGCGCAATGAAGATGGAAAACCGATGTTTAGTGAAGGACTTTCTGATCCGGAAATAACTGCGCTGGTCCACAAGGGCCCCCAAAATAAGTTGATGGCGACTCGATGGGTGGCGACGGGGTGTCTGTTAATTCATCGAACGGTTTTTGAGGACATCAACAAAAAATATCCGGATCTCGGGGATCATTGGTTTACACCTTCAGAAGCGGACTTGCTTGAATCTGTGAAGACCGTTCGGTCCATGCTCGGGAAATTTCCTGATCAAGAGATTGACCGATTTTTGGCTTCTGCGGTGGAGCAAACGCAGCACAATTCAAAACCTGGTTCGGGGGAGGATGTGACTTTTTGCATTCGCGCCGGGCTTGCCGGGCATCAACCGCACGTGGACCTTGGTTTGGTTTGCGGGCATATTGGAGACGCTGTTTATGGGCCTTTCAACACCCGTTCGTAAAAGTGTTAACGCGGGGTGCAAGTGCCTCGATCCTCGCGCGCTGAAGGTGGCCCGCCCGAAAGGTGTTCCTGAGTCCAAATTGATGATCGCGATGCAGTATTGGGACGGGGATAAAGGGCAGGCTGAAAAGTTTCTTCGGTTGATTACGGATATGCAGGAGGGTTATTCGACCGAAGCGGGGGTCATGATTTCGGCCAGGTTTGATTCGTCGATTGACGAAAAACTTGTGGAATACGTATCCCGAAAATTTCCGGTGGTGACGCTCGTTGGTCGGCGGAGAGGGACGGGTTGGCCATTTGGATGCAACGAGGTTTGGTTTGAGACGATGTTGTGGCTTTTCGGGCAAAGACGTTCGGGCAGACTCTTGGAATATAAGGCGGCACTCACGCTGGAGGCGGATGATGCCCCGCTGGCAAAGGATTGGATCAAGCGGCTTTCCGATGCGTTTGATGCCGCCCGACCGGCACACGTAATCGGGCATTTGCATTCATGGGATCGCATGAATGACCAGCGAAAAATTGCGTCGTTCCATTGCAATGGGAACGCATTGTTTGCGCTTTCGCCAGAATTGGAACGAGTTCTTGTCGCTCGGCAGGGAGTTCCTGCGAACTCTCCATGGGATTGTCACATGGCGCCTGCGTTCAAAAAGCTTGGCTGGTTTAGCACTCCGGCAGTTCGGTCGATCTATAACACAAAGGGTCTTAAATTGAAAACTTTTGCATGGATGCGGGATCGAGGCGGTGCGTTTGTGCATGGGGTGAAGGATGATTCTGCATTTGAGATCGCGCGGAGACTTTATGTTGGGACGCCGGTTGACAGCACACTATCGGCTGCGCATAATACAGAGGTCGAGAACTAAATCCTCGCCGTTGTTGTTCTCCAACGGTAAAGGCCTATACGCCCGCTGGCCGGGGTGAGAGTCGGTAAACGCGCGCAAGCGCCCGGGCACGCCGGCAGCGTGTATGTCGGAGAACTCTCAATCCTATGGGTGCTATTTGCAATGAACCCGATGCCCTAAGCGACATCGCGGTCAAAGATACCAATCGTCTCGTCGGTCGAATCGCGGAATCGCTCGCGATGAACGCCGTGTTCATCAACGTCCTTGATGGTGGGACTTTCGCGTCCGGGCTATCGGACACCGTCCGTTCTGCGGTCAGTATGCCCGCGGCTCCCGGTGATTCGCTCGCGATCCCCACGTTCATGAACGATACCGCTGTTTGCGGCACCGATGGGATCCAGGATCTCACGGGCACCATTGAGTTCCAATACTCGCTTCAGACGAAGCGCGGTCGTGGCCCTCGTGTGTGCATGAAGAAAGGTTACGCTGCTTATCGGGACAGCTACCTACAGGCCGAAAATTCGTTGGTGAAACTGATTGTTCAGTATATCAACGCGGACGTTCGGGCCCAGTTGTATCTGAACAGCGCCTCGAAATTCAATGCCGCGAAGGGCTATTGTTTTGAGGATTTGTTCACCGGTGGCAATCCTACGGACATCGGCGTGCAGTTTGCGCAGGTGCTTCCGACTGGTCCGGTGAGCTTCAAGGCTCTTCAAACTCTGAACCGGTATATGCGAGAGGCCCTCCTGGCTGAACCGTTCTCCGGTGAAGGCAAGGGGCAGCCGCATTGCAAAGTCATCGGCTCCGCCGAGATCATCGACGCGTTCCGTGAGGAATCCGGAGTGAAGGAGAATATGCTGGCGTTGACCGCCGGTGGCTATCAGATCGGTGAGAACACGTTGACCGCCTATTCCTGGGAGACTTCCCCGGCGTATCGCGGCATCGCGTTCGGCACAGATCAGTCCCCGCTTCGCGCCACTGGTTTCGACCAGAACGGTGATCTGAACCTTGTGGATCCCCGCCTTGTGGTTGCCGACCCGGCTACCAACACGGCCTACAGCATCGTGAATCCTGCGTGGCTCACGGCGCCCTATGAACTCCTGTTCGTGCTCTACATGGACAGCTTCCGCCGGCTGGTGCCGGAAAAGTATGTCGGCGAGGGTTCGTTCAAGTTCGCGCCGCAACTCGTTTCCGGTGAGTTGATCTGGCACTACCTCCTGGACAACGACTGCAATTTGTGGGGGGATTACGGGTTCCACAAATATCAGATCACCCGGGCCTATCAGCCTGTGCGGCCGATGCACGTAGTTCCTGTCCTCTACCGTCGGTGCAAGTCTGACCTGGGGCTCGAAGATTGCGTTTCGACCAGTTGCCCCGTCCTTGGTGAGCTGTAAGCCGGAATCCGGCTAGTCAAAGGGGGCACGTCCTAGTCGGGCGTGCCCCTTTCTCATGTGCGGCTCGTATAACATCTAAATATCCTGCGGAGAATAACCGAGGGAATGCAGGCGGAAATCCTGCGCTGCACCACACTACAAAAAAGTTGTATGATCAGGCCTTTCGAGTTTGCAGCGCCATTTGATCTGCGGGTCCTTCCGGATTCGTATATCTCTCCGGCGTTCAACTGCGCACTTGAGACGGCTGGTTACCATTCTTCGTCCTCGTCTTCGGGGGGCACGGTTCCTGAAATTACTACTGCGGATTATGTTCGCGCAGCGTTTGACCATTTGAAGAGTTTGGAATTGCCGCGCACTACTCGTGTGGGGTTTTCCATGACACTCGATCCGTATCCGTTTGGAGGAATTTTTCCGCAGATTTCCGGGAATGTGGTTGGGATTCCCGCGGGAGAGGAAGCGAATTACGAGATCCGGGCATACCGAGGATTGCATTTGGATTCTTCGCTGGATCTTCTGGATGCTGTTGGGACGCCTAACACGGACGGAACCTGGGTGGTGACGGGGTCGCTTATTGGTGGATATTCTGCGCAGTTGTGGGATCTCACCACGAATGAGTTTGTCACTGAGGCTTTTCAGGAAACTGGGTTGCTGCGAGCGTTCGGATCTGTTTTGAATACCGACCTCAACTGGGAGTTCAAAAGTCGGACTTGCCGCGTTCGGGATCAGGCTTTTGCAGTGATTGCAGCGACGGCGATCGGGGATTATGAGACGGCCGTTCGGTGGGCTAATGGGCTCGCAACAGTGGTCCAAAATTCGGGGCAGTCGCCGGAAGAAGTTTCTTATTTCGGCGCGACGTATGAAGATTTATATGTCCGGACCGACACGCTTTGTTGGATTGCTTACGCGTTTTCGTTTTTGTGTGAACGTTATCCGGAGAACCTGGATTTTAACATTGTTGAAAACCTGGCGGTGTTTAACGTTGCCTCTTTGTGGATCTACTACTTGATTCAATCCCCAGTTGATGATCCCCGTTATGGCGCGGTCCTTGCAGGGAAGGGAGTTTATCCAGCTCCGGCGTATGTTTTTGATGGTAATTTCGTGCTTCCGGAGTCTTTTGTATCTGACAATGCAGCGGCCTATTTTGCGTTTAAGAAATTCGCTGACGTATTCCCAACGCATTGGTTCGCGAGTTTGAGCCAACAGGCCGCAGATGATGTTGCCAAAACAGTGAAGCGGACTTGGGAAAGTGTGTTGCTGCGGTCACCTCACGCTGTCGATGAGAACAACGTCAGTGACATCAGGCACAATCTTGAGGATCTGGCCTGGTATGCACTCGTTGCTCGGGCCACGGGGAACGTGAGCAAGCAACTTGACACGTTGGCAATGTTGGAGAACTACCGGGTTGCCGGCGGTTATACCAGGTATTTGGCAACCTACGGTTATGGTGGTTTTGCTGACGGAGAGATCGACGTTCCACACTCTGCATTGACGGCAACGGCTTTGTTCGCTTCCGGGCAGCAAAGCGTGAGCGATTCGCTGTTGAACGAGTTGAAATTCGTTTGGCAGGGCGTCGGATTCACCTCGAATTTTCTGGATGATCCGGCGCATTTGGAACGCGATCAGTCCTCCGCATTGGCTGCGGCTTTTACCATTCTTGCAGGCAGACCTAACGGTTTTCTTGACTTATGAGTTCTGAAATCACAGATATTTTTGCGGTTCCGGTGCTCTCGGCTGAGCCTCCAGAGTTCAAACCAGCCATCCCGGATGTATTGATGCGGGACTTGGTCGGGGTGGAATACAATCGCTGGTTGGCCAGTGAGCTTTCTGTGATGTCGCAGAAGCACGATTGGTTGATCCGGCAGGTTTGTCATCTGGCCCAGGTCACCTCGGCGCACCACCTGCAAATCGTGAAGTGGAAGCAACGCGTAGAAAGTCCGGTCACCGCAGTTGCGGCAATTGTTGTGTGGTTCATCCCGGTTTGGATCCCCAGATTGTTTGCTTGGATCTTTCCATGAAAGTGCTCGTTCTAAGCGTAATATTGGCGTTCTGTGCTGGATGCTCGTCGCTCATGCCGAAGGCGGTGGAGTTCGGGCAGGACAAAGTAGCCAAATATCCTGCGGTTTCGGCCAAACAGACCGAGGTATTGAAGCAAACGGCCTGGAAGGCCTCCGAGCTGGCGCGCGAGGTGCACGTTGAGGCGGTCCAGGAGAACGTTTCGACTAATTTGATCGCCAAAGCCGAGGACACGTCGTTGCTCACAGAGTCGGTTTCAGACGCGCTAGGCCCCCCGAGGCGCCAACCGGCCGAAGACACGACCGCGCGCGAGCTGGTGGCCAGCCTGGAGCATCGGATCGCCCTTTACGCAGCCGATGTCCAGGACTTCAAGGATGAAATTGCGCCTCTGGCCGGGAAAAAGGTCGAGGGAACGGGCTGGTTTCAGGTTCCCTATCTGCTTTGGGTCGGTGGAATTGCGGTTGCGGCCTGGCTGGTCTATACTTTCGGCAAAATCGGGCTCTCGGTGGCTGCTTTGGCGCACCCGGCGGCCGGGATGGGCCTTGCGGCGGTCAACTTGACGGGAAGCATTGCCGGAAAGATGATTAAGCAGCTTGCGGTGGGTGGGGAACGGTTCAAAGAGGCGCTCGGAAAGCTCAACCTCGACGAGAAGGTTCGCGAGATGGTGTTGAATACGTTCCGGGCGGAGCATAAAGGCGTTCAGGACGAGGACACGCAGGCGGTGGTGAAGGAACTGACGAACAAAGGCTAATATGAGCTGTAATTGCAACGGTAGCGGGTGCGCGGGGTGCTGTGGGACGTCCACATTGAGCCCATGCACCGTTTGTGCCCCCAACACAGCGGCAAACGAGACGCTTTCGAGTGTGCTCGACAATTTCATCGCGTCGTTCTTTGGGGAATTGACGAAAACCGAGGTGAACGGCGTTGTAATTTGGGTTTTGCCATGCGACCTCAATGTGGGACTCCAGAATAATCCCCGGCTGACCGATGAGGGGTTGGCGTGCTACTTTCTGCGACTTTTTGAGGATGGGATCACCGGGCTTACGGGACCGCGCGGGTTTAAGGGTGATGCGGGCACCGATGGCGCCAGTGGAGTTTGCTTTTTGACTTCGGCGTTCACACAACCGACGGATTTGTGTCCGGACATTACGATCACTGTGGATAATCCGGATCTGCTCGCGCCTGAAATGTATATTTGGATCCCCGGTTCCGGGTATTATCAGGTCGTGCAGGTTGTTGGAGACGTTGTGACAATCACGTTGATTGCTGCGATCTTGAGTCCGAATCCAACCACTCCGATTGACACCCCGGTCATTCCGGCCGGCGCGCGGGGTGAGACGGGGATTCAGGGACTCGTTGGTCCAGATGGTCCTCAAGGTCTGCAAGGAAATCCTGGTAATAACGGTTCTAACGGAGCAAATGGAACCTCGGTTCAAGCATACTTGGAGACAACTTTTACGATTCCTGCGGTGAACGCCGAATCTGCGGCTCCCATCGAGATTGATGTGAGTTTGGGGTCATTTGGTTTGATCGGGGCTACTCAAGGGCAGTGGGTGTGGGTTGAGGGAGCCGGTTATTTTCAGGTGACTACGTGGACCAGTGCTACGCAATTCAAACTGACGAATCCGTTGGGGTATTTTACCAACGAGACTCCGGGAACAGTGGTAGGTATAGGTGCGATGATTCTTGCGATGCCACCTCCGTCCCCCTCAGAATTGGATACGCAGACGGTCAAATCTACGGTTCGGGCGTGCTCGGCTGGAGATGGTAATCGGGGTTTGAATGGCGCAGACACAATCGACGGCGTCGTGATGGCCAACGGGGATCGGGTATTGATAACGGCACAGACGGATTCGACAAAAAATGGGATCTATGTGGTCAATACTGCGGGTGTTTGGACCCGTGCGACGGATTGCAACAGCGTTGCCACGATGTTTCCCGGGATCATGGTCCCCGTTGGTTACAATTTAACCGCTACCCGGTTCAATAATACGGTTTGGACCCTTATGTGGGATATGGCGAGTCAGTTCGATGTCGGCACTGATGACGCATTTTTCTACATGACGAATGCGTTTTTGCCAGCGTATGCGTCGGTCGGGTATCAAGGGCATATCGGAGGTAACCCTGTTCAAACATGGCAAGCCAACGATACCTGGAAAACAATTTACAATAATGCGTTAGGGACATACTTTGATGCGGGACGCGTGCTCAACATAACTCCCGTGCTTCAAAGCACGCACCCAGTTCCCAAGGTGGAAATTGTTTTGGCGGGGGACTATCTTTGCTCGTTTTCTGCGGAGGCTTATCGAGTAACAGCAAATGCGGATCGGGTCGAATTGGGAATTCTTCTGAACGGCGCAGTCGATGCCGGTGGTGGTGTGTGCGGCGGTCAGTTGGATACGGACTACGATATTAGTTTAACACTTTCTGGACAGGTGATTCTCCAGAATCTTCAGACCGGGGATGAGGTCGAGTTGATGTCCAGAAACCGATCTGGCAATCGGGTATTCAACCTCCGGAATGTCACCTTTACGATTCACCGGGTATTCTAATGGCTCAGCTTGAAAGACCGAGGGTGTATCCCGGAGGTTATGGTTTCGACTCCGAAGGGGTTCTTGCGTGTCCGGCTGATTCGGATCTGTGGTGGAAACCCTTATCGGCGCCAGGAACGGATCCGAGTATTAACGGACCGGTAGGTCCTGATCGTCACGATAATGATCCGTTTTTAGATTTAGGACTTCCGGCGATCGTTGCGAAGTTCGTTTTGGATACGTTTGAACTTTACGCGCCTTGCGATTTGGTAGATGGGTTGAACCTGCTTGACTGGCGTTCGACATTGTATTTTGGCGGTTCATGGGGTGCGCGCAGCCTTCCGCTGTGTGCTTGGGAGAATTTTGAAGCCGGCAACCATGGAGAACCTCTTGACGGTCTGGGGAATTGTCATCAAGGTTTTGGAGGATTGTGGGTGGCACGCAATCGTCCGTTCGGGTTGTATGGTTGGGATGATTTCGAGTCTTACATGCCTTTCTGGGATGTGAATGGACTCAACAATGGTGCGGGGTTGGGGCCAATGGTTGGGCGAAGTTTGAATGCTCCGGCTTTGGCCTACGATACTTTCGAGACTTATTTCGGGGGTTCAGTGGTGGCGGGACTGAACGGCGGTGGAGGTTGGACGGATCCTTGGGTGGGCGGGTCCTCTTCGGAGCCGATTGTCAGAAATCGGGTTTGTGGGATTGTTCCGATGGACAGACGCGCTTCACTGACGCTTACCCTCGCTGGGAGTGAACTTTCTCGTAAACTTCCGTGGGCGGACACCTGGCAAAAAATCAGGATAGCGTTGCGGCTTCAATGGAAGGAAGAGGTGGACACGGAAGTATTTAACTTCCCAAGATTGGCTATTGGTGTGTGCAACGGCGACGATGTTCCATTGAACCGATTTTCCAGTGCTACCTGCAATAATTTCCTCGGTGTGGTGCTGTCAGACTGGCTCATTTACGCGCGATGGTTGGGTTGGGACATCGTTCCTTTTGGGACTGGCATTCTCAAGGCCTGCCAAAAGATTGCCGCAGTAGAAACTTTCGGTGTCGATGATTTGACTGACAATGATTCTTGCGCAGTGATGCTCGGGGCGGACACTGTTTCGGGCGAGGCTTATCCTCCTCGTGGAATTTTGTTCATTGACATTACGAAAGATACTCCGAAATATCGGGTTCAAGTTGGTCTCCGCGGGATTGGTAGCAACACCATTCACGGGGACGAAACCGATGTCACAGATGCGTTACTCAGGTTCTACGAGGCTATAGAGTATCCGATTGCTCCGTTTCCAGGCGGACCTCCGGTAATGGGCCGGCACTTCGGTCCGAATAGTGCGGATCAAGAATTCACAGTGGATGAGAGCGGAGATGGGGTGCTCGATACGCTCAATATTTTCTTGGACGATGGCGGAGAAACCCCTTTTGGGGACTACTATATCGAGTTAAGTGACGTGGACGTTGTCAAATTTGCGTAAGGAAAACTATGCCTATCCCAACCATTTACTACCGGGCGATCGGAACCCCCGAGGATTTCAATCGTGTTATGCTGAGCAACGGAGTTGTCGCTCGCGAGCATGGCGTCTCTTCTTGGGACCGTCTGCGGATGATTTTCCGGGTATCTATTACACCGGATGGAGGAGCGTTCACTAATATCGACGATTGGCCGCATTTTGTCTGGGGATTCTGCCATGGTCAGGATTACCTACCTCTCGAAGACACGGTGGACAACTTCGCCGGTTGGTGGACCAACGATCAAGATGCCGACCGGTATGCTTCGACGCCTTATTCATACTATTTTGATCCGGTCAACGCGGTCACGATGGTTGGCGCGATGCCTGCGAACATCGTGGAACACGGGGAAGGACCGGCGGGTCTCTTTATCTTTGGCGCGGAGACGCTCGCCAGGTCTGCGATGATGTTCGACATTATCCGGCTTGGTGGTGGCTCATTCACGTTGCACCCGGCGCTGTTTCGTTCGGCTTTCGCTGATTCAACCGACGCGGACGAACACACCTTTTTGGAGCAGGCCATTGAACTGACTCCGGCGATGACCGGGCACGGTAGTTCTGGATGGGATCGAACGGTCACCATCGACGAGCCTGGGGATGGGGAACTGGATTCCATCTGTTTTGGGTGGGATCGGGTGAACACGCGGATCGAAATCAGTGATGTCGGAATTGTCCGGCTTGCTTGACGTTTCGGAACGGGACCCAGATAGTAGAAGGAAGCAAATGTATGAGTATTGACCTTGGAAAAGTTTCGGATGGCCCGTTGTGCCCTCCGTCCACTGTCTCCAGCCAGCAGAAGACGACGATGTTTTATCCGTCACTCTATTTGGAGAACATCGAGAACCTACCCTCGATCCCTGAGTCGGGGTCGATGCTGGTCCGGTTCAAACGGCGCAGTATTTCGGCCACCAAGCGCGACGATGGCGAGTCATCTGTGACGGTCACGATCGACGTAGTTTCCATCGAGAAAATCACCGGGGAGAAAACTACGCGCAAGAATTCTGTGGATGCGTTTGATGATGTGGCCAAGGAAGTGTTCGCTGACAAGAACGAGGAATAAACCATGGCTGCCCCCGCAGGTTTCCAAATCGGAGCGGTGCTTTCGGAAGCGCGTCGCATTCTCGGGACGTGTCCGCAATCGGTCGTGCTCTCGAAGATTTCCCAGGCTGTTGAGATTCTGGCCAACGCCGGGGATTTCGATCCGCTCATGGGATATTTGGATATTTGCACTGCCGGTTGTATTGTCACTCTCCCCCGAGAGGTGTCAAATATCCTGGCCGTGAACATTGGTGGGACTCCGTCAATGGCACGGAGCCAGCATTACAACTTTCATTTGAACGGTCCGGGCGATTGCACCGGTCTGTGTAATTACTCATGGCAGGACCTCGGGTTGGTCCCAACCTATCGAGAACTGATCTCTCCGTCGAAGTTGATCGCTTTCGTGCAGTTGGCGGAGGACGCTGGGGCAGAGTTGTGGGCCTACGGAGAAGACGTGCTGGGCAATGTGATCCGGACAAAGGAGAATGGTGTCTGGTTCAACGGATACCGAATTCCGACGGTGTTCGGCTACGCGCTGCCGGATTCGACGGCCCCGACGTTTGCCCGCGTGCTACGCGTCCGCAAGGCGGAGACCGTCGGATCTATCCGGTTGTCCAGTTTTGACAATGGCATCGGCACTGGGACGCTCCTGGGCAATTTTCAGTGGGATGAGACCGACCCGCAGTATCGCCGGATCAAACTTCATACGTGCGCTGACTGGATTCGCATTGCGTTTCGTCGGGCGATCCCGTTATTCGCTTCGACCGACGATTGGGTCCCGATGCCTTCGCTCACTGCGCTTTTCGCCATGCTAGAGGCAATGAAGTATTACCAGGAGGGTGATCTGGCCCGGGCCGCCGGCTTCGAGGCGACTGCGCGTCGGTGGCTCACCGAAGCAATCTGGGCGTCAACGCCTCCGGGCCAGGAGCCTGTTCAGGTGAATCCAAGCGACGTCTTGTTTGATGCTTCTGACGCACTTGACTGATGGCAATCGCCGCCGACAACCGGATCCCGGACGCAGACTTTGCGTTTCCCTATGGGGTCAATAGCACGATCGACCCGGACATCATGCCCGCGGGAATGGTCGTGCGTGCGTTCAATGCGGTCAATCGTGGCGCCCGATGGCGTTGCCGGCCGGGGCACCTCCAGCTTAACTGTCTTCCTGATGGGGAACTCCAGGGTGCGTTCTTTTACCGGCCCACTGACTCAGCGTCGCAGCTCCTTGTCGCCGTAGCGGGCAAAATCTACGCGGCGAATGCCCCGTTCACAGAATTCATTGAGCTTGCCGGTCTCCAGTTTGGAGTGCATTCCCGGTTTGTGCATTTCTGCCAGGGTGAGCAAGCAGTCGTGCATAACGTCGCGGACGATTCGTTGACGCTGATTTCTCCGCATTCTGTTGTGATAATTCAGGACGGGATAACGGCGCCGGGCGTTTGGGACGGGACTATTTCGGGGCACGACACTAGTTTGCCGGTCGGAACGGTCATGGCATGGTCTGGGGATCGGCTGTGGGTGGCTCGGGGGAAGCGGTTGTTTGCGTCTGACTATGCGAATCCGCTGTCGTTCTGGGAAGGCCAATATATCAACGATCAAGGATTGAGCATTGGTGCATTCATCTTCAAGCACGACATTACGGCGCTGGCGGAAGTGTCCGCGGTGCAGGATCCCTTTCTTGTGGTGTTTACCCGGGAATCGACCGAGGCGGTGTTGACCTACATCCGGCAACGCGATGCTTGGAACACAGTTGCCGGGTTCATCACGACGCTTTACCCGAACATTGGGTGTGTGGGCCCGAATGCCTGGGCCACGTTCAATGGAATGCTTTGGTGGTATTCCAGCCAGGGGTTGATCAATTTGAACGCAGCCGAGTCCTCGAAACGGTCCTCAGAGATTTCGTATCTCGACGGCCCGATGGTGGTGTCAAAACGGCTGCTGTCTCCCGACCTTGAGGGCGTGGCGATGGGGTCGCACGAGAATTATTTGATGGTCAGTGTGCCTTATTCGCAGAAGAAGAATTTGCATACGTGGGTTTATGACAGCTCCGTCGCAACGGCTGCCGCGGTGATGAGTGCCGGGTGGCAAGGCTACTGGGTGGGGACCCGGCCGGTTTGTTGGGTGAGGGGGACGGTCAACAACGAGACGCGGTGCCTACACGTGAGCACCGACCTCGACGGCAAGAATCGGCTGTGGGAGTCCTTTCAGCCTGACCGGTTGGATAATGGGTGCCCGATTCTTTGGGGGTTTGAAACGCGCGCCTATGTCCGGTTCGACAAGCAGGCCTCTTGGATGCGCTATGCAGATTTGCACATGGCGGATTTCACGCAAGACGCCGATATCCGGGTGCTTTGGGCGGGTTCCGCGCGGGGTCCCTACAAGTCGATCAAGCTGAAAGAGGTGAAGGTTGCCTCTGGGTCGATTGACTCGGCGTTGCCGTTGGATGCCGAAGAGGTGATGTTCGCGTTCAAATCGCAATCGCGATACCTGCGGACCGAGGAAGTCACCCGGCAGGAGATTACGGAGAATTCCTCGGATGGCGTCGAACATGACGCCTCGGAGGAGATTGATTTTGGGTTTCAGTTGCTTGTGCTGGTGCTCGGCCCGGGTTCGGTTCGTGCGATCAAGGCGTTTGGCCAGCCGGAGGCGGAATCTCGGACCGGAGTTTGTGAGGCGGCCGACGACGAGTTTCGAGGGGTGAGGTTTGACGGAGCAGCTTCAAAGGCAGATACTAAGGCTGCCGTGATCGAGGTGCTGGCCGACGGTCCGGTTGATTATTCAGCCGGGGCTTCGGTGGTTTATACCTACCGGGGGGTGCAGGCGGTTGGGGCGGGGACGGCAACGGTTCCAATTTCGGCAAACGCGGCGCAACGATTGGCCGATGCGATTGCGAGCATGAAAGCGGCGCACGAGCTGGTGCTTGTGGCGCCTGCGTTCATTGGTGGTGGCAAAGTATGCCAGGATTTGCAGGCGGGTGCGGATGACATTGTCGGGAACGAGCTATGAGCACAACCAAGACTGGGCTGTATCTTCG
>Ga0315284_10002461_pt1 | contig 26496 bp, 19 predicted proteins | sample YL17G09_16_MG_FD_203696 | JGI IMG/M metagenome (GOLD analysis project Ga0315284, IMG submission 203696) | Sediment microbial communities from Yellowstone Lake, YNP, Wyoming, USA - YL17G09_16 | ecosystem: Environmental > Aquatic > Freshwater > Lake > Sediment | place: USA: Wyoming | collected...
AGCCGATTTGGCAGGATCAGATGCCATCAGATCGCCCGAATATCGTTCTTATATTTACCGACCAGATGCGCGGTGATTGCCTGGGTATCGACGGCCATGGTGTAGTACGCACGCCGCATCTGGACCGCCTGGCCGGTGGGGGGATTCGTTTCAGCCGGGCGTATTCTCCCTGCCCATCGTGTATCGCTGCCCGCGCGAGCCTGTTTACCGGCCTGAGCCCCTCATCGACAGGCCGGCTCGGCTACCGCGACGCCGTGCCGTGGCGATACCCGAACATGCTTACCGAGCTTTTGAGCCGGGCCGGCTACCAGACGCATTGCGTCGGCAAGACCCATTTTTTCCCCCAGAGGGCGCACCTTGGTTTTGAAACGCTTGAGAGCTACGAAGGGGGACAGAACTTCGACGGCCTGTACGTCAACGACTATTATGAATGGCTGAAGGAAAAATCCGGCGGACGGTTTCAAGACGACTGTGGTCATGGGCTGTCGTGGAATTCCTGGTTGGCAAGGCCCAGCAACCTTCCCGAGGAATTTCATAACAATACATGGGTCGCCACTCGCAGCCTGGAGTTTTTGAAACGTCGCGACCGGGGGAGGCCTTTTTTCCTCTTTGCGAGTTTTCACCGCCCGCATGCGCCCATCGACCCGCCGGCGGAGTACTGGCGGATGTATCAGGGCTTTTCGATCCCTCCGCCTCCGGTGGGCGATTGGGCAAGCGTCCACGATGTGCCCGTCACCAGCATCGACGCCTGGCAGGGGAGGCTGGCGGACGACGTACTTGCTGACAGCCGGCGGGGCTATTACGCCCAGATATCCCACATCGACTCCCAGGTCGGAAGGCTCATGCACGGATTGGACGAACTTGGGGGAAGGCCGACGATCATTATTTTCGCCTCCGATCACGGTGAGATGCTCGGCGACCACTGCCTGTTCCGCAAGACCTATGCGTACGAGGGATCAGCCAGGGTGGCGTTGATTGTTTCCCCCGGCGACACCGGCGAGATGGTCTGCGATGCCCCGGTCGTGCTCCATGATCTTTACCCCACGATACTCCAGTCGGCTGGAGTTGCGATACCCCGGCGGACCGAGGGCCTATCGTTATGGGACATCGCCAAAAATGACGGCACGCGGGCATCGCACCCGTTTGTCCACGGCGAGCATTCGTCCTGTTATCATCCGTCCAACGCGATGCAGTTTCTCACCGACGGGCGGTGGAAGTACATATGGTTTACCGCTGAAGGCAATGAGCAGTTGTTTGACCTCCAGGCTGATCCGCAGGAACTGCACGACCTTTCCGGCCAGGCCGGATCTAAGGATCAACTGCTGACCTGGAGGCGGAGATTGATTAAGCTGCTGGCGGGCAGGCCCGAAGACGGCCTGTCTGACGGCAATAAACTCATCACCGGCCTGCTTGGCGCGATCCGCCGGTCTACGCTGGATAAATGGGCCGGCGAACCGATGGCATAAGGAAATTTATTCACGATGAAGATCGGGGTGATGGTCGAATCGTTCCGCATCGGCTTTGACGGGGGCCTGGAATCCGCCGCCCAACTCGGTGCGGACGGCATTCAGCTCTATACCGTCAAGGGGGAAACACATTTTGAAGGCCTGCTCGGCAAGGCTGCCGGCAGGGATCTCAAACGCAAGGTGGCGGACCTTGGGCTTGAGATATCAGCCCTGTGCGGCGATTTCGGCAAGGGTTTCGGCGACGCCGGACAAAACGCCCGCCTGGTCGAGGATTCCAATCGCGTAATGGACCTTGCTCTGGAACTGGGATGTCGGGTGGTTACAACACACATCGGGGTGGTTCCCAATTTCGGCGGGGAGATCAACAAACAGCATCCCCAATATTCGGTGATGGCTGATGCGTGCGGTGAGCTTGGAGCCTACGGTGCGAAGGTCGGGGCGGTGTTCGCCGTGGAGACCGGGCCTGAACCGTCGGCTGTGCTTAAAGCGTTTATCGAAGACATCGCCCACGGCGGCGGATTGGGCGTGAACTTCGATCCAGCCAACCTTACCATGGTCATTGCCGAGGATATCCCTTCCGCCGTCAAAACACTTGGGCCCTTTATCGTCCACACACACGCCAAGGACGGGATCCACCTGAAGGACTTCGATGCGCGAGAGTTTTACGAAGGCCATCTGCCGGCTGATGATTATATCCGCGAGGTGCCCCTTGGGGAGGGCGAGGTGCCCTGGAAGCAGTACCTGCAAGCACTGAGGGATGTCGGATTCGACGGGTATCTTACAATCGAGCGGGAGGTTGGAGACAATCCCCGCGCGGATATCGAACTGGCGGTAGCTTTTCTTAAAAAACAGCTGGGTCGATGAAAAACCGGCAGTGATATCGGCTCCATGCGGACTCATGCGGCGGGGGACATTTTTCCGCCGGCGGACATTTCTTGCAGCCTGTCGGTGTATAACATATAAAGTAAGGATGCGATCGGTCATAATCGCCGATCTTGCGGGCTTGCACTTTTTAGGGAGACTATCATGTCACTTGCGGTGTCGACGGTAGTTTGGGTTGCTATTGTAGTTGCAGCCGTTATCGGTTTGTTTCTTCTGGCGGTAGCGGCCCAGTTCATTAAGCTGTGGATTCAGGCGTTTTTCGCTCGCGCCGACATCACCATGTTCGACCTGATCGGCATGAGTCTGAGGAAGGTCGATCCCCAGGTCATCGTGATGAGCAAGATCCGCGCCGTCCAGGCCGGGCTTACCGTCTCGACGCGCGAGATGGAATCGCACTATCTTTCCGGCGGGCGGGTCCCCAACATTATCACCGCGCTTATTGCATCCAACCGCGCAAATATCGACCTGAGCTGGAAGACCGCCACCGCGATCGACCTGGCCGGCAGGGACATACTCGATGCGGTCCAGACTTCCGTGAATCCCAAGGTCATCGACTGCCCGAATCCGACCTCGGGCAAAACGACCATAGACGCGGTCGCAAAGGACGGCATCCAGGTCAAGGCCAAGGCCCGGGTGACCGTGCGGGCGAACATCGATCGGCTGGTGGGCGGGGCGACCGAGGAGACCATCATCGCACGCGTCGGCGAGGGGATCGTTACAACCATCGGTTCTTCTGCAAGTTATAAACAGGTGCTTGAAAATCCGGATCTTATCTCCAAGAAGGTGCTCGAAAAAGGCCTCGACGCCGGGACCGCCTTTGAGATTCTCTCCATCGACATCGCCGATGTGGACGTCGGAGACAACATCGGGGCGAAGCTCCAGGCCGACCAGGCAGAGGCCGACAAGCGCCGCTTCCAGGCTGAGGCGGAGAAGCGACGGGCGATGGCGATGGCACTCGAGCAGGAGATGGCTGCCTTGGTCCGGGAAAACCGGGCGAAGGTCGTGCTGGCTGAGGCGGAGATCCCGATGGCGATCGCCGAATCCTTCCGCAAGGGCAATCTGGGCATCATGGATTATTATCGGATGAAGAACATCCAGGCCGACACCGAGATGCGAGGCCGAATCGGCGGAGGTGAGGAACGCAAAGGCGAATCAGGGCAGCCCTAGGTGGCTGACGTGAAGGAACCGCTATGAAAATGCCCCTGCCGACAACGCTGGCTGAAAAAGACCTTGGGGAACTCCTTGGGATCTTTGTCATCGTGGTGCTGGGCATAGTGGGTTCGATCCTTCAGAAAATCGTCCAGCGGGCTGAGAGGAAAAAGGCTGAGGAGCAATACCGGCTTCGTCAGCAGCAGGGGCACAAGCCCGCCACCCCCAGCCGGCAATCCGCAATAGACCAACAACTTGCCGAACAGGCAATGAGGATCATGGGCATCGAACCTGTTCCTCCGACTGTGGGGGAAGACCGCTACCAGATCATAGTCGAAACGCCTGTGCCGCCCGCCCGCCGGCAGGTGGCGATTCCCGGGGCCGTCAGGATTGCCCAGCCGGCCGGGATCGCTATGAGGCAACAGCCGGCTGAGCCTGAAAAAACACAATCGATACAAGGCGTCACCGAGCGGCGCGCAGGAACTTCCGCGTCGGCGGTCAAACAGGCCCTTGCTGCTCCGGCAGGTTTTCCGTTCGACCTTGCCGACCCCGAGCGGGCGCGACAGGCTGTGATGATGTACGAGATCATCTCGTCGCCCAGGGCCTTGAGATGCGAAGACCAACCGTGGGAATTATAGAGAAAGCTTGAACCACCATGTCTCCACCACCCGACATAAGGATTTCGAATATCCTCCACCCGACGGATTTTTCGGACCTTTCCGTCCACGCCCTTCACTATGCAGCCCACCTAGCCGGCCGACTCCAAGCCCGGCTGCACTGCCTGCATGTGGTAGACGACTCCTACCAGTACTGGCTGGCAGCCGACATAGCCGCCATGCCCATAGGCCCGCCGATCGAGGAGGTTATGACCTCCAGCAAGGATCAGCTGGCGGCGTTCATCGAAAGGCACCTCGGACCCGGCATCGACTGCGACAAGGTCATCCGCCGCGGCAGGGCGTTTCTGGAGATCATCAACTATGCAAAGGAAGCGTCCGTCGACATGATCGTCATGGGCACGCACGGCAGGACAGCCCTGTCGCAGATGCTCATGGGCTCGGTGGCAGACAAGGTCGTCCGCAAAGCGCCTTGCCCGGTGGTGACGGTCCACTCCCCGGGCCATCAGTTCGAAATGCCCTGACCGAAACCCCCGCGGTGCAGCGGACTTCCAGCAGATTGCCGGACGCGTCGCCTGGCCAAAAGGGCGGGTTGCACGCGGAGATAATACCACCCTTACACCGGCCCGGACAGGAGCTGTTGAAGAAATTCACGGGCTGATTGGTGGTCGTTTTTTTGAAGTGCCACGACGCCGGCGGCGAGCAGGCTCACCTGGCGGGCGGTGAATGCGGAGGGCTCTACAGGGTCGAAGTCTGTAAAGCCCAGCTTGGCTGCAATCGCCCGGCGGAGGTCGGCTAGGCCTGCGCCGGTCTTGGTGGAAATCGCAATCTCCGCCCGCGGCGAGGGTGTACAAATGTCGGCTTGGGACGAGACGCGCAGGATCTTGCCGGCGGGGTTGAACCACGTCGGCTGATCGAACTGCCCGCCCGCTGACAGCAATATGACAAGGTCAGCCTCGGCGATCCTCTTTCTACCTCGCGCGACGGCCTGGGCGTCGATATCGTCTGGCGCTTCCGCAACTCCTGCTTTCACCGGCACTTCACCGGCCTTATCGGGCGCTTCCCCCTGCCCGGCCTTCTCTGGTGCTTCGTTCAACCTGGCTGGGTTGGGTGCTTTCCACAGCCCAGCGGTGTCGGTCAGCCAGATCGGCACGGATTCGAGCACCGCCAGCTCTCTTACCCAGTCGCGCGTGGTCCCGGGCCTGTCGCTTACGATACTCACCCCCAGGCCTACAAGGGCGTTGGCCAGGCTGCTCTTTCCGGCGTTCGGTGGGCCTGCGATGGCGACCTCAGGCGGGTTGATCAGCCGATCCGCCAGATGGGATCGGTCTATCGCGGCGTTCAAGGCAGCGATAGTCTCCCTCCGGTCACCCCCGGCCCATCGGGCCTGCTGAAGCTCCCCGATCACGATTGCGATGAGTCTGCTAAGCCCCGCCGACCACTGGTTGGTGATTGTTTGCACCGCCAGCGTACTCCGGCAGGCCGGCAGCAGGCGAAGCATCTCGATGCCGACCGATGGATTCTTCCAGGCGGGGTGGGCCGGTTCAAAGCCTTCACCTGTTGGGAAATCCGCCGGGGCGCACAGGGCTTCGCAATCCGTGATTGCCTTTAATGCGGCGATCTGGCAGGCAGGCCCGCCGTGGATGCTTATCTCGGCGGACCGGCCCCAGCAGACGACGACGGCTTCGTCGATCACCGAGCCGGCGGGATCGACCAGGTGCCCCAGCCTCAGCCGGCCCGGGGGGAAATCTACTTCACCCGGGCGGGTGGATTTGAAGATCCGTCGCAGGATTGACTCGGCATCGGGGCCGGCCAGGCTTATCACCGCAAGGCCTCCCTTGCCTGGGGGCGTCTGGAGGGTTACGAAGGTAGGGGCTTGCTGTTTGGGCTGAGTCGTCACGGTTTTTGTATGTAAGAGGGCAGTAACCTAACTCACCAGCGTGCGGTAATAGGCGGCCGCCACTCCCTGTAGCACAAGGTCGGGGACTATCGCCTGCACCAGGTCGTTTTGTTGCAGGTCGGGGCAGATCAATTCGGCATCTCCGCCGGTGATTATTACCAAAGGCCAGCTTTTAAGATAATCGGCATAGGATTCAACCAGACACCTCAGCGCCCCGCGGGCACCGAAAACTATCCCGCTGACGATCGCCTGGCGGGTGTCTTTGCCGAACGTCCAGGTCGGTTTGGCCGGCTCGATCATCGGCAGCTGGGCTGTGCGCGAATGCAGGGCCTCCGCCGACATCCGCAGGCCCGGCAGGATCACCCCGCCAAGAAACACGCCCTCTTCGTTTACGCAGTCAATAGTGATGGCTGACCCGAAGTCGGCAACCACGCAGGCTGACCCTAGCCGATCGTAGGCAGCCAGGGCGGCACAAAGCCTGTCCGTGCCGATGGCGGATGGATCGGGCAGGTCGGTCTGAATCGGCAAGGGGATGTCCCTGCCGATCAATAGTGCTTCCTGGTTGACGGCCTGTTTTGCGAGGGTCTGGAATTTCGTAAAGGCCGGCTGGTTTACACTCGATGCCACCAGCTTCCCCGATGCCGGCATGGCGGACCAAAGCGACCTGATCGCCTGCTGGATCTCTGCGGATTTCCCATGGGGCAATACGAGCGGTTTGGTGACGTCTTGGCCCTTAACGCACGCCAGATGTACGGCGTAGTTGCCCACATCGCATACAAGCACAGAGGGGATTTCATCAGGTATTTGGGATGCCATTATTTTCAAACTCCCGCTTGGGCAAGGTCGTTGAGCTTCGTCCATATATGTCTGGTCAGTGCCTCAAGCCCCTTGCCCGTGACGGCTGAGATCGGAAAGATCTCTGCGCTGCCGACCTGGCGTCGGAAGGCCTCGAGGCGTTCCTGACTGTCGGTCAGATCCATCTTGTTTGCCACGATGATTTCCGGCTTGGCTGCTAAGTCTGATGAATACTCCGCCAGTTCCCGGCGGATCAGGCGGTAATCCTCGGCTGGGTCGCCCTGGAGCGGACAGATGTCAACAATGTGAACCAGCAGCCTGGTCCGCTCGATATGTCGCAGAAAAGCGACGCCAAGCCCGGCCCCGGCGTGGGCGCCTTCGATGAGCCCGGGTATGTCAGCCATGACGAACCGCTTGAAATTAGGCAGTTCGACAATGCCCAGCAGGGGTGCAAGCGTGGTGAAGGGGTAGTCAGCGATCTTTGGCCTGGCTGCCGACAGGTGCGCAAGCAGGGTGCTTTTACCGGCGTTGGGTTTTCCGATCAGCCCGGCGTCGGCGATAAGCTTCAGCTCCAGCCGAAGACGGCGGTGCTGGCCCGGCTGGCCAGGCTCGGACTGTCGGGGGGCCTGGTTGGTGGGGCTTTTGAAATGTGTGTTTCCCCTCCCTCCTTTTCCGCCCTGGGCGACGCATATCCGTTCATCGGGCACAGTCAGGTCTCGCAGCAAAAGTGCATGGTCGGTGTCGTAGATCAGCGTTCCCGGAGGGACGCAGACCATCTGATCGTCGCCCCGCCGGCCTTGCCGGTTTTTCCCTTTTCCGTGCCCGCCCCGTTTTGCCTTCCAGTGATATTTGCCGGCCAGGTGCTGGAGCGTATTGAACGAATCGTCGGCGCAGAGCGACACGCTCCCGCCGTCTCCGCCGTCTCCGCCGTCGGGTCCGCCGCGATCGATGAACTTTTCGCGGCGAAACGAAACGCAACCATTTCCGCCGTCACCGGCGGTGACTTCGATTTCGACCTCGTCGACGAACAAGCCCCTGTTTGGTGTTGTCATTCCTTTATATTCATCCGTCCTTCGGCGGTTTTGTATAGAGCTACCGGCATCGCTCCATGCTTATGGCACTTTTTAATATTTTCAGGAAAAAAAGGATGGCACCGTCTGGAGCCATCCCGGGGTTCATGTTTTTCCAATAAAGCAGAATACGTCTGCCGAACAGAAGTGAGTCAGACCACGTCAACGAACCGTCCGCGGAAACTAACCCTGCCGTCCCGCAGCGCAAAGAGCGTGTCATCCCTGCCGCGTCCGACATTTTCACCGGGTTTGAACGGGGTGCCGCACTGGCGAACGATGATCGCGCCGGTCTTTATCTGCTGCCCGCCGTACATCTTGACTCCGCGGTTCTGGGCGTTGCTGTCGCGCCCGTTACGGGTTGATCCGCCACCTTTTTTATGCGCCATAATCCTGCTCCAGGCAACCAGCCAAACAGGCTGGTTGTTATGTCCTATGCAACTTGAACCTCTTAGTCTAATTAAACCGGCCTGGCGATGTCAATAGCAATAACTTCAGCAATAACTTCCACAAATGGCCTCCTTTCCGCGGAACGGGGATTGTTGATTACCCGCTATTTAATTGAGCGGGCCGGCCTGCACGAGTCAACCTGGGCCGGCAGAACCTTTATTTTGCGAGCGGCGGATCGACGTATTGCTTGTACGTGAAACTATCTAAGCCGACCAAGGGAATCGAACCCTCAACCCCAGCTTTACGAAAGCTGTGCTCTACCGTTGAGCTAGGTCGGCGGATTTATCCTGCATGCTAAGGCTGATCCTGCGAGTTGACAAGTGGATTTGGCTCTGACGCCGTCTGTTGTGCATCCGGAGGATTCGCAGCCTGAAATTGTGCGAGGTGATAGGAGGCAGACGGCGGCCAGCGTTTGGTTGTGATCCAAGGCACTACATTGCGTGACACGAACGACCATCGAGTAGTGCTGGCGTGGGCACCGATCAGCCCGCCGGCTTGCTGGGGGTCCAGACCATACTGGTAGAGCTTGCGGTAGGTGTTTATTTTCTGGGGTTGGCGCTTGAAATCGGGCATATCGAAACCGTATGCGCCGGCGGCAGGCCCGCGGACACCGTCGACGTTGCCCGCCAGCGTAGTTCCGATCACAAGCAGGCCGAAGTCTGACGGGCTGAAAAAATTGACGATTCCTTTATTACATTTTTCCATCGCCTTGCTGAGATCGTAGCCGCTGGAGATGCTGGTTGACAGCAGCACAAGACCATCGATCTTATGATCTTCGTGCAAAGCCTCGGCTGCAAACACCGCCATCCCGCCTCCTCCACTGTGACCGATGATGTAAACGCTTCGCCCGGGGTAGGTGTCCTGGTACGATTCGACCACTTGTGCGATCCTCCTTGCCTCCAGACGGTTGCCCAGGATGTCCATCTGGTTGATCAAAGGTCCTGCGATCGGGATTGGCCTGCCCCATTGATATATGGATATAGCGGAGTCTATTCCCGCTACCTCCAGGCCGCGACGGATGTCCTGGTTGAGCGGACTGTTGCCTTCGATGCCCGGCAGGATGATTACAAGCCCACGGTCGAAACGCTGGGGGGTAAGGTACTTCGCCTGGGATTGTCCACAACCTCCGGTAAGGTAAAGCCCTGCCGGCAAAATGGCGTAACTGATGATAATCCAATGTCTTAGAAAGACTTTTGCCATGTTTATCCTGTCCATCGGCAAAATGACCGGTACTGATAATAAAATTTTCCGCCCAGGTTATAATATTGTCTCGGCATAGGTATTATCGTAAACGGCGAAACACTTTTAAAAAAACAAATTAAAATGAGCTGCGGGCAAATACGTTGGATGTGCTGCATAAATTCCGCTTCTAATGGTAAATTGTCGTGTCGTCAGTTCCGATGCTTCATGATATGCATTGGTTCGATTTCCGCCCTGCGGTTTGTCGGGGTGTGAAATTGGCGTGATTTTTATTGAAATATTTGCAAAGCGACTGACGATTATCTTGTATCCGGTTGGATATATTATGCAGCAAGGAGTGATTATACATGGCAGATGACAAGAAGGGGAAGAATCAGCCCGACGAGGAATACGGAGGTTTTATTCCGGCGGTTTTCGCTCGTTCCATCGAGGAGGCTGAAGCCTACCGTGAGCTTCTCGACGACCATGACATTCCTGCTATCATCGACATTGAAGAATCCGAAGTGAAGGTTGAGCCCGCCGAAGGCGGCGTCAATAGGCGAGGTCTAAGCCGTGGTGTGGGTGTATTGGTGCCAGAAGAACTCCTGGACGAGGCAAGTGTGATTATCGCCGATCTGGAAAATGCCGACGAATTCGACGTCGATGACGAACAGGACGACGAGGAAGACGAGACGGAAGGCCTCGTGCTGGAATTGGACGACGAGGAAGTTGCAGGGGAGGAATTTGACGAGGACTTAGACGAAGACGACGAAGATATCGACGAACTCGATGATGACGACGAGGATGAAGACCTGGACGAAGAAGAGGGCGTGCTTTAGCAGTTGATAACTACCTGGCGAAAATCCACTGGATTTATCCGTCGTAGGCGACGAAGACCTGTAATCTGCCCCGGACCAGCCGGCGGACCCGTTCAGGCCGTTGTTGTTGAGTTAATGCCCTGGAATATCCTGCTTAGCCGGGGCGGGGGAAAAATAAACCGATTTCGAGATCTGTGTGGCTGTTTTTTGCGTCCGATTGTTTGCCAACCCCCGGTTGCAAAACGCCTGAAGAAACTTATACTTGTTCGATGGTCAAAGCCTGCTGACCGTATGTCCGACAGGCAGAATAGGAGCTTTCATGGCACTTGGCTTTTTCCGCCGCCGTCAGAAACTGGTAATGCTGATCATGGCGGTGCTGATGGTGAGCTTTCTTATCGGCTTTCAGGGCGTTGAGCGCATATTCATGGGCCGGTCCCGCGATCCTGTGTTGAGGCGAACGGGTCTGGGTCCGTTGCGTGCGAGCGATCTGGCGCTGGCATCGAACGATATTAGGCTGCTGAGCATGCTTGGTTACCGTCTGGGGCCGGAATTTGTGCGGGTGCTTGCCAATGGCGGGCAACAGCCCGAGGTCTACGCCACACTCCTGCAAGAGGCCAGATCGACTCCGGTCTCCGTTAGTGAAGTTGACGTGAGCGATTTTCTTGGCGCGATCGGGCTTGGCGGAGCGGAGTATCAGGGTTTCATGTCGCAGTTGCGGTCCGAATACAGCGTAACCGAGCATGCGTTTCGGGACGCTGTTAAGAATTGGGTACTTATCCGCAAGGTTTACAGTGACGCCCTTACACCGCCCCCCGCGTCAGAACCGCAGTTGCGCGCGCTATTCCGCGACTTAAGCGAGCAGATCCAGATCCAGTATGCCACTGTAAATGCGGCTGATTTCCTCCAGGAAACCGCCCAGCCAGACGAACAGGCCGTTCAGCAGCAATTCGATAAGTACCGGAATGTTGACCCGGGGACGATCGAAACAGCCGATGAGTTCGGCTTCGGCTACAAGCAGCCTGATCGCGTGCAGCTTGAATACATTCTTGTCCGGCAGGACATTGTCACTCAATCCGCCAGGCCCGATGAAAACGAGATGCGCGACTACTATCGCAGGAATAGGGGTGAGTTTAACGTCGAAGAACAAAAGGCCGATAAGCCCCCCGATTCAACCCAGCCACAGGCAGCGGCATCGGAAGAACAACCGTCGGATGACAATGAAAAACCACCTGTCCGGCGCCAATTGACGTACGCACAGGCCAAGCCCCTTATTGCCGAAAAGCTCGCCCAAAGCACCGTCAGCAACAGGATGCAGGAACTGCTGAGCCGGATCTTAACGATGGTCGGCCAACGCCGGGCGCAGGATCCCTCGACCACCGAGTCGCTGGAAGGAATTGTCGGGCAGTTTGTAAAACCGGCTGACGCTGTCTTGGCGCGCGAACTTGCGGGCCTTGATTACGAGGCCCAGCCGCTCAAGCAGGTGCTCGACGACCTGGCTGAACGCGCCGGCCTGGATAAGATAGTGTTCCCTCTGGGCGATCAGGGTCCGACAATTGTGGAACCGGATATTCAAATCACTTTAAAGGCGGAGAAGATCACCCTGGGGCAGGCACTTGCAGAACTGGCTCGTCAGACAAAGCTCGACGAACTCAAATGGGTCGGCTGTGAGGGCTTTGACGGAGCTATTTTCTGCCGGGAGCCCGTAAGCACCTTCCCGATCAAGAGGGGCCAGACAGGACTACTCAGCCTTGAAGAACTGTCCAAAGAACCGCTGGTGGGTTCGGCGGCTACGTCGGCTGGTCAATCCATCTTTGAATTTGCATTTAACGTCAAGGATTTTGCCCGCCTGAATTCCTCGCTTCCCGTGTTGGAAGTAGGCGATTTCGGCATACCGATGGAAGTTAGCAAACCCCAGGCAGGCATGCTGCTGTGGCGGCTTGCTTCCGTCAAGAAGGCATTTGTCCCCGAATCTGCCGATCAGGTAACAGGCGGGCGCGAGAGGATAGTTTCCGATATCCGCCGACAGTTCGGCATGAACCTTGCCGTTGAGCATGCCCAAAAGCTCAAGGAGCAAGCCGCAATTGCGGGCTTGGAAAAAGCAGCCGTCGAAATGGGTTTGAAGATGGACCAAACGTCGTTTTTCGCCCGCAAGGGCCTCACAATGCCTCAAATGCAGATGCAGACCCTTGTCCTCCAGATGATGGGCAAGACCGAATTGGCTCCGCAGACGGCCGTGCAGATTGTGCTTTCTGAGCCTCCTATTCGGTATGTTACACCGCAAATAAAGGAACTTGATCTTCCGGAAGACTCAATCCGTCAACGATTCGTGGAAACCGCATTCCAGCTTGTGCCTTCCGGCACCGAGCCGCCATATCAGGATGAACCTGCGATGGCTGTGGCGAAGCTGCCCGCGATTGATCGCGTGTTCGTGATTCAGCGAATCAATTATCGACCGGCCGAACTAAAGCAATATGCCGAAAGGTGCCGAGATCTTCGAGAACAGTTAAAGGTGCTCAGGGAGTGGCAGGTGCGTCGGTCGTGGTTCACGTTGGAAGGGATTGAACAACGGGTCGGCATGGAAACAAGAATCGAGCAGCAGGATTAGAACCGGATAAAAAACCTGCGTTAGCCTTTATGCCGGAGGCAGGTAAAAAATTCCCTGCGGTGCCGATGTTCATTCAGCCGCACTTGAGCCGGTTTTAGTTTTTGGTGGATATCTCCGGCGTTTTTATCTTGGTTTGGGCTTTTGGTCCGCGATGGATAAAGTACAGGTTTCGCAGGTAGATCGCCATGTTCAGGCTGAAGCCCGCGATGAACACCGGATCTCGCCGCACGATGGCGTATGTCAGCAGTATCATCGAACCCAACAGCGAAAGGTACCAAAACGAAAGGGGGATGACGGATTTGCGTTTTCGTTCCGTCTGGATCCATTGGATAACGAATCGCAGGCCGAAGATCACCTGCCCGATGAATCCGACAGCCATCCAGACGTCCATTCCAAATATCTTCATGATCGCTATCCTCGCCGGTTATATGTAATCCCTGACGAATCCAATCGGTCCGTATTATAATCACCGACATGTGCGGTTGGCCAATACCGGAAAAATCAGCCATCATCAACGCCGACGACCTTGGTTTTTCCAGGGCGATCAACGAAGGGATATTCCAGGCCCACGCCAACGGTATTGTCACGTCGGCGACATTGGCTGCCAACATGCCCGCTGCCCAGCAGGCTTGCGGGGCGCTGGCTGAGCACCAAACGCTGGGAGTTGGCGTGCACCTGAACTTCTGCCAGGGTCCGTGCCTGTCGGATTTGGGCAGGGCGATGCTGGCTGGGTCCGACGGGCAGATGAACCGCAGCGCAGTTGGGCTGATATTTTCGTGTTTGGTCAAGCCGGCGATCTTACGGGCGATAGAGGCCGAAGCCGACGCCCAGATCCGCAGGGCGCTGGACATGGGGCTTCGTCCGACTCACCTGGACTCTCACCGGCACGCCCATGCGTATCTGCCGATCTTCCGCTGTGTGGTTCGCCTGGCCCGTCGATATGGAATCAGTTACATCCGCAAACCTATCGAGCGCCTGGCTGGTGGGGGCTGGGCCAAATCCACCGGCCGAGGGGCGTTAACCGCAAGGCTCGTAAGTACTTGTGGTGCGTTTGGTGTTTTTACGTCAGCTTGGCGGCTTTGCGCTGCGAGCGGAACCTGGGGAATTGCCCACACCGGCCTGTTAGACAGGGATTGGTTTATCCACTGTGCCCACAACCTGCCGGCCGGGCTTACGGAGATTATGACGCATCCGGGGCTTTTGGATCCCTGTCCTGTATGTTCCGGCAGGCTTGATAAGTCCAGGCCCGCGGAGCTGGAAGCCTTGTGCGATCCTGTGGTCCGCCAGGCGTTTGCCGACGCGGGCGTTCGGCTGATACACTATGGGCAATTAAAGGATTTGGTGGTTTAAAGATTGAGAACATGCGATGGAAGGAATTATCATTCCTTAAAATGTCCGTAGAAACAGATCAAAATGCCAGCTGCGCACCCGACGCCCTTGCCTACAGCGTGGTCGTGCCTTTCTATAACGAACGGGAAGTCGCAAGGAAGGTCTACGATCGCATCAGCCGGGTTATGCGGCATATCGGACGCAGCTACGAGATCGTCCTGGTCAATGACGGAAGCAGCGACGGCACAGCCGACGTCCTCGAGCAGATTGTCCGACAGGATCCCAAGGCGTTGCTGGTGGACTTAAGGCGCAACTTCGGCCAGGCGACAGCAATACAGGCCGGCTTCGACTACACAAGGGGACAGGTCATCATCGTCATGGACGGGGATCTTCAGCACGATCCGTACGAAATTCCGCTGTTTATCCGCAAGATCGACGAAGGCTATGACATCGCCAGCGGCTGGCGGGTTCGACGGGGCGACAATCTGCTGCTCCGCAGGCTGCCCTCCCGGGTGGCAAATCGCCTTCTTGCCTGGGTATCGGGCGTCGAGCTGCACGATTTCGGAACCACTTTTAAGGCCTATCGCAGGGAGATGCTGGAGGGGATCAGGCTTTACGGTGACATGCACAGGTTCGTCCCGGCGGTCTGTGCCCGCCTGGGTGCGCGGATCTGCGAAGTACCCATAAAAAATGTCCGCAGACAGGCGGGCAAGAGTAACTACGGCCTGTCGCGTACGTTCCGGGTGCTTATGGACCTGCTGACGCTTGAACTGATCACGCGCTACTACACCAGGCCGTTGCACTTTTTTGGCCGATTCGGACTTGTAGGGCTTATCGGAGGATTCGGCATACTCGCCTACGGATTGGCAAGGAAGCTGATCGACTGGAATTTTGCGCTTTTTGTCCGGCACGGGCCTTTGATGTTGGTGGGATTCATACTGGTGATTACGGGGATGCTGCTTTTAGCGACAGGGCTGATTGGTGAACTGTTGATGCGCATTTACTTCGAAGCCACCTCAGCCCGCACATACGCGGTCAGGCGGACGATTAGAGGGGCCGGCTTGACGGATGAACGTTGATCAGGCTGTACAAAGGCTTGGAATTTTGCAATAATACCCCTGTTGACCGGCGATTGGAAGGCGTTTGGTGCGCATGAGGTGCACCACTCAAGGACCTCTATAAAAAACGCCCTTTGCAGTGTTTTTGGGGTAAACCGATGGCGGACTTTGGGCGGTGCCGAGGTTTGCCGGCGTTGCGATTTACTAAAAAAGCAGTTATAGCTATAGAACGGAGTCTGGCGTGGCCAGGAAAATCCCCAATGGTGATCCGGAGACGATAAACGGGAATGCGGACGGGGACGCAAACGAAACCGGATTGGGAAATTTCTCCCAGGCCCAGGTGATAGCGCAGCGGGCGATCTTTGCCAATGAGCATTTCGCCGATCAACCCATCGAGCGCGAGCTGCGCGACAGCTACCTGACTTACGCGATGAGCACGATCATGGATCGTGCCCTGCCCGACGTTCGCGACGGTCTCAAACCCTCCCAGCGGCGAGTGATGGTCGCGATGAACGACCTGCACCTCGGGCCCAGGACCAAACACATCAAGTGCGCCAAGATTGCCGGTGACACTTCAGGTAACTACCACCCCCACGGCGAGACGGTCGTTTATCCAACCCTGGTTCGCCTGGGCCAGTGGTGGAATATGCGACACCCGCTGGTCGATCCGCAGGGGAACTTCGGTTCGATCGACGGCGATCCACCGGCGGCTATGCGATACACCGAAGCCAGGATTACCGCGGTGGCTGCGGAGATGCTGGAGGATTTAAACCTCGATACGGTGGACATGCAGCCCAACTACGACGACCGCCTGACAGAACCTGTCGTGCTGCCGGGCAAATTCCCCAACCTCCTGGTAAACGGCGGGCAGGGTATCGCGGTGGGCATGGCTACAAGCCTGCCGCCGCACAACCTGCGGGAGATATGCGACGCGCTGATTCATCTTATAGACAATCCCCATGCGACGGTGAGAGACCTTCTGAAGATAGTAAAGGGGCCCGACTTTCCGACCGGCGGATTGATATGCGGAATCCGTGGCATAATCGAAGGTTACACCACGGGCAGGGGCAGAATCTCCGTCAGGGCGTGCATGCACACCGAGCAGACCCGCGGCGGAAAGACCCAGATCGTCATAACAGAGATTCCATACCAGGTGCTTAAGAGCACGATCATCGAGCGAGTGGCTGACGTCGTAAAGGCCGGCAAGATCAATGGCATTACCGACGTCCAGGACCACTCCGACCGGACCGGCATGCGGATAGTGGTCGAACTCCGCAAGGGGGCCGAACCGGAGGTCGTCGTCAACCAGCTCTACCAGTACACGCCGCTTCAGTCGACATTCAGCATCATAAATATTGCCCTGGTCAACCGTGCCCCCCGGACGCTGTCGTTGCGGGACATGATGGTTTACTACCTGGAGCATCGAAAGGAAGTAATCACCCGCCGGACGGGATACCTGCTTCGGCGTGCCCGCCAGCGTGCCCACGTGCTGGAGGGGCTTATACTGGCGGTGGCGGACATCGACGAGATCATCAAGATAATAAGATCCTCGCACGACGCGCCGGCTGCCCGCAGTGCCCTTATGTCGCATCCGCTTCGCCTGCCAACCTCAGCCGCCGTCCGCAAGCTGCTGCCCGAGACGTTTGTCGCCGGTGCCACAAAGACCGACCAGCACCTGACCGGCGTGCAGGCTGACGCGATCCTGTCGATGCAGCTCCAGCGCCTGACCGGGCTGGAGATAGAAAAGCTCTCCAGGGACTACTCGCATCTGGTGGAGGAGATCGCCGGATACGAGGCGATTCTATCAAACGAATCGCTGCTTATGGACATCATCCGCGAGGACCTTTTCGAGATAAAGGAGCGTTTCGCCGACGATCGCCGAACCGAGATCGTCGGGGACGTCCAGGACTTTGCAATCGAAGACCTGATAGCGGAGGAAGACGTCGTAGTCACCACTTCGCACCAGGGTTACGTCAAGCGCATGCCTATGGGCACCTATCGCCGCCAGGGCAGGGGCGGGCAGGGGATCGTCGGTTCGGACGCCAAAGAGGGAGACTTCGTAGAGGAGCTGTTCATCGCCTCGACTCACGACTACGTGCTGGTGTTCCTGGATAACGGCAGGATGCACTGGCTGAAGGTGTACGACATTCCGTCGATGGCCAGGACTTCTCGCGGGCGGTCGATCGTCAATCTGCTGGATATCGATTCCAAGGAGCGGATCTGCGCGGTCGTGGCGGTTCGCGAGTTTGACGACCGGTTTTTAGTGACCGCGACGCGCAAGGGTCAGATCAAAAAGACCCCCTTGATCGCCTACTCGAATCCGCGCCGGGGAGGCATACAGGCGACGGGCCTGGCTGAGGGCGACCAGGTGATCGGTGTAGCCATCACGCGCGGAGACGACGAAATCGTGCTGGGCACACTAAATGGCATGAGCATCCGATTCCGTGAGCAGGAAGTCCGGCCGATGGGGAGGACAGCCGCCGGCGTGCGCGGAATTAACCTGCGAAAAGGCGACGAAGTGGTGGATATGGCCGTCGTCACCCCGTTATCTACGCTGCTGACCGCCTGCGAGTTCGGCCACGGCAAGCGGACGAGTTTCGATGAGTATCGCCTTCAAAGCCGGGGTGGGGTCGGCGTGATAAACATCAAGACCACCGAACGCAACGGCAAGGTTGTGGCGATGAAATCCATCCGTGAAACCGACGAGCTTATGCTCATCACCCTAAACGGGATGGTCATCCGGACGGGTTTAAGTGAGCTTCGGACCATAGGCCGGGCCACCCAGGGCGTCAGGCTGATCGCACTGAAGCCCGGCGACAAGCTCGTTAGTGTAGCCCGCGTGGTGGCAGATGATTCCTCCCAGGCCCAGCTGCCGTTAGAAACCGACCAGGCGGCTTTGGAATCCGGCGAAACCTCCCCCGCAGAACAGGAAGATCAGTCCGAATCGCAGTCGGATGATGATGTGACCGCACTTTAGCCGAAAGGCAAAACCGCAAAAGACCCGTCTCTGCGCGCAGGATCCTTTGATATAAGACTCTCCCTGTATCAGGCCCCTTTCAGCTCTTCCATGACGAAGGCATCCCGGCTGGAGAGGTCCGGGTATTTGGGGTTTGAACCGACGTCGGGCCGGCGTTTCCAGCACCGGGCGCAGCGGGGATATTTCTGCCTGGTGTCGATGACTTGGACGTCGAGTGCCTTATCCTTCAAGGCCGGGACCAGTTCAAGCCGGGCGTATCCCACGCCGATGAGATCTTCCATTTCCTTCAGATATGTTTTAATAAGCTCCGCCAACGGTTTGTTGTCCTGCGGAACCTCAAAGACCGCCTCGGCGTCGAGCGGATTTTTCACGCCTGCGTTGCGCAGGGCTTCGAGCTTCAGGAGCGACAGGTCGCGCAGCTCCAAAAGCCGCTCCCAGATCCAGGCTGGCCCGGGGTGAAGCTCATCGGTGCTGAAGGAGGCGAGGTCCGGAGTTACGGGCCTGATCTCCTCAGCCATTTGCAGGAAATCCCGGTTATATTCCGGCAGGGCCGCCATGTGGACGTCGTCGGGTTCGTCAGGGGGGCGGAAGGGGATGTGCTCCCACGCCTCCTGACAGGTATGGGGCATGATCGGCGCCAGAAGCTTGACCAGCGAGATCAGTAGCTGGTGGATAACGGTTTGGCTGGACCGGCGGCGGATCGCGTTCGGGGACTCGCAATAAAGCCGATCTTTGACGGCTGACATGTATATGCTCGACGCCTGGACGGTGCAGAATTCGTACAACAGCCTTGATGCGCGATGGAATTCATACCGCTCGTATGCCTGGCGAACGTCGCGGATCAACCGGTTTAGTTCCAGCCTCATCCACAGGTCAATTGAGTGGTCGGGCGGATCCGTTGAGTGCCGGCGTGGGTCGAAGTCGAAGCAGGCGCCCATGGCGAACCGCAAGGTGTTGCGGATCTTGCGATATGCGTCCTCAGCCTGGGCGATGAGCTTCTCGCTGCAACGGATGTCGTCCTGATAATTCTGCGACGCCACCCAAAGCCGCAGCACGTCCGCGCCGCGCTTCTGGAGCTGCTCTATGACGTCGATGGTATTGCCCACCGACTTGCTCATCTTGTAGCCCTGGTCGTCGACGACATAGCCGTGGGTCAGCACGCTGCGGAAGGGTGGTCTGCCCGCAGCCCCAAGCGCCGGCAGCAGCGAAAGCTGGAACCACCCGCGGTGCTGATCGGAACCTTCCAGGTATAGATCAACCGGAAGCTGCGGCACCAATCCGCGTCCGATCGCCACGGTGAACCAGCTCGAACCGGACTCAAACCACACGTCGAAGATGTCCGCCCCGCAGGTGAGCTTGTCGACGTCGAAGCTTTCCGGGTCGTTCAGGTCCTTGTCGTCGGCTGGGTTATATCCGTCGAGCAGCTGTTTTGGGCTGAGCGTAAACCAGCAGTCGGAACCTTCCCGTCCGATCGTTCTTGCGACAGCTCGGACGCTGGCGGGGGTCAACAGAAGTTTTCCGTCCGGGTTGTAGAAGGCTGGGATCGGCAGGCCCCAGGCCCGCTGGCGAGAGATGCACCAGTCGGGTCGGCTTTCGAGCATGCCGGCGATGCGGTTTCGTCCCCAGGCGGGGATGAAATCGATCCCGCCGTCGTCGGCGGACAGGCGGCAGACGTCCATCGCAAGCTGTCGCAGCGAAGACGCCCGGCCCTGCAGTGGCTGATCGACAGCCACGAAAAACTGCTCGGTTGCGCGGAAGATCGTCGGCGTCTTCGACCGCCAATCGTGCGGATAGGAATGCGTCACGGTCGACCAGGCCGCCAGCCGATTCTTACCCTTGAGATACTCGATGATTTTGGAATTCGCATCCCAGACGCTTACCCCCGCCAGCCACGATGGGACGGTTTTGTCGTACATGCCGTCCGCCAGGACGGGGCAATATATCTCAAGCCGGCATTTCAGTGCAGTACCATAATCCTCAAGGCCGTGCCCGGGGGCGGTGTGGACCAGCCCGGTACCGTCCTCGAGCGTGACGTATGAGGCCCCAACGACGGGGCAGAGCTTATCTTCAATCAGCGGATGGACATACCGCAAGTTTGCCTCGATCAGCTCAGTTCCCCTCACCCGCCCGGTGAGCCGATAAGACCTCAGCCAACCTTCCCGCTGCCCTCTGATTGCCGACAGGACGGCCTCAACCCGCTCAGCCGCCACGACAACCCTCAGCAAACCGGTGACGGTGTCCAATTCGACATAGCAGTACTCGTAATCCGGATGGACCGCCACCGCCAGGTTGGCAGGAAGGGTCCAGGGGGTGGTGGTCCAGACAAGCAGGTGGGTTTTGGTCCCATCCGATGCCGGGCAGCCTGGCGGATCGCCGGCCAGCTCCAATGCCAGATAGATGCTCGGATCGCTGCGATCGTGGTATTCAAGCTCTGCGTCAGCCAGTGCTGTGCGGTTCTCGATCGACCAGTGGACCGGTTTTAGCTGGCGATATACGATTCCCTGCTCGATCAGTCGGGCGAAGACCTCCAGCACTCCCCCCTCGTAGTTGCTGTTCATGGTAATATAAGGATCCTGGAATTCGCCCATCACCCCAAGCCTGCGGAATTGCTGCGACTGCATGTCGGCGAATTTTTGTGCGTACATCCGGCAGTGCCGGCGGATTTCCATGGGCTCCAGGCCCGCAGCAGTTGCCCCCAACTCCTCGAGCACCTTCTGTTCGATAGGCAGGCCGTGACAATCCCACCCGGGCAGGTACGGTGCATCCATGCCTGACATGGTTTTTATCCGGATAACGATATCCTTGAGCACCTTGTTAAGCGCGGTGCCCATGTGGATATTCCCGTTGGCGTACGGCGGGCCGTCGTGAAGGATAAAACGCCTTGCTCCGTCGCGCGCCCGGCGGATCCGCTTGTATAGATTGTCCTTGTTCCACCGCTCCTGGAGGGCGGGCTCTTTGGCCAGCAGATTCGCCCTCATGTCAAAAGACGTCTTGGGCAGGTTTAAAGTGTCCTTGTAGGCGTTCCTGCCAGTCCCTTCACCATTGCCGCTGTTGCTCATTATTAACTCCGCTTAACCTGATAAGAAGGTCCCATGATAAAACCTCAGCCTCGATTTGCCAATCCTGTACGTTTTGCCTGCCTACCAAGCCGAACCGCCACGGTATACCCTCATTACACCGATTAATAAATACTCTCCTTGACCGGCTGAGAGCACGGTCTTACTATCTGGCGATCCGAGATACAAGCATGAAGACCAGACCATACCAATTATCCCAGGTTGATATGGCCGACCTCAGTCTGCTGGGCTACAGCGTTGCGGGTGAGGAGTCGGTTATAATCGCACCAGAACTGGACTGCTGTTTCGACATCGGCAAATGCCCGCGCGAGGCATTGAAGGTCAACCACGTCCTGCTGACTCACGGGCACATGGATCATGTAGCCGGTTTACCTTACTACTTTTCGCAAAGGGATTTCCAGGGTATCGCCAATGGGATGGCGCTGGTGCCGGCTGGGCTGGCTGAGCCGTTGGAAGATCTGATGCTCACCTTCGGGCGGGTTGAGGGGCACGTTGCCCCCCACCGGTTTGTAGGCATGCGGGCGGGGGACAGCTTTGAGATCCGCCGGGGGCTCATCGCCCGCGCCTTTACCACCAGGCACGTCAGCGGCTCGCTGGGGTACGTCCTTATCGACGTGCGAAAAAAGCTTAAGCAGGAATATCTCAGCCTGGAAGGTCCGCAGATCGTCGAGCTCAAAAAGCAGGGCATAGAAATCACCAATACGCTTGAGGTGCCTCTGGTTGCTTACCTTGGAGATACCGCCAAGGCGAATTACTCTGACAATCCCGACGTTGCCTCAGCAAGGGTTCTGCTGATCGAATGCACATTTTTTGATGCCGAACACCTCAGCCGGGCGCGGGCGGGCAAGCACGTTCACATCGCCGACCTTCCCGAGATGCTCGAGGGGATGCGCAACGAGCACATAGTCATCATTCACGTGACCCGCCGGACCAACATGTCTGTTGCGCGTAAGATGCTGCGCAAGAGCCTGCCCCGAGAGATCATGGAACGAGTGAGCTTTTTAATGAGCCGAAAATACATCGAAGAGGCGCTTTAGACTCGCGGATAAATACCAAAAGGGCACGTACCCAGCCGCAACCGACTATTCGACTTCGACTCTGCCGACCCTGATATCCAGGTTGCTTCGCTCTTCGAGCCGGTCGATCCCGCCGTCCTTGATCCACAGGATGCGGTCGGACTTGTCGAGCATCTTGTGATCGTGCGTGGCGGTGATTACCGTCACGTCATGATCGTCGGCAAGGACGCGGAGGATGTTGATGATCTCCTCCCCGGTGTGCAGGTCGAGGTTGGCGGTCGGTTCGTCAGCCAGCATGATGCTGGGTTTCATCGCAAGCCCGCGGGCGATGGCGACTCGCTGTTGCTGCCCGCCGGAAAGCTCGTCGGGCCTGTGGTTAAACCGATGCTCCAACCCCACCTCGGAAAGCACCTCCTGGGCCCGCCGATGTGCGGAATGGCTGTCCATGCCCGAAAAAAGCAGCGGAAGCATGACGTTTCGCAAGGCGGTCAAAGAAGGGATCAGATTGAACGCCTGGAAGATGTAACCGATGTAGTGGTTGCGGATGAAGGCAAGCTGGAGGCTCGTTAACGTGGTCAGATTCACCCCGCCGATGGTGACTGCGCCGCAGGTGGGGCGGTCGAGGGCGCCGATCATGTTGAAAAGGGTGCTCTTTCCGCTGCCGCTTGGCCCCATCACCGACAGGTATTCGCCTTTGTAAACGTCTAACGTAACATCGTGCAGGGCGCGCACCTCCTGACCGCCCATGCGGTATATCTTCGACAGCCCCTCGCACCGTATCAGGACTTCTTTCGTTTTTGTCATAACTCGTTGCCCGTATTTCTAGAACGGAAGCTTGATGACGGATCTCGCCAGGAAGTTGGTGCCCACGCTGAATACCGTTATCAGGCCCATGCCGCACGAAAAGCCCGCCGCCACCACGGGGATATACTGACGCCACTTCAATCCCATACGCTTCTGGAAGTAAAACCGCCCGATCAGGGCACCGATGAATTCCGGTATTATAGCATGGGGCTGGGTCTGCCCAAGTCCGCGGATTATGCCGTAAATAAGAAAAATAGGCAAATGCAGCGGGAACATAATCGCAAACAGGATTACGCCGAATCCCGTGCCAGTCAGCAGATACTCCCAGCGGAACGCCCGCTGGAAGGTGCTGAATCGGCCGAGTGTCGAGGTATACATGATGCACTGGTTGGCTGCCTGCATTTCCCACATGACTTCCGTAAAGGGATAGTTCGGCCCCGGAATCGGGCCAAGCGACCAGATGAACTGCGCAAAGAAGATCGACGATACCAGCACGATCGGCACCAGTATGATCTCAGCCTTCCATATCGACCAGAACCTCGTGCCGGTCAGCTCAGCCTGTCGATAGAAGACCGTGCCAACCCCATAGTCGTGCATGGGGATCGGCAAAAACCAGATATCCACGCCTCTGTAGCCCGAAAGTATGAAGGCAGCCTCGCGTATCATCGGTATCTGAACAACCTGCCCAGCCAGGCCCTCAAGGCGGGCTGTGACGTAGCTGATTATCGGCGTGTACATGAAGGCCATGAAGAACAGGACGTACATCACGCTTCGGTGCCAGCTCACCAGGTAACCGCTCAGCAGAATGTAGCACAATGACGTAACAATGTACGTGCCGATGATGAAAGGCACCGGTAAGTCTCCCCTGCCTTCCGGGATGCTGCCGGGGCGATCCACTTCCAGGCGCAAGGCTCGCTGCTGTTTGCGCAGCTTGGCATTGATGCGCATGTGCTTTACTACCTGGAAAATTCCAATAAGGGCTATTGCGATTGATATGCCTATCTGGAAGCTGAAGTAGAAATCGACGTTATTTTTAAACAGGATGACCGGAGTGGGGTCTCCGGGAACCCAACTGGTTAGAATGTTCTGTTTATAGAGAATCGGGCATGCCACCAGTGTTACGATTAATCCGATAAATCCGCCCAGCACCGCGAAGAACGGCATGACCATGCCGAGCAAAAGCAGGCCCAGATTCAGGTTCATGCCGGTGGCGACCGCGGGGAGATAATCTGCGGTCTTGGGGGACCATTCCGCAAAGGGGATCGGGAGGATTCTAATTGGAGCTTTCAGGAAGGCTGACGACAGTGCGGGCAATCCCAGGTATATCGCACCGAAGCTGAGCCCCATAACCCCGCCTATGCTGAATACGCGCCATCGCCAGCTATCCTCACCGGTCTTGGCACCGCTGGTGCCTTCTTCGACCTGCTGCTCAGCCAATGCGGTGATGCCCTGGGCGCCGATCGGAGCCATCGGGAAAGGGAGTTTCTCGATGTCGCTGGCCATTCGGAACAGCCCGTAAGTCAAAATCGTCCCGTTGAGCCGGCCCATGATGGTTCCGAAGATCACCATTCCGATGGCTGGGTACCAGGCCGGATGGAAGAAATTGCGAGAAGCCAGCACCGCCTGGTCGCCCGTGGCGTACCAAAGAGGCAGCTGGTCGGCAATTCCCAGCCCGATAGCAGCCTGCGACTGCACGAAGAACTGCCGCCAGTGCAATCCCCCAAACGGTGTGCCCATGGCTGCCCCCGCCATATAGAACAGCACGAACAGTTCGGGTTTTTTAAGATGCTTGTGAGCTCTGCGGGCGACTTCGATGAACAAGATGACCGTGACCCACTGGGCAGCCGGCCCTATACCCTCGCCAGCCATCAGGCTCATGTACATCGCCCCCGGCACCATAAGCAGCGCTATAAAAACCGCTCCGACCAGGGCAGTCCAACTGAAGCCCTCTTCGAATGTCGAGGGAACATGCATCAGGTTGCGGAACTCTTCGAGCTCCTTGTCGTACCGGACGGTGGTCACTGCGAGTCTCCAAGGTTCTGGGGGTCAACCTGTTCGATCGGCAGCTGGCCCCATTGCGCGAGGGTTTTCTGCCGGTAATGATCCATCGTCTGATGCGGCAGCGAACGCCATATCAGCAGCTGCTTTCGAAGGTCGTTTACAAAGACGCGGTTGGATCGCTGCCAATCCCCTTGTGCCCCGCTGAGACGATAGATGAGAATACGAACCTCATCAATGCCCTCGATTTCACTCGGCTGGCTGAGCATTGCAAACCGTTGGTTTACGCCCAGGTCGAAGGGCGCCAGCGCGACGGTCGCCCGAAATCCCAGCATGTCGTTGGATTGCTGTTTGAATATCTGCGAATCGGAGGTTGTGAACACACCGATGGAAGTGTCGGTATAGTTGTCGAAATGCTCCTTTAAAAAGCTCACAACACCCGTGATGTCGTATGCGCTGACCGTGAATGGGAAAACCAAGTCGTAAAGATTGCCCTCGGGTATGGGGATTCTCCAAGCTCGCTGGATGCCCGGATTGGCTGACCGCGACGCTTTTATGGCTGGGTATGCGGTTGAAATCAGCACGGTGCACATCACGATCAATATTGTGGCGATGGCGTTGGTGGAGGAATAGTTCATCGTCGGCACAGACCAGCCGAAAGCCGCGCTGAACCATCCCAGAAACCGCGCCACTACCTGTCCAAGAAGGTATCCGCCCATTCCGCCGACCACGGCGTATATGCTGGCCTCGGCGAAAAACAAACTGGCGACATGCGCCGGCGCAAGCCCCAGCGAACTGAATGTATATATTTCCCGCTCGCGGTCCGAAACGCTGCCCAGCATCGTCGCGAAGATGATCAATCCGCCGAGTATCACCGGTATCAGCAAGTCGCGCCAGCCGCTGGCCTTTGCCAGCGAGGTGAAGACCAGGCGGAATACACCTTCGCGCATATCACCGACATAAGTGGGCAAGCGGGTCATTTTGCATACCTGGTCAGCCTGGTTGCGTATTTCGGAAATGAACCGAGGTTTGGGATATACCGTAAACGAACGGATGGAGCCGCCTAGTTCCTTGGCGGTCGCCGTCGAAACCAGGACCACTTTGTCGACGTTGAATGTGACAAACTGGGCGCTTTCGACCTCCGCTGTTTCGGTTACGGTTTGGGTCGTGGTTTTTTTGGCCATCGCCTCTACGCCCTCGCCGGCGGAGGCCTCATAATCCACGGGCAGCACGCTGGAACCATCGATCATCGTGTGCATCGTGAGTCTATCGCTCAGGATACCCGCAAATTTAAGGGAAATTCCGCCCAACG
>Ga0315284_10002462_pt1 | contig 26495 bp, 31 predicted proteins | sample YL17G09_16_MG_FD_203696 | JGI IMG/M metagenome (GOLD analysis project Ga0315284, IMG submission 203696) | Sediment microbial communities from Yellowstone Lake, YNP, Wyoming, USA - YL17G09_16 | ecosystem: Environmental > Aquatic > Freshwater > Lake > Sediment | place: USA: Wyoming | collected...
TAGCGGTGCAGTGTTATGCATGCCGCGCAACTGGCAGAAGGAGTTGTTCTCTGCCTACGCTGGTGGCGATGGCTACACGACGAAAAGTTGTCCTGGCGCGGGCAGTCAGCGATGTACATCCGCCTCCGTTGGGTTGCTCGTGGATATGCGCTTGCTGTTGGCGCGGCTCGGTGTGGTCAGCTCGATTAGCGGGAGGCACAACAAGAAGGCTACTTGGTACAACTGCAATCCAGTCTTCGAGCTTCTGGTGGGAAGCTCCCAATTGTCCGGTGCTCAAAGCCAGGCCAAGAGTTATCTCCACCCAGAGGGCTTCATTCTTTCGGCTGTTCACCACGTCGAGGAGTATGCGTGGGAAGGAACGGTTTACGACCTTCAGGTGGAAGAAGACTGTTCGTACACGGCGAGTGGTATTTCCGTTCATAACAGCAACATCAATGGCGATGCGTTCCCCGAGGCCGGATTGATCCATGCCCCCGACGGGTGGCGCGGAGTCCCGCTCTACGACGAGATCACCGCGCGCGATTGGGCCTACGGCTTCCCCACCTTCTACAGCGCGAAGCCGTTCCTTCACCATCGCAACAAGGACTACGCGCCGCACAACCACCCCTCCTTCGGGAAGGTGGAGCTCGCGGCGTGGAACGACCGCATGAAGCGCGTCGAGCTCGTGTGCCGCGTGGACAAGGAGCTCTGCGAGAAGTTCGGGGGCATCGCGCTCTGGGACAAGCTTCAGCAGGGGCAGTACCCCGACGTCTCAATGGGAACGAAGGTCCCCTTCGACACCTGCTCGATCTGCCTCGACTGGGAGGCGTACCGAAAAGCGCAGGCGACCTACGACAAGAAGCGCCATCGCAACCCCGGCGAGGCGATCCTCGAGGTCCACAAGAAGAAGAACATCCGCGGCCTCTCCATCACACGGAAGGACTATTGCGACCACGCACTCAAGGCGATGAACCGCATCCTCCCCGATGGGCGGAAGGTCTTCGTCTACAACGACTTCCCTCGCTTCTTCGACATCAGCTTCGTCTTCGTTGGTGCGGATCGAACCGCGAAGGTGATGATGAAGATCGCGGGTGAGGGGCGCTCCTACTGGTCCATGGGCGGCGCCGAGCTCGCCGAGAAGATGGGCTACAGCGACGGGAGCGCTTCCGACGAAACCCTCGAGGAGAAGGCTGCTTCCGCCGAGCAGACCGCCGATCAGATCTTGCGGGAAGGGTTCCTCGGCAAGAGCGCCGCGGACAAGGAAGGGGAGATGACGAAGAACATCCCCGCCTTTTTCGCAGGGCGTGCGGCTAAGATGGTTGCCAAAGATGACGTCGATCTCCCAAAGTACATCCTGAATCTCCTCGGCAGTACAGCCCCCGAGGAAGCGCTCTCAACGGCGGGCACCCTTGGTGTTGTTCTTAGGCCCCGTGAGTTCCAACGAATCATCTTGATTCGTATCGGACAGAAGCCCCTCGCGGACGAGTACGACAAGAAGAACGTCGTCTTTCCAGAGGCAGAAGGGGAAGAGCGAGTTCCGTTGGGCACTGAGTTCTTCAACTCAGTTCTGATGAAGCTTCTTCTCCCATTCCTATCCGCGAGGTCCGGGTTCGGTCCGATGGTGGAGAAGCGTGTTCTTTTCTCTTCGGTGGAACCCTCGAAGGAGAAAAAGGCATCTACTTCCCATTCTTCCGACCTACTGCATAAGATAGGTGCTGCCTACCGAAACTACCGGCGAGACATGATGGAGCTTGTAGCAACTACCCAAGACTTTCTTTCCACGGCGGGACACCCGTCTGGGAGAGACTTGTCTAAGGTTGCAAGCGCACCAGTCGACGAGGTGTTCACGCCGCTGTCTGTCGCCTACTTCAACGACGCCTTTCGGGACGAAGTTGGTAGTCGAGAGACCACGGTAAAAACGTCCGGCGTGGAGAGGGGCTCCCCCTCGAGGAACACCTGGGCCACCAGCCAGTCACGAACTGGAGGACAGACCCAATGAGCATGAATCAGATCTTCGCCGAGTACTATAACACCCTGGGTAACGACGAGGGGACCAAGACGGCTTCCGCCACGCAGGAGGATCTGACGAAGCAGGCTCAGTACGAGCTCTTCGCCAAGGTCGCCAGCGCGAACGGAATCAACCTCTCGCAGCTCTCCGACGCCCAGTGCGACGAGCTCTTCGAGCGTACGATGGGTCCTGAGAAGACTGCCGGCGAGATGGGGAAGAGGGAGATGGCCGAGAGGGAGCACGCCGAGAAGAGGGCGGCTGCGGTCATGTTCGAGCAGGCGGACTCCTTCGGTCGTCAGGCGGCACACGCCTACGTCGACGAACTCAAGAAGGTCGCTGCAGCCGTTGAGGAGCAGCAGTACAAGGAGGCCACCGTAGGTGAGACCGCGCGCGCGGTGGGCGGTCACATTGCGGGCGCAGCGCGCTCCGCGGGCGGTCATGCTGCTGACGCAGCGCGCTCCGCGGGCGGTCATGCTGCTGACGCAGCGCGCTCCGCGGGCGGTTGGGCGAAAGAGCATCCCAAGACGACAGCCGGAGTCGCGGCGGGCACTGTGGCTGCTGCGGCGGGCGCAGAGGCTCTCCGGCGTCACCGGAACAAGTCGAAGGAGGAAGCAGCTCCCTCGGAGGAGAAGACATCGGCCATCGACGAGCTTGCCGCGTACCGCGCGCTTGCGATCGTCGACGAGTACAACAAGACCGCCGGCGTTCAGCCGTTCGATCTGAACGTGGCTGATGAGCGCATTGCGGCGGTCGTCTTCACCCTCGGTCTCGGGGACTCGACGAAGATCGCCTCGGCGGCCAACGTCGACACGGCGATCGAAATCCGCGCTCTAGAGGCGCTCGAAGCGGCGGGCTACCCCGTCCAGTGGCCGGCGTGAACCACGCGGGAGGCAGCGATCATGTTTCCGCCGAAGCAGGCTGGGGCGATGTCCGCTGCCTCCCCTCTCCCTCAAGTGGAGATCGCAACGACGATGGCGCCCGGCAAGCGCGGGCCCGTCGGCATGTCACCTCGGAGCGACTACTCGCGGGTGAACACCGGGATCCCGCCGGTGCCCGATGCGGGGAGTCAGGCCCAGAAGTCTCTGGAGCCTCGGGGTGCCGAGATGCTTCCAAAATTAGCGGGGAGTGAGGTTTCCATGGGTCAGATGGCAGTGCGCCCGACGGTGAATGACATGGTGAAAGCGGCAATGGCCGGCGCGGCGTCGCGCGTGGACATCGCCCGAGAGGCCACTCGCCAGGCGGAGCGTCTTGGAGAAGAAACCAAGACGGCTTCCGCCGCGCCGATGGTCGAGGAGGTTCCGACGTTCGACGAGGCAGAGAAGCTCGCTTCGGCGCTCGAGTACTTGGCCGACGAGGTCGAGAAAGAAGCGTCCGAGCTCGTCGCGCCGGGCAAAGGTCCCGGCGCTCTTCACGTGATGGAGTCGCCCGGTGGCTCGCAGCTCCCGCAGCACTTCGGGCAGGCGCACCACACGGTGCCCATGCACTCGGGCGGCCAGAAGGGCCTCCCCACCGAGCGCGGCGCGACGATGATCGAGAACGATCTGAACCACCGCCCCGGTGGAACCCAGACGCAGCAGACCGCGCTCAACGGCGACAAGGGCCACAAGCACGCAGCGGCGATCCGCGCCGCCTCCGTGAAGGTCGCGGAGGAGGAGAAGTCGGCGGTCTCTGCCTCTTGGCTGAACAAGGGCATCTCCTCTGGGCTCCAGAGCGCCACCCCCGCGCGCGCGACGTCGTTCGCAAACAACCTGCGGGGCATGGCGAACAACCCCGCCAACGCAAGCCTGCCTGTTGGTTCCCAAGCGCATACAGGGGCGAACTTCGCGGGCAATGAGATTGCTCGTCTGCACGGTCCCGCCGTCGCTGCCAAGCTCGCCAGCGAGGACCCCGAACTCGAGAAGCGCGAGAGCAAGGGGATGGCTGAGGCCAAGAGGGGCCTCAGCAAGGCGGAGGCAGCGCACGAGGAAGAGAAGAAGGAAGCTTCCCCCTCCCGCGCCGCCCAGCTCCGCCAGCTCCAAACGAAGATCGCGGAAGACGCGATCAACCCCGCCCAGATCTCCGGCGGCGCCGCGGTGAAGCCCGACATGCGCCAGTCCGGTGAGTCCGGCGGCGTCGCGCCGTCGGGCGGACAGACTTCCATGATCTCGTCGAACGAGTCGGCGATAAACTACACGAGAGGCCAAGCGAAGTCCGAGCCCAAGGCGGACATGCGCGCGTACGTCACGGAGCCCGCTCTCAGCGGCTCGACGGATACGGTGCTCTCCAACGCATTCGCCCACTCTGGTCAGGCGGGGACGAAGTTCGCATCCACCGCGCCGCTCGCGAAGACCGCGCAGGCGCGGTCGCTACTCGTGAAGCTCGCGGCAGATGCCGAGGCGAAACAGAAGGAGAAAGAGTCCGCTATGGGGGCTAGCTAGGAGAGGCCATGGATAAGGAAAGCAAAGAGAAGGCGGCGAGCGTGCTTCGGGATGCCGCTACGGCAGTCCGGAAGTTCGCTTCCGAGAACAAGGCTCTCCGGGAGAAGCTGGCCGCCAAGGAGCTCCGGGAGCGCGTCGAGAAGGTCGCGGCGGCGATGCACAACAAGAACATTCGTCTCGACGAGACGCGTGAAGCCATCGCCGACGAGCTCGAAAAAGAAGCACAGAACGGCAAGCTCGGAGAGATCGAGCGCGCCGTCGAGTACATCGGCCCGGACATGGGCAAGTTCGCGCAGCTTCGCAATGACGACCAACAGGGTGTCTCCAGTGGGTCGGATTTCGAGCGGTACGTCCTCGGTGGCTTGGGCTGACCGCTCCCCATCAACGACTCAGGAGGAATAGGAAATGTCGACGATCCAGAAAATCAACTTCGAGCCCGTCTGCGATGTGCTGCCGATCACCCGTCGTGACTTCTCCCTCGCGGACAAGACGTTGGCAGATCCGCTCAACGCGGTGTGCCTGATCGACGGCGAGTGGGTGACCCTCGACTCCTCGTACAAGGCCATCCGCGCGGCCACGATCGGCTCCGTAGGTAACCTCGCGACGCTCCGTAGCTTCCCGCTCTTCGCCGAGCGCGGCCGCTACGACGTTCGCGCGATGGCCGACGTCAAGATGCCGGTCCTCTACATGGGCCCCTACGAGTTCGACACGCGCATCTTCGATGCGTCCGTCGCGCTCGGCTCGGGCGCTGCGATCACGACGGTTCTTCAACCCCTGAAGGTGGCCACGGTCACCATCGGGACGCGAAACGTGGTGGGTCTCGTCGGCCATGGCGGCTCGGCGGACGCGAGTCCGGTGGTGGGCTACGTCACCCGTCTTCCTGCCAGCAATGGCGGGAAGCTCCGGTTCATGTCGGGCTGGCGCTCGTAAACCGGAACGACAGGGAAAGGAGAGAGTAAATCCATGAGCGTTTCGGCACGTATGTTCAACGAGTCCTTTTCAACGAAGATCGCCACCTCGGAGGGCAAAGAGAAGCTCGCCGAGTACGGCGGCAGCTACATCCGCGACCGCCTCCGCGAGGTGTCCTACGCCCGCAAGGTGATTCCGCCGGAGAACGTGGTCCGCGCCGACTGCCAGGTGTCGGTCAATCACGACACCCTGGTGAAGATCGTCGAGCTCGAGCCCCAGTCGCGCGCGATGTCGATCTCCTTCCGGGGGCAGCCGACGGCCCGCTTCATTCGTGGGAGCCGCGCCGAGTGCGCGTTCTTCACGATCTCGAGCGAGCAGTTCCAGAAGCCGGAGCAGGAGCTCCTGGCTTACAGCATGCCGATCACGAAGATCATCGAGGAAAACTCGGTGAAGGACATCCAGGAAATCGAGGACCGCGAGTTCACGATCCACGTCGAAGCGGCCGTCCAGGCGCTTCAAGTGGAAGCGAACGGCGGCGTCTCGACGGCGCTCAATGCGTCGAACCTGACCCTCGGCGCCGTCGTCGAGTTCTCGGTGCTCAAGGGCGAGCTCGCTCGCTCCGCCCCGACGAACGACGCGACACCCCGCGCGCTTCAGCGGCAGGACCTCGTACGGCTGTTCAAGCTCCTCGACGGCAACCGGCTCCGCTCGGAGCGCCTCCTGATGACGGAGGTCGACTGGGACGACGTCCTCACCTGGACGGTCGAGGACAACGGCGATCGGATCCAGTCGGAGACCACGGTCGACGGCTACAAGTACAACACGCTCCTCGGGCGCGCGTACATCCGGACGATCAAGACGGACCTGTTGCGCCCGGGCAACATCTACATCTTCACGAAGCCGGAGTTCTTCGGGAAGTTCTACGTCCTGAACAACACGAAGTTCTACATCGACAAGATCGCCAACATGATCACCTTCCAGGCCTGGGAGGATATCGGCATGTTGGTGGCGAACATCGCGGCCGTCCGCAAGCTCGAGACGTACTCGGGCGATGCGAACCCCACGACGAACGCAGACGGTCTGATCGCGAACTTCATCCCGAAGAGCGAGGACGCTCTCGGCGCGCTCAACAACCGCGTGGATGCTGGTCTCAAATTTCCTAACATCACGCAGTTCTGAGAGCTGCCTGATTCTTTCGGCCACGAGAGGCGCCGGTGCCAAGTGCGCCGGCGCCTTTCTTGTTTCAGGAGACCCCCCATGGATCAAACGACCGAGACTGAAGTTCCTCGCACCAGCGCCCTGCCCGCTCTCTTCACCGTGAAGAACAGCGTACGGAGCCCTCACACGAAGCTGCGTCGCAAGCAGTCTCCCGGGCCGAATAACCTGAAGCAGTACCTCGGGGGCGGCGAGCTCCGGGTCATTCGGGGGACCGGTCTGAAGGTGACGGAGGCGACGCTCCTCAAGCACTTGCAGGAGATTATTGGCAAGGTTCGTCGTGGCGAGCTCCAGATCTTCGCCCCGAATGGACAGCTCCTCTCCCTCAAGGCGCTCGAGTGGGGCGCGGGGATGGAGATGCCCCCGGTCCCACCGCCGGTTCCCCTTCCGAACCCGCCGCTCGATTCCGCGAAGAACGATCTTCCCGCAGGCGGTCCGGTGGCTCAGTACCCCGGCGGGGATTCGGTCATCCTCGATCCGAATGCGCGCCCTGACCTGCTTTCAGCCGCCCCGCGTGAATCGCTTCCTCTTCCGCCCCCCGTTCCTACGGACATCGGCCCCCCGGTTCCGGTCACTGACGCAGCCCTGGGGGGAGAGGGCTCGCTCGAGGACGCTATGATGGATGAGGGAGAGGAGACTGAAGAGACTTCTCCGGCGGATGGCAGCCCTCCGGCGCTCATGGGTGGTAGGGGCGGTAAGAAGAACAAGAAGAGGTAGAAGATGAGCAGCCTTCAGGGATTTCCAGGGATGACTCCCGCCTTCCGTGCCTTCGTGCAGATGGTGCGGTTGTATCACCGGGACTTCCCGGAGCTGAACCGCATCGTTGCCGGGCAGGAGTCCTCCGATCGCCAGATCGCATGGGCGGCGCTCGACGCGCTCTCCGACTTCAATGGTACGCCGCAGTTCACGACGTTCACCCTTGACGAGATTCTTCAGAAGCAGCAGCAGGCGCTGCTCCTCCGGATGACGACGATCTCCCTGATCGAGAGCGTGGGTCTTCTTCAAACTAGGAACCACATCAACTACTCGAACGGGGGGATCAACGTCGGGGTGAATGACAAGACACCGCTTCTGATGAACTGGCTCCGGTACTACAAGTCCTCGACGGACCAGTTGAAGCAGAGGGTCAAGGTCGCCATCAACATCGAGGGTATACTCGGGCCCAGCAATAGCGGGGTTCACTCGGAACTCTACGCAGTCAACGCAACGTACGCGGCCTACTAGAGGAAGACGATGGCGATCAATAAAGCCTACAAGTTTCGAAGCCTCGACGAGCTCGAGTACTTCCTGAACGGAGCGCTCCGCGGTGCGGACATCAAGAGCGGGGTGTCAGGGCTCAATGGACTGACGCTGACCTTTACTACGCCCGCCGGCGCTGTGACGTTCGGGAACAGTACCCAGACCGACAAGAACTTCTACCAACTCAACGACATCAAGGCGCAGATCGAAGCCGCGATCCCCACTCTGCGGGTTCTGCAGGCGAACGGCGTCTTGATCTTCGTTCTCGCGACTCCGACGACGGGTGTTGTTCTGTCCGGCAACAACGAGCCGGCCAAGCGGATCCTCGGGTTCGACCAGAACTCCACCAGCGTGGGGAAGCTTTACGCGCCCCCTGGCACGTCACCCCCCGTAGCTCCCGCCTGGACGTGGATCGACTCCACGGGGGAAAATCAGTATCTCGTGATCACCCTCGAGTAGGAGACGGACATGTTCAACCCGATTCCGTTGGATGAAGCTGCCACCTACTTCCTCCGTCTTCGAGGGCGGGAGAAGACGGCTTCCGTCGAAGAGACGTACATGGTGCTCGCCGAGCTCTCGCCGCAGGACCGTCAGATGGCGATCAAGGAAGCGATGGCGCGCGGCGCGTCGGCTGAAGACCTCGCTCTCTTCCTCGCAGTTGCGACGAACTTCGGTCAGCAGGACAAGACGGCAAGCGCCATCATCGAGAAGGTCGCACCCGGCACGGGGCACGTTCACAGCGAGGGCATGCTCGCCGCACTCGAGCAGCTCCCGGGGCGCGTCTTCTACTCCGAGTACTCGAAGGTCGCGAACGACATGGGGATGGGCGCGATGGCCCCTCCCACGCCGCTCCCGCCGACGGGCATGGGGAAGAACACCGTCGCGCCGATGAGTCCTCCGTCTCTGCCTGCTACTGCGATGGGGCAGAATAAGGTGGCTACCGACAAGGACCCGCACGCCGTCGGGAAGGAGCGTGCGCATGCGGCTCTGTCGGCCGAGTTTGAGAAGAACAAGCACCACACGCGTGAGGACGTTGGGGACGCAGTTGGTCGTCTCGGCGGTCTAGCCCTTGGCGCGTATGGGGGGTCACGCGCGGGTAAGGGAGGTGTCTCCCGCATCGCGGGTGCGGCACTCGGACAGCATGTCGGAGGGCACCTGGGGCGCAGTATCGGCGCCAAGGGTGACGCACACGCCTGGAAGAAGCACGAGGAGAAGGACGCAGCGGCGCGCTTCAAGATTGCATTCGAGCAGATGGGGCTCGGTGGTCCGGAGACGGGCCTCGGCTCGCCGCACACCGACCCGTCTGCCGTCGCCGGTCAGTCCCCCTCCGCGCCCGATGAGGCTGCGCTCGAGCAGTACCTTGCGCAGGAGCAAGAGGGTGGGAACCAGGAGCAGGCCGGCGCCGCCGCGTTCTACCAGCAGAAGTTCCAGGAGGCGCAGGCGCAGCTTCAGCAGGCGCAGGGGCAGATGCAGCAGTCCGCGCAGACGACCGAGCAGCTTCAGCAGCAGGTCGCCGGCTCCGACGAGCAGATCCAAGCCGCGATGCAGCAGGCGCAGACGGCCCAGTCGAAGGCCATGGAGAACATCCAGCAGGCCTCGCAGATGGCGACCGACGCCACCAACCAGGCCCTCGAGTTCCAGGCTGACGGGATGCGTCAGAAGCAGCTCGCCGCGGCGATGCGCATGGGCGTCCAGCAGATGAAGGACGGGATCATGGGCGCGATGGCGCAGGACCCGACCGATCAACTCGCGCAGCAGCTTCAGTCCCCCGCCCCCGGCTCCGCGGGGATGGTCGGCGGAGCTCCGATGAGCGCGCCCGCCGAGGGTCAGGTCGACCCGGCGATGGCCGGCGCCGACGCTTCTCAGCAAGCGGGGCAGGGCGGCACACCTACGCAGGGCCCCGCTGACCAGGCCGCTACGCCGGCGCCGCAGCCGACGTCCGCTCCTCCCCCTGGCGCAGAGCCTGCAGCCAAGAGCGAGTCCAAGGGGGAGGGCTCAGAGAGCACGAAGGGGGGCACGACTAAGGTAGAGGTGAAGCAGGCAGCCTTCTCTCTTCCGCACGCGGCCGCCGGCGGCGTCATTGGCGGGGGGATCGGTGCTGGCTACTCGCAGATGGACAACGACCCGCTTCGTCAGCAGGTCAGCGAGCTCGAAGCGATGCCTGAGAAGGGGTTCGGTCGCGCGATGCAGCTCGCGACGGCGCGCATCCGGCTCGCGATGGGCGAGCTCTCCGAGGAGCATCCCGTCGCATCCACCCTGATGGGCGCGGCGCACGGCGCGGTGGTCGGGGGCATGGAGGGCCCCGACATGCGGAAGGACATCCATGGCATCGGCCAGAAGATGCGCGGTGCGTACCAGAACCTTAGAAGGACGGGGTGAGGCGATGCTCGACCACTATCTGAACGTCGTGTCGGAACAGATGCAGAAGGAGGCCGCGCTCGCGTCCTTCGTAGACCGCCTTTCCCTGCTTCCCCCCGGCGAGCTCGCTCGCGTGCGGCAGACGGGGGAGATCAAGCTCGCCTTTTGCGACGACGAGTGGCTCCAGAAGTTCCACGGCTCGCCCCTCGCGCAGAAGGCGATCGAGCTCGCGGAGCAGCAGCTCCGGATGGACGCGGAGCAGTCGTCGCAGAGGGAGGAGTTCGACGCCGAGCGCGAGGGCCTGCGCCTCGAGAAGCGTCTGCTCGAGCTGGAGCTCGCCAAGGCTGAGGCTGGGGTATCCTCTCCCGCACCGGCTGCCGCCCCGCTACCCAGCGCGGGGGGCTCGCCGCCCATGACAGCGCCTCCCCCCGAGGCTGCTCCGCCGACGGGCAGCAAGATGGCGGCTGCGGCCAAGAAGAACCCCTACGACGAGATGGTCAGCAGCCCCTCGGGGCAGGCCGCCCTGATGTCCGCAGGAATCCACGGGGCCGACTCGCTCGTGCGCGGTCGCGGCGTCGGGCGCTCGGCGCTGAGCGCGCTCGGCGGGTACATGACGGGGCGCATGGCCGGGGAGATCGGCGAGCGCTCGGAGACGATGGGTGGCTCCGCTCTCGGTGGCGTTGCTTCCTCGGTGATCCCCGCCCTGCTTCTGAGCTCGCGTCCGGGGATGCACATCCTCACGTCGGCCGGCGCTGGCGCGTACGCGCACCACAAGTCGAAGTCCAAGGAGAAGGAAGCCTCTGCCGATGCCGACGCCTGGGGGCGCGCGCTCGCGCGCGGCGAGCTCGAACATCTCGAAGACGTCGAGAAGATGGCGAGCCTCGGCCAGTCGATGATGACCTTCGCCAAGAATAACCCCGCGCTCATCGCCGGCGGCCTTCTTGGTACTGCGCACGGTGCGGTGCGCGAAGACGGCGGGCTCGGCTCGGCGATTCTCGAGGGAGCCGGCGGCGCGGCGCTGGGCGCTGGCGGGCAAGCGCTGTACAGACATTACAAGGGCAAGGGCCCGCCGGCAGGTTTTCTTGGGCAGGGGCCTGCGCCGACCGTGGCAGGGGAGGGCATCCGCGAGAAGGTCGGGTCCATCGACAAGGAGGCCTTCGGAGCGGCGCTCGCATCCGGGGTGGCGAAGGCGCTGCCTGCGGTCACGGGGTGGCTGAAGAGCAACCCCGTGAAGGCGGGTCTCGGGGCCGTCAGTGCGATCTCCAACTTCCACCAGGCGCGCCAGAACGGCGATAGCCTCGGCGGAGCCCTTCTCTCCGGCGCGGGAGGCGCGGCCGGCGCCGCTCTCTGATGGGAGTCTTCCTCGACATCGAGGACCTCTTGGTCCGCTCACTCGACCTCGACTTCCACGAGCTCACGTGGAAGGTGGGGAACACGAGCATCGACGTTCTCGACTACTCCTTCGAGGTCCTCCGGTCAGAGTCACCGAGCGGACCGTTCGATGTGCTCACTGTTCCGTTTGAGGATCGGTACGTCTTCATCGACAATGTTCTTCAGGTCGCGCACCGATGGAGGAAGTACTATTACCTCCTCCGCGTCACGCAGAAGGCATCGGGGGAGACGAAGGACTTCGGTCCTGTCGCGAAGGAGCCCGACCCGGACATCATTGCGCGCGAGCTACGCCGGCACATGAACCTCCTCTTCCGCGAGTTCGCGGGGAGGAGGAACTGGATCTTGGCGGCACGCACGTTTGGCGCTCGCTGCGAGTGCTGGAACCCGGTGCTCCAGAAGCGCTCTCGATCGGGATGCTTCTTGTGCTTCGACACCGGCTTCGTGCGAGGGTACTTGTCCCCCATCGAGACCTGGGTGCAGATCGACCCGTCGGCGAAGGGGGACCAGCACACGAACGTCGGCAAGATCCAGCCGGTGAACACAACGGCGCGTCTCGGCTACTACCCGCAGGTGAAGCCGGGTGATCTCATCATCGAGCCGGAGAACCGTCGGTGGAAGGTTGTGACCGTCAGCCAGACGGAGCAGAGCCGCGCCCTCGTTCACCAGGAGATTCAGATCCATGAGGTTCCGCTGAGGGACATCGAGTTCCGCGTGCCCTTGAACCTCGACATCGCGCTCAAGGACTTGTGGCTCTCGCCTTCGAGGAACTTCTCTAATCCGCAGAGCCTGGAGGCGTTCGAGAACGAGGAGATCCCGAACATCGCCGCGCTCTATCCCACGACGTACCCGAGGCAGAGATGAGCACTCCGACGTTGTTCTCGTACTTGTCCCCCGATGTCGCCGCGAACATCTGCAAGCTCGCCGCAGAAGACAGCAAGGCGAAGCGGGTCGCGCGCACCGCGGTGACCGGGATGATGGGTCTCGGTCTCGGGACGCTCGCCGGGGGCGCCGGTTGGCAGGCTGCGCGCTACGGGTACGAGAAGTCGATGGGGAAGCTTCTACCCCAGACGCCCTTCGCCGCTGTTGCCCCCGTGTTGGGGGGTGCCGTCGGGCTCGCGTATAGTCTCTACAAGGCTCACGAACTAGAGGAGATGCGCCGTGCCCTCGAAAGTACAGACGACAAGCCCGGCGGGAGCTCTGGACGCGGGTAGTTTCAAGCACTCGCCGCTCGAGCGCGTACGTACTCTCTACGTGGGCTTCATTCAAGGTCTATTCCGGGCGTCGCCTCCGGGTGCGTACCACTGGGATGCGGACAATGAATCGACGGAGATCTTGATCACGGACGAGAGCCCGGTGAAGCTCGACACCATCGGCGTCCGTCCGGCAATCAGCGTTACTCGCGGTCCGGTGCAGTTCTTCTCCCTCGGTTTCGACGACATGTTGTCGTACGACTTCCAGACGGGTAGGAAGACGAAGAGCATCCTCGTTCCTGGCACGATGGCGGTCAACTGCTTGTCTCGCGTGGACATCGAGGCGGACCGTCTTGCGTGGATCGTGGCGGAGAATCTTCTTCTTCACCGAGAGATGCTGATGAAGCTCGGCTTCTTCGAGATCGGGAGACGCCCTGCTGTCGGGGCACCTTCTCCGGCGGGCTCTCTCGTGATGGGAGACAACGCGGATGAGTACTTCGTAGTGACGGTGACGTGCCCCTATCAATTCTACCGTACGTCGCAGGTAACACCTCTCGGTGTTCCGATACTACAGCACATCGAGGCTACTCTTCGCGCGCGTCTTCTACCCATTGGCGGTAATTGTGGTGTGCCAGCAAACGCCGGCGTTGATGTTCCGGTGGGGGTTACTACTTGTTTTCCTCCACACTTCTCTGAGGCGTCCGACGTCAACGGGGGCACACCCAATCCAGGGTTCCCGGTCCCCGTTCTTCTAACTGCACCTCACCCTATGAACCCCTCGCAGCTTGTGACAGTCCGTTCGTCTCGGCCCAACTGTCCCGCGGTAAAGCCCCCCTCAATCGGGGGTAGGACTATTCCCTTATCAACAACCAGTGTGGAAGAATCGTGCGGGAAACAGATGAACAACCACGTCACTGACTCGAGCACGGTCAAGGTGTGATGAAAGGAGCCTTCGATGGCGGCTGAACTTCCCCGGCCTGGGGTAGAAGTCATTCAGGTCTTCCGGTCGGTGTCGCCGACCGTGATCACCCCCACGCTCGTTCCGTGCGTGGTGGGAGTATGCAAGCAGATCGTTGACGTTGTTCAGACTACTTCCACGGGCGGAAGTGCACTGAACGGCGACGCGATCGTACCTCTTCAGGCTTCGTTCGTCGCCAAAGCAGCAACGGGAAGTCCGGCAAAGTATGGTGGGCTCGACGGGCTAACACTTGTTGTATCGATCAACCACGCGCCCGACCTGACGATCACTTTCGAAGGGGCTCTTCTGACCCCTGCGCAGGTTGTCGCTCAGGTTCGAAAAGCTCTCGGAGATGCTGCTGTTACTACGGCGACTGCCGAAGTAGTGGGCACTACGCAGTGGCGCTTTCGTACCTACGGAGCGAACGAGTTCCAGTCCATCGAGATTCGCGCTGCCTCTAGCAATACAGTGACCGCAGCCTTTGGTCTCGGCGAAGGTCGCCAGTACCTTGGGGCGAGTTACTACTCGCAGGACGCGCTGTTCATCCCTCAGGCGGCTTTCCCTGACCCCAGGAAGAACCTCACGCAGCTCGGTATCGACACCGCCACGATTCGCGCCTTCCTCTTTTTGGGAGGCTCGACGTCAGGGTTGATGGAGCTGAAGAGGGACCGTTCCTTCCTACGCAATGGGCTCTCGTCCGCAGCGGTTCGTACGGGGTCAGTCGACCTTACGACGATCACCTACGCGCCGGGCGGCACGCTCAACACGCTCACGCTCATCCTATCGATCAACGGCGCGGCGGTCCTCACGGTCACGTTCGCCGACCCGGTCGACGATGCGGACGTGCTCGTGCAGATCAACGCCGTCATCTCAGCGGTGGCGACAGCATCACTCGGGGTCAGCAACCACCTCGTCATCACCACGACGAAGCTGGGCCCGAGTGCCTCCATCACCATCGGCGCGGGCACCGCGAACGCTACGCTCGGCCTGACCGCCAACACGGTTACCGGCACGGCGGCCGTTGCAGCGATTGAGGATGGGAACGGAGATGCGGTCACCCCGCTTCTTCGCCTCCTAAACTCGACGCTCAACGGGGCGGGTACGGCGGCCGTTCTAACGGGGACATCGGTCATCACGTCCGTCATTGATGGGCACACGCTCATCATCGACGATGGTACGGGACCGCAGGTTATCTCGTTCCTGAGCGCGGTTTCTTCTGCGACGATCCTCGCGCAGATCAACGCGGTGATGGCTCCTGCAGCCGGCGGGCGCATCACTGCGACGATCGACGGGTCGACACAGCTAGTCCTCACATCGAACGTGCAGGGCGTCGAGTCGATCGTGCGCATCATAGGTGGTACCGCGCTCGCTGAGCTCGGCGTCACTACGGGCACGATTGTGCGCGGATCCTCCTTCCCCGCGAAGTCAGGAGACGAGCTCTACGTCGACGGGATCTTCTTTGCGAACATCACGCAAGTCGCTCCTGGTGCCGTGGTCGACGTGGTGAAGATCGACAAGCAGGTGGCGATCGCCAGCAGCGTCGGTCTCTCCTGGTACATCATCGCGAAGAACCTTCCCGCGACGAATCGCCCGTCTCCAGATCTGATCGTCAATTCAGACGGCAGCATCACGGTGAAGAACGATCTCATTCGAGATGTGCAGGGCACGGTGGTTCTCACGAGCCGCGCTCAGCTCTACATCTCGTACAAGGCCGTTCGCCAGGACGTTAGCGCGCTCGCAAAGAACCCAGCACTCCTGCGGTTCACGAACACGACGGACCTGGGGAGTCAGCTCTCCCCGGTGAACGCCGAAAACCCGCTCGCGCTCGGCATCTACTTCGCGCTCCTCAATGCGCCGCAGACGCAAGTTACGGGTCTCGGCGTCGATGCGGCGACCTTGGCGGCTCCCTACGGGACTGTCGAGGCCTTCACCCGCGCGGCGTCGTTCCTCGAGGCCTACGAAGTCTATGCGATCGCCCCCCTCACTCACGACGCCTCCGTCGGGCAGGTCTTCAACACGCACGTCAGCGTGATGAGTGACCCGGCAAACAAGGGCGAGCGCATCTGTCTCTTCAACCCAGCGCAGCCGACATCGAAGCCGGACAAGTTGGTAGCCTCTGGAACCGACGGCAACACGCTCTCTTCGAACGTGTTCGACACGGGCATCGCCAACCTGGGCTCGCTGCTTCTCGCTGCCGGGCTAGACCCGACGGGATCTTTCCTGGTCTCGGAGGGTCTCTTCCTCGATACCGGCGACGGGAAGAAGTACTCGGTCGAGTCCATCTCGGGCTCGATCTTGACGCTCAAGACGTCGGGATTTCTCCCGGGCGATAATGACGACGGGTACTACTCCGTCACGACAGCACCGACGCTGCTTCAGGCGACGTTCGCTGTTCGCATCCGAGGCGCCTCGCTGACGCTTACAGATGGTTCGGTGGACAAGGAGTCTCTCGCGACGTCATACGCTGCGATCGCCTCTGGGATCCTAAACCGAAGGTTCTGGCAGATTCTCCCCAGTCTTTGCGCAGCTACGTTGGGGGGTCTCGAGCAGATCGTCGAGGGCTTCTACCTGACCGCCGCGGTCACGGGCATGATTGGTAAGCAGCCGCCGCAGCAGTCGTTCACGAACTTCCCGATGACGGGGTTCACCCGCGTGATCGGGTCGAACGGCTACCTCACGGAGCGTCAGCTCAACATCTGCGCCGGCGGCGGTAACTACGTCATCGTCCAGGACGAGCCGGGCGCGCCGCTCATCTCGCGCATGGCGCTCACGACGGATGTCACCTCGATCGAGACCCGCACGGACTCGATCACGAAGATCGTCGACTTCACCGCGAAGTTCATGCGGCGCGGTCTGAAGAACTTCATCGGGAGGTTCAACATCACCCAGGGGTTCCTCGATACCCTCGGGCACGTGATCCAAGGTCTTCTCGGATTCCTCGCGGAGTCGGGTGTCCTCATCGGATCGAATCTGAACAACATCGTGCAGGATGAGAACGCACCTGACACAGTGCTCATTGACATCACGCTCGATGTTCCGTTCCCCTGCAACTACATCCGCCTGACGCTGGTAATCTAAGATGAACTACACACTCATTCACACGGCATGCATCGACGAGTGCGAGAAGATCGCGGTCAGTCCTGCCTGGGTAGCGCAGAGGACAACACAGGGAATGCAGAGCGCTACCCCTCAGAGAATCACGCAGTTTGCGGGCAACATGCGTGCACTCAGCGACCGTGCGTCCATGAAGGGAGGGGCTATCGCCACCAGAGCTCAGGGTTGGCAGGCTGCGGGTCGCCCTGATGTCGCGAACACCTATAATGCCGCTGCGAGCCAGTCGGCACGTCTTGGGGATACAGCGCGGGGCGCGCTGAACCTTGCAGCGCCCTTACAGAAGTAGAAGAAGTACGTGTTCTCCCTAGTCGTTCGCTGCGTCTGTCCGGCCGGACAACCCCCTGGCCGTGTACGAGGAACTTGGGGGGCGGTACAACTTCGGGAAGTCGGAGGGATGAGACATGGCTGGTAATTTCTCTGATTGGGCCCCGTACACCAACTACGTTCAGGCGGGGTTGGTTGACGGTCGCTACGCGAACGCAGGATTCACCATGCTCGCGGCCGGTCCTCCTCGCCTCGCCAACATCGGCGGGGCGGCGGCGATCGCCGGGGCAGTGTCGGGCAATGGGCAGGCGGCCAACCAGATCGTCTTCCCTGTCGGCATCGTCCAGAACTTCAACCTGTCGCACACGCGCCAGTTCTCGCGCATCTTCGAGATCGGCTCGGAGCGCAGCTACTTCATCGCAGGACGCACCGTCGGGCAGATCGGCCTCGGCCGCATCTACTACCATGGCGCGTCCCTCCTTCGGATCTTGTACGCGTACTACCAAGATCTGCTTCCGCCGACGCTCGTCCCTGCGATGTTCCCGAACGCGGGCGCTACGTCGACGGCGAACCCGCATGACGTCATCATTCCTCCGGGGTACGAGAACATCTACCTCAATCTCGCGTCGGACTTGTTCGCGCAGCCGATCGGGATGCTCATCTACATCCGCGACATCAACCAGGATACGCTGGCCGCGGTGTACTTCGAGGCCTGCTATCTGCCGAACCACTCGTGGGCGACCGACGCGCAGGGCGTCCTCATCCAAGAGTCGGTCGCCGTGCAGTTCGAGCGTGCGGTGCCAGTCGCAATTTCGCCTCTCACACTCATCTCTAACAAGACGTCGAGCAACGCAGGCGGCGGAAACGCCACGTTCCCCGGCATTGCCGGTTCGTAACGGAGGCTGATCGTGTCGACTCCCTTCGCCATCGTAGGTTCGTTGAATCTCCCTGGGGACTCTGGTCTTCCTCCCGACCAGATCCCCGTCAACTTCTCGTCTGCGTTCGACTCCGAGGCGAGCGTGGTCTTGAACCTCACCGGCGCGGGTACGAAGGCGGTCTCCCTCGGCAGCATCGCGTCGCCCGGTCTCAAGGGGCTGCTCATCAAGATGGACCCCAGCTCCACGGCGGCGCCGGTCCTCGTTCAGGTGAACAGCTCCGCGACGGGGCGATTCGAGGTCGCTCCGGGCGGTTTTCTTCTCTACGGCAACCCGGCGCCTGCGGCCGGCGTGACTGCTCTCGACATCGTGTACACCACTCCCTGCGTCGTGCGGATCTGGGCGCTGGGATGACCGCGGAGGGGCTGTGGACCTTTTGGAGCTTGCGAAGAACTTCGGCATCCCTGCGGCCGGTGCCGTGGGGGGATGGCTGACGACCGCTTCGCTCTACAAGCACAAGGTTGAGCTTCTCGAGCGGGACTTCGCAAGTTTCAAGACGGAGCATCTAGCTAGGCACAATGCGGAGAAGGAGGAGTTGAAGGAGAGGCTCTCCACTCTTCAGTCCGACTTCGAGCGCGCCGACGAAGAATTCAAGAAGGAACTCGAGAAGAAGTACGTTGAGCTCTTCAAGGAGATCAGAGAGATCGATGACGACTTCGAGAAGTTCGCGCGTGCGAGTAACCATGACTTCGCCAAGGACTCCGAGCTTGCGAGGTTCATGGAGGAGGAGCAGCGGTCATGGCAAGCAATGCACCGGACCCTCGGGCAGATCGAGGGGATGTTGAAGGCGAAGAGGTGGTCATCCCGCCCCCCGCCCGGGCCCCAGCTCTCCCCACCCCGCCCGCCTTCCCGGAACTCGAAGTGAAGAAGCGAGCTCTTCAGCGCACGAAGTCCGGTGCCATCATCCGGGCGGAAGAGATCCTTGAGGAGTTGCGCAAGCAGAGCGAGCATCCCGAAGAATGAACCGCCCCAACGCCGCACTGATGGAGCTCTACGGAACCGACGACATCTTCAAGGAGAAGGTCGCCGGCATACCCGCGCTCTCTGGGCGGATCGCCACGAGTCTCCTCTCGCGCACCATGCTGATGAACCGACGGCTCGCGGAAGAGCGTCATCGGCAAGAGGCGATGGCGATGAACGCGCAGTTCAGGATGATCGAGCACGAAATGATGCGCCCTGAGCTTGAGAACTTGGAGCACTCGCACGCTCCCATGTTCGTTCCTTCCGGATCAGACCTGCCCGTCGGCTGGGACGAGGGGATGGTTCGCCTCGCTTCGATCGCCGCCGACGTGGGGCGCGATATGGCTAAGCTCGCGCTCGGCGTGCCCTCGCGCGCACCGTCCATGATGCCCACGAACCTCGGGGGGAAGCCCACGCCACTCCGCCCGGCGACCTCGACGAACGTCATACCCGGCGGAGCGAGGCCCTTCGGCAACCCCCCTCTCGGCGGTAGAGTGCCGACCCCCACGCAAGCAGGCGCCGCCGAGGTTCACCACGCGTTCAAGAACCTCGACCCGGGGCTCAAGGGCGTGATCTTGAATCACCCGATGGTCGCCGGCGGGCACATGTCCCCCGAAGCTGCGTTCCAGCTCGCGAACATGAGCCTCCCCCGGAACAGCGGGCCGATCTCCCCCGACGCTCTTCACAAGGTGATGGCAGCCGGCAGGGACGTCGCCCCGAAGGGCACGCCCGTTCCGCAGAGCGCGCCCGCTCCGCAGAGGCAACAGACCATCAACCAGGCACCATATCCGGGCGCCTTCCAACCGCCGGCGCAGGTAGCTCCTGCACCTGCTCCCGCGGCTGCTCCTCCTGCCGCTCCCGCGCGCGGACCTGTTCGCGCGCGGGCGGTGAACCCCTCAGCAGGACAACCGGCAGCAGCTCAACCCGCACCGGCAGCGCAGCAGCGTCCGATCACGGTGGCGGGGCAGACGGTCCCCACGATGGGTGCCGGGGGCGCGCCGCCGGCGCAGGGACCTTTTCGCACACCCGCGCAGATGCCACCCGCTCCGCCGGCAGGAGGGGCTCCTCCCGCTGCTGCGCCGACCCCCGCGCCTGCCGCGCCGGGAGGTCCCTCCTTTATGCAGCAGAACCTCGGCAAGAACTGGGTGCGCAATGGCGCCATGCTTGGTGCGGTGGGCGCCGGCATGTACGGAGCGTCGAGGCTCGCCGGCGCCGCAGCAGACTGGTCAGGGCGAGAGGCGGGCCCCCAGACGTATACACCGCCCGGGATGTATCAAGCGCCGATGGGGGTGAACCAGTACGGTCAGCCTCAACCGGGAAGCCCACTGTACTAGGAGGACAACATGAGCGCAGGTTCCGGTCTTTTTTCAAATCAGTCCACAGTCATTCCCCACCTTACGGCGGGCCATGGTGTTCCGAAGGAAGTCGGCGACCTCCGCGCTGACGTCGGGCGCACGCTCGCACCGATGGCGGCCATCACCGTCGAGGAGTTCACGAATTCGGCGGCGGGTGGCGCGGCGGTCCTGAAAGCGGCGACGGCGACGACGGTCGCTCCGGCAACGGTTCTCGCGGCTGCGCTCCTCGCGCCCGGCATCGCGATCCTCGCCGCGCAGCCTCGCAACATCACCTTCACGACGGCCGGTGCTACACCGGCAGACGCACCGGCGACAGCGTTGATCACGGGCACGCGAAGCGGCGTCGCACAGACAGAGACCGTGACCCTCGCGCAGACGGCGACGGTCGCTGTCGGCGTGAAGCTCTTCAGCACCATTACTTCGATCGTCTACGCAGCTGCGGATGGGACGGCTGCGACGGTGGCGATCGGGATCGGCGATGCGTTGCCCCTCACGAAGACGCCGAAGGCGCGCGCGGGTCTGACTGCGTCGATTCAGGAAATCGCCGTGGGCGTCGTAGTCACGACGGGTACGCTCAGTGCGGCGAACAAGTCCTACACCCCCGCGGCGTCGCCGGATGGGGTGAAGGACTATGCGGTCTACTACGCGTACGATCCGCTCGTTTGATCAGATAGCGATGCAGAGCTCGTTGGCGTCATAGACACGCTCGAGCAGGCGGACGAAGTGCGGGTTGCTCAGGGCGTTCGGGCCTCGAGCAACCCGCACTTTTTTGACGGCGTCGTCAGCAGATATCCCGTCGGTGACGAGTGCAATCGCGACGATCAGCTCGGACCTGTTCTGGCCGGCGACCAAGACCCGCTTGTTCTGCCGCATCCACCAGGAGATCATGCGCCCCGCTTGTAGCGCGAGAGACCACTCTTTTGGGGTCAGAGCCTGATCGTCATCTGGGAGTGGAACGCGGAAGATAGGGATGACGCAAGAGACGTTCTCTCTGGGCTGGAACTCCTTCGCGCAGAAGATGAGTCGATCGAAGAGGAGAGTCTGCCCGTAGAGGGGGTATGAACCAACCCAGAGGTTCTTCGCGACGTTCGAAGGTGTCATCAGGTCCACCAGTAGGGAGAAGGTTCAGCCCCCGGGAAGTCGATGTCGGATTCTTGCTCGTCGAAGCCGTCATCGATGGAGGACGAAGCTGTCTTGGTTTTCTGGGCCGGCTCCTCGTTCTTCTTCTCCTCGGACCGTGGCGGCACGTAGGTTGCGAAGTCGAGGGTGCCCTTGTCGAGGAGAGTACACTCCTCCCGCGTAAGCTCGTTCTTCCTCTTTCCTCCGGAGAGGATGTCGGAAAGGAGTGGAAGTAGCCTCTGGTCGTACTTCTCAGGATGATCCTGCACATCTTGAAGAAGAACTTCTACGTGTCCTGAGAGGAGTCCATCGAACAGGCCTACGGGCCTTGTCGGTGCTTCGGGCTCTTGGGAAACGAGCTCGAATGTCCTGGGGTTTACGAGGTCGTCAAGTCGTGGAAATGGCTCGAATCTCGGCGCATTAGAGGCGATCACGTTCCAAGCCGAGGGCTTCAAGTTCTTCTGGTTCAAGGAGGCCCAGTAGGTTGTAGGAGGAGGTACGTTCTTCACGCCCTAGTTCTTCTTCCGTGTGATTACTATGGGCTAAAAAGTAGTACGAGAGAATAGCCCCGAGCAGCCTGGGTCGGCTTACTCGGGGCCATCCTCGTTGTTTCAACCTGACATTGATGATGACGTGGTACTCATCAATGAGTCTCCAGAAGATGTCATCCATTACGACCCATGCGGCCTTGCTCATCATCTTTTTCGTCATGTGATATCTACTGTGTTCTTCAGGGTGTTGAGGCCTTCGAACATCTTTCCCAGGAATGACAGTACTTCCTTGCGCGGAAAGATCACTACGTCCTCACAGCTCCAGATGTACCTATCCACGTGGTCTTCGTGAAGCATCCCCTCCTCGAATCTCCATCGGACGATGTTGCCATCTTCTGCAGAGAAGATGAAGAAGAGCACAGTTGGTCCCCTAAGAGCGGTAGCGAGTAACCTCCACAAGGTCTCGTGAAGGGCATTGAATACGTCGTCATTAGTCTGGGTGAACTGAGAGAGATGACCGTCGTATGAGACGACGAACTCCCATCCCATTGCGCTGAGTGCGGTGGCCAGAGAGGTTGCTCCCTGAAGGCGCTCAGTCAGACCTTCATCTAGCTCTCGAGCTTCTTGAAGATGATTCAGAAGATATTCTTCTATCCGGGCCCATGCGGGCCCAGTATTAGAGGAATTGATTCGGATGTTGTTCAGCAGGCAGTAGTAGCTCATTGAAACCAGTCTTCCCCCCTAGGGACAAAAGTTCACTTCTAGATTCCGAGTACTTGAAGTTTGCAAGCATTACTAAGAACCGTAGTCACTCCCTTCTTTCTCTGTTGTTTCTGTCCCTGTTTGAAGTTCTTCTAGCAAGGTAGAAGTGCTCCAGTATTCTTTTCCCCGAAATATGTAGTTCTTTGCGTATCTAGGTAGAAGAAGCGGAACAAGAGTAGTGAGGGGAGTACAACCCCTACGAGGACAACATGGACTTTCTATATCGCATGAAGAGTACAGACCCCTCTCCCGTTGGCGACGGGAACATGGAGAACTGGTTTCGCTACTACAAGATGGATCGCGAGGACGACGTCTACATCCCGGTCCCGCCGGACCACGCGGCTGCCGCGGTGGGTGAGCCCGGAGACACGATGTGGTTTCTCATGGACAACCTCGTCGTGGCCGTCGCCCCGATCTCCCGCGTCCAAGAAGACGTCTTCAACAAGCGCTATGAGGTCTGGTACGACGGAACAAAGATGCGGGCCGTGCCCTTCATCGTATGTGCCGTCGAGCCGAACACCCAGACCATCGACCAGGAACTCGCGTGCGTATGGACGTCCCTCGCACTCGACAAGAACGCCTAGCGCGAGGCGGGCGGGCATAAAAAAAACAGTACCAGGTTGACGTAGCCGGCAACGATAGTATGTCATTCATCCACGGGGTTGTTCTTGTAGCCATCGTCGCGCTGTGAGAGTACAACCTCAGTTACCCGCCCCGAACTATCGGGATTCCGCTGGATTAGAGGAAACTATGACCCACTACGAAAAGCTGACCGTGGAACGCTTCGAGCAGAACCTGAAGGATAAGAAGTACGACACCCTCACGGGTGCTCGTCGAGCCATCGGGAAGACCTCGAGCTGGAACGAGAAAGAGAAGGAAAAAGCCCGGGGTATCGCGCTCAAGCACTTCGGAGGAGAGGCGCCCTCCGCTCCAAAGGCCGCCAAGAAGGTCGGAGGAAAGGCCCCTCCGAAGAAAGCATCCATCAAGTTCGCTGTACTCCCCTCAGTGCCTACGGTGTCCAAAGTCGGCGGGAAGATCGGCGCGAAGAAGGCAGCGAAGCGCATCGCCGCCGCAGCGCCCGATGCACGACAGCACGCGCCGTCAGCGCCGAGCGGTCCGGAGCCCCGAAGCGCTAGCGAGGCGATTCAGCTCGGCAACGAGCTCGTCAGCTTCGCAGGCTCCCTTCGCGAAGGCGCGAAGCTCGTGAAGGGGGACAGCCCGAGCATGAACATGGGTCACGTGATGGAGGAGGTCAGCAGCCTGCTCCTCAGGGCGGGTCGCCTTGTGAGCCGTCATATCGAGGGTGCGCAGGAGCTCCCCCCGGCACGCGTCGCGGTGAACTCGCCCGTGCACGTTCACGCTGAGAAGGAGTACGGAGTAGGCTCTACGTTGGAGGTGTCGGTGCTCACCCCGTCCGAACAGCACATGGCCGACGCGCTGAAGAACGCGCAGCCCGTGTCCTCGATCGGCGCGCTCCCCCGCCCCGTCGCGCAGCCCACGTCCTGATCACGAGGTCCCCCTCCGGGGGGGCCACAAGATGCCGACCGACTCGCGGTCGTCAACAACCACGGGCGCCCCAAGCCCCCATCGATCACCACGGCGCTCGAGCGGAATACTCCATGCTCGAGCGCCGTGGTGCGTTTCAAAGAGACCGATTAGCGCCTTCTCCTCCTGACGGACCAGAAGAAGACCGTACGCCCGCGTGCGCCGCACGAAGGCCCGGAGTGCCTCCGCTTCTCCATCCGAGGGGACGAGCATCATGACCAGGTCCTCAATGACCGAGCCGTCATCCGCATGCAGTTTCATGGTGGGCCAGGAGAACGCGAAGCTCTCTACCGACTTGTCCCTCTGCCAGAGCTCCTTCATCGTTTCGATGATCTCGCCGGCTTGACGCCGGAGCGCGAGGTGGATGCGCCGCTCCGGCGAGATGTCATCCTTGCTGGTGACTTGAACGGCCATGGAGAAAAGTATGCGGCGAGGCGAGCAGTTGATGCAAGCGTTGTGGAACGGTCTCGGGAGATGGTCTGACACAGTCCGCCGGGCCACGGGTGCCAGTACCGTCTCGATGCAGAGTGTGCCAGATGACGGATTCATCCTGCGCGCGAGGTGGGAAGACGGTGAGTACGCGCGTCACTTCTCAAAGGACTACGTCTTCGGCGGAACACGTCCTTTGAACGAAGGGGCGTGGCACATGCAGAAGAAAGTGTGTGAGTACGCACGCGAGTTCATGCGCGAAGTTCTGCACATTAGGGGTGTGTTGTAACGTCTTGAATCGTCGGTGACATCGGGGTACTACTTTCCCATGAACCTGACGCTGAACCAAGAACAGTACGAAGCTCTCATTCACTTGGCGCAGGTCGGCGCCGACACACCAGACAAGAAGCGTCAGCTCGACGCGTGGCTCCTTCTGATCGAGAAGGCCAACGGCATCACGCGATCGAAGCTCTGGATCCAGTGGCAGGAGGCGGACCAGCCGCTCCCCCCGACGACGAGCTTCCCGGAATCGTGGCCGCCGACGCAGCGCTACTACCTCGAGCTCCTGACCCGGCCGATCAACCGGGGAGACATCACGCAGGTTCTGGCTACGCGCGCGCGCAAGCCGGTGACTGTTCTCGTGACGCCGGACCCCGGGGCGGTTTTGGGCTGGACGCCGGTGGATTCCTTCTTCGTCCAATGAAGAGCTACGCACGGCACATCCTCGACGCCGTGCGCGCGTTGAAGGACGCCGAAGATTCACTCACGCCGGAGAGCGAGTATCTGCGCTCCGAGCTCCGCTCGTTGCTGACGGGAGCCGACGAGCTCTTCGCAAAGATGTACCTCGAACACGCGCTGCTCGAGACGAAGGAGAAGCTGCATGAGTCGCATGATTACGGAACCCCCGGGGAAGCCGGGGATCGACGAGAACAACGCGTCGCAAGTACAACTTGTACTGGCGCAGCGGGACGTGACGATCTCGACTCTCCGCAAGAGAGTAGAGGAGCTCACGAAAACATTGACGGATGCGACAGGGGACTTGCTTCGTTCGATTCAGGACAAGAACTGGCAGCTCTCTCTTCTGGCGGGGATGATCGAGCGAAGTGGAATTGACTTCGTGCCCTATAATGCCGCTGAGGTAATTGCACTCAATGTGGCGAGGACGTTACTCGAAGTACAACGGAATAAGATAATTGAGAGAGTGGAAACTACTCTCGGAAAGGTAATCAAGGAGGAGAAGCACAATGACGACGACTGATCTCTCACTCGTTATAGTGGAGATCGAGACCACTCTGGGCGCACGCTACGTGTTCCCAGACATGCCCTGGGATGTGTTGTCCGAGCTCTGTAGGAACAACGCCATTCTCGGGTTCTCGCAGCTCTCGCTCGTGAATCAAAGCGGGGCTGCGTTTATCATCCCGACCCGCATCATCAAGTCGATCAAAGCGAACGGAGAGGTGACGTGGGCCTCGAATGTATGAACTGCCAGAAAGACGTGTCGCCGACGGATGCCAAGTTCTTCATGAACTCGGCGTTCTGTTGTCCTACATGCTTCTTGATGGCTGAACGTCTGCATGACCGCATCAAGCGAACGCTCAATGCCCTTCTCCTGATGAGCGACGAAAAGATTCGCGTCGATCTCATCGAGGGCAAGCTGAACTTCCAGATGGATCCCGACCAGGAGATCCCGAAGGACGTTGTGCTGAAGGCGATCGTGCAGCTTCAGGAGATGGAACATGATCGTAGAAACCGCATTGATGCTAGAGATTCAAAGGACCAATCCCAAGGTCCCCGAGCCTCAAGCAAGGGAGTTCGCCTCCTGGGTTCTGGAGGAGGCGGATCGGAACAACCTTGAT